>Ga0156330_1216_pt2 | contig 9229 bp, 10 predicted proteins | sample RifCSPlowO2_12_FD_107978 | JGI IMG/M metagenome (GOLD analysis project Ga0156330, IMG submission 107978) | Acidobacteria bacterium RIFCSPLOWO2_12_FULL_67_14b | reverse complement strand
GCGGCCGGCGAGGGCGCCACGCCCGGCGTGACTGGCGGCGGCGGTTCGGGTTCCGCTCCGCCGATCACCGGCGGCGGGCCGCCCAGCGACATGTTGCTCTGCGTGCCGATGTAAATCGGGCTGAGGTCCGACGCCTTGAGCTCGTGCGTCCGGATGATGCGAGGCGTCAGCAACATCACGATGTCGGTCTGCTTGATGTTGTTGTCGTTGTTCGAGAACAGCTGCTTGACGATCGGCAGCCGCATCACGCCGGGGAACCCGGTCAGCGACCGGCGCTCGTCTTCGCGCAGCAGCCCGGCCAGCAGGTTCGACTCGCCGTCCCGCAGCCGCAGCTTCGTCTGCACCTTGCGCGAGAAGAACGACGGCAGGTTCTGTCCGGCGATGTTGGTGTCCTGCCCGCGCGCGCTGTTCTCGATCGTGATGTCGAGAATGATGTCGCCCTCGTAGGTCACGCGCGTCGGCGTCATGTCGACGATGATGCCGATGGTGCGGTAGCCGTACGAGGTGAGCGGGTTGGCCGAGGCGCCGCCGGCCGCCAGCGGCGTGAACGTCGTGCTCGGCACCGGCACGTCCTCACCGAGGTTGAGCGACAGCTTCTGCCCTTCGGTGCCGCGCAGGTTCGGCTTGGCCAGCACCTTGGTCTGCGAGTCGCTCTCGAGGAACCGCACCACGGCCGACGGCACCGCCAGGTAGAAGTCCGCGGTGCTGACGCCGGTGGAAATCGTGTTGAGGTTGAACGGCTTGGAGTCGGCGGAGGGCGCCGCTTCGGGTGAAAAGACCAGGCTCGCCGAGTAGCTCCCGAGGTCGAGCCCGTAGCGCTTGGCCCGCTCGCGGCTGACCTCGAGGATCTGCACGTCGACCATCACCTCGGCCCGCGGCTTGTCGTTGGCGTCGATGATGCGCTCGGCGATCTGCACCACCGGCGCGGTCGCGCGAATCGTCAGGGTGTTCGCCGTCTTGTTCGCCACGATCTGCGGCTGAATGGCCTGGCCGGCCACGCGAATGAGGCCCACCAGCAGCTGCGACAGCTCGGTGGCATCGGCGTGCGAGATGAAGAAGGTCCGGATCACCTGCTCTTCGTACTGCGTGCGCTTCTGCGTGCTGTCGGCCGCGACGATGATCGTCCGCTCGTTCAGCACCTTGTAGAAGAGCTGATTGGCGATCATGATCTGCTGGAGCCCCTGCTCCAGCGACACGCCCTCGAGCTTCAACGTGATCGATCGATCCTGGAAGTCCCGGTCGAAGGTGACGTTGATGCCCGAGTAGTTGCCGATGAACGTGAGAATGTCGCGCAGGCCGGTGTTGACGAAGTTGATCAACAGCGGCTCGGGATTGGTCGGGCTCAGCACCGGCTCGACGCTGCGCCGCGCCTGCTGGCGCAGCTTTTCCATCTCGGGCCGCGGCGACGCGGCCTCCTGGCGATCGCGCAAGGTGCGCTCGAGGTCGGCGGCCTTGGCCGCGAGCTGCCGGTTCGACGGCTCGAACTCCTGCGCCTTGCGATACGCCCGCAGTGCCTCGTCCGGCTGGTTCGACGCTTCGAACTGCCGGCCGCGCTCGATGTACATGTTGGCGGCCGCCACCATTGCGCGCTCGAGCGCAATCTTGTAGTCGGGGCGATCCGGGTCGTTCTGCAGCGCCTGGCGGTAGAACCCCACCGCCGACTCCCAGTCGCCCGCCTGACCGGCGGCCTCGCCGCGCGCAAACGCGCGGCCGGTCGCGCACCCCGCCAACAGCGCGGAGATCGCCACGGCCACGACACACCCGACCACACGCCTCATCATTCGGCCTTCCGCCTTCTGCCTTCTGCCTTCTGCCTGCATCACTGCCCCGTAAGCCTGACAGTCTGCCGCCCGCGCCCATCGGCATAGGTCAGCTCGATCGATTCGGTGCCGATCTTCACAATCCGATAACGCCCGTCGATGATATCGCCGTCCTTGCCGTGCACCGTGACCCGTCCGTCGCTCAGCACGGCCCACTTCTCGCCGTTCTCCCGCGTCACGATCCCGATGAACTTGAACGGGATCGGCGGCAGGGGCGGCGGCCCGGTCGGGACCAGCGGCGCCACGGGCCTGCCGGTGTCGGGCCCACCCGCCGCGCCCGGCGCCGGGCGCGGCGCGGGCGGCGCCGCCTTCGGCTGGAACCGGAACGGGTTCCGCGACGTTTCGCTCGGTTCCTCGCGGCCGGTGCTGGCCGCCAGGACGGCCAGCTTCACGGGCTGCATCGGCCCGGCCGCTTCGGGTTCGGCGGCCTGGCGCGAGCTGCGCGCCCGCGCCGCGGGCGTGGCCGCCGGCGTCGCCGGCGACAGCTGCAGCCACAGCGCGATCCCCAGCACCACGACCACGGCGCCGCCGAGCAGCAGGCGCCGGCGATCAGCGAACATGCGGCCCCACACGGTAGAAGGTCGAGAGGTCCAGCGTCAGCGTCAGCGGCGCGTTCGCCTCGGCGCCCTCCCCCAGGACGACGTTGTCGATCACCACGAACTCCGGCGCCGTTTCGATGGCATGGATCAGGCGGCGAATGTCTTCCCAGTCGCCGGTCAGCGCGTAGTTCATCTTCAGGCGCTCGAGGTTCGAGTCGCGGGCCAGCTCCGGCGCCGCCGAACTCCGCTGAAACGTCACGTCGTGCTCGCGCGCCATTTGCGTCAGCTTCAACTGCAAGATGCGCCGCGCCGACGAGATGTCGGCCGGCAGCACTTCCTGGTAGAAGCGATCGAGGTCCTTGGTGGCCTGCGTCTGGCCGTCACGCGTCGCCTCGGCGTTCTTGAGATCGGCGCGCGCCTCGGCCAGCGCCGCCGCCGACGTTGTCGAGCGGACCCCGCCGGATTCGACCGATCGGCCCAGCGGCAGCACCACCGCGACCAGCACGGCGACGTTGATCGCCAGCACGGCGCCCAGCGGCACCAGCCATCGCCGGTGGTCGCCGACCACGCGCGTGAACGGCACCTCGGCGCCGACCATGAAGAGGGCCTTCATCGCGCCTCCCTCGCAGGTTCAGACGCCGGCGGGGGCGGGACGGCCGCCGGGACCGGTGTCGGTGCCGGCGGCGCCTCGGGCAGGTTGTAGTAACCCTGGAGGATCGAGCGCAGCGTGCCGTCTTCTTCCTGCGTGTCCTGCCGGGACAGCACGCCGGTGAACGCGCCGGTCTTCTCCAGCGCCTCGATGAAGGCGTCGAGGTCCTCGACGCGGCGCGACAGCACCGTGACCGCCACCAGCATCCGGCCGCTCCCGTCGATCTGCGGCTGGACGGCCGCGATCCGGACGTCCGGCGGCAGCGTGACCTGGAACTGGTTGAGGAGCTCGGTCCAGGAGAACGCACGCCGATCGATCAACTGGTTGGCGACGCGCGCTTCCAGCTGCACGGCGTCGAGCTGCGCGCGATTGATCCCCTGGCGCACGACCTGCGCCTTCTGCCGCAGCTCGCGCGCCTCGAGCTCGTTCTGCCGCACCGCCTCGCTCAACTCGCGGTTGCGCGACTGCAGGGTCCACACCTGGACCGCGTTGAAGACGGTGAGCCCCGCCGCCACCAGCGCGACGGCGGCGATGCCGACGCGGACGACGCGGTCGTTGTAGAAGGGGCGCGTGGCGAGGTTGGTGCGCAGCATGGTTATGCGACCTTCTTCTCGCGCAGCAGCATGCCCACCAGCGGGGCCAGCAGGTCGAGCAGCTCGGGCGACGCGCCGATGCGATCGACCAGCCTCGCGGCGCCGCGGGGGTCCACCGATTCCACGCCGATACCGAGCCGTTCCTCGAGGCCGCGGCGCACGCTTTCGGCGCCGCCGGGCAGCCGCGCGGCGCCGGCGATCAGCACGCGCGCGAAGCCGCCGCCATGCAGGCGATCCTCGTAATACATCGCGGTCTGGTGAATCAGATCCGCGAGCGTGCCCTCCGCCTCTTCGCCGCGGTTGCGGAAGAAGAGGAGCGAGCGGTCGCGAATCACGGCGAGCGTCAGGTAGGTCTCGGTCACGTGGACCAGCAGCCAGTCGCCCGCCGGCGATGGTCCGGCGAGAATGCCGTTGATCACGCCGAAGGTGGCGATGTCCACCAGGCCCGCGTGCGCGCCGGCCATCAGGCAGGCCTGCTCGTACTGGTGCAGCACGTCGGTGCGCGCGAGCGACACCACCAACTCGTGGCCGCCGTCGGGCGACATCGCCCCGGGCGTCACGCTCAGCACCGCCTGCTCCATCGGGAATGGCGCGGTCTTGCGCATCTGCCAGCGGACGATCTCCTGCAGGTCCGCCGCCCTGGCCGGCATCTTCTCGAGTTTCAGCAACGACACCTTGGCGACGGTGTCGGGGATCACGAGCGCCACGCGCGACGGCCTGGCGCCGAGTTGCGCCAGCACGCGTCCGATCGCCTGCGCCACCAGCGGCACGTCCGCGATGTTCGGCGTGCCCAGCGAGGGGGTCACGGCGCCGGCCGGCAGCGGCTAGGCCGCATGCGCGGCGATCACCGCCTGCCCCGCCCGCCAGATCAGCCGGGCCGCGCCGACGTGCCCGCGATCGATCTCGACGGCCACGTCGGGCGACGGCGACTGGAAGAGGGCGGCGAGGCTCATTCGACGAACGTCACCTTATTGATCTCGCGCAGCGTGGTCTGCCCCGTCAGCACGCGTTCGACCGCCGACTCGCGCAGCAGCCGCATGCCCTGCTCGCGGGCCGCCCGCTTGACTTCGGAGATCGGCCGCTTCTCCAGAATCATCTCGCGGATGTGATCGGTCAGGTCGAGCAGCTCACAGATCGCCATGCGGCCCTTGAACCCGGTGCCGCTGCACTCGATGCAGCCGACGCCCTCGTAGAGCGTGTGCTTCGCAATCAGCGCGGGATCGATCGCCGACTCGGCCAGCAGCACGGGATCGATGACCGCGGCTTGCTTACAGGCGACGCAGATCTTGCGCACCAGCCGCTGCGCCATCACGCAGTTGAGCGCCGAGATGAACTGGTACGGCTCGACGCCCATGTTGAGAAACCGCCCCAGCACGTCGAACACGTTGTTGGCGTGGACCGTGGTGAACACGAGGTGGCCGGTCAGCGCCGACTGGATGGCGATCTGCGCCGTCTCGGGGTCGCGGATTTCGCCGACCATCACCTTGTCCGGGTCGTGGCGCAGGATCGAACGCAGCCCGCGCGCGAAGGTGAGACCCTTCTTCTCGTTGATCGGAATCTGTGTGATCCCCTTGAGCTGGTACTCGACCGGGTCTTCGATGGTGATGATCTTGTCTTCGATCGTGCGAATCTCGGCGAGCGCCGCGTACAGCGTCGTGGTCTTGCCGCTGCCGGTCGGCCCGGTGACCAGCACCATGCCGTAGGGCTCGCGGATGTACTTGCGGAAGCGCTTCAGCTCCGGCTCCGGGAAGCCCAGAATGTCGAGCCGCAGCTCGGTGAACTGCTCGCTCATCGACTGCTTGTCGAGAATGCGGATCACGGCGTCTTCGCCGTGCACGCTCGGCATGATCGAGACGCGGAAGTCGATGGTCTTGCCCGGCACGCGCAGGCGGAAGCGGCCGTCCTGCGGCACCCGCTTCTCGGCGATGTCGAGCTCCGCCATCACCTTGATGCGCGACAGGATCGAGCTGTGAAACCGCTTGGCGATCGGCCGCATCGCCGACTGCAGCACGCCGTCGATGCGGTACTTCACGTAGACCGCATCGTCCTGGGTCTCGATGTGGATGTCGCTGGCCCGCCGCTGGATCGCCGTGTAGATGGTCGAGTCCACCAGGCGGATGATCGGGCTGCTGTCGCTCGTCAGCCGCTCGACGGTGAGGTTGTCCTCGCCCGACTCGTCTTCCTTGAGGACCTGGATCTGGAATTCCTCGGTCGCCTCGTCGAGGACGCGCTGGGAGCTCTCGCTCTTCTTCAGCATGCCCTCGATGGCGGAGCGCGCGCCCACCATGACGCGGACCGGCGTGCCGAGGATCACCGACAGCTCGTCGATCATCGGCAGGTCGGTCGGGTCCGACACGACGATCACCAGCGAGCGGCCGTCGCGGCGGTACGGCACGAAGCCGTAGCGCAGCATCAGGTCGGCCGGGATCGATCGGAACAAGTCCTGATCGATCCGGAACTCGTGCATGTCGAGGAACTCGAGGCGGTAGCGTTCGGCGAGGCGGCGCGCCGAGGCCTCCTCGGCGCTGCGCTCCTCGGCCGACACCTCGAGGGCGGCCGGCGCCTCGATGAGGGCCTCGGGATCCAGTGCGTCGTCCGGGGTGACGTCCATCAGCGGCCAACCACCGAGGTGAGCTGGAACAGCGGCAGGTAGAGCGCCAGCACGATGGTGGCGATCACGATGCCCATGATCACGAGCATGGCCGGTTCGATCATCGTGACGAACCGACCGACTTCGGTTTCGATTTCTTCATCGTAAAAGTCGGCGAGGCTGTTCAGCATTTCGGTGAGGGCGCCCGTCGACTCGCCCACTTCGATCATCTTGATCGCCACGTCGGGCACGGTCTGGCGCTCGAGCAGCATCGCCGAGAAGCTCTGCCCTTCCCGCACGCGCGTGGCGACGATGTTCAGCTCCTGCCCCATGTGCCGGTTGCCCGTCGATCGCGCCGCAATCTCCAGCGCGTTCACGAGGGGAATGCCGCCCCCCAGCAGCGTCGCCAGCGTCCGCGCCAGCTGCGAGGTCGAGAACTTGTGAAAGCTCGGGCCCACAAACGGCAGCTTCAGCAGCATCCGATCGAACTGCGCGCCGTGCCCGGGCCGCCGGATCCAGCTGAAGAAGCCGGCCGCCGCCCCGCCGATCGCGATCAGAATCAGCCACAGCTGGGCACGGACGAAGTCCGACACCGCCACGATCATCCGCGTCGACAGCGGCAGCTCCGAATCGAAGCTGTTGTAGAACTCGGTGAAGGTCGGCACCACCTTCACCACGATGATGCCGACCAGGACCATCGCCAGGGCGATCAGGATCACCGGGTAGATCATCGCGGAGATCGTGCGCGAGCGGACCAGGTCCACCGTCTTCGAGTACGCCACGAACCGCCGCAACACCGCGTCGAGGTTGCCCGATCGCTCGCCCGCCATCAGCGAGGCGGTGTAAACGCTCGGAAACAGGTCGCCGTGCTCGGCGAACGCATCCGACAGCGCCGTGCCGGCCCGGACCTTCTCGTGCACATCGTCGAGCACCGACTTGAACAGCGGGTTGGTCAAGCGGGTCCGCAGGATGTCGAGCGACTGCACCAGGGGCATGCCGGCCTTCAGCAGCGTGGCCAGCTCCTGGTTGAACACCAGGAACTCGTGCCGGGTGACCTTCCGCGAGCCGCCAAACGACAGGCTGCCCCAGCCCAGGCGGGGCTTGAGTGACAGGACGTGCAGTCCCTGGTCCTCCAGCTCGCGCCTGAGGGCGGCTTCGCTTTGAGCGACGTAGACGCCCTCGATGATCTCACCTGAGGTAGTGCCGAGCCGGCAACGGAATTCCATCCCTAAAAGATTGACCCACAGGGGATTATAAGGAAATGGGACACGTATTCCCACCCCTTTAGACGCTGGATTGACGGAAGTGGTCTATCGACCGACCTTCTGGAGGATGCGGCTGACGTAGCTTTGGGTCTCGGGGAACGGCGGGAGCCCGCCGTAGCGCCGGATCGTCCCTTCGCCGGCGTTGTAGGCCGCCAGCGCCAGGCGCAGGTCGAAACGGCTCATCAGGTCCTTCAGGTGCCGCACGCCGGCCTCGAGGTTGGCCTTGGGATCGTAGGAGTTCTGGACCCCGTACTGGCGCGCGGTCGCCGGCATCAACTGCATCAGCCCGCGGGCGCCCTTTTTCGACCGCGCCCGGGCCTGGTAGTTGGATTCGACCTCGATCACGGCGTGCACGAGGCGGGCATCGACCTGCTGGCTCGTGGCCACCGTGGAGATCAGATCGGCGAACGGCCGCGCCGCGAGCACTTCCTCGGGCACGAGGGCGGCCAACACCGGTTGCGGCGCGGGTAATGCGGGCGCCAGCGCCTCTTCGGTCACGGGCGCCGGATACGGCACTTCGTCCGGATCGACACGGGCGACCATCGACACCGGGAACGCCACTTCGCCGCCTTCGCGCAAGACGATCGTGGCGAGATCGCCGTCGACCCTGCAGGCCTGCACCGACATCGTCCGCCCGGTCTTGAAGACGACAATGTCTGCGCTGGCTGCACTCGGGACGGCGAAGACAATGAATAACGAATAACAAATGGCGAATAACGAAGCGAAAGAGGCCACTCCTCTTTTGTTATTCGTTATTCGCCATTTGTTATTACCCATGGTTATTGAACGAAGGCGTGGAAGACGCGAACGCCGAGCTCCCGCGGGTCGCCGCTCTTCATGGCGGGCTCCAGCGCGGGCACGAACGTCTTGTCGGCGATGAAACGCAGTTCCACCATATCACCCGCGCCAAGCTGTGCAGCCGTGATCGCCAGCTTGCGGACCGGCGACTCGGCAGCGCTCAGCGGAACGGTGGTCAACAGCTGATCGCCCACGTTGATCGTCAGCGTCGCCGCCGCGGTCGGCAGCGTCGCCGGGTTGTCGACCTGCAGGAACAGCGTCACATCGCGCTTCGGGTTCCTGAACGCGAGGGTGGCTTCCTTCTTGGTCCACTGCCACTCGGTGCGCCCGGCGCCTTCGGCCACGACCTCCGCCGGGTGCCAGCCGTCCTTGAAGATCACGAAGATGTTCTCGGTTTGCGGGAGCAACTCGAAATCGACGACCTTGTAGGAGCGATCGCCGCGATCCTCGTTCGACAGCTTGAGGCGGTCCTTCTCGCTATACAGGCCGGCGACGACCTGCGCCGCGCCGACGTACGGGTAGCTGGGCACGAACATCGTGCGCGTGTACTCGATGGTCTGTCCCGGCTTCCACTCGGCCGGCGGGGTCGGCGGGTCGTGATCGTCGGTCCACATCAGCTCTTCGTCAGCATCCAGGAAGTGCACGAACACCCGCCGCGCGCCGAGATTGGGCGCGTTCTGGGCGACCGTGAACTTGTAGGTCACCTCCACGGGGCTCCCGAGCGCGACCTTGGACCGCGACAGCGACACCTGCAGGGTGCCCACTGGCGGCGTCGTATCTTCGGCGGGGCCGCACGCGGCCAGGCTGACTGCCAGAACCGCCAGTACAGCCGCCGTCCTCACACCTCTCGACATGTCTCTTCGTTGCATAGGGCTCCAAACGAGAATATCATGCAGGCCAATCAGATGGACACTCCCCGCGACGCGCTCGGTATGGTGGAAACAAAGGGCTTTATCGGCTCGGGCGAGGCGGCGG
>Ga0156330_1237_pt1 | contig 9334 bp, 9 predicted proteins | sample RifCSPlowO2_12_FD_107978 | JGI IMG/M metagenome (GOLD analysis project Ga0156330, IMG submission 107978) | Acidobacteria bacterium RIFCSPLOWO2_12_FULL_67_14b | reverse complement strand
CGTGAGGCCGATGCCCGCGCCCCAATGGAAGTTGTTCGGTACGTGCACGACGACCGGGTCGGAGGGGTTCTTCCGGAAGTTGTAGCCCGCCGTACCGGTGAGGACGGCCTTGGATGACACCCATCGGCTCAGCACGCCGGAAATGTCGGCCGCGACCGACCCCTGGCCGGCGCCGTTATCGGAGTCTGCCGTCGGCAGGTTGATGGCGACGATGGCCGAGGCGCTGACGGGATTGCCGGCGGCTTCGCTGAGCAATCCAAGTTTGGTGCCCACGCGGAGGTCGCCGATCTTGTTACCGGTCCACGGCTCCCGGGCGTACGGGAGACGCGTGTCGACGCCGCCGCGCTGCGGATCCGCGGCGATGAACAGCGAACGGATGTCACGATCGACGCGCTGGATGGCATCCCAGGACGCGAAGAAATCGGCGCGTTCGGCGAAGCCGTACGAGACCGCGGCCGTAAACGTGGCCACGTTCATGTGGCCCTGAGGCGTGTTCCGCGAGTTGCGGGCCGCGCTCCCGCGCCACATACCCTTGCCGTTGGTGTCGCCGACAGGAACCCACCAGAGTCCCGCGTCGCCGTTGGTCGTGGTGGCGACGCGCCCTCGTTCGTCGGCCGACTGCGTCGCCGACGATTGCTGGCTGGTGGTGTCCGGTGGTTGTGCCGCGGCCGGGACCGCGATCGCGAGCAGGGCTGCGATAAACCAGGTATTGGCACTCATCTGTAGTCCGTTCCTCTCCTGTGCACTCATCCGCGCACTACGAGAAGACCTTACAAACGACGTGCCACACTTGGGGTGGTGGAAAGTCAGCTGATGGGCTGCCTTCTTCCGGAAATGGGTGATGGGGTACCCATCTGCAGCACCTCCTCGAGAACATCCAGCTCAACAGGCTTCACGATGTGGTCGTCGAAACCGACCTCGAGCGACCGGCGCCGGTGCTCGGCCTGGCCCCACCCCGTCAACGCGACGAGGCGGATGCCGCGGCCCCATGCTTCGCGACGGATCGCGCGCGCGACGTCGTAGCCCGAGACCTCGGGCATGCCGATGTCGAGCAACATGACATCGGGGCGGAGCTGGTCCGCCATCTGGATGGCGGTGCGGCCTTCATACGCGACGTGCACCTCGTGGCCGGTGGCGCGCAGAAGGAACGCGAGGCTGTCGGCGCCGTCCTGGCTGTCGTCGGCGACGAGGATCTTCAACGGCGCTCGCGGCGTGGAGCCGACCGCTTCGGCCGGCTGCGGTTCGGCCTCCGCGGGCGCAAGCGGTAACGTGACCGTGAACTCGCTGCCTTCACCGGTGCCGGCGCTCCAGACCGATACCGTGCCCCCATGCAGTTCGGCCATCTGCTTCACGAGCGTCAAGCCGATGCCGAGGCCCGTCTGCGAGCGACGCATGTCGCGATTGAGCTGGACGAACATGCCGAACACCCGCTCCTGATCGTCTGGCGCGATGCCGATGCCGGAGTCCCGCACGACCACGTTCACCCGATCGGCAAACGGCACGGCGCTCAGCCAGATCCGCCCGCCGGCCGGGGTGAACTTGGCCGCGTTGTTCAAGAGGTTGAGGAAGATCTGCGAAATGCGCGTGGCGTCGGCGTCCAGCACGCACGGCGAAGACGGCGGGTCCACCGTGAGACTGACGCCCGCGCTCGCCAGCTGGGGTTGCGCCGTTTCGACGGCGCTCTCGATGATGGTGCGCAGGTCGACCCGTTCGCGTCGCAGCGTCAAGTGGCCGCGCGTGATGCGGCTCAGATCCATCAGGTCGTCGATCAGCCGCACGAGCTGGCCGATCTGGCGGTCCATCACGGCGGTGGCCTGGCGCGCGGTGTCGGACAGGGGTTCGAGCCGCAAGATCTCGGTGACGTTGCGCAACGGCGCCAGCGGGTTGCGCAGCTCGTGGGCAAGCGTCGCCAGGAACTCGTCCTTCAGCTGGGCCTCGTACTGCAGCCGGTGCTCGCGGTCCTTGACGGCCGCCCGCGCCTCTTCGGCTTCATCCGCGCGCCGTTCCGCCTCGATCGTCGCCTGGCGCAATTCCGCTTCGATCCTCTCCCGCTTCTCGATGTCGACGAGCAGCCGCTGGCGCTCCGCGGTCAGGGCGGCCTGCTGTTCGCGCTCGATCGTGACGTCGCGGAAGGCGCCGAGGACGCCGGTGAGCTCGCCCTGCGGCGTGCGTTCGGGTTGAGCGCGATACTCGACATGCACGAGCTGGCCGTTCTTCGCCACCACGCGGGTTTCGCCGTGCACTTCTTCGCCCGCCCCCGCGCGGCCGAGCGCGGCCTGGAGCGCCGCGCGATCGTCGGGGTGAATCAGGGCCAGCCCCGGCCGGCTCTGCAGATCCGCGAGCGTGTAGCCGAGCAGCACCGACAGGCCAGACGTGGCCGAGTCGATCACGATATGCCCGCCGGGCTCGATGCGGGCGTGGAACGCGAAGTCCGACGCCAGCTCGCCGATCAGGCGATGAAAACTCGCGCTCTCACGCAGACGCGCCTGTTCGACCAGCAGCCGTTGCTTCGAGCGATACAGGTTGCCGCACAGCCACGCCACGACCACGCACACCACGAGCACCGTGATGCTCCGGGCCCAGGAATCGAGCGTGCCGCCCCGGGCATCGAGCAGGGTCGTGAGCGGGTTCAGGGCGGCCACGCTGAGCAGGGTCGCGACCAGGGCCGGACGAAACCCGTTGTGCCAGGCGAGCACCGCCACGCCGAGGATGAAGATGGCGCCGGTGACGTACTGATACCGCCACCCGATGGCGACGACGATCGCCGCGCAAATGGCGAAGACCGCGGCGCCGATTCCGATGTCTTCCCAGACGGACGATTGGCGGCCGATCGCAGCAGCTTCGTGGCGCATGTCAATTCGCCTTCAATCCAGAACGATCCCCACAATGGGTAGCCCGCTTCATTCAATAGCCTGTTCCCGCAAGGGAAAGCAACCCGGGTGCCCCTCCGCCCCGCGCCGCCTGCAGGTAACGCGACGGCAACGGATGGTCCAGGCGGCTTTCGATGAACCGCGAGCTCTCGACGAGGCCCGCCAACGAGATACCGGTCTGGATGCCAAGCCCGTCGAGCATGTAGACCAGATCCTCGGTGGCGAGATTGCCGGCGGCCCCGGGGGCAAATGGGCACCCGCCCAGGCCGCCCGCCGAGCTGTCGAAGGTGGTCACACCATAGTCGAGACCCGCCAGGACGTTGGCGAGGGCCGTGCCCCGCGTGTCGTGAAAATGCAGCGCGAGCTGGTTCAGCGGCACTTCGCGGGCGACCGCGTCCAGCACCACCGGCACCTGGCCCGGATGCGCCACGCCGATCGTGTCGCTGACCGCGACTTCGAAGGCTCCCAGCGCCAGCAGCCGCCCGGCAACGGCGGCAACGCGCTCTGGCGCCACCGGCCCTTCAAACGGACATCCGAAGCAGGTGGAGAGGTAGGCGCGAACGCGAATGCCGCCGGCCGCTGCCGCCGTGCACACCGTCGCGTACGTCGCGAGCGATTGATCGATCGACTGGTTGATGTTGCGCCGGCTGAATGTCTCGGAGGCCGCCGCGAAAATCGCGATTTCAGAGACGCCCGCGGCCATCGCCCGATCCAGACCTGCCTGGTTGGGCACAAGGGCGGTATAGCGGACACCCGGCCGGCGCGAGATACCGGCAAACACGTCCGAGGCGTCCGCCATCTGCGGGACTCGCGTGGGCGACACGAAGGCCGAGACCTCGATTGCGGCATGGCCGGCGGCGCTCAGCCGATCGACAAACGCGATCTTGTCCGCCGTCGCAATCACGGCCTTCTCGTTCTGCAGCCCGTCGCGCGGGCCGACCTCGACGATCGAGACGCGTCGCGGCAGAGGGTTCATTCGGCAAGCTCGAGCAGGTTGACGCCGGGCTGCACCAGGTCGCCCTTCGCGCAGTGCACGGCCTTGACGACGCCGTCGCGCGGCGCCTTGATGGGCAGCTCCATCTTCATGGCTTCCAGGACGATCAGGGTCTCCCCCTGGGCGACGGCCTGGCCGGCTTCGGCCATCACCGCGACGACGGTTGCCGGCATGGGCGACATGACGCCGGCCTCGCTGCGCCCGCGCGGGCGCAGCCGGCCCTTGGCCGCCGCATCCAGCTGCGCGACCTGTCCCTCCACGAAGACCCAGGTCGCATCGGGCGAACCGGCCACGGCGACGCGCCAGCGCCGCGCGCCGTCGCTCACGTGATACCACCCCTCGCCGATGGCGTCCACGACGAACTCAGCCACGCCAGCTACCTAACGTCACAAAGGGATCGGTGCCTGAGGTGCGGGCGGTGCCTCGGGTGCGCCGGTACTCGACGACGGCCGCCATCGCGGCGTCCGGAAGCGCGGTGACCGACGAGGCCGCGATGGCCTCGCCCTCGCGATCGAGAAAGCCGCTGTCGACCGACGCCGCCAGGAACATCGGATGATCGAGGAGCTGAAGCAGGAACGGAATATTGGTGCGAACGCCCAGGATCGCGTACTCACGCAGGCTGGCAACGGCCCGCCGCCTCGCGTCTTCGCGAGTCTCGGCCCAGACGATCACCTTGGCCAGCATCGGGTCGTAGTGGACCGAGACCTCGTGTCCGATGCCGATGCCGCTGTCGACGCGGACGCCCGGCCCCTGCGGTTCCCGATACAACAGGATGGGGCCTGCCTGGGGGAGAAAGTCCTGCGCCGGGTCTTCGGCGTACACGCGGCATTCAATCGCGTGGCCCCGCTGTGAGAGCGAGGCCTGCGAGAAGGGCAGAGGCTCACCGGAGGCGACGAGCAACTGCGTACGCACGAGATCGATGCCCGTCACGCACTCGGTAATCGGATGCTCCACTTGCAGCCGTGTGTTCATCTCGAGGAAATAGAAGCTGGCCGTGTCGCCGCGGCCTTCCAGCAGGAACTCGACGGTCCCGGCGTTGCGGTAGCCCACCGCGCGCGCGGCGGCCACCGCGGCGGCGCCCATCCGTTCGCGGACCCTGGGAGACAGCGCTGGACAGGGGCTTTCTTCGATGGTCTTCTGATGCCGGCGCTGCACCGAGCACTCCCGCTCGAACAAGTGGACGATGTGGCCGTGGGCATCGGCGAAGACCTGGATTTCGACGTGACGGGGACGCTCGATCAACCGCTCGACATAGAGCGTGTCGTCGCCAAAGGCTGCCAGGGCTTCGCGGCGGGCCGCGGCCACGGCTTCGTCCATCGCGCCGGCTGCGCGCACGACCTTCATCCCGATGCCGCCCCCGCCCGCCGACGGCTTGACCAACACGGGGAAACCGATCGCCTCGGCCGCGCGAGACAAAGCTGGTGCAGACTGGTCCGCCGGACTCTGGCCTGGAACCACCGGCACGCCGGCGTCGATCATCAGGCGGCGCGCGCCGATCTTCGATCCCATCCGCTCGAGCGACGCCGCCGGAGGACCGACGAAGATCAGGCCGGCCTCGTCGCACGCGCGGGCAAAATGCGCGCGTTCCGACAGGAACCCATAACCCGGGTGCACGGCGTCGGCGCCGGCGGTTCGCGCCGCGTCGATCACCGCGGCGGCCTTCAAGTAGCTGTCGCGGGCGGGGGCCGGGCCCAGGCGAACCGCCTGGTCCGCCTCGTGCACGTGCCGCGCGCTGGCATCCGCATCCGAGAACACGGCGACCGTCTCGATGCCCATCTCGCGGCACGCGCGGATGATCCGGCACGCGATTTCGCCCCGGTTCGCGATCAGGAGGCGGCGAATCACTCGCCGGCCACCCAGCGGGGCTTGCGCTTGCCGAGAAAGGCCGTGAGGCCGTCCTGGCCTTCGGGCGACACGCGTTGCTCGGCGATGGTGGTGGCCGTGAGGTCCATCACTTCCCCAGGAGCCTTGCCGAGGACGCGGGCAATCAGGGCTTTGGCCCGGGCCACGGCAGTCGGCGACGCCGTCAGCGCCTCGTTGACGTAGAGGGCCACGGTGGCGTCGAGATCGGCCAGGGGCACGACCGCATGAACGAGGCCGATCTCCCTGGCGCGCGCGGCACCGAAGCGCATGCCCGTGAGAAACAGCTCGCGCGCCGCCGACGCGCCGATCTTCTGCAGGACGTACGGGGAGATCATCGCCGGCAGAATGCCCAGCTTGGTTTCGGTGAAGCCAAACACCGCCGAGTCTTCGGCCACGACGATGTCGCAGACCGCGGCGAGACCGGATCCGCCGCCGAGCGCCGCGCCGTGGATGCGGCCGATCACGATCGCCGGCACCGTGTTGATGGCCTGAAACATCCGGGCGGCGGCCATCGCATCCCTCAAGTTGTCGTCGTGCGAGTAGCCGGCCATCTTCGCCATCCACGCCGCATCGGCGCCTGCGCTGAACGCCTTGCCCGCGCCCGAAAACACGACCACGCGCAGATCGGTGTCGCGGTGTGCGGCCGCCGCCCACGCCGAGAGGTCGGCAATGACGTGTTCGTTGAACGCGTTGCGCACCTCGGGACGGTTGAGCGTCACGTGCTCGACCGGTCCGCGTCGCTCGACGGTCAGGAACTGGAACCTCATGAAATGCGTGGCATTGCGATCCTATTATCCATGCTCGTAGGGGCGGGTTCGCAGAGGCGGGTCTCAAGACCCGCCTCTACATCCGGAAGACGCCGAACTTCGCCGGCGGGATTGGCGCGTTGAACGCCGCCGACAACCCGAGCGCCAGCGCGGCGCGGGTCTGGGCCGGGTCCAGGATCCCGTCGTCCCACAGCCGGGCGGTCGAGTAGTAGGGCGAACCCTCGGTGTCGTACTTCTGCAGGATGGGATCGCGAATGGCGGCCTCCGCCTCGGGAGTGAAGCTGCCGCCCTCCCGGGCGACCTGATCGCGCTTCACCGTGGTGAGCACGCCGGCGGCCTGCTCGCCGCCCATCACCGAGATGCGGGCGTTGGGCCACATCCACAACAGGCGCGGCTCGTAGGCGCGCCCGCACATCCCGTAGTTGCCCGCGCCGAACGACCCGCCCACGATCACCGTGAACTTCGGCACCACCGAGTTGGCCACGGCGTGCACCATCTTGGCGCCATCCTTGGCAATGCCGCCGCGCTCGTACTGCTTGCCCACCATGAAGCCCGTGATGTTCTGCAGGAACACGAGGGGAATGCCGCGCTGGTTGCACACCTCGATGAAGTGCGTGGCCTTCAACGCCGACTCGGAGAACAGCACGCCGTTGTTGGCGATGATGCCGACGAGGAAGCCATGGAGGCGGGCGAAGCCGCAGACAAGTGTCGTCGCGTAGCGCTCCTTGAACTCGTCGAACCGGGAGCCATCGACGAGGCGGGCGATCACCTCGCGCACGTCGTACGCCCTGCGGAGATCGTGGCTCACGACGCCGTAGATCTCCGCCGGATCGTAGGCCGGATCCTCGGGCGCGGCCATGTCGGCCGGCAGCTGCTTCCGCGTGTTCAGCGTGGAAATGACAATGCGTGCCTGGTGCAGCGCGTGCGCGTCATCGTCGGCGATGTAATCGGCGACGCCGGACAGGCGCGTGTGGACGTCGGCGCCGCCCAGGTCTTCGGCGGTCACTTCCTCGCCCGTGGCCGCTTTTACCAGCGGGGGGCCGCCGAGAAAGATGGTGCCCGTGCCCTTGACGATGATGGTTTCGTCGGACATGGCCGGCACGTAGGCGCCGCCGGCCGTGCAGGACCCCATCACAACGGCCACCTGCGGAAGGCCCTCTGCCGACATGCGGGCCTGGTTGAAGAAGATGCGGCCGAAGTGTTCGCGATCGGGGAAGACCTCCGCCTGCAGCGGCAGGAAGGCGCCACCGGAGTCGACGAGATAGACGCACGGCAAGCGGTTCTGCAGCGCGATGTCCTGCGCGCGAAGGTGTTTCTTCACGGTGAGCGGATAGTAGGTGCCGCCCTTCACGGTGGCGTCGTTGGCGACCACCATCACGTCGCTGCCCGAGACACGCCCGATTCCCGTCACGAGACCGGCGGCCGGCGCTTCGTTCTCGTACATGCCGAACGCGGCGAGGGGAGAGAGCTCAAGAAACGCCGAACCCGGATCGATCAGCGCCTCAATCCGCTCGCGCACGGGCAGCTTGCCCTGCTCACGGTGGCGCGCCAGGTACTTGGGGCCGCCGCCCATCTGCGCCTCGGCGAGCCGCAACCGGTACTCGGCGAGCAGTTCTTCCATGCGGCGCCGGTTGGCCTTGAACTCGGCCGACTGCGTATCGATATGGGATGCGATGGAATCCATGGCCGGGCGCTACCAGCCGCAGCAATCGGTCTTGAAGCGGCAGGCGGGGCAGCGCCACACCGCATGCATACGGTACATGTCGGCGCCGCAGCGCTCGCATTTCATGGCGTCGGCGTCAGCCTGCGCGGGAGGCGTCCGCAGCGCGGAAACGACCGGGGAGATTATGAGCTTCGGGGGTGGTTTCTCCACCCACGGATTATACGGTGGCCCGTCGGTAAAACGCTGCAACATGCGTTCCAGGGAAAACGGAATCATCCTTGCTATGGCGAATGGCGGAGGAAGGGATGAGAGGTATCAATAACCATATTGGGTCGCCCACGATGGCGTTGGTTGCCGAAAGTGGGGACGTCGTCACCGCGTTCAAGCAGATGATGGCCCGGGTTCGCAAGAGGTGCCGTCACAGCCTGTGCAGCGTCGTACACGGAGGCCACGAACTCTACCGTGCGCGGACCGATACGAAGCTCTACCAGCAGTGTCTGCTATGTGGTTACGAAACGCCGGGATGGACGATCGATCGGCGCGACCGCCGGCTGCACCTCGTCAGCGGCGGCGCTCACGCCTCGACCGCGGTTCGCCGCTGACTTAGACCAGGCTCTTGGGGGATCGCCGTGTTCGCCCGGCTGATCACTTCGCCGGCGGACGGAACGCGTCATGCAAGCAGGACTCACAGGTATTTCCTGACGATGGCTTCGTTCCGTCACTCCGTTGCGATCTGGCTTGCCCTCGCTGTTGCTTCCCTCCTGGCGATTGGCTTCTTCGCGTACTCGCAGATCGAGCGCACGGTCGCGCTTGCGCTGGTGGCGATTCACTTCGCGGGTATCCAGGTCGGCGCGGAGCTCAAGCGCAGACGCCGCGCCGAGACGGCGCGGCAAGACACGCTGGCGTCGGTCGAGCAGCAGGTGCTCGATCGCACCGAGGCGCTCTCGCGGGCCATGGGCGACATCAAGGTGAGCGAGCAGCAGTTCCGCCTCATCGCTGAGCTGAGCCCCGTGCACCTCTTTCGCGCGACGGCTGACGGCGAAGCGATCTTCCTCAGTCCCGGGCTCCTTGCCGTGAGCGGCCTGAGCGCGGCGACAGCGCGCGGGTTCGGCTGGATGGAGGCGGTTCACCCGGACGATCGGGGTCGCTTGCTGACAGGCTGGCACGAGGCGTTGCA
>Ga0156330_1080_pt2 | contig 9395 bp, 8 predicted proteins | sample RifCSPlowO2_12_FD_107978 | JGI IMG/M metagenome (GOLD analysis project Ga0156330, IMG submission 107978) | Acidobacteria bacterium RIFCSPLOWO2_12_FULL_67_14b | reverse complement strand
TCGGGCTCTCGTGGGACTCGCTTCCGCTCGTGGGGGTCGGGCCTGCGGCCCTCCTGGGACTCGAGACCTTCGGGCTCTCCTGGGACTCGCTTCCGCTCGTGGGAGTCGCCGCCTTCGGCGGCTCCTGGGACTCGGTCGCTTCGTTCCCTCGTCGGACTCGCTTCGCTCGTGGGACTCGCTCCGCTCGTGGGCCCTACCGCCGGCTCGCGCGCGCGGTCCGATCTTGTATTCAAGGTCGGCTGGGCCGCGGCGCGTTCTGACATCCTTGTCCCGCCGAAGCCCGTAGGGTGTATGCGGAAGGCGCGAAGATGGAAGCCCCGAGTCCTACGCCGAGCGACTTGTCCGCCGTAGCGCGTAGCGCGAAGGCGGAAGCGAGGCGTCCCAGGAGCGAGCGTAGCGAGCGACTCCTACCGAGCGAACGCAGTGAGCGAGGCCCACGAGGGGCGAAAGCCCCGAGCCCTACGACGAGCGAAGCGAGGAGTCCTGCGTATAATCAACCCATGGACGTCGTCCGTACCCCCTCCACCGGCTGGATCGAGGTCATCGTCGGCAGCATGTTCAGCGGCAAGAGCGAAGAGCTCATCCGCCGGCTGCGCCGCGCCCAGATCGCCCGGCAGCGCGTCCAGATCTTCAAGCCCGCGGTCGACACCCGCTATTCCGACGACCATATCGTCTCGCACAGCGAGCTGCGCATTCCGTCAGAGACCGCCGCGACCGCGGCCGAGCTGCTCGCCAAGGTGCGACCGGACACCGAGGTCGTCGGCATCGACGAAGGCCAGTTTTTCGATGCCGAGCTGCCCGCGGTGGCGGCGGAGCTCGCCGACCGGGGCGTGCGTGTGGTGGTCGCGGGGCTCGATCAGGACTACCTCGGCAAGCCCTTCGAGCCCATGCCGCAGCTGCTCGCGGTGGCCGAGTACATCACCAAGACCCGCGCCATCTGCATGGTCTGCGGCAATCCCGCCAACCACACGCAGCGCCTTGTCCATAGCCAGGACCGCGTGCTGCTCGGCGCGTCGGGCACCTACGAAGCGCGATGCCGGCACTGTTTCGATCCCACGCTGTCGCGCGAGGAGGAAACGAACGCCGAGGCCAAGGCCGACGTGCGATGAGCGCCCAGGAGCTTGCCGGAATGTTGCGGCAGGCCCTCGTCGCGCTGGGCCTCCTCTTCGTCATCGTCAACCTGCGGGTCGGGTGGCAGATCCTCAGCTGGTGGCGCCGGCGCGGTGACGTCGTGCTGGCCTGGCCGCCTCCCAAGCCGCCGTTCTACGCCATCAACCTCGCCATCGGCGTCATGCTGGGCGTGCTGCTGTTCGTCACGGCTTACCTGGTGCCCAGGCCCGCCACGTCGCTGTTCGGCGTTTCGATGATGTTCCTCTACTACGGCTACCTGCTGCCGCTGTCGACGCGCATCCGCCGCGGCCTGTATCAGGACGGCATCTGGACCGACAGCGGCTTCATGCGCTACGTGGACATCGGCGGCCTCACGTGGAAGGGGAGCCAGACGCTGATCCTAGCGTCGCGCCAGAAGACCGTCGGCCGGCGGCTGACGGTGCCGGGGCCCCACCTCGGCGAGGTGCGCCGCGTGCTGCGGGAGAAGATCGGCAGCCATGCGATCGCGTTTGACGAGGGGCCGGGGCTGCACCTGGGCACCCGCGACACGCGCGAATCCGCGTAAATCCGTGAAAGCCGAAAGCTGAAGGCAGAAGGCAGAAGGCAGAAGGCTGAAGGCCGAAGCCTGAAGGCCGATAAGAAGGAGACTGCAATGGCGGCGCGTCCAACCTGGAAGGGCTACATCAAGGTCAGTCTCGTCAACATCCCGGTACGGGTCTATCCCGCCACCGAGTCGAGCGCGACCATCTCGTTCAACCAGCTCCACGCCGAGTGCCAGACCAAGATCCAGCAGAAGAAGTGGTGCCCGAAGTGCGAGCGGGAGATCACGTCGGCCGAGGTGGTGAAGGGCTACGAGTTCGAGAAAGGCCGCTGGGTGGTGGTCGAAGAGGAAGACATCGCCAAGGTCAAGACCGAGTCGACCAAGGTCATCAACCTGCTTCAATTTACTGACGAGACCGCCATCGATCCGATGTACGTGGACAAGGCCTACTACCTCGCGCCGGAAGGCGCGATGGCCGCCGACGCCTATTCGGTGATGCGCGAGGGCATGAAAGGCAAGGCCGGCATCGGCAAGGTCGCCATCCACGGCCGCGAGTACCTCGTGGCGGTGAAGCCCCACAAGCAAGGCATGGTGATGTACACGCTGCATCACGCCGCCGAGATCCGCACGATCGATCAGATCGAGGAGCTGCGCGAAGTGCGCGGCAAGGTCAACCCGGCGGAGATGAAGCTGGCCAGGGCCGTGATCGAGAGCATCGAGGGCGACCTCAACCTCTCCGACTACAAGGACGAATACCAGGAAGGGCTGCGCCAGATCATCGACGCGAAGATCGCCGGCGAAGAGATCGTCGCGCCGGAAGAGGTCGCGCCGCCCAAGGTGGTGGACCTGATGGAGGCGCTGCGCAAGAGCCTCGACCAGGTGAGCTCGAACAAGAAGAAGACGGCGAAGGCCGTGACGGGGACCGCGTCGAAGAAGGTCACCAATATCAGGTCCGCGGCGAAGAGTGTGGCGAAGAAACTCAAGGCGTCATAGGAGGCAGGATGGCCCGCAAAGCGGTCTGGGGAAACTACAGACCACCGAAGAAGACCAAGAAGAGGGCCGCCTGAGGGCGGCCTTTTTTTGTCGAGGCGGGTCTTGAGACCCGCCTCTACATCAGGTATCCGAGTAACCCCATCCCCGCTGCCGTGGGATCGCCGACCCATTCGGGCGGCGTCAGCCACACGAACGCCAGGATCACGATCACCCAGATGTCGTACGCGATCGTCGCCCGCTCGTCGCGCCAGAAGAAGAAGCGCCAGAACAGCCCCGAGGGCAGCTTCTTTTTGTTGAGCGCCAGGTAGGTGTAATAGATCCGGTTGCTCACCGTCACGATCGACAACACCAGGATTACCCACAGCACCCCCGCCATGCGATCGGTGAAGGCGCCGATCATGAACAGCACGATGCGCTCGGGCCGCTCCAGGAACCCCACCTTGCACTTGTCGATCAATGACTCGGCGCGCGCCCGCGCGTAGCTGGTCATGATCGAGAAGATCAAGGCGAGCGTCGCCACCAGCACGTAGCCGTTGCTGCCGCGGTCGGCATACAGCCAGATCAGGCCCGTGAACAGGGCGAGGTCCGAGAAGCGGTCGAGCGTCGAGTCCCAGAACGCGCCGAACTGCGACTGCGTGCCGGTAATGTGCGCGACCTTGCCATCGATGAAGTCGAAGATGTTGGCGACGATCATGATCACGCCCGCGAGGACGAAGTGATCGAGGGCCAAGGTCCAGGCGGCGGCCACGTTCACCAGCACGCCGATCAGCGTCAGGACGTTCGGGTGGATGCCGAGGGCCACCGAGGCATTGATGATGGCCCTGAGCGGGAACATGCAAACGGCGCCGATCGCGCCAGTGAAGGTCATAATGGGGGTTGGGGCCCCTAAGCGTAGCCGATGCCCATCCACGATCTCAAGGAACAGATCCAGCGCCTGCCGGAGCAGCCGGGGGTCTATCTCTACGCCAACGCCGCCGGCGAAACCATCTACGTCGGCAAGGCGCGGGCCCTGCGCGATCGGGTGCGCAGCTACCTCGGCGCCTACGGCGCCAGCCCCAAGACCGACGCCCTGCTGGACGAGATTGCCGGCCTCGACGTGATCGTCACCGACTCGGTCGTCGAAGCCCTGGCGCTCGAGAACAACCTCATCAAGCAGCGGGCGCCGAAGTTCAACATCCTGCTGCGCGACGACAAGAACTACCCCTACCTGCAGCTGACCACCACCGAGGCGTTCCCGCGCGTCGTCGTCGCGCGATCCGTCGAGCGCGACGGCAACGTCTACGCCGGGCCGTTCCTGCCGGCGAAGTTCGCGCGCCGCACGATGGCGCTGACGCACAAGGTGTTCGGCATTCGATCCTGCAACGAGGTGATCACGGGCCTGCGGGCGCGGCCGTGCCTCGAATACGACATCAAGCGCTGCCTGGCGCCCTGCGTGGCCACGATCTGCACGAGCGAGCAATACGCCGTGGCCGTGGCCGACACCCGGTTGTTCCTCGAGGGGCGCAACGAGGAGCTGGCGGACCAGTTGCAGGAGCGCATGGCCGAGGCCGCACACCACGAGCGATACGAGGAAGCGGCCCACCTTCGCGATGCGATGCGGACCGTGCAGGCGCTCCGCGAGCGGCAGCAGAAGATGGCCAACACCGAGCTCGGCGATCGCGACGTCTTCGGCGTCAAGCTCGGCGCCAAGGGCGCGGTCGTGCAGGTGTTCCTCTTCCGCGGCGGGCGGGTGATCGAGCGTGTCGAGTTCGTGTGGCACGCCGAAGAGGGCGGCGAGACCGAAGCCGCCGTGATCGAGGCGGCCGTCCAGCAGTTCTACGCCGATCAGCTGCCGCCGCCGGAAGTGCACGTCCCGGTGCCGCTGGTCGAGCAGGAGTTATTGGAGGCCTGGCTGGGCCAGAAGGCCGCGCGCAAGGTGCGAATCGCCGTGCCCCAGCGGGGCGACAAGAAGGGGATGATCGAGCTGGCGGCGCGCAACGCCGCGCTGGCGTATCGCACGCGCTTCGACGCCAACGCCACGGCGAACTACGAGGCGCTCGAGGCGCTGCAGGCGGCGCTCCGGCTGCCGCGATTGCCCAGGCGGATCGACTGCTTCGACATCTCGACCATTCAGGGCATTGACACGGTTGCGTCGATGGTGGTGTGCGAGGAAGGGCGGATGAAACCCGCGGAGTACCGTAAGTTCCGGATCGGGCTCCGGGAACCGGGCTCCGGGATCCGGAAAGGCCTGTCCGCAAGATCGGAGTCCGGAGCCCGGAGCCCGGAGCCCGGCAAGTTCCTTGACGACTTCGCAGCAATGGAGCAGGTCGTTCGTCGCCGGTATTCGCGCGTGTTGGAGAATGGCGGGCCGTTTCCGGACCTGATCGTCATTGATGGCGGCAAGGGCCAGTTGAATGCCGCCTATGGCGCCCTCGAGGCCGTGGGCCTGTCCAACCTCGTCGCGATCGGATTGGCGAAGAAAGAGGAGCTGGTGTTCACGCGCGACAGCGACGATCCGATCGGGCTCGATTCGCACGGCCCCGCGCTGCGGCTGCTGCAGCGGATTCGTGACGAGGCCCACCGCTTTGCCATCACCTTCCACCGGCAATCGCGCAAGAAGCGCAGCCTGCGATCCGAGCTCGATGACGTCGCGGGCATCGGCCCCCGGCGCCGGAAGACGCTGCTGACGGCGTTTGGCAGCCTGTCGGGCGTGCGGCGAGCCACGCGGGAGGAACTGGCGGCGGTCGTCGGCGCGAAAGCCGCCGAGGCCGTGATCGCGCACTTTTCGGCAAACCCGTAGAGGCGGGTCTGTAGCAAACCCGTAGAGGCGGGTCTTCAGACCCGCCTGGAGAAGCGATGACGATGGACTTCACCCCCGGCGAACGCGAAGCCCTCGGGCGCGCCGCGCTCGAGTGGGCGTTGCGCTACTTCGACGCGGCCGTCGAGCCGCCCGTGTATCCCACGGTCAGCGCCGGCCCGCTCGCCAGCCTCGTCAGCGAGGCGCTGCCGCAGGATCCCCAGCCGGCGGCGGAGGTCATGGCGCAGTTCGCGACGCTGGCCGCGCTGGGCCGCAAGAACGGCCATCCCCGGATGTTCGGCTACGTCCAGTCGTCGGGCAGCTTCGCCGGCGTGGCCGCCGACCTGCTCGCGTCGGCGCTCAACCAGAACGTGACCTCGTGGCGATCGGCGCCCTCGGCCACGGCAGTCGAGCATCAGGTCATCGACTGGATGAAGGCGATGTCGGGCTTCAATCCTGCCGGCGGTGGAATTCTCCTGAGCGGTGGATCGCTGGCGAACTTCGCCGCGCTGGCGGTGGCCTTGCGCGCCAGCACGGATGCCGACCTCAACCAGCACGGGGTCGGAGCGCTGCCCGGCAAGCCGAGGATTTACGCCTCCGCCGTCACGCACATGTCGACGCCGAAAGCGGCGGCCATGCTCGGCATCGGGCGCGATGCCGTCGTCTCCATTCCGGTGGGCGCCGACTTTCGTATGGATGCCGCGGCGCTGCGCACGCAGATCGCCGCCGATCGCGCGGCCGGCCTGCACCCGGTATGCGTGGTGGCCAATGCCGGCGACGTCAACACCGGCGCCGTCGATCCGCTCGACGCCATCTCCGGCGTGTGCGCTGAATCCGGCGTGTGGTTGCACGTCGACGGGTCGTACGGCGGCTTTGCGGCCGGCGCGCCGCTGGCGCCCAGGGCCCTGTCGGCGATCGGCCGCGCCGACTCGCTGTCGCTCGATCCGCACAAGTGGCTCTACGCGCCGCTCGACGCCGGCTGCCTGCTCGTGCGCGACCCGGCGCAACTGCAGCGGACCTTCATGCAGGGCGCCGCCTACGTCGACGTGATCGCCGATCGCGACATGTCGGAGTTCGCGTTCTGGGACCACGGCCCCGAGCTGTCGCGCCGGTTCCGCGCGCTGAAGATCTGGTTCATCGTGAAGTGCCACGGCGCGCGGGCGATCACCGCCGCCATCAACGACAACATCGCCGTGGCCGCGCAACTGGCCGCCGCCATCGACGCCAGCGGCGACTTCGCGCGGCTGGCGCCGGCGCCGTTGAGCATCGTCTGCTTCCGTTACGCGCCCGCCCACCTGCGCGGCAACCGCGACGCCCTCAACGCCCTCAACCGGACGCTGATGGTCGACGTCCAGCGCGATGGCCAGGCCTACGTCTCCAACGCCATGATCGGCGACGACTTCGCCCTCCGCGCCTGCATCGTCAATTTCCGGACGACCACGGCCGACACCGCCATTCTGCTCGACACGATTCGCCGCGTGGCCTCACGAACCATGCGATAATCGTCGGACTCGCCCTTTGGATTTCACACAAGTCTTAATCGCCCTGGTCGTGCTCATCGCGTCGCTGTCGGTGCACGAGGCCGCGCACGCCTGGACCGCCGATCAACTGGGCGATCCGACCGCCCGCAACCTGGGGCGGCTGTCGCTCAATCCCGTGGTGCACGTCGATCCGATCGGGACGTTGCTGTTCCCGTTGATCGCGCTCATGACCAACGTGCCCCTGATCGGCTGGGCGAAGCCGGTGCCGGTGGACTTCCGCCACCTGAAGCACCCCAAGCGCGACTTCGCCATCATCGCGGCGGCGGGCCCGACCAGTAACCTGGTGATGGCCGTGGTGGGCGCCGGCGTCCTGGCCGTGATGCCCGGCCTCGAACCCGGCGCCATCGCCGGCCGGGAAGTGATGACGACGGCGGTGCAGATGCTGGATTTCTTCGTGCTGATCAACGTGTTGCTGGCCGTGTTCAACATGATTCCCGTGCCGCCGCTCGACGGCGGCAACGTGCTGCTGGGGGTGCTGCCGCCGCCCGGCGCCCGCGTGATCGAAGCGCTGCGGCCGTACGGCTTCCTGATTCTGTATGCTTTGATGCTGACCGGCGTCCTCGGCACCCTCATGGGCCCGGTGGCGTATTACGTCCTGAACCTGTTGGGAGTGCGGTGACCAAGCAACGGGTGTTGTCGGGCATGCGTCCGACCGGAAAACTCCATCTCGGGCACCTGGTCGGCGCCCTGCAGAACTGGGTGACCCTCCAGTCCAAGTACGACTCGTTCCACTGCGTCGTCGACTGGCACGCCCTGACGACCCACTACGCGGACACGAGCGAGATTGTCGAGAACGCCTTCGACAACGTCGCGGACTGGATTGGCGCCGGCCTCGATCCGGAGAGGAGCACGTTTTTCATCCAGTCGCTCGTGCCCGAGCACGCCGAGCTCTACCTGTTGTTCCAGATGGTGACGCCGATCCCCTGGCTCGAGCGCGTGCCGACCTACAAGGAGCAGATGGACCAGCTGACGGATCGCGATCTGTCGACCATCGGCTTTCTCGGTTACCCGCTCCTGCAAGCGGCCGACATCGTCGTCTACGACGCCCACTGGGTGCCGGTTGGAGAAGACCAGGTCCCACACATCGAGTTGACGCGGGAGGTGGTGCGCCGGTTCAACAACTTTTATGCGGCGAATCTCGTGGAGCCACAGGCATTGCTCACGCCGACATCGCGCCTGCCGGGGCTCGACAACCGGAAGATGAGCAAGAGCTACAACAACACCATCGACCTGTCGGACGACGCCAAGACGGTGCAGCACAAGGTGCGGCAGATGTACACGGATCCGAAGCGGATTCGCGCGGACATCCCGGGCACCGTCGAGGGCAATCCCGTGTTCATGTATCACGACGCGTTCAACCCCAACACCGCCGAGGTCGAAGAGTTGAAGGCCCGGTATCGCGCCGGCAAGGTGGGCGACGTCGAAGTGAAGACGAAGCTGGCCGCCGCCCTCAACACCCTGCTCGATCCGATTCGCGAGCGCCGGCAGCAGGCGCTGGCGCGCCCGGGCTACATCCGCGAGGTATTGATCGAAGGGTCCGCGAAGGCCCGCAGCGTGGCGAAGGTCACGATGGAACGCGTGCGCGAAGCCGTGAAGCTCAAATACTGATGGCCGACACACCTGAAATCCCGCAGGGCGGGCCGGCGCCGGCCGAAGAGCCGTTCGAGTCGCAGCTCGACGCCATCAACATCAAGCTGCAGTCGTTCGAGGGGCCGCTCGATCTGCTCGTCCACCTGATCAAGAAGCACCAGATCAACGTCTACGACATTCCGATCTCGCTGGTCACCAAGCAGTACCTCGAGTACCTGAACCTCCTCCAGGAGCTCAACCTCGACATCGCCAGCGAGTTCCTGGTGATGGCGGCCACGCTGATCCACATCAAGAGCAAGATGCTGCTGCCGCGCCCCGAGACGGCCGCCGGCGATCCGACCGAGGAAGAGGATCCGCGCGACGCGCTCGTGCGGCGCCTGCTCGAGCACCAGAAGTTCAAGGCTGCGGCCGAGCTGCTGCACGACAAGGAAACGCTGCGCAGCGCGCAATGGGGCCGGCCCGACTCGCGCATCGAAGCGATTACCGGCGACGACTACGAGCCGGAAATCGAGGTCGATCTTTTCACGCTGCTGTCGGCGTTCAAGCAGGTGCTCGAGCGCGCGCGCGACCGGCCGGCGATGGCGCTGCCGCCGGAGCAGATCTCGATCGAGACGCGCATCGAACAGCTGCTCGGCCGCCTGTCGGAAACCGACGCCTGCGGCTTCGAGGACCTGTTCGACGATGTGGCGACGCGACCGGACATGATCGTGACGTTCCTGGCGATCCTGGAGATGATCCGCCTGAAGCTCGTGCGCGTGTTCCAGGCGGGCGGCGCCGGCGCCATCCGCATTTACAAGCGGGCGCGTCCGCAGGATGCGCCGCACCCGATTCACGATCCCGAAGA
>Ga0156330_1143_pt1 | contig 9416 bp, 7 predicted proteins | sample RifCSPlowO2_12_FD_107978 | JGI IMG/M metagenome (GOLD analysis project Ga0156330, IMG submission 107978) | Acidobacteria bacterium RIFCSPLOWO2_12_FULL_67_14b | reverse complement strand
GCCACCGGGCTCCGGAATCCGAAACCTGAGATAATGGGTGCGTGTTCCGGAGCCCGGAGCCCGGAGCCCGGCGCCTAGGTGAATTTCCGCAGCCGCACGGCATTTGCGACGACCAGCGCCGAGGCGCCCGTATCGGCGAGCACCGCCATCCACAGCGTCGCCACGCCGGCGACGGCCAACACCACGAACGCGGCCTTGAGCGCGAGCGAGATCGCCACGTTGACGCGAATGTTCGTTAGCGTGGCGCGGCTCAGGCGGATCGCGTAGGGAATCTTCGCCAGATCGCCGGCCATCAGCGCGATGTCGGCGGTTTCGAGCGCGGCGTCGCTGCCCATGGCGCCCATCGCGATGCCGACATCGGCCGCCGCCAGTGCGGGCGCGTCGTTGATGCCGTCGCCGACCATCGCCACCGATCCATGATCGCGCCGCAGGGCCGCCACCGAATCCACCTTGTCCTGCGGCAACTGCGCGGCCCTCACTTCGTCGACGCCGAGGTGCGACCCGATGGCGCGCGCCGCGGGCTCGTGATCGCCCGTGATCATCACGACACGCGTGAGGCCCTGCCGGTGCAGGTCCGCCACCACGGCCGCCGCCCCGGCTCGTGGACGATCGCTCACGCCGAGCACGCCGATCGCGACGCCGTTGCGGGCCACCAGCACCGGCGACATCCCGCGGGCCGACACGTCGGCGGCGATCGCCTCGCACTCCGGCGTCAGCCAGCCGCGCTCGGCAAAGAGGCGCGGGTTGCCGCACACCGCGGCGGCGCCGTCCACGGACCCTTCGGCGCCCAGGCCGGGCAGCGCGCGCACGTCAACGGCGGTGCGGACGGCGAGGCCGCGCTCCACCGCCGCGCGCACCACGGCGGCCGCCACCGGGTGCTCCGATTGCGATTCGACCGCGGCCGCAAACGCCAGGACCTCCGATGCCGAGTGGCCGGCGGCGGGCCGCGTCTCGTCGAGATCCAGCCGTCCGGTGGTCATCGTGCCGGTCTTGTCGAACGCGATCACGCGCACGGAGGCCAGGCGCTCGAGGTGCGCGCCGCCCTTGATCAGCACGCCGTGGCGTGCGGCGCCGGCGAGCGCCGAGACGATCGACACCGGTGTCGAGATCACGAGCGCGCAGGGGCACGCCACGACCAGGAGCACGAGCGCGCGATAGAGCCACGTGTCGAAGGGCTGGCCCAGCACGACCACCGGCAGCGTGACCACCAGCACCGCCAGGGCCACGACTGCCGGCGTGTACCACGCCGCGAACCGATCGATGAATTGCTGCGTCGGCGCGCGCTGCGCCTGCGCCGATTCCACGAGATGGACGATGCGGGCGAGCGTGGTGTCGGCGCGGCGCCGGGTCACGGCCACCGTCAGCGCGCCGTGGCCGTTGATGGTGCCGGCAAACACCTCGTCGCCTGCCGCTTTTTCCACGGGCAGCGATTCGCCGGTGATCGGCGCCTGGTTGACGTCGGAGCGCCCGCTGCGGACGACGCCGTCGAGGGCGATGCGATCGCCGGGGCGCACGATCATCAGCGCGCCCGGCGTGACGAGGTCGATGCCCACCTTCCGATCGCCGTCACCCTCGCGCAACAGCACTTCCGGGGGGACCAGATCGAGCAGGCCGGCGATCGCCTTGCGCGCGCGATCGAGGCTCTGCGCCTCGAGCCACTGCGCCGCGGCGAACAGCGAGACCACCATCGCGGCCTCTTCCCACTGCCGGATCGCGATCGCGCCGATGACGGCCACCACCATCAGCGCGTTGATGTCGAGGCGGCGCTTGCGCAGCGCCTGGACGGCGCGCTGCGCCGGGAAGACGCTCCCGATCAGCGCGGCGGCGACAAAGAGCGGCGCGCTCCACCACGGCGCGGTCGTGATCGCGCCGACGAGGCAGCCGAGGGCCACAAGGGCCACGGCGCCCGCCGTAAACCATCCGCGCACGCTGGCGCCGGTCGCGGCGGGAGCGTGGTCGTCGCAGTGCGCACAGCAGTCGGCGGCGACGGGCGGCGCGGTGGCGGCCGTGCTCACTTGCGGCCTGTCCGGAGCGTGCGGCCTGCCCTGAGCGAGCGCGCATCCGCGCCAGCGGATGCGCGCGAGTCGAAGGGTTCCCGGAGCTCTTCGACGTGCTGCAGCGTCTGCCGGAAGAGCGCCATGATGTGCTGATCGTCGAGCGAGTAGAAGACGACGCGCCCGTCGCGGCGCGCGCGGACGAGGCGCAGGCCGCGGAGCAGGCGCAGCTGGTGCGAGACGGCCGACTGGCTCAGCCGCAGCACCGCCGCCAGGTCGCAGACGCAAAGCTCGCCGTGCGAGAGCGCGTCGAGAATGCGGACCCGGGTCGGATCGCCCAGGGCGCGAAACGTGTCGGCGAGGCCGGTGACCGCCTCGGGTGCGACCAGCGCCGCCCGAATGGTGCGGACGCGGGCCAGGTCGATTTGAACGAGGTCGCAGACGTCATCATGTGTGAACATATGAGCAAGTGTTCATATGTTATTCAGACGACCCCGGTTGGTCAAGTGGGGGGTGCGACCCCGACCTACGGCACGAGGATGAGCCGGTGCTGGGCGGCGGCGGCGACCGCCGTGCGCGAGTAGAGCTGCCGGCGATACTGGCCGTCGCGCCAGGTCGGGTTCTGGTCGAAATAGAACGGGCTCAGCGGGTGCCCCGACTGCCCCGCCGGATGCGCCACCCGCGAGAGGTCCCACTCGCCGACGTCGAGAACCTGCCGCCACGACGGGTACTCCCACGCCTGGAACGGACGGAGGCGGTTCCAGCTCACGCGCATCACCGTGGTGCCGTCGCCGGTAATCGGCACCGGCCCGCGGTTGAACAGCCACGCAAACGGCAACGCCACGGTCCCCAGCGGATGCTCGAACCGCGCCGCGTGCACGCGGTCCCACGCGCGGCGCGACTCGCCGCCGTAGTCCGCCTGCAGCCGCTCTTCGGCATCGCGCGCGGCGAGGAGATAGATCTCATCCCGCGTCTCCCGCCGATCCACCGTCCCCACATCGTCGAACCACCGCGACCCGCGGTCGCCGATCACGGCATACAGCCCGGCGTAGCGCTCGGCCCCGGCCCACTCGTAGAACTTCAGGAACAGCGGCTCGTCCAGCTCGTCGACAAACGTGCGGCGCCAGAGCGCGTCTTCGAACGCCTGGTAGAGCGCCACCACGGGGCGCGCGTCGACCTGCCGATCCCAGTTGGCCAGCTGCTCGAGCACGATGCGCGCCGTGGACTCGGCCTCGTTGCCCTTCGCCTTGGCGATGGCGGTTTCGACGCCCTGCAGGATGTGATCCGCCGCCAGGCTCCGGCGATCGTTCTGCAGTTTCTCCATCGCTTCCATGTCGATCGCCTCGGTCTTCGTGATGCGATCGATCAGCCGCGCCGCCCGGTACGGCGCCACCCAGTCACGCGTGATCAGTCCATTGAAGCTGCGGTCGATTTCGTTGTTCGCGGAGGCGACGAAGCCCGAGTCCGGATTGAGCACGCGCGGCAGCGAGCCGGCGCCGATCGTCCCCGTCCACTCGCCCCCGCCGCTACTGCCATCGATCGGCATGGTGCCGTCACCGCCCGATCGCATGGGCAGCTGGCCCGACATCGCGTAGCCGATGTTGCCGTCGACATCGGCATACACGATGTTCATCGACGGCACGGAGAAGGTGCCGACGGCGGCGATGAACGACGTCCAGTCGGTGGCGCGATTGATCGCCTCGAACGACGCGGCCGGATCGCCGCCGGCATCCCAGCGAATCGAATACGCGCGCTGCTCGCCCGGCGCCCGCCCCTCGGACGACAGCCACACGGGCGGCGCCATCCAGTCCGAGTCGATATCCGAATAGATGGGGCCGTGACGCGTCTTCCAGATCTCGAACTTCCGCACGCTCCCGCCCCGCACGGGAATGTCCGCGGGCGTCACTTGCACCGGCACCCATTCCCCGCGGAACATGGCGCGCTTGCGATCGACGTCCACCCGCTCGAGGTACATGTCCTGCACGTCGGCGCCGGTGTTGGTCATGCCCCACGCCACGCGCGCGTTGTGGCCGAGCGCCACGAACGGCAGGCCGGGAATGGTCACGCCCGTGACGTCAAGTCCTGCCGCGACGAGGTGCAACTCGTACCACGTCGACGGAAACTCGATCTGCAGGTGCGGATCGTTGGCCAGAATCGGCCGCCCGCTCCGCGTCTTGCGTCCCGCGATCACCCAGTTATTGCTGTTGCCACCCTTTGCGCTGGGGGCCAGCCATTCGAGTCCGACAGGCCAGGCTGGGGCCTCGGCCCTTCGGTCCTCGGTGGGACTCGCTTCGCTCGTAAGACTCGGCGCTTCGCGCCTCGTGGGAGTCGGCAGCTCCGCCGCCTCCTGGGAACGAACCGGACCTCCGAGAATCGCGGGCGCGTCGGTTGGATACCGGCCCGCAAGTTGACGAGCCGACTCCTCGCCGAGTTTCGCTGCCAGGGCGCCGCGAACGAGCTCCGCCTGGTGATTCTCCGCCAGCCTCCACGCCAGCAGCCGCCCCACCGCGAGCGAATCGACCGGCGTCCACTCCGTGACCTGAATGCCCAGCAACTGGAACTCGAGCGGTCGGCGCCGGCCGGTCAACGGCATGGCCACGGCATTGACGCCGGCCGCATAGCGTTCGAGAGCGCTCTTTACTGCAGGCGTCGCGCGCTGCCACTCCGCTTCCGCGGCGTCGCGCAGGCCCAGCGTCAGGAACCGCTGATCGATCGGCAGGGTGCGCTCGCCCATCACCTCCGACAAGCGGCCGCGCGTGACACGGCGATACAACTCCATCTGCCAGAGCCGGTCGCGGGCATGCAACACCCCCGCCGCAAACCACGCATCGTCGGGATCGCGGGCATACGCGGAGGGCACGCCGTTGCCGTCGATGAGGACTTCCACCGGCGCCCGAAGACCAGGGAGGGCCAGTTGGCCGTCCAATAGGGGTAACGAGCCTCGGGCCCAGATCCAACCTGAGGCAGAGGCCAGAACGACCAGGACGACCGTGGCGATCAGTAGTCGCTTCATAGTTCAGGGCTTGCCCACCGAAGCAACTGGTGGTTGCAAAGGTGGGAGGACATCTTGCCGCCCATGGGCGGTTCGAATAGGATGGGGGGCTGGCGCGCCTACCTCGCGCCCGGCCTAGAGCTTACACTGATTCTATTAATCGGAGACCCTCGTGATTGAGGTTCAGCATCTGTCAAAACGCTACGGCCCCGTAACCGCCGTAGACGACGTCAGTTTTCGAGCGGAGTCCGGCGAAATCCTCGGGTTTCTCGGCCCCAACGGCGCGGGCAAGACCACGACGATGCGCATCATCACCGGCTACATGCCTGCCACCGAGGGCAAGGCCACCGTGGCCGGCTTCGACGTGTTCGACCAGCCGATCGAGGCCAAGCGCCGCACCGGCTACCTGCCGGAAACCCCGCCGCTTTACCCCGACATGACCGTCCGCGAATACCTGACCTTCGTCGCCAAGATCAAGGGCGTGCGCAAGGACGTCAAGGGACGCGTGGATGCAGTCATGAAGCGGACCTGGGTGGCCGATATGGGCAGCCGGCACTGCGGCAAGCTCTCCAAGGGCTACAAGCAGCGCGTCGGCCTCGCCCAGGCGCTCATCCACAACCCGGAGGTGCTCGTGCTCGACGAGCCCACCGCGGGCCTCGACCCCAAGCAGATCATCGAGACCCGCCAGCTCATTCGCGAGCTCGCCGGCACGCACACCATCGTGTTGAGCACGCACATCCTGCCCGAGGTTGCGCAGACCTGCCAGAAGGTCGTGATCATCAACAAGGGCAAGATCGTCGCCATCGACACGCCGGACGCGCTGACCGAGCGGCTGCACGGCGCGGTCACGATGTACCTGCAGGCGCAGGGCCCGGCCGACGACGTGCAGCGCGCGCTGCAGAGCGTGGCGGGCGTCGCGCGCGTGCATCTAGCCGAGAAACGCGACGAGATCGGCGTCTTCGAGGTGGACAGCGAGCATGGCGTCGACGTCCGCCGCGAGCTGGCGGGCGCCGTCGTCCGCGGCGGATGGGGCCTGCTCGAGCTGCGGCCCGTGCGCGTCAGCCTGGAAGACATCTTTCTCAGCCTCACCACGGAAGAGGTCGAGGCCGAAGAGCCTGCGGCCGTTGCCGAAGCAGAGGGGGTGGCGGGTGCGTAACATCCTGGCCATCGCCCAGCGCGAGCTGAACGCCTACTTCGCCTCGCCGATCGCCTACGTGCTGATCGGGTTCTTCGCGCTGCTCTTCGGCTACTTCTTCTACGTGCCGCTCGCCTTCTTCGAGCAGCAGAGCATGCAGGCGGGGATGAACCCGTCGCAGCCGATGAACATCAACCAGATGATCGTCGGCCCGACGCTGATGAACACCACCGTGATCATGCTGCTGGTGTTCCCGCTGATCACGATGCGCACCTACTCCGAAGAGAAGCGCTCGGGCACCATCGAGCTGCTGCTGACCTCGCCGATCACCGACCTCGAGATCATCCTCGGCAAGTTCCTCGGCTCGATGCTGCTCTACATGGCGATGCTGGCGATCACGCTGATCCACATCGGCGTGCTCTTCATCTACGGCGAGCCGGAATGGAAGCCGATCGTGACCGGCTACCTCGGGCTGCTGATGATGGGCGGCTGCTTCCTCTCGCTGGGCCTGTTCATCTCGAGCCTCACCAGGAACCAGATCGTCGCCGCGATGGCGACCTTCGGCGTGTTCCTGCTGCTGTGGATCATCAACTGGATCAGCACCTTCGTCGGCCCGACGACGCAGGCGGTGCTCGCGCACCTGTCGATCACCGAGCACTTCGACGACTTCGCGAAGGGCATCATCGACACCAAGCACGTGATCTACTACCTGAGTTTCATGGCCTTCGGCCTCTTCCTCACCATGAAGTCGGTGGACAGTGAAAGGTGGCGAGGCTGATCATGGCGAAGATCACAAACGTCATCGGCTGGGTCGGCACGGTGCTGGTGTTCGGCGCCTTCGCGGCGCGCCTCTACACGCCCCCCTGGGGCTGGTGGAGCGATCGCTACGCCACCTACGTGGCGTGGGCCGGCCTGGCGGCCGTGCTCGTCTACATGGCGGGCCAGTGGCGCGACGTCGCCAACTTCTACAAGGGCCGCGGCGCCAGGTACGGCACGATGTCGCTCGTCAGCATCGTCGTGTTCGTGGCCATTCTCGTGGCGGTGAACTACCTGTCGACGCGGCAGAACAAGCGGTGGGACCTGACGGAGAACCAGGTCTACAGCCTGTCGGACCAGACCATCAAGTTCCTGAAGGACCTGAAGGAACCGGTCAAGTTCACGGTGTTCGATCGCGAAACCAACTTCGATCGCTTCCGCGATCGGCTCGACGAGTTCGCGTACCACTCCAGCAACGTGCAGGCGGAGTACGTCGATCCGGACCGCGAGCCGGGGCGCGCGAAGGCGGCGCAGCTGCAAGCGTACGGCACGGTGCTGGTGGAGTACGCGGGCCGGACCGAACGCGTGACCTCGACCGACGAGCAGGCGCTCGCCAACGCGCTGATCAAGGCGGTGACCGGCGCGGCGAAGAAGGTCTACTTCACGCAGGGCCACGGCGAGAAGGACCCGGCGTCGACCGAGCGCACGGGCTATTCGACGATTGCCGGGGCGCTCGCTTCCGACAACTTCGCGTTCGAGCCGCTCGTGCTCGCGCAGCAGAAGGACATCCCCGCTGACGCCACCGTGGTCGTGATCGCCGGTCCGACGATCGACTTCTTCCCGGCGGAAATGACCGCGCTCACCAACTACGTGGCGCGCGGCGGCAAGGTGATGGTGCTGCTCGACCCGGCGTCCAAGCCCGGCGGCCCGGGCCAGCCTCTGCTGACGCAGTTCCTGATGGACTGGGGCATCAACGCCGGCAACGACGTTGTGCTCGACGCCAGCGGTATGGGCCAGATGCTCGGCACCGACGCGTCGGTCCCGCTGGCGGCGCAGTACCCGGCGCACCCGATCAGCGAGGGCTTCCGCGTCGTCACCGGCTACCCGCTGGCGCGCTCGATGACGAACCTCGAAGGCGGATCGGGCGGCCACATCGCCCAGCCGCTGGTGAACACGAGCCCGCAGAGCTGGGCCGAAGCCGACGTGGCGTCGCTCACCGGCGGCGAAGTCGCCTTCAACGCCGACAAGGGCGACAAGCAGGGGCCGATCACGCTCGGCGCCGCCGTCTCGGCGCCGGCCACCGCCGCACCGCCGGCGCCCTCGGGCAACGCCTCGCCCGACTCGCCTGACTCGCAGCCCAAGCCCGAGTCGCGCGTCGTCGCCATCGGCGACTCCGACTTCGCCGCCAACCTCGGCGTCGGCATCGGCGGCAACCGCGACTTCTTCATGAACGCGCTCAACTGGCTGGCGCAGCAGGAGAACCTGATCGCGATCCGTCCGCGCGAGCCCCAGGATCGCCGCCTCACGCTCACCGCCGATCAGCAGCAGCGCATCATGCTGCTCTGCCTCTTCATCATCCCCGGCCTGGTGTTCGCCTCGGGCGTCTACACCTGGTGGCGGAGGCGGTAGTCATGCGAGGCCTGACTTCCACGATTGCCCTCGTCGTCGTGCTCGCCGGGCTCGGCGCCTATATCTACTTCGTCGATGCGAAGCGCCCGGCGCCCGGCATCGACGGCGGCGCCGTGAAGGAAAAGGTCTTCGCGCTGGCCGCCGACGATGTGGAGGAGTTCGCGCTGACGTTCGAAGGGGAAAAGAGCCTGCTCCGCAAGACCGAGGGCGGGTGGCAGATGATCGAGCCGACGCCGACCGAAGCCGATCCGCCTGAGGCGGTCAGCGTCGGGCAGGCGCTCGCCAACCTCGAGCTGGTCCGCGTCGTGGAAGAGAACCCGAAGGACCTCGCACAGTACGGGCTCGAGAAGCCGCCGATCCGCGTCGACTTCAAGGCGAAGAACAACGTCACCGGATCGCTCAAGCTCGGCGACAAGAACGCCACCATGGGCGAAATCTACGCGCAGAAGAACGACGAGAAGCGCGTGTTCCTGGTGTCGTCGTTCCAGGAAACCAACTTCAACCGCAAGCCGTTCGACCTGCGCGACAAGAAGATCCTCAAGTTCGATCGCGACAAGGCGGATGCGCTGACCATCGCCCGCGGCGCCGCGGCGATCGAGCTGGCGCGCGCGGGCAGCGAGTGGAAGGTCGTGAAGCCCACGGCCGCCCGCAGCGACTACAGCACGGTCGAAGGCCTGCTGACGCGCCTGTCGTCGTCCAATATGTCGAAGCTGCTCGAAACCGACGTGAAGGACCTTGCGAAGTACGGCCTCGACAAGCCCGAGATGACCATCACGGTGGGCGCCGGCAGCGCGAAGACGGTGCTGCAGGTCGGCAAGACCGAAAACGAGCAGACCTACGCGAAAGACGCCTCGCGTCCGCTGGTGTTCACGGTCGCGAAAGACGCCTCGCGTCCGCTGGTGTTCACGGT
>Ga0156330_1211_pt2 | contig 9456 bp, 6 predicted proteins | sample RifCSPlowO2_12_FD_107978 | JGI IMG/M metagenome (GOLD analysis project Ga0156330, IMG submission 107978) | Acidobacteria bacterium RIFCSPLOWO2_12_FULL_67_14b | reverse complement strand
GCTTCGGCTGTTCTCTTTCATGGCTCCGGCCAAGTCCACGCTCGTGGCCCGGAGGGCGGGCACCAGGCCGAAGACGACGCCGGTCAGAACACTGACGGTGGCCACGAAAGCCATCACCCGCCAGTCCATGTGCGCGTTTTGCCCGAACGGCAGCAACTGCTTGCTCCAGTAGCCGACCACGATGCCGAGCGCCCCACCGACGCCCGAGAGCAACAGGCTTTCGGTCAGCAGTTGCCGGACCAGCCGTGTCCGCGACGCGCCCATCGACAGCCGCACGCAGATCTCCTTGTAGCGCGACGCGGCGCGCGAGAGGAGCAGGTTGGCGACGTTGGCGCACACGATCAGCAGGAGCAACGCGACGACCACCGACAGAATGGTGGCCGATCGGGACGAGTTGGTGTCGAGCGCGTAGACGCCGCGGTCCCCCGATCTGACCAGCAGCTCCGGCACGGCATCGCCGCGGCGCTGATTCTGAGAGAGCTTGCTTTGTTCAGATGTCAGCCCCGCCATGTAGGACGCCATGCCGGCGCGCGCGGCCTCGCGGAAGGGACCCTCGAGGTTGCCCGCCACCTGCTCGTACGTGGAGCCGGGCTTCAACCGGCCCATGACCTGGAGCCACCAGGACGTGGGCTCCTGGAGGCGCTTGGGGTTGCCGATGGAGTTGCCGATGTTGAGCTGAGGGTCGAGCGCGACCGGCACGGTCACATCAGCGGGTACGGCGCTGAGGCGCTGAAGGCCCGTGAAGTCAGCCGCCGTGACGCCGACGATCGTGACCTGGACGTTGTTGATCCGGACCGTGCGGCCGATCACCTGAGGATCGGACCCAAACCGCCGGCGCCAGTATGCGTGGCTGAGCACCGCGACTGGCGCCGCGCCCGGCTGGTCGTCGCTCTCTTCAATCGCGCGCCCGATTGCCGCGGGCACCTGCAGCACGCGAAAGTAGTTGCCCGAAACCACGAACGACGAGGCGATCTCCGCCGAGCCGTCGACAGTGACATTGAAGTTCCCAGTCGGCGCGCTCGCGACCAGGTCGGTGAGCGTCCGGTTGGCGGATCTCAGGTGTTCGTAGACCGCGTACGAAAACGTCGCGCGGACATCCTTCCCCTGATGCCGCGGCGAGTAGCCGTAGTCGCTCGAACTGCGCCGCATATGGTTGTCACCGGCCGACGAGAGTTTCACGAGCGATTCGGGATCCGGCACGGGCACCGTCTGCAGCAGCAGGCCGTTGACGGCGGTGAAGAGCGCCGTGTTGGCGCCGATGCCCAGCGCCAGCGAGATCAGGACCACCGCGGTCCAGCCCTTCGTCTGAAGCAACATCCGAATCGCGTGTATCAGGTCGTGCAACATGGCCCCTCCCGCGCCTGTTATCCTACCTGCCAGTGCCGTTCGACTTGAAGGATCTCGGATGGGACGACGAATGGTCCCGCGTCTTCGCGCCCCACGCCGCCGAGGGTCTGATCCCCGCGCGCGTGGCCATCGAGTTCAATCACATTTTCCGTCTCTACGCCGAGAGCGGTGAGCTGCGGGCCCAGCACTCGGGCCGCCTGCTGCATCGGGCCGAAGGCCGGCAGCAGTTGGCGGCCGTCGGCGACTGGGTGGCTGCCAGGCCGACGCCCGGTGAGGCCATGGCCACCATCGAGGCCCTGCTCCCGCGGCGGACGCACTTCTCGCGAAAGGTGGCCGGCGAGCTCACCGAGGAACAAGTGGTCGCCGCCAATATCGACACGGTGTTCCTCGTGATGGGTCTCGACGGCGACTACAACCCCCGGCGCCTGGAGCGGTATATCGAGATGGCGTACGAGAGCGGCGCCAGCCCCGTGATCCTGCTGAACAAGGCGGATGTGGCGGCCGACCATCTCGCTGCGAACATTGACGAGATCTCGTCCCTGGCGGTTGGGATTCCTGTGCACGCCCTCAGCGCCCGCACCGGCCAGGGCCTCGACATCTTCGATCGCTACATGGGGCGGGGCCGGACGGCCGCCCTGCTCGGCTCGTCGGGCGTCGGCAAGTCCACCCTCGTCAATGCGCTCGTCGGCGAGGAACTCCTCAAGACCAGGGCGGTGCGCACCGATGATTCGCGCGGCCGGCACACCACCCGCCATCGCCACTTGATCCTGCTGCCGGGACGGGGCCTGTTGATCGACACGCCGGGGATGCGCGAGTTGCAGTTGTGGACCCAGGAAGGGACCATCCAGACCTTCGACGATGTCGAGACGCTCGCCGAGGGGTGTCATTTCACCGACTGCCGGCATGGGGCGGAGCCGCGATGCGCGGTGAAGCAGGCGATTGAAGACGGGACGCTCGCGCCCGAGCGCCTCGCCAGCTACCTCAAGCTCCAGGAGGAAAGGCACAGCCTCGACGCGCGCAAGAACGTCCGCGCGCAGATCGAGGAGAAGCGCAAGATGAAGACCGTGAGCCAGTCGCTGAAGAAACTGTACAAATCGCGCGATCGCTAGGGCACGACGCGCAGCCGCTCGAGTTCGCCGGGAATCACGCGCGCATCGTTCATCGACGGCCCGAGCTTCTGCCGCACCCCGTCCGCCTCGTCGCGCGTCGGGAAGCGGCCGACCATCACGCGCCGGCGGATGTCGCCGATTCCGAACGGGACGTCGATCAGGTACAGCGGCAGCCGCTGCGTGCGCAGGGCGAGCTCGACCACGGCGACCTGCGTGGCCGAATCGTAGGTGCCGACCAGCACGGAGAAGGACCCGGGGATCGGCGGCGGCGGCCCGACCACCGGGAATCCCACCGGGGGCGGCAGGGGCAACACGTCCGGGGCGATCCGCGGGGGCGGCGGCCGGCGAACGGCCGGCCTCACGTCGGGGCTCAGCCACTCCAGCGGGTTGCCGACGAAGTAGCCCGCGGCGGCCACGGCCGCGAGCACGACGGCGGCCACTGCCAGCGCCCGCCCGCGGCGCGACCGTTGCGCCCCCACCGTGGCGGCGCGCTCGCCGCGCACTTTGCCCTTCGGGATCTCCAGGCCCAACTGCGAGGCGGCCTGCACGATGTGCTCTTCGGTGATCCGGCTGGTTTGCGCCTCGCAGCCGATCATCAGCGCGCGATCGCACAGCAGGTTGATCTTCCGCGGCACGCCGCTCGCAACCGTGTGCACGAGGTCGAAGGCCTTCGGCGTGAACGAGACCGACGTCGACCCGCGCGCCACCCAGAGCCGGTGCGTCACGTAGGCCTCGACCTCTTCGCGGGTCAGCGCCTTCAGCGAGCAGCGGATCGAAATGCGCTGATCGAGCTGCCGCAACTCGGCCGAGGCGAGCACGTCGAGCAGGTTCAACTGGCCGACGATCACGATCTGCAGGAGCTTCTGGTCGTTGGTCTCCAGGTTCGAGAGGATCCGGATCTCTTCGAGCACGTCCGACGAGAGGTGCTGCGCTTCGTCGATGATGAGCACGGCGCTGCCGTGCAGCGGCACCAGCGAGAGCAGGAAGTCGTGCAGCGTGCGGATCAGCTCGTGCTTGCTCGCCGTGGCGAGGCGGCCCGTCTTCATCGCGTCTTTCGACACGACGCCGAAGCTGAGGAGCACCTCGCGGAGCAGCTCCTCCACCGACAGGAAGGGGTTCAGGATGAGCGCGGTGAAGGTCGTCTGGTCGAACTGCTCGAGGAGGGTCCGGCAGAGCGTCGTCTTGCCGGTGCCAATGTCGCCGGTGAGGACGATGAAGCCCTCCTTGCGGCGAATGGCCTGCCAGACCTGTTGCAGCGCGACATCGTGCGATTCGCTGCGGTACAGGAACCGGGGATCCGGCGTCAGGCTAAACGGCGGCTGAACGAAGCCGTAGTACTCCTCGTACATGCTTGGTCGGGCAAGCCAAGCGGATTGTCGCGGAGAGCCCGCTTGCCTGACACAGCATAACAGGAAGGGACACAGGCGTCACATTTCGTCACCGTCTGTAACTTTCAGGGCGGCCGACAGCTCTCGGCGGGCCCGCGTGCCGGCTTCCTGGGCCGCCACCGTCTCCCACGCCGCGCTCGCCGCCGCGCGGCTCGGGTGGCCGATGCGCTTGTAGAGCGCGACCAGCGTCCGCTCGTCGACCACGCCCGGATCGTCGATCACTTCGACGACATGCTGCAGTTCGTGCGCGAGCGATGCGATGGCCTGGTCGAAGGTGAGGTCGGTGCTGACCGTGATGCGGAGGTAGCGGTAGTCGCCGGCCTGCGTCATCCACGTGACGCGCCCGGCCAGCGTCGACTTCAGCAGCGGGCTCACGCCGACGTAGACGATCACGTTGCTGTCTTCGACGCGATCGATCAACTCGCGGACGGTGGACGAGCGAGCGGCGCCCGCCGCCAGCAGGGACCGCGAGCGATCGTCCTGCGGACGGATGCGCGGCCCACCGTCGGGGACGGCCGCGGCCGCGTTCGTACTGGCGACGAACGCACAGAGAACGATCGTGAGCAGAGTACGCATGGCGGTCTCCTGCCCATCACCGTTCCCCCTGGCCCCGCCTTCGCGCTGATGCGCTTCGGCGGACAAGCTGCTTACAAGACGATCACGCTCGGGAGGTTAGACGGGCCGACCTTCGCAGGGTTCGTCCTGGTCCGCAGATCGCTGCCGTGAGTGGTGGGACGGGTAGAATGGTTCCCCACGAGGGTTCCCCACGGAGGTTCCCACGGAGGTTCCCCACGGAGGTTCCTCACGGAGGTTCCTCACGGAGGTTCAGATGAGGTTCTTCATCCCGGTGGCGCTCGCAGTCGTCACTGCCGCGGCGCAATCCGCACCCAGGCAAGCCGTGCTCGACACCACGGCGGGCACCATCGTGCTGGACCTGCTTGTCGATCGCGCGCCGAACCACGTCGCGCTCTTCATCAAGACCGCCGAGTCGGGCGGCTACGACGGCACCACGTTCTTCCGGATGGTGAAGCACGGCATCATCCAGGGCGGCGATCCGGTCACCAAGGATCCGGCGGCCCGCGCCCGTTATGGCACCGGCGGGCTCAACCTGCTCACACCCGAGATCACCGCGGAGAAGCACACGCGCGGCGCCGTCTCGGCCACGCAGATACCCGGCAAGGCCGACAGCGCCGGCACCCAGTTCTTCATCTCGATATCCGATCAGCCCGCGCTCGACGGCAAGTACACCGTGTTCGCGCGCGTGGCTGAAGGCATCCTGGCGGCGCAGACGGTCTCGGAAGCGGCCGTCGATGACACGGGCCTCGCCATCGATCGCATCGTGGTCAACACGGTGACCATCCGGGACAAGCCGGCGGCAACGCCCGAGCCGTTCTCGACCGAACCGGTCGAGGAGCTGGCGCGGTATCGGGCCGTGCTCGACACGTCGTTCGGCGACATCACGCTGTCGTTCACACCCGACCAGGCGCCGATGCACGTGCGCAACTTCCTGCGGCTGGCGCAGGCCGGCGTCTACGACGGCATGAGCTTCCACCGCGTCGTCAAGGGCTTCGTGATCCAGTCGGGCCACTTGCCGACGCGGACCACGCCGCTCGGCGAGACGCAGCAGAAATATGTGCGGCAAATGAAGGCCGAGTTCAACGACCAGGTGCACGAGAAGGGCACGCTGTCGATGGCGAGGCTGGCGGATCCCGATTCGGCCAGCGCGTCGTTCTTCATCGTGACGGCGAAGGCCGAGGCGCTGGACGGCAAGTACTCGGCGTTCGGGAAGGTCGAAAGCGGGATCGACGTCGTCGAGAAGATCGAGGCGGTGGCCGTCAACGGCGAGACGCCGGTCGAGCGCGTCGAGCTCAGGAAGGTGACGGTCGTCCGAAGGTAGGCAGGCGGGTTGGTCTGAAATCTGCGTCATCGGCGTCAATTGAAAGGCAGCCGCAGGTCCGCGCTCTCGTTGTCGGCGTCATCGGCGTCGCCGTCAAAGTTGTGCACGCTCACGCCGAGCAGCCTGACCGGCCTCGTGCCGGCGTCGGTCTTCGACAACAACGCCATCGCCCGAGCGGCGATGGCCTCGGCGTCACTCGTGGCCTCCGGCGCGCTCTGGCTTCTCGTCACGGTGGTGAAGTCCGAGTAGCGCACCTTGATCGTGACCGTGCGCGCGCGGATGGACCTGCGCTCGAGCCACGCGGCCACCTCGCGCGCCATCTTGTCGATCTCCTGGCGGATCTCCGGCGTCGCCGACAGGTCGCTGGCGTAAGTCCGCTCCGATCCCGCCGACTTCGCGGCCAGGTTGGGCTCGACGGCGCGGTCGTCGCGCCCGTGCGCGAGGTCCACGAGCCAGGGCGCCAGGCTGCCGACGATCGCCTCGAGGTCGGCGATCGGCTTGGCGCGAACGTCGGTCAGCTTGTCGATGCCGTGCTCGCGCAGCTTCGCGGCCGTCACCGGCCCGACCCCCCAGAGGGCATCCACCGGCAGTCCCTGCAGGAACGTCTCGACGCGCTCGGGCGCCACCACCGTGAGCCCGTCCGGCTTCTTCCATCCCGACGCGATCTTGGCCAGGAACTTGTTCGGCGCCACGCCCGCGGACGCCGTCAGCGCCGTCGCCTCCTTGATCGCCGCCTTGAGCCGCCGCGCCACGGTCACGCCCAGCGGCTCCTGCCACGCGTTCTCGGTCACATCCAGGTACGCCTCGTCCAGCGACAGCGGTTCCACCAGCGGCGTCACCTCGCGGAAGATCGCGAAGACCTGCTGCGACACGGCGCGGTACTTCTGGAAGTCGGGCCGGACGATGATCAGGGATGGGCACAGCCGGACCGCGCGCGACATGGGAATGGCGGAGCGCACGCCGAAGGTGCGCGCCTCGTAGCTCGCCGCCGCCACCACGCCCCGCGTCGTCGGATCGCCGCCCACGGCCACGGGCTTGCCGCGCAGCGCCGGGTTGTCACGCTGCTCGACCGACGCGTAGAACGCGTCCATGTCGATGTGCAGAATCTTTCGCACGTCAGTGTCCCGTACTGCCGAAGCCCCCTCGCGTCGGCGCCGCGATGTCCGCCACTTCCTCCCACTCCACACGAGGGCAGGGGAGCACGATGCCTTGCGCCAGGCGGTCGCCGCGAGCCACCTGCACCGGCGCATCCGTGATGTTCAGCATCTGGATCTTGATCTCGTCGGCCGGGCCGCAGTAGTCGGCATCGATCACGCCGACGCCGTTGGCCACCATCAGGCCGCGCCTGAGCGGCGTGCTGCTCCGCGCGAAGATCCCCAAAAAATGTCCTTCGGGCACGGCGATCACCAATCCCGTCCCGACCAGCCGGATGCTTCGCGGCGGGATCTCCAGGTCGACCGCCGACGCCAGGTCGAACCCTGCGGCGCCGCCGGTCGCGGGAGCGGGCAGGTCAATCTCATCGTGCAGACGTTTAATCTTTACGCGCATGGACACTAGAATAGCGAAGAACGCGCACCGTTCAGTGGAGGCAGCATGGGTCGTGTGAGATCGGTGGTGGTGGCGGGACTGTTCGTCGTCGCGGCATGGGTGGCCATGCCTCGTGCCTGGGCCGGGTCGCCGCAGGCGCCGGCCGCGCCGCCGCCCGAGTTGGCGCTCGATCGGCCGCTGCCGGTTGATCCGGCCGTGCGCGCCGGCCGGTTGGCCAACGGCATCCGCTATTTCATCCGCGAGAACCAGCGGCCCGAGAAGCGCGTGTCGATGCGCCTGGCCGTGAACACCGGCTCGATCCAGGAGGACCCCGACCAGCGCGGGCTGGCGCACTTCATCGAGCACATGGCGTTCAACGGCACCCAGAACTTCAAGCCCGGCGAGCTGGTGTCGTTCCTCGAGACCATCGGCGCGCGGTTCGGCCCGCACGTGAACGCCTCCACGTCGTTCGACGAGACCATCTACATGCTCGACATTCCGACCGACCGGCCGGGGTACGTCGACAAGGGCATGCTCGTGCTCCACGACTTTGCCGCGGGCCTGTCGTTGCTGCCGGCCGAGATCGAAAAGGAGCGCGGCGTCGTGCTGGAGGAATGGCGCGGACGCCTCGGCGCCGGTTCGCGCCTCACCGACAAGCAGCTGCCCGTGCTGATGCAGGGATCGCGCTACGCCGATCGGCTGCCGATTGGCCTGCCCGAGGTGCTCAAGACCGCGCCGCGCGAGCAGCTCGTGGCCTATTACCAGAAGTGGTACCGCCCGGATCAGATGGCGGTGGTGGTGGTGGGCGACCTGCCCGTGGCCGAGGCCGAGAAGCTGGTGCAGCAGCGCTTCGGCGTGATTGCTGCCGCCAAGGGCGCACTCTCGTCGGTGGATCAGACGGTGCCCGCCCACAAGGACACGCTGATCAGCATGTCCACCGATCCCGAAGCGCAGGGCTGGTCCGTGTCGATGGCGTTCAAGGGCACGGTCGAGCACGACCTCACCGTCGGCGGCTATCGCAAGTCGCTGGTGAAGCAGCTGGTGTCGCAGATGCTCAACCTGCGTCTCCGCGAGATCGCCCGGCGTCCCAACGCGCCGTTTCTCGGCGCGCAGGCGGGCGGCAGCTCGCTCGGCCGCACGCTCGAGCTCTTCGAAATCGAGGCCGCCGTGCCGGAAGGGCAGATCACGGAAGGCCTCGGCGCCCTGATGACAGAAGCGCGCCGGATGCAGCAGTACGGCTTCAGCAACGAGGAGCTCAATCGCGCCAAGGCGGCGCTGATCGCCTTCTACGAGCGCGCCTACAAGGAGCGCGCGACCGCCGAGAGCCCCGGCTACGCGAACGAATACGTGCGGCACTTTCTCGAACAGGAACCGATCCCCGGCATCGAGTTCGAGTACAAGGTGGCGTCGACGTACGTGCCCTCGGTGACTGCCGAGGAGGTCTCGGCGCTCGCGAAGAGCCTGATCACCGACGAGAACCGCGTGGTCCTGGCCGTGGCGCCGGACAAGAAGGACACGCCGCCCCCCAGCGAGAGCACCCTCCGGAGCGCCATCGCCCGCGCCGGCTCCGCGCCTGTCGAGCGCTGGTCCGATCCGACGATGGGCCGGGCGCTGGTGGAGAAGGCCCCGCCGGCCGGCAAGATCGCCTCGAGCCGCACCGTGCCCGAGGTCGGCGCGACGGTGCTGACGCTGTCCAACGGCGTCGAGGTCTGGCTCAAGCCCACCGACTTCAAGAACGATCAGATCCTGTTCAGCGCCTACGCGCCGGGCGGCGTGTCGCTGGCCGCCCCCGCCGACTTCAAGAGCGCGTCGCTCGCCACCGCCATGGTCGGCGTGGGCGGCATGGCCGGGTTGAGCCCCGTCGACCTGAGCAAGATGCTCGCCGGCAAGATCGCGCAGGCCTCGCCGTCGATTGGCGAGTACACGCAGGGCATCAACGGGTCGAGCACGCCGAAGGACCTCGAGACGGCGCTGCAGTTGAACTACCTCGCGCAGACGCAGCCGAACATGACGCCGGAGGTGCTCGACCTGCTGAAACGGCGCCTGGCCGGATCGCTCCAGAACCGCGACCAGAACCCGCGCGCGGTGTTCGGGGAGAAGGTCGAGCAGGTCAACTCGTCGAACCACTACAGTGCGGCCGCGCTGACGGCCGCCGACGTGCCCACGCTCAACCTCGAGGTGATGAAGA
>Ga0156330_1195_pt2 | contig 9467 bp, 8 predicted proteins | sample RifCSPlowO2_12_FD_107978 | JGI IMG/M metagenome (GOLD analysis project Ga0156330, IMG submission 107978) | Acidobacteria bacterium RIFCSPLOWO2_12_FULL_67_14b | reverse complement strand
CCACGCAAATCGCCAAACCGCAAATAGATCGGCCATTGGCAATTCCGAATTCGATTCGCCCAATTGTCAATCGGCCATTCACGAAACAGTCAGTCAATTGGCAATCGGTCATTCGGCAATGCCTGAGTGTTCGCCCAGCAATTCACCCTCCGCAACCCGTCACGCGTGATTCACCGCACGAAGTGCCGCACGCGCGAGATCAGCCCCGCCGGCGGCGCGCCGTGCTCAACCGCCTTCCATCCGACCAGGCCCGCCGGTTCGCCGAAGATGACGAAGACGCGTCCATCACGCGGCCGGGCCGTGCGCTCGAGCGCGCCGACGACCTCTCGCCCCGCCGCGCCGCCGGGCTCGAGCGCCGCCGACGGCGCCACGAGGCGCCGCGCCCCTCGTGCCCGCAACCGCCGTGCGTGCGCCCGGCACGCCCAGTAGGTGTCCCGGCCGCCGGTCAAGACCGCCGGCCTCAACGTCACGCCCTTGGCGGGCTCGTCGCCCAACTCGACCGCCCACAGCGCGCGCCGCAGGGTCGCCGCGTCCGCGGGATCGTGAATCTCCTCGTGCCGCAACAACTCCGCCCACGCGCCGTCCGGTGTGTCGGCGAAGTAGTGCGCCGGACCCTCACCGTCCGCATGCCAGCGCGCCGCGGGCTGTGCCGCGTCGCCGCACAGGAAGGGATAGCGGGGATCCGCCTGGCGGAAGCCGATCACGTGGCCCCCAGCGCGACCAGCGCCCGCGCCAGGTCGCGGACCTTCTGCGGTGCGGGGTCGTCGGGATTCCAGTCTCCCGCCAGCAGCGCGGCCGGCGCCCGCCCATCGAGCGCGGTGCGCTTGCGTTCGAACCACCGGCGCACGCCCACCTCGTTATACGCCCCGGCGAGGTCGCCGACGATCAGGGCCACGTGGTGCAGGCGCGCCGCCACCTCGTCTGGCGTCACGCGTCCGCCGGAGGCGTAACGCTTCAGGCTCGACACCGAGACGTTCAGCAGCGACGCCAGTTGCTCGGCGTCGATCACGCGTGACACGGCGGGCCACTCGAACCGCGGAGCAGGCGACGCGTCGAGGGCGGTGATCACGAATCTCAACAGCGATTCTGTTTCCGCCACTGACGGCAGCTCGAGGTTGTCGAAGTGGAGCGCCGGCCCGCGCGCGATGCCGGCGTCACGGACCCGCTGCAGCAACCGGGTGACATCGGCGGCTTCGAGCCGCGAGGCATCCGCCTCGACCAGACCCATCCCTTCCGCCCGCCGCCACGCCTCCATCGCGAGCGTCCGCACGGACCGGGCGTCCATTGGAGTCGATTTGGACTTAATACGGGATTGCATGATGTTCCAAAGTTATCCCGCATGGACCCGACCCGTCAACCTGGTAGTGGATTCAATGCCCGGTCGACCGGGTGATGTACTGCGCAAACTTCTCAGGAGCGACGTTGCCGCCGCTGACGATGGCGACGATGGGGCCCTTGGCGGGGTCGGCGCCGCCGAGGCCGAGCAGCATGGCGGCGGTGGTGACGGCGCCGCTCGGTTCGGCGACCAGACGCGCGTTCCGGAACAGCCAGCCGACCGCCGACGCGATGTCCTTCTCGCTCACAGTGACGACGTCATCCACGAACGCGCGGATGTGCGCGAAGGTGAGGTCGCCGGGACGGAGGTTCATCAGCCCGTCGGCGATGGTCGCCGACGAATCGAGCGTGATGGGATGGCCGGCCGCCACCGACCGGCTCATCTTCGGCGCGCCCTCGGGCTCGACCGCGATCACCCGCACCGACGGCTTCGACAGCTTGATCGCCGCCGCCACACCCGACGCCATGCCGCCGCCGCCGACCGGCACGTAGACGGTGCCGACCTCCGGGCATTGCTCGAGGATCTCCAGGCCCATCGTGCCCTGGCCGATGATGATCTGCCGGTGATCGAAGGGCGGCACGATCGTGAGCCCGCGATCCCGCGCTTCCTGTTCCGCCCGCGCCTGGCGGTCGAGCGACGTGGTACCCGCGAAGATGACCTCGGCGCCGTAGCTCTTGCAGCCCTCGACCTTCACCGCCGGCGCCGTCGTCGGCATCACGATCACGGCCGGCGCGCCCAGCTTCTGCGCGGCGAGCGCCACGGCCTGGCCGTGGTTGCCCGATGAATAGGTGATGACGCCGCGGCGCAGGGCGTCGGGCGGCAGCTGCGCGATCATGTTGTAGGCGCCGCGAATCTTGAAGGCGCCCATCGGCTGCAGGTTCTCACACTTCAGGAACAGGCTTGAGGGCCTGGGGCTTGACGGCTTGGGCCAAGCCACCTCGATCAGCGGGGTGAGGCGAGCAACGCCCTTGATGCGCTCGCGGGCGGCGCGGATTTCGTCGAGGGTGACAAACGTGTCCATTCGTTATTCGTTATTCGTTATTCGTTATTTCTTTCGCACTTCGGCGAATTGATCGCCGTCGTTGTACTTCGGCAGGTCCGCCTGGGCGGCGATTCGCCATCCCAGCTGCGCCAGCGCGCGCATGTCGTTCACGCCGCCGCTGAAGTCCCATGACGGGTCGTATTCGTCGCTCGGCTGGTGGTAATCCTTGCCGTTGTACTCTTCCTGCTTCTTCAGGAGCGCGGCGGCATTCGGCCCGGTGAACGCCTTCGGCTCGCTCAGCGACAGTGCCGGCACGCCGGCTTTCGCGAACGGGAAATGATCCGACCGGAAGAAGTAGCCGCGCTCGGGATGGGTGTCGCCGGCCAGCGTGCGGCCGCGCGGCTTGAGGATGGCCTCGACCATCGGCCCCAGCGTCGAGCGCTCCGAGCCGAGTTGCACCATGTCTGTCGTCGGCCCCAGGTAGTTGACGCCGTCGATGTTGATGTTGGCGGCGACCTTGTCCATCGGCATGGGCGGGTTGGCGGCGAAATAGCTGGAACCGAGCAACCCCGACTCTTCGGCGGTCACGAACACGAAATAGATCGCGCGCGCAGGTTTCTGCGGCGCCTTGGTGAACGCCCTGGCGATCTCCAGCACGCCGGCGCAACCCGAGGCGTTGTCGTAGGCGCCGTTGTAGATGCGATCGGCGCCGGGCCCGTCCTCCGGCAGCGGCGCGCGGGTGCCGAAGTGGTCCCAGTGGGCGGTATAGATGACCGACTCCGCCGGGTTGGTGCCCTTGAGCACGCCGATCACGTTGGCGGCCGTCTTGCGCGAGGACCGCTGCATCAGCGTGGCGGCCGCCTTCGTATTCAGCGTCATCGCCTTGAAGCCGCGCTTGCTCGCGGCGGCGCGCATGGTGTCGAGGTCGCGCCCGCCGCGGCGCGCCAGGTCCCTGGCGGCGTCGTTGGTGATCCAGCCCTTGATGCCCAGCGCCGGCTCCCCCGCCTGCGGCGGCAGCGAATACTGCGTGCCGCTCCAGGACGACTGCACCACTTGCCACGGATAGGTCGCCGATTCGTCGGTGTGGATCAGCAGCGCGCCGGCGGCGCCCTGGCGGGCGGCCTCTTCGAACTTGTAGGTCCAGCGGCCGTAATACGTCAGCGCCGGTCCGCCGAACAGCGTCGGCTCATCGGCGGGCGCGGGCGGATCGTTGACCATGATCATCACCCACTTGCCGCGCACGTTCACGCCGGCGTAGTCGTTCCACTTCAGCTCCGGCGCGTTGATGCCGTAGCCCACGAACACGACCTCGCCCTGGACCTGCACGCGCGGCTTCTCGACGCCCGAGAACGCGACCACATCCCGGGAGTAGCGATAGGTGTTGCCGGGCACGCTGAGCACGAAGGTCCGCTCCACCACCGATTCGACGATTGGGACCTGCTGCAAGAACGTGCCGTCGGGCGCGCCGGGCTCGATGCCGAGCGCCGCCAGCTGCGTGGCGAGGTACTCGGTCGCCTTCACGCCGCCGGGGGTGGCCGGCGCGCGGCCCTCGAACTCGTCCGACGCCAGCATCTTGATGTGGGCCGTCAGCGACTCGGTCGTGATCTGATCTTCGGCCGGGCCCACGGGCGGCGGCGGCGGGGCGGGTTGCGCGCAGGCAACCGAGAACGCAAGAAGGGCGGCAGCAGTCAGAGAACGCATGGTCATTGCTCGTTCGTTTTTGGTTGTTCGTTATCGGTTATTCGTTATTGGTTATTCGCTTCCCGCTGCGCGTTGCGGAACTCTTCGACCAGCCGGGCGACGCTGTTCACCGCGCCGGACTGGGTCGGCGCCCAACCAAGCGCGCGCGCCTTCGGGCTTCGGACTTTCTGATCGAGCGCCAGGCAGTCGGCGTAAGCGCCGAGCTTCTTGCGCGCCTCGGCCATCGGCATGTTGCGGATGTCGGGCCGCTGCGGCACCTGTCCGGCGATCGCCTCGACGATCTCGCTGACGCGCTCGTCCGCTTCGTCGGTGGCGTGGAAGATCCCCGCCGCCATCGGCGACTCGAGAATCTTCACGTACAGGTCGCCCAGGTCGTGGTCGTAGACGCACGGCCACCGGTTCTTGCCGGGGCCGACCACCCGCACCAGCCCGTTCAGGGCGTCCTTGATCAGGTCCGAGACGATGCCGCGGCCGCCGCCGTAAACGATGCCCGGACGGATCACCGCCGTGCGCAGCGTGCCCGAGAACGCCGACAGCACCATGTCTTCGTGCGCCGGCCGCCACGCCACGTGCTCCGGCGGATCGAGCGGCGCATCCTCTTCGGCGGATTTCGCCGTGCGGCCGAGCACCCACACCCCCGACGTGTAGAGAAACGAGCGCGGCTTGCCGTCGGCGCGGCTGGCTTCGACCTGCGCCTGCAGCATCGTCTCGAGCGCCTGCTGCTCGAGCGCGACGCCGCGCGGCGACGATTCGTGGGCCGCATGCACGACGGCCTCGGTCGCCTTCAGCGCCGGCACGTAGTACTTGGGGAGTCCGAGCTCGGCGATGATCGGGGTCGCGCCCCGGGCCAGCAATCGCTCGGCCTTTTCGGGATCGCGGGCGATCGCCGTCACCTGGTGGCCACCCTTGATCATCGCGTCGAGCACCGCCGACCCGATGTAACCGGTGGCCCCTGTCAAAAATATGTGCATGCAGTACGGCTTCTCACGAATCCGAACGGTCTGCGGCTATTGTAGTCGACCACGCACGCAGACGTTAGAATTCAACCTGCGGTGCAGACCCTCGTCGACGTCTTTCGTTTCCTCGAAACCCGCCGCGGAGAATTCCTCGTCTACGACGACGGCTACCGCGTGCGGCGGCATTCGTACGCCGATGTGACGCGGGCGTCGCGCGGGTTTGCGGCGCGGCTGCGCGCGGCCGGCGTCGGCAAAGGCGACAAGATCCTCTTATGGGGCGAAAACCGGCCGGAATGGATCGTCGCGTACTGGGGCGTGATCCTGTCGGGCGCGGTCGCCGTGCCGATCGACTACCGTTCGTCACCGGAATTCGCACTGCGCGTACGCGGCATCGTCGACGCACGCCTGCTCGTGACCGGCGACGACGTTGCCGATGTCGTCGGCGTCGAGATCTGGCGGATGGCCGATCTTGACTGGTTCGCTGATGGCCCCATTCCGGACGTTGCCATCGACCGCGACGAGGTGGCGCAGATCGTCTTCACGTCGGGCGCCACCGCCGAGCCCAAGGGCGTGCTGATCCGCCATCGCAACATCCTGGCGAACACGGTGCCGGTGGCGAGGGAGATCGACAAGTACAAGATCTACGCGCGGCCGTTCCAGCCGCTCCGTTTCCTGAACCTCCTGCCGCTCAGCCACCTGTTCGGCCAGTCGATGGCCACCACCATTCCGCCCTTCATCGACGGCACCGTCGTGTTCATGCGCAGCTTCAACCCCCACGACATCGTCCACCGCGTGAAGGAGTGGCGCATCTCGGTGATCGTGTGCGTGCCGAAGATCCTGGACGTGCTGAAGGAGCATGCGCTGCGGATCGATCCCGCCGCCGCGGACCCGCCGGCCGGACGCTCGATCCCGGCGCGCTGGTGGCGCTACCGCCGCATCCACGGAATGTTCGGCCTCAAGTTCTGGGCGTTCATCGTCGGCGCGGCGCCGCTCGCCCCGGCGCTCGAAGACTTCTGGAAGCGCCTCGGCTTCGCCGTGATCCAGGGCTACGGCCTCACCGAGACGGCGCCGATCGTGACGCTGAACAACCCCTTCAAGACCAACACGGGATCGGTGGGCACGCCGATTGGCGGCGTGGAGGTGAAGATCGCGGACGATGACGAGATCCTGGTGCGGGGAGAGAACGTCACGTCAGGGTACTTTCAGCCTTCAGCTCTCAGCTCCCAGCTTCCAAGTGCCGAAAGCCGAGAGCCGAAAGCCGAAGGCATCGGGGCGTCCGGTCGGACATTGGACGCCGAGGGGTGGCTGCACACGGGCGACATCGGCGAGCTCGATGCGCAGGGGCGGCTGTTCATCCGCGGACGCAAGAAGGAGATGATCGTCACGCCCGAGGGTCTGAATGTGTTTCCTGACGATGTCGAGACGGTCCTCAACGCGAATACAGGCGTGATCGAATCGGCGGTCGTGGGATCGATTGACGGAGCCACCGAACGCGTGCATGCCGTGCTCGTACTTGATCCCGGAATCGACGCGGAAACCGTTGTTCAACAGGCCAATGCCAAGCTCGACGACCATCAGCGCATCCGCAGCTTTTCGATCTGGGCCGACGGTGCGCTCCCGCGGACCGAGGGCACGAAGAAGCTGAAGCGCGCGGCGATCAAGACGTGGGTCGCGACCGGCGCGCGGCCGGCCGCCAGCGGGGTGACGACCGACCCGCTCGAATCGCTGCTCTCGAAGTTCGCGGGCGCGCGGACGCTCGGCGGCGGCACCTCGATCGAAGGGCTGGGCCTGAGCTCGCTGGAGCGCGTCGAGCTGATGGTGGCGCTCGAGGATCAGTTCCAGACGCGCATCGACGAGACGAAGTTCGCGGGCGCGAAGACGATCGACGAGCTGCGGTCCGTGATCAGCGCCGCGCCGCAACAGGCCACGGTCGACGAGCCGGTGGACTTTCCGTCGTGGAACCACGCGTGGCCGGTGCGCTGGATCCGGCGCGCGAGCCAGTTCACCTGGATCCTGCCGCTCACGCGCCTGTTCGCGTGGGCGCGGGTGTCGGGGCTCGAGCACCTGAGGGACATCCACGGGCCGGTGGTGTTCGCGGCGAACCACCAGAGCCACATGGACGTGCCGGTGATCCTCAGCGTGCTGCCCGGGTCGTGGCGCGCGCGCATTGCGCCGGCGATGGCCAAGGAATTCTTCAAGGCGCACTTCTTCCCCGCCGGGTTTTCGCGCCGGCAGGTGCTGACCAACCGGCTCAACTACTACCTGGCGGCGTTCTTCTTCAACACGTTCCCGCTGCCGCAGCGGGAGGCCGGGGCGCGCCAGACGCTGCGCTACATCGGCGAGGTCACCGGCGATGGCTACTCCGTGCTGATCTTTCCGGAAGGCGTGCGGTCGGAAACCGGGGAGATCGCCGCGTTCCGCGGGGGCATCGGGATGATCGGCTCGCGGCTGGGCCTGCCGGTGGTGCCGGTCCGGCTGGCCGGCATCGATCGGGTGCTTCACACCAAGTGGAAGATGGCCCGTCCGGGGAGGGTTTCGGTGGTCTTCGGGAAGCCGATTCGGCTCTCAGGGGACGACTACGCCGGACTGGCCCGGCAGGTGGAGCAAGCGGTACGCGATTTGCCTATCCCGCCCGGCGCGTGACACAATCGTGTGTTGCCAGAGGGCTTGAGACTTGAGGCTTGAGGCTTGGGATGGTCCCAGGCGCGTAGCCCCAAGCCCCAAGCCCCAAGTCCCAAGCCAGTAGTGAATGAGTAAAGACGATCTGATTGACATGCAAGGCACCGTCGTCGCGGTGCACAGTGGCGGCCTGTATCGCGTGCAGGTGGACGCCGGCCACGAAGTGCTGGCCCAGCTGAGCGGCCGCATGCGGCGTTTTCGTATCAAGGTGGTTCCTGGCGATCGTGTGACGGTCGGCATCTCCCCTTACGACCCGCAACGCGGGATCATCACTTTCCGCGCGCGTTAGGCGCGGGTTCGAGCAATCTTGAATTCACATTCCCCTTCAGCCCGCCGGCCCGGTCGGCGCCGGCCTGGCGGTGGCGGACGTGGCGGCGGCCGCAAGGGCGCGACCCAATTCTCGCCCCGGCCCACCACTCCCCTGCCGGATCTCCCCTGGATTCAGATCGACGCCGATGCGCCGCCGGTGCCCTTTGACTCGCTTGGCTTCGACAGACGCCTCGAGATGGGGTTCCACACCCTCGGGTTCGAAGGCACGCGGCCGGTGCAGGCCGCGGTGATCCCGCTCGCGCTCGAAGGCCACGACGTCGTCGCCTGCGCCGAAACGGGCACTGGCAAGACGCTGGCGTTTGCGGCGCCGATTCTCGAGCGCCTGCTGAGCGAAAAGCCCGGCTACGGCGATGCCGAGCGCGAAGCCTACACCCGCGCGCTGATCCTCGCACCGACGCGCGAGCTCGCGGTGCAGATCGAAGACTCGCTCGTCGGCCTGACCTATCACACGCCGGTGACCACGGCGCCCGTGTTCGGCGGGGTCGACATGGGCCCGCAGGAACGCGCGCTGCAGGCCGGCGTCGACATCATCGTGGCGACGCCGGGGCGGCTGATGGATCACATGCGCCACAGCACGACGGACCTGGTGCGGGTGCAGGTGCTGGTGCTGGACGAAGCCGATCGCATGATGGACATGGGCTTCTGGCCCGACGTGCAGAAGATCATGTCGGCGCTGCCGCCGGATCGGCAGACGCTGCTGTTTTCGGCGACGCTGCCGGGCGAGATCCAGCGGATGGCGAAGGAAATGCTGCGCTCGCCGAGCTACGTGCAGGTGGGCAAGCAGGGCGGCGCCGCGCGGACGATCGATCACGAGATGGTCCAGGTCGAGGGCGGCGCCAAAATCGACTGGCTGGCGTCGTTCGCCAAGCGCGACGCCGACGGCCCGGTGCTGGTGTTCGTGCGGACGAAGATCGGGGCGGACCGCGTCGCGCGGCACCTGGTGGCAAAGGGCATCCGCGCCGCGGCGCTGCATGCGGATCGATCGCAGCAGGAACGGCTGTCGGCCGTGGAAGGGTTCCGCTCGGGCAAGCATCCCGTGCTGGTGGCCACCGACATCGCCGCGCGCGGCCTCGACATCGAAGGCATCGCGCACGTCGTCAATTTCGAAGTGCCGGATTCTCCCGATACCTACGTGCACCGCGTCGGACGCACGGGCCGGTCGGGCGCGTCGGGCCATGCGGTGACGCTGGTGTCGGCGAACGAACAGCGCTCGTGGCGCGCGGTGGAGAGCACCATTGGCATCCGGGCCCGATAACTCACCCGCCGTCATCCGCTTCCTGAGCTGCCGCTGGCGCAAGCCGGCGGAAGACGGCATGCCGGATCACTGCACGCATCGCGACGTGCTGCCGATGGCCGGCAAGGAAGGGTTCAGCGCCGACTCGTGGTGCACCGATTGCGTGCTCTACAAGGCCAAGCGGACGCCGCGGAAGCGCGAGGAACAGCCGCAGCCGTCACAGCAACAGGACGACTGGCGCTTCCGATA
>Ga0156330_1200_pt1 | contig 9497 bp, 4 predicted proteins | sample RifCSPlowO2_12_FD_107978 | JGI IMG/M metagenome (GOLD analysis project Ga0156330, IMG submission 107978) | Acidobacteria bacterium RIFCSPLOWO2_12_FULL_67_14b | reverse complement strand
TCACGTTCCGCCTGACCACGCTGCTCACCACCTACGACCAGACCATGGCCAAGAACGCCGGCCTCTATCGCTCGATCACGGTGACCAATCCGCCGGGCACGGTCATGAACGCCGAATTCCCCGATGCCATCGGCGTCCGTGCCGCGCCCGCGCGCCGCCTCAACGACGCGCTGACCGGCGCCATCCTCAAGGCGCACCCGGGGTTCCTGCCGGCGCCCAGCGGCGGCACCAGCACGCCGTTCGCCCTGGCCGAGTTCGACCGCGGCGGCACCAGGCGCACGGTGCAGGTGGTCCAACCCATGCGCGGCGGCATGGGGGCGCTCGAGGGCCAAGACGGGGTCGACGCGCGCGACAACAGCATGAACAACATGCAAAACCATCCCCTCGAGACGGTTGAGGCCGAATCCGGCGTCGTCGTGCACCGCTACGACGTGCGGCCCGATTCCGGCGGACCCGGCAAGTGGCGGGGCGGCGTCGCCCAGGTCATCACCGTCGAGATCCTGCGCGACGGCGGCACCATCCTGGCCCGCGGCATGGAGCGGTTGCGCTTTCCCTCGTTTGGGGTCCTGGGCGGCAAGCCAGGGGCGCCGGTGCGGGCGATCCTGAACCTGGGCCGGCCGGACGAGCGCGAGCTCAGCAAGATTGACCAGCTTGCGGTCAAGGCGGGCGACACCGTCACCTTCATGATGCCGGGCGGCGGCGGCTACGGCGATCCCTATGAGCGCGACCCGGAACGGGTGCGCGCCGACGTCGAGGTCGGATTCGTCACCCGCGAGGGCGCGGCGCGCGACTATGGCGTCGCGATCGCGGACGACGGACGGGTCGACGCCGCCGCGACCGAGGCCCTGCGCCGGAGCCGACGCCACGACAAACTGCCGCGCGAGTTCGACGTCGGCCCCGAGCGCACGGCCTGGGAGTCGGTGTTCGACGACGCGACCATGCTGGAGCTTAACCGCCGGCTGATGACGCTGCCCAAGTCGGTGCGCCAGGACCGGCGCCGCCGCATCTTCGAGCGGGTCGTGCCGGGCCTGACCATGGCCGGCGCCGGCGGCACCATCGCGCAGGCGATCGGCGACGCCGACGCGGCCCGGGTTCGCCTGGCGCGGGCCATGGAGGAAATCCTGCCGCCGGCATCGACGGCGCGGGCGGCGTGAGACGGCGTCAGGCCCAACTCGCGTCCGGATCGTCGCGCAAGCGGCAAGGTGAGAGCGTATCATGCAACTGAACCCGATCCTCCTCGAGATCATGGGCAACAAGGTGGCGGCGGCCTCCGAGGAGATGTACTTTGCGCTGCAGCGAGCGTCCCGCTCGGGCTACGTCAAGGAGGCGGCCGACTTCGCCACCGCCATTCTCGATGCCGATGGCCAGATCTTCGCCTACCCGCCATCAGCCACCTTCAACTTTCTGATCGACTGCAACTATGCTTCCACCATCCGCGCCGTGCCAGACGTGGAGCCCGGCGACGTGATCGTCACCAACGATCCCTATCTGTCGGAGGCGATGTCGACGCACCTTCCCGACGTGCACCTGATCCGGCCCTATTTCCACGACGGCCGGGTGGTCGCCTACGGTTGGTGCTTCGCCCACCTCTCCGACGTCGGCGGTGCGGTGCCCTCCAGCATGTCGCCGGCGTTCACCGAAATCTTCCAGGAGGGCCTGCGTATCCCGCCGATGAAGATCGTCAAGGCGGGCAAGCCCAACCATGACTTCTACCGCATCTTCGCCGCCAACTGCCGCACGCCCGACGTCAACCTGGGCGACCTCAGGGCCATGGTCGGCTCGCTCGAGATCGGCGCCCAGCGGGTGGCCGACATCATCGAGCAGCACGGCATCAAAACTTTTCTCACCTGCCAAACCGATCTCGAGGACTACACCGCCGCCAAGGCCCGCGACGTGTTGCGCAAGATCCCGGACGGCGAGTACGACTTCTGGGACTTCATGGACGACGACATGATTTCGCGGGTGCCGGTGCGAGTGCGCGTCAGGATGACGGCCAGGGACGGCAACATTCACCTCGATCTGACCGGTTCCGACCCCCACACCAAGACCGCCTACAACGTCCCCACCAACGGCCAGCGCAACTATTGGATCAGCTTCCGCCTGACCAGCTTCCTTACCACCTATGACAAGACCATGTGCAAGAACGCCGGCCTCTACCGACACATTTCGGTCACCAACCCGAAGGGCACCATCTTCCACGCCGAGTTCCCGGACGCGGTCTGCATCCGCGCCAGCGCACCATGGCGGCTGTCGGACTCGGTGGCGGGTGCCATCCTCAAGGCGGCGCCGCACCTGATGTGCGCCGTCACCGGCGGCACCATGTTGCCGTTCGCGCTGGCCGAGTTCGCCGCCGACGGCGGGCGCATCGTCAACGTCATCCAGCCGCTGCGGGTGGGCATGGGCGCCTTTCGCGGCCGCGACGGCGTCGACGGGCGCGACAACTCCATGAACAACATGCGCAACCATCCCCTGGAGATGGTCGAGCACGACTCGGGCGTGGTGATCCGCGACTACGACCTGCGCGCGGACTCGGGCGGCCCGGGCCAGTGGCGGGGCGGCGTCGGACAGGAGATGACGATCGAGATCCTGCACGATGGTGGCACCATCGTCGCGCGTGGCATGGAGCGCATGCGGTTCCCGCCGTGGGGCGTCGACGGCGGCCAGCCGGGCGCGGTGCTGAAGGTGATCCTCAACCGGGGGCGTGCGGACGAGCGCGAGGTGCCCAAGATTCACGAGCTCCGGGTTAACGCCGGCGATACGCTCACGCTCCTGATGCCGGGCGGCGGCGGCTACGGCGATCCCTTCCTGCGCGACCCCGAGAAGGTGCGCCAGGACGTGGTCCTCGGCTTCGTCACCCGCGAGGGAGCCGAGCGCGACTACGGCGTCATCCTTACCCGATCGGGCGAGGTCGACGACCAGGCGACGCGCGCACGGCGCGGCCGGCGGCCGCGCGCGAACGTCGCCAAGGCGTTCGGCTTCGGGCCCGAGCGCGAAGCCTGGGAGCGGGTGTTCGACGACCGCACCATGGCGGAGCTGAACCGGCGCCTGATGGAGCTCCCCAAGTCGGTGCGCGCCGATCGCCGCCGCGCCATCTTCGAGCGCGCCGTGCCGGGTCTGGTCGCCGGCGGCAACGAGCCCCTGGCAGCGCTGCTCGCCGATCCCGACGCGGTGCGGGCGCGCCTGGTCGAGGCCGTGGCCGATATCCTCGGCGCCGGCGTCAGGCGGGCGGCGGAATAGGGGCCGCAAACAAGAAAAGGGCGGCCGGTCCGCGGACCGCCCGTCGCAACAACGGCCGCAGGCCGCGACGGCCTACTTGACCTTGGTCACGCCCATGGCATGGGTCACCTCCATCAGCCGCGGCTGATATGTGATGCCGTTGCGCATGGCCCAGATGTTGACTTGGTAGTGCAGCGGTATGATGGCCTGGTCCTGCATGTACATGGCCCCGATCTCCTGGATCATCTTCTCGCGCTTGGCCTCGTCCAGGGTCTGGATCGCCTCCTCCAGGTAGGCGTCGATGCGGCCGTTGGAGAATCGGCCGTCGTTGGAGTGGCCCCACGCCTTCTCGAAATCCCACGTGTGGACCAGCATCCAGTGCTGCGACATGGTCTCGCCGGTGGCGGTGCCGAAGCCGAGCATGAAGAAGCTGAAGCCCGGGGTCTTGCGCTCGCCGCCCTGGTGCGCCTTGCTGAAGTAGACCGCCTTGGGGAAGGTTGTCACCTCGGTCTTGATCCCGACCCGGGTCAGCATGCCGGCGATCGCCTGGCAGATCTTCTCGTCGTTGATGTAACGGTCGTTGGGGCAGTGCGCGGTGAGGCGGAAGCCGTCCTTGAGCCCTACCTGGGCCAGGAGCTTCCTGGCGCCGTCGGGGTCATAGGGCTCGGGCTTGAGGTCGGGGTTGTGGCCGAACATGCCGATGGTGGCGATCTGACCCGAGGCCACGGCGTTCCCCTCCATCACCCGCTCGACGATGGCATTGCGGTCGACGGCCTTGGAGATGGCCTTGCGCACCTCCCACTTGCGGAGCGGGTTGGGGAAGAACGGCTTGCCGTCGTTGGTCAGCACGAACGGCGAGACGTCGCGGTTCGAGTCCATCATCATCATGATGATGCGCTCGCCGGCGACGCTGACCACCCGCAGCTTGGCGTTGTCCTTGAGGCGCTTGACGTCGGGGGGCGGCACCTGGTCGATCATGTCCACGTCGCCGTTCAGGAGCGCCGCGACCCGCGTTGGGTCCGACTTGATGGGCTTGAACACCACCCTGTCCCACTCGGGCTTGTCGCCCCAGTAGGCGTCGTTGCGCTGCATCACGAAACGGTCGCCTTGGACCCATTCGACGAATTTGTAAGGGCCGGTGCCGACGTTGGCCTTGCCGGCGTTGAAGTCCTCGACCGGGGCCGGTTTGGCGTAGATGTAAAGGACCGACATCTCGTTGGGCAGCAAGGGATACGGCTTGCCGGCCGAGATCTGGAGCGTGTAGTCGTCGACTTTCTTGTAGGTCTTGTCGCGCACGTAGGCTCCGGCCGCGGCGCCGACGCCCTCGATGGTCTTGGCGTGCTCGAAGGTGCTGATCACCTGGTCGGCGGTGAAAGGGGTGCCGTCGTGGAACTTCACCCCCTTACGCAGCTTGAATTCCCAGACCTTGTCATCCACGGCCGACCACGACTCGGCGAGGCCGGGGGTGGGACGGTTCTGGTGGTTCATCTGCACCAAGTTGTTGTAGATGTGGCTGGCGACCTGCTGGTTGGGTGTGGTGACCCACCAATTGGGGTAGGCCGAGGAGGTTTCCTGGCTGACGCCGATGGTCAGCGTTTCCGCCGCCGCCGTGCAGGCGACGGAGGCGCCCGCGAGGGCGATGAAAAGTTTCCTCATGATCGAGCTCCCTGTTCAAGTTCCTAGGCGATTCCCGCTCCTGACCCGGGTTTCGAGGCCGGTTCCCCGATACTCCGGAGCGGCTCGCCTTCGTTCGCGCGGGGTGCAGGCGCGACGATGCCTGCCCCCGCCTTAGGACGCCATTAGACGGTTCCGGCAGACGGGCTGTCAATATGACCACGGGGTGGAAACGGAACGAGCGACCCAGCGGGTCGCCCGTCGCGAGAACGCCGATGCCGGCGATTGTCTACTTGACCTTGGTCACGCTCATGGCGTGGGTCACCTCCATCAGCCGCGGCCGATAGGCGAGGCCCTTGCGCGTCGCCCAGGTGTTGACCTGATAGTGCAGCGGCACCAACGCCACGTCGCGCATGTAAATGGCCGAGGCCTGCCGGATCAGCTTCTCGCGCTCGGCGTCGTCGAGCGTGACGATGGCCTTGTCCAGCACGACATCGGCACCGACGTTCGCATAGTGGCCCATGTTGGCATGCCCCAGCGCCCGCTCGGGGTTCTCGGCATGAAGCAGCATCCAGAGCTGGGACATGGTCTCGCCGGTGGCGGTGCCGAAGCCGTAGAGGGTGACGCTGAACTCCGGTGCGCCGAGCTCGCCGCCGCCTTTCTGGCGCGAGAAGTAGGTCGCCCGGGGCATGGTCACTACCTTGGACTTGATGCCGACCCGGGTCAGCATCGCCGCCACCGTCTCGATGATCTTGGCGTCGTTGACGTAACGGTCGTTGGGGCCGTGGAGGGTGAGGTGGAAGCCGTCGGGATAACCCGCCTGGGCCAGGAGCTTCTTCGCTCCCTCGGCATCATAGGGCTCGGGCTTGAGGTCGGGGTCGAAGCCGAACATGCCGATGGTCGCCACCTGCCCGGCGGCGACGGCGGCGCCCTCCATCACCCGCTCGACGACGGCGTCGCGGTTGATGGCCTTGGAGATCGCCTTGCGCACCCGCCAGTCGCGCAGCGGGTTCGGAAACAGGGGCTTGCCGTCGTTGCCCTTGACGAACGGCGAGATGTCCCGGCTGCTGTCGAGCTGGAGCATGATGATGCGTTCGCCCGCCACCTGGGCGACCGCGGTCTTGGGATCCTTCTTCAGTTGGGCGATGTCGGTGGTGGGAACGTTGTCGATCACGTCCACGTCGCCGTTGAGCAACGCCGCGACGCGCGAGGGATCGGCCTTGATCTGCTTGAAGACAACCCTGTCCCACTCGGGCTTGGAGCCCCAGTAATCGGCATTCCGCTCCATCACCAGCCGGTCGCCTTGCAGCCATTCGACGAACTTGTAGGGGCCGGTGCCGATCGCCGCCTTGCCCGAGTTGAAGTCCTCGACCGGCGCCGGCTTGGGATAGATGTACAGGACTGACATCTCGTTGGGCAGCAGCGGATAGGGCTTCCCGGCGGAGATCCGGAGCGTGTAGTCATCGACCTTCTGATAGCTCTTGGCCTTGACGTAGGCGCCGGAGGCCGCGCCCACGCCCTCGATTCCCTTGGAGTGATCGAAGGTGGCGATCACGTGGTCGGCGGTGAAGGGGGTGCCGTCGTGGAACTTGACACCCTTGCGCAGCTTGAACTCCCACACCTTGTCGTCGATCGGCCGCCACGATTCCGCCAGCCCCGGCTTGACGTGGTTCTTCTCGTCCATCTCGACCAGATTGTTGAACATATGGCTGGCGACCTGCTGGTTGGGCGTCGTCACCCACCAGTTGGGGAAGATCGAGGTGGTTTCAGTCCGTGTTCCGATGGTCAGCGTGTCGGCCGACGCCGCGCCGGCGATCGCGGCCACCGTCATCGCCGCCAGGACGAACGATACGAATCTGTTCATACGATTCTCTCCCAGTTGATGTGACCCGTGGCCCCCGCTGCGGGATCCAACCCTTGAAGGTCCCGTCGACCGGCGGAAAATATCCGGCGGCGCAGAATTAGAGGGCGCAAAGCCGAGCGGTGTCAATCCGTTCCCAGCCCGGCGTTCCCTGAAGGCGGATGCCCGTCCTTGTCGAGCCTTGACACGGACGGCGCGAAACCCCGTGGAATCCTCGCCGCATGGGGCGACACCGCCGCGTGGCCGACGGTCGTGCGCTTCGCCGCCACTGCTCGGCAAGTCGAATCCTCGGCCGTCGAATCCGAACGGGCCAAGGCCGTCAAGGAGGATTCACGCCATGTCGTTCCCAAGGGCGCGAGGAGGCGATCCGCGACGCTTATCGCCTGACCGTCAAGGACGTTGACAACGTGTTTCTGCTGTGGGGGCCCACATGTGCCTAGGAGCCGGACCCGGTTGTTGAGCCCCGCAGGGACGGGTTTACCATGGCGACGACGGTGCGCATGAAGGGCTGACCGTCGCCGCCGGGATGCCTGTTTCCGTCGACCCGATTGGCCGGGCTGCGTGCCGTTGGGTGCTCGCACGCAGGCTATTGTCGAGGCGCGGCGCCCCTGGCCGCGATCGCTGGCGCGTGCTAGGAATGCCGAAATAATCCGGTCGGGGAGGGAGGAAACATGGCATTCCTGGGCAAACCCGTGTGCGACTATCGTCGTTCGCTCATCCGCGAGCTGATGCGGACGCAGGGCCTCGACGCGCTCGCGTTTCTGGACGGCGATTTCTTCCAGTTCGCGACCAACTTCCATACCGACGTGCGTACCTGGGAGCGTCCGATCGTCGTCGTGGTGCCCGCGGACGGCGCGCCCTTCGCGGTCATGAACGAGCTCTCGACCCATCACGTGGCCATGGCCCGCGAGCGGGGCACGCTGTGGCTGGAGGAGGTGGTCTTCTACGCCGAGCACGCGCGGCTCGCCGATCGGCTGCCGTTGGTCGGCCAGTGGCCCGAAGTGGTGGCGGACTCGCTCCGCCGCCACGGTCTGGGCCGGGCGCGGATCGGCTTCGATGCCGGGGCGGGACTGCTGAAGCACGTGACCGAGATCGTGCCCGAGGTGGCGTTCGTGCCCATGCTGGCCGCCATGCGCGAGCTGCGCTGGGTCAAGCACACCGACGAGATCGCGCTAATGCGCGATGCCGCGTCGCTTTCCGACTGGGTGCAGGACCGCTACCGAGAGGCGATCCGCCCGGGACGGCTGGTCCAGGAGATGGACGCCGCCATGGCGACGCTGATGATCGAGGAGGCCTCGCGCCGATTCCCTGGCGAGAACCTCGAGGTCATGCGTTGCTGGACGCTGAGCGGGCCGCCCTCGGCCTCGCCTCACGGCGACGGCGCGCCGACCGGCCAGCGGATCGAGACCGGCCACGGCCTCGTCAACATCGTCATTCCGCGCTTGAACGGCGTCGTGATCGAGAATGAACGCACCTGGTTCTGCGGCAGGCCCACGGCCGAGCAGGCGCGGCTGTTCGAGACCGCACGCGCGGCGAACGAGGCCGCGATCGGTGCCGCCGTCACCGGCAACCCTGTCTCGGCCATCGACGCCGCCGCCCAGGCGGTGATCGAGAAGGCGGGGCTTGGCGCCTTGATCCGCCACCGCACCGGCCACGGTATGGGCACGGTCGGTCACGAGTTTCCCGAGGACATGGCCTTCAACCACCGGGCGCTGCGCAACGGCGAGGTCTATTCGGCCGAGCCCGGGATCTACGTCTACGGACTCGGCGGCTTCCGCATGGACGATTCGGTGGTAGTGGCATCGACGCCCGAGGTGCTGACCAAGACGGCCAAGGACATCAAGAGCCAGACCGTCCTGTGACGCCATTCCCCGGGGGCACCGCGCCCACCCGTTCGGTGATCAGGCGGTAGTGCTCGATGCGGCGGTGGCGGGCGAAGTCGAACACGTTGCGACGCATGTTCTCGCCCAGGTCCAGATCGCAGTCGTAGGTGATCACCTCGTCCGCCTCGCTGGCGGCCAACGCCACCATCTCGCCGGTAGGGGCGATGATGCACGATCCGCCCATCAAGCCAAAGCCATCCTCGCGCCCGGCCTTGGCCGCGGCCGCGACCCAGGTCGCGTTCTGGTACGCCCCCGCCTGCATCACCAGGTGGTTGTGGAACATGCGCAGGTGCAGCGGCTCGGCGTGGTAGATGTTATCGGTCGGCGTGTTGTAGCCGAGCGCCACCAGCTCCACCGCCTGCAACCCCATGACGCGGAAGGTCTCGGGCCAGCGGCGGTCGTTGCAGATGCACATGCCGATGTTGGCGCCGAATGCCCGCCACACCGGGAAGCCCAGATTCCCCGACTCGAAGTAACGCTTCTCCAAGTGCTGAAACGGGGCCTGCGGCCGGTGGTCGGCGTGGCCCGGCAGGTGCACCTTGCGGTACTTGCCGACGAGCAAGCCGTCGGGCCCCACCAGGACCGAAGTGTTGTAGCGTCGCTTGGCATTGTCCTCGTGGGCCAGTTCGGCGTAGCCGAGGTAGAAACCCACGCTCAGACGGCGGGCCTCGTCGAACAGGGGTTGAACCGTGGCCGACGGCATCGCGCGCTCGAACCAGGCGTCGACCTCGGCCTCGTCCTCGAACCAGTAGCGCGGGAAGAAGGTGGTGAGCGCGAGCTCGGGGAACACCACCAAGCGCGCACGGGCGCCATGGGCCTCACGCATCATCGCGATCAGGCGCTTGACCACGCCCGACCGATCGTCGGCCCTGTGCACCGGTCCCAACTGGGCGACCGCCACCTTCAGGCGTCGGGCCATGGTA
>Ga0156330_1033_pt1 | contig 9544 bp, 9 predicted proteins | sample RifCSPlowO2_12_FD_107978 | JGI IMG/M metagenome (GOLD analysis project Ga0156330, IMG submission 107978) | Acidobacteria bacterium RIFCSPLOWO2_12_FULL_67_14b | reverse complement strand
CAGCGGTTCATCGAAACCAACAGGTTACGCATCGCCCACCGGTAGTCGAGCGGGTTGTTCAACTGCTGCCCAATCGAGCGCGACGGCGGGAAGCCCGCCACGCCGTGCTGCCCCGCCGCGAGCAGGTAGCCGCGGACGTTGGGCGGCAGCCGCGCGTCCTTGGTGCCGTCAATCGTCGTGTGAGAGAGCGAGGCGGCGCGGCCCCAGTATTCGTACGAGGTATTCGTGTAGAAGATGTTCGGCTGAAACGCCGGCTTGGTCGCGTGTGTCAGCAGGCCGTCGGTGACGCCGGTGACCGGATCGTGCTGCTCGGCGTCGGTGAACGGAAAGATGTCGGTCGGGTAGAAGAAGTTGATGAACGGATGGCCGTCGCGCGACGGCTGCGCGAACCGGTGGTTGAAGCTGCCGCGGCCGCTGCCGGCCACGTGCGCCATCACCCCGTCGAAGACCTTGCGGTGCGCCTCGTCTTCGTTGAACCCGTAGTAGAGATACGTCCGCAGGAACCGGCCGCTCTGTGAAATGCCGAACGCGACGGCGCGCTTGATCGCGCCCGGCGCGAGGCCAATCTCGGGGGCGGCGCCGTACTTCACCCTCGAGATGGTGTCGCGCACGGCGGCCGGTCCGACGCCGACCACCGGGGGGTCCTGCGACTGGTAGACGACCTCGTAGATCTTCCGGGGCTCGAAGCCGGCCGTCATCCGCACGCTCGCGCCGTCCTCAGTGAACTGCCATTGATCGCGCGGAATCGTGCGGCGCGCGCCCTCGACCGAATCACGAACGGTGAGGATGGTGGCCGGGGCGTTGGGATTCGCCACCTTATAAGCCAGGTGTCCGCGGTCGGCCAGCGATGCCTGCTGCGCCACCTCGTTGACGACGAAGTCGCTCCGCACCAGGCCGCGGATCGGACGTCCATCCGCCTCGCGCGCGATCGGCGCGGAGACGCGGACGAGGCCGTCGCGCATGGGCGGATCGAACTGCCAGCCAATCCACATCAACGTGAAGCCCTGTTCCAGGAGGAACCCGTCGCCGAACTGCGCCTCGGTCTGCGGATCGACGCTGCCGGAGGCGAAGTTGAAGAAGCCAACCATGCCCTTGCCGCCGCGGTTCGACACTTCGTAGAGCAGCGTGCCGTTGCCGCGGGCCGCATCTTTCGGCTTGATGAGATAAAAGTCGGACGAGAACTCCACCAGGCCGGCGGCGTTCTTCGGCGCCTTGTCGATGTCGGCGATGATCTGGTTGACGGGGTTGCGCGGATCGACGGCGAAGTAGATCCGGCCAGAGAGTCGTTCGAACGGCCCGGCGGCGCCGAACGCTTTCCCCGAGAGCACGTCGGCGCGGGACGTCACCTCGATCCGCAGCACCTCCGCATGCGCGGGAGCCGCCAGGACCAGGACCGCGAGCAGCGTTCGGACGATTGTCATGGCCCTACATAACACGGATCGGGCCGACTGCCGCCTACTTGCCCTGGCGACTCCCGGCGACGACCAGGACCACGCCGCCGATCACCGCGACGATGCCGACAATCGGCGGCAGGGGCACGGTCCGTTCGCGGTCCGCCGTCGCGTGAATCGGACCGATATCCACGACGGTTTCACGGCTGGTGTAGGTGAAGCCTTGATACGCCAACGCGGCGAGACCAAGCACGATCAGCGCCAGCCCAGCCATGGCAATGGGTTTCATGCGCCCAGCATCGCACGCCGCCGGTCCGGGCCGGTGTGCACTACTGCACAACCGGTTCGCGGCTGGAGGTGAAATCTGGCCGTTTCCTCATTTACACTGGTGGGAGATTCATGAAACGGAAGAAGCCAGCCGCGCCGGCGAAGCCCGGGCCTTCCGGCTTCGACGTCGAGGCCTACCTCGAATCGGCGGGCGCCGAGTCGGCCCTCGTCCAGTATCGGCGCGGCGCGGTCGTGTATGCGCAAGGCGATCCGGCCGACGACGTCTGCTACCTTCAGAAGGGCGCCATCACCCTCTCGGTGCTCTCGCGCACGGGGAAAGAGGCCGTGGTGGCCATGCTGTCGCCGGGCGATTTCTTCGGCGAGGGGGCGCTGGCCGGGCAGTCCGTTCGCATCGGGACGGCCAGGGCGTCGGAGGCCAGCATCGTGCGGGCGATCCCCACGCCGGCGATGGCGCGGCTGCTCCACGCCGAGTCGGCCTTCTCGGACCGCTTCATCTCCTACATGCTCGCGCGCAACATGCGCATCGAAGCGGACCTGGTGGATCATCTCTTCAATTCGAGCGAGAAGCGCCTCGCGCGGGCGCTGCTGCTGCTGGCGCGTTACGGCCAGGCCCAACCCCAGCGATCGCTCCCGCGGATTTCGCAGGAGACGCTCGCCGAGATGGTCGGCACGACGCGATCGCGCGTGAACTTCTTCATGAACAAGTTCCGGAAGCTCGGGCTGATCGAGTACAACGGCGGCGGCATCAAGGTCAAGAGCTCCCTGCTCAGCGTGGTGCTCCACGACTAGCATCTCGCCTGTCCAATAAGGCACAGACGGCCGCCGCGTCCGGCCACTACGCTTGCAGGCATGATCAACCCGGTCGAGAGCCGGCGGCGCTGGCGTACGGGGACGCTCGACGCCTTCGGCCTGATCGCAGTCGTCTGGAGCATCCCCGTCGCGATCCTGCTCGTCGGCACGCCGATCGTGCTCGTCGTCGTGCTTCTGCGCATGCTCGCGCGTTGGGCGCTCAGCGGGGCCTAGCCCGTCAGTCGTGCAGGACGACGCTCAGCAGCGAGTTGTTGATCCGCAGCGGCGTGTCACCGTTGTATTGGATGAAGCCGAGCTTCTTGAACTTGTTGAGGAAGAAGTTCACGCGCGAGCGCGTGGTGCCGACCATTTCGGCCAGCGTCTCCTGCGAGATCTTCGGCACCAGGCTGACCGGTTTGTCCTGCCTGCCGTAGCGCGCGAGCAACAGCAGCGTGCGCGCCAGGCGCTTCTCGGCCGAGTTGAAGAGCTGATCGATCAGGTCCTCTTCAATCCGGATGTTGCGGGCGAGCATGTGCGCGATGAACCGATCCGACATCGCATGCTGCCGGCGCAGGAGCCGGACCATGTCCTTGCGGGAGATGCGCAGGATCTTGCTGCGGACGGTCGCGGTGGCACTGCCCATTCGCAACGGCTGACCGGCCAGGCTGCCTTCACCGAAGAAGTCGCCGGGGCCGAGCATGGCGACGATGGCCTCCCGGCCGGTCTTCGACAGCACCGAGAGCTTCACGCCGCCCGATTGGATGTACATGACGTGCCCGGCGGGCTCGCCCTGGTTGAAGATGGCCTTGCCGCGGTCGTAGGAGCCGATGGTCTTCGCCACGCCCGTCGAGTCGAGGAACACGTGCGCGTCGAACGCGGGCGCAGGCTTGTGGGCGCGCGGTGCGGGCTTGCGGGCCATCGATCCAGCATGGCACGCGGCCGCCGCCCGGCCTGTTCACAAATGCACACCCGCCTTGTCCTCTTCAAGGCCACCCTGGTGGGCGATTTCTCGCGGCACAGGGGGATTCTTCCCGCCTAATCCGGCCGTCCGGGGCGCCAGAGCGCCGACCGCGCCGACCCGCCCGCTAGCAAGGTGTTTGCAGCAGGGAAGGCAGCGAGATCGAATGACAGTCCCCACGCTCGGTACGCGGTGGCCTCCGATCGCGAAGACAGCCCGGGATTGGCCTGTCTCGCCGAACCTCCTCGACTATCGGCGGACCTGCGCGGAGTTCTCCTGGGCAGAGGCGCAGCGTCAGCTCGACGGACTCCCCGACGGCCGCGGGTTGAACATCGCTCATGAAGCCGTCGATCGCCACGCAACCGGCGTCGGGCGGCACCGCGTCGCCCTGAGGTGGCTCTCAAAGGACGGCGCGCGGCGCGACTTCACCTATGGCGACCTTCGCGAGGAGACCAGCCGCTTTGCCAACGTCCTGAAATCCCTTGGCGTCGGCAAAGGCGACCCGGTGGTCGTCATGGCCGGGCGAATTCCCGAGCTCTACATCGCCGCGCTCGGAACGCTGAAGAACGGCAGCGTGTTCACGCCGCTCTTCTCGGCGTTCGGGCCGGAGCCGATCCAGTCCCGGATTGACATCGCCCGCGCCAAGGTCCTGGTGACGACCGATGCGCTGTATCGCAAGAAGGTTGAGCCGATCCGCGCGCTGCTGCCGAGCCTCGAGCAGGTGCTGCTGATCGGCGACGTCACATCCATTCAATCGTTCGCGCGGGTGCGGCACCTCCGGACGCTCATGGCCGCAGTGGACGCGCGCTTCGTCATCCCCGCCACGGATCCGGAAGATGCGGCGCTGCTCCACTTCACGAGCGGGACCACGGGCAAGCCGAAGGGCGCCCTCCATGTCCACCACGCGGTGGTCGCCCATCACGCCACCGCACGCTTCGCGCTCGACCTGCATCCCGACGATGTCTTCTGGTGCACGGCCGATCCCGGTTGGGTCACGGGCACGTCTTACGGCATCATCGCTCCGCTCACCCTCGGCCTCACCAGCATCGTCGACGAGGCCGACTTCGATGCAGAACGCTGGTACGCGATCCTGGCCCGCGAGAAGGTGACGGTCTTTTACACCGCGCCGACCGCGATTCGCATGCTGATGAGGGGCGGAGCGGCCGCAACCAGACCGCAAGCATTCCCCTCGCTGCGGTTCCTGGCGAGCGTCGGCGAGCCGCTCAACCCCGAGGCCGTGGTGTGGGGCGTCGGCGCCTTCGGCCGGCCCTTTCACGACAACTGGTGGCAGACCGAAACCGGCGGCATCATGATCGCGAACTTCGCCGCCATGGACGTGCGGCCCGGATCGATGGGCCGGCCGCTGCCGGGAATCGAAGCGGCCATCGTCCGGCGCACCGGCGAAGGGGCGATCGAAGTCGTCGACGCGCCCGATACCGAGGGCGAGCTCGCCCTGCGCCCGGGCTGGCCGTCGATGTTCCGGGGCTACCTCTCCGACGAGGCGCGCTACCGGCAGTGTTTTGTCGGCGGCTACTATCTGACCGGAGACCTCGCCAGGCGCGACGGCGACGGCTACTACTGGTTCGTCGGACGCGCCGACGACGTGATCAAGTCGTCGGGACACTTGATCAGCCCCTTCGAAGTCGAAAGCGTCCTCCTCGAGCATCCGTCTGTCGCCGAAGCGGGCGTGATCGGCAAGCCCGACCCGGTGGCGTTCGAGATCGTCAAGGCCTTCGTCGCGCTGAAGCCGGGGTTCGACGCGGACGAGACCCTCAACCGCGAACTGCTCGGATTCGCCCGCGTGCGCCTGGGCGCGGCCGTCGCGCCGAAGGAAATCGAGTTTCGGCCGTCGATTCCGAAGAACCGGGCCGGCAAGATCATGCGCCGGCTGCTCAAGGCTCAGGAACTGGGGTTGCCACAGGGCGACACCTCGACACTGGAGGCGTCATGAATCCCACCGGCGACGAACACGGCCTGCGGCTGCTCCACAAGATGCTCCGCATCCGGCGTTTCGAGGAGAAGTGCGCGGAACTCTACAGCGCCGGGAAGATCCGCGGCTTCCTGCACCTGTACATCGGCGAGGAGTCGGTGGCGGTCGGCGCCATGCAGGCGCTGACTCGAGACGACGCGGTGATGGCCACCTACCGCGAGCACGGGCATGCCCTGGCACGCGGCATCCCGATGGACCGGCTCATGGCGGAGATGTATGGAAAACATGAAGGCTGCAGCCACGGCCGCGGCGGCTCGATGCACGTCTTCGACGCCACCGCCCGCTTCTACGGGGGCCACGCCATCGTCGGCGGAGGCCTGCCGCTGGCGGTCGGCCTGGCGCTCGCCGATGTCATGCAGCACCGGCCGCGCGTCACGGCGTGCTTCTTCGGTGACGGCGCCGTCGCCGAGGGTGAGTTTCACGAGTCGATGAATCTCGCCGCGCTGTGGAAGCTGCCCGTCCTGTTCCTGTGCGAGAACAACCTCTACGCGATGGGCACGCGTCTCGAGCGCGCGCAATCCCAGATCGATCTCGCCCTGAAGGCCCGCAGCTACCAGATGCCCGCGGAGCCGGTCGACGGCATGGACGTGATCGCCGTCGAAGCCGCGACCAAGCGTGTGGCCGAGGCCGTGAGGCGCGGCGAGGGACCGGCGTTTCTCGAGCTGCGCACCTACCGCTTCCGCGCGCACTCGATGTTCGACCCCGAGCTCTATCGCGACAAGGCCGAGGTCGAGCTCTGGAAGCAGCGCGATCCGATCATGACGTTCACCGCCCGCCTGGAGGAGCGCGGGGTGACGACGCCCGAAATGGTGGCCGCCCTCGACGCCTCCGTCGCAGACGAGGTCGAGCGAGCGGTGCAATTCGCCGAGGCTGGCACGTGGGAACCGGTTGAGCACCTGCTCAGGGACGTCTACACGCCCGCCGTGCCCCAGCCGGCCCGCGTGAACGGAGCGGCGTGATGGCGACCATGACCTATCGCGATGCCCTGCGGACCGCGCACCGGGAGGCCCTCGCCAGAGACCCGCGCGTCTTCCTGATGGGCGAGGACGTCGGCAACTACGGCGGCGCGTATGCCGTGAGCAAGGGGCTGCTGGCCGAGTTCGGACCCGAGCGGATCCGCGACACGCCCCTGTCGGAATCGACGTTTGTCGGCGCCGGCATCGGCGCCGCGCTCGGTGGCATGCGGCCCATCGTCGAGGTCATGACCGTCAACTTCAGCCTGCTGGCGCTCGACCAGATCGTCAACAACGCCGCGACGATCCGCCACATGTCGGGCGGGCAATTCAGCGTCCCGCTGGTCATCCGCATGGCCACCGGCGCGGGCCGTCAGCTCGCCGCGCAACACGCGCACAGCCTCGAGGGCTGGTACGCGCACATTCCGGGCATTCGTATCGTCGCGCCGGCCACGCTCGAGGATGCGCGCGGCATGCTGTGGACGGCCCTCGAAGATCCCGATCCCGTCCTCATCTTCGAGCATCAGGCGCTCTACAACATGGAGGGGCCGATCGCCGACGACGCCGGGCCGGTGGATATCGATCGGGCGGTCGTGCGCCGCCCTGGAAAGGACATCAGCCTGATCACGTACGGCGGCACGCTGGGCAAGACCCTTCAGGCCGCGGACACGCTGGCCCGCGACGGCATCGACGCCGAAGTGATCGACCTGCGCAGCCTGCGCCCGCTCGACATGCCGACGATCGTGGACTCGGTGAAGAAGACGCATCGGGCCGTGATCGTGGACGAAGGCTGGAAGAGCGGAAGCCTGTCGGCGGAAATCGTCGCGCGCCTCGTCGAGCAGGCCTTCTACGACCTCGACGCGCCGGTCGCGCGCGTCTGCACCGCGGAGGTGCCGATTCCGTATCCGAAACACCTCGAGGACGCGGCGCTGCCTCAACCCCCGGCCATCATCGCCGCCGCCCGGGAAGTGGTGGGACACCGTGGGTGAATTCCGGATGCCGACCCTCGGTTCGGACATGGAAGCCGGTACGCTCGTCGAGTGGATGAAGCATCCGGGCGATACCGTGAAAAAGGGCGACGTCATCGCCGTCGTCGACACGCAAAAGGGCGCGATCGAAATCGAGGTCTTTGAAGACGGCGTGCTCGATCGGATTGTCGTGGCCCCGGGCACGAAAGTGCCCGTCGGCACGGTGCTCGCGCAAATTCGCGGGACCGCGCCCTCGCCGCCGGCGGGGACCGCGCCACAGGAGGAACCCCACCGGTCGCGCGTGTCGCCGATGGCCAGGAAGGTCGCGGCGGATCGTGGCGTCGACCTCGCGCTCGTCAAGGGTAGCGGCGCGCAGGGGGCGATCACTCGCGAGGACGTCGAGCGCGCGGCCGCCCCCGCGAGCGCGATGCGCACGGCGATCGCCGCGGCGATGGCGCGCTCGAAGCGCGAGATCCCACACTATTACCTCTCCACCCAGGTCGACATGAGCGCGGCGCTGACATGGCTCCGCGCGGAGAACGAGAAGCGGCCGATGACCGACCGGCTCCTTCCCGCCGTCCTTCTCATCAAGGCTGTCGCGCTCGGTCTTCGCGACGTCCCGGAGCTCAACGGTTACTGGGTCGACGGCGGCTTTCGCGCAGGCGCGGGCATCCACGTCGGGTGCGCCATCTCCCTGCGCGGCGGCGGCCTGGTGGCGCCCGCGCTGCATGACGCGGACCAGACGGATCTCACCACGCTCATGCGCCAGCTGCAGGATCTGGTCGCGCGCGCGCGGGCCGGCTCGCTCAAGAGCTCGGAGCTCGCGGACCCGACGATCACCGTGACGAACCTGGGCGATCAGGGGGTCGACGCCGCCTTTGGCATCATCTATCCGCCGCAGGTTGCGATCGTGGGGATCGGGAAGATCGCGGAGCGGCCGTGGGTCGTGTCCGGGAGAATCGAGCCGCGGCCCGTGCTGACGGCCACGCTCTCCGCCGACCATCGCGCCAGCGACGGCCATCGCGGCGGTGTGTTCCTGGCCGTCGTCGACCGATTGCTGCAAACCCCGGAGGCGCTATGACCCCGGACGACTTCACGCGCGTGATCGGCGAAGCCCTGACGGCGGTGGCGCCGGAAATCGATCCGAAATCGATCGAGCCCGGCGTCAGCTTCCGCGATCAGTTCGATCTCGACTCGATGGACTTCCTCAACTTCGTCATCGCACTTCACAAGAAGCTGGGGATCGATATTCCCGAGGCCGACTATCCCCGCCTGTACACACTCGACAACGCGGTGGCCTACCTCGCGTCGAAGGCGGGCGCGCCGCGAACCGCCGACACGTGAGGGCCGTCCGGCTGACTACGATGAGCCTGAACCGTTACCATCATCCGCTTACCTTAGAGCCTAAGTGGGTCCATCAGAACCGAAGACGACCACTGAACTGATACTGACGTGCTGGCCCGGCCTGCGTGGGTTGGAAGGCCTTTCACCTTCTCCTCGACACTGGACGAAACCGAGGAAGCGTCGACCCAGCGATTGGCGAACGGTTCATAGGCCAGGTAGCCGTAGTAGAGCGCCGTGCCGAGGATCAGGACCCCGAACGCCTGCTTGACGCGGACCATCCACAAGCCGGGCTTGGGGAGCGCGGAGAGACCGGCGCCGGCAATCGGCCTGGGCACGGCCATGCCGATGCCGAGCACGAATGGCAGGGCCAAGGCCGTCCGCGTTCCGGTGGCGTAGAGGTCGCTCGAAAACAACACGACCTGGATGACCACCGGCGCCACGCAGGCGCCCGCGAGCAACGCGGCCACGCCGCCCATGGTGAAGGCCAGCGCAAAGCTCCCGCGGCTTTCGGCCCCCGGCTGAAACCGGCTCGAGAGACTCGAGAAGTCGATCGCGATCACGTCGAACATGGCCAGCCCGAGCACGACGAACAACGCGGCAATGCCGGCGTTGAACCACGGTGATGAATTGATGGTGCCGAACGTGCTGGCGGTGAGAATCACCACCAGGCCCAACACGCCGTAGACGACCGCCATGGCGACACCGTAGGTGGAACCGAGCAGAAAGCCCCGGCGGCGCGAACCCGCCTGCGCCCCCGCACCAATGATGGCGAGGTTGATCGGAATCATCGGCAACACGCACGGGGTCAGGTTGAGCGCGAGACCCCCGAGAAACACGATGAGCAGAATGGCGAGGGGGCCGCG
>Ga0156330_1044_pt3 | contig 9586 bp, 6 predicted proteins | sample RifCSPlowO2_12_FD_107978 | JGI IMG/M metagenome (GOLD analysis project Ga0156330, IMG submission 107978) | Acidobacteria bacterium RIFCSPLOWO2_12_FULL_67_14b | reverse complement strand
CTGGACCATCTCGTCGATCATCGCCTTCGAGAGCGGCTTCCCGTTCTCGGTGGCGAACAGCTCCAACACGCTGTCGGCGTATGGCTTCCTGGTGCAGCGTCCGAACCTGACGGGATCCTCGCTCGAGACCAGCGGCAATCGCGAAGAGCGGCTGTATGCGCCCCCCGGGAGTCCTAACACGTGGCTGGACCTCAACGGGTTCGTGCATCCGGGGTTTGCTCTCGGCTCGGCGCCGCGGACTCTCACTGACGTGCGCACGCCCCACCGTAACAACTGGGACTTCGTCGCCAGCAAGGACGTCCGCATGGGCGGCAGCCGGCGGGCGCAGATCCGGCTCGAGGTGCTGAACGTCACCAACACCGTGAAGGCAGACGCTCCGAACACCTCCTTCGGCGCGGCGGCCTTCGGTCGCGTCAGCCGTCAGCGCGGCTTCATGCGCTTGACGCAGTTGATGTTCAGGCTGAGCTTCTAACGCTGAGGAGAGGCCTTGAGGACTTGAGGTCCTGAGGGCTTGACATCGAAGGCCTGGAGAAGTGGAGAGAAGCCCACCGCTCCAGGCCTTTTTCTCTTGCGCAAGCCCGCGAGCCCCCCGCTTTGACAGGTGTCATCTGCAAGGCTAAAATGACACATATGACCAAAACGCAAGTCTATCTGCGCGACGAGGAGCTCGAGGCGCTGCACGGAGTCGCGGAACGGTCGGGTCGAAGCATCGCCGACCTCGTTCGTGAGGCCGTCCGGCGCGTGTGGCTCCGTCCGGATGCGCAAGGCCCCGTTGCTTTGTGGGACGGCCTCCCCTCGCACACCTCCGTCGAGCATGACCGTATCTACGACGAGCCCTGACGACACGTATGCGGTCCGGTGAGTTGGTCTTCGTCGACACCGGTGCCTGGATTGCGCTGGCCTTGACGCGCGACCCGCTGCACGCGCGGGCTCGCGCCACCTGGGAGCAGTTGCTGGGCGCCGGCGTCAGGTTGCACACCTCCGTCCCCGTCGTGTTGGAAACCTTCACATTCCTGGACCGCAGTGCGACGCGGAACGTCGCCATTGCCTGGAAGGATTCGCTCGAGATCGTTCCCCGGTTGAAAGTCCTGCCGGCCACGGCCAACGATCTCGGGCAGGCCTGGTCGTACTTCGAGCGGCCCGACCTTCACAAGCTGTCTGCCGTCGATGCGCTCAGCTTCGTGCAGATGACCCAGCGCCGGATTCGCGTCGCGTTCGCGTTCGACTCTCACTTCGCCACCGCCGGGTTCCGGATGGTCGGGTAACCGGCAGCCAAAGGGCGCTGAGGGTTTCTGGTACTCTAGTCCCTTCCATGCGACGTGTCTTCGTGGCAGCGACATGTGCGCTGGCCCTCTCAGTGTCCGGACAAGAGCGACTCGGTCGCGTCTCCTTTTCCAACTCAGGAAACGCGGCCGCCCAGGCGGATTTCCTCCGCGGCGTCGCCTGGCTGCACAGCTTCGGCTATGAGGACGCCATCGACGCGTTCCGCGCTGCCCAGAAGATCGACCCCTCGTTTGCGCTTGCCTACTGGGGCGAGGCGATGAGCTTCAGCCAGCCGTTGTGGTTTTTCGAGGAGGTCGACAAGGGTCGCGCGGCGCTGGCCAAACTGGGTGCGACGCCGGAGGCGCGGATCGCCAAGGCGAAGACCGCGCGCGAGCAGGGTTTCATGCGCGCGGTCGAGGCGTTATTCGGGCCCGGCGACAAGCCGGCGCGTCATGCCGCGTTCGCACAGACGATGGCCAAGGTCGCGGCTGAGTATCCCGCCGACGATGAGGCTCAGGCGTTCCACGCGCTGGCGCTCCTGTCGACGATGCCGCGCGGCGACGCGGCGCTGCCGATCCGGCGCGAAGCCGGCGCGATCGCGGAAAAGGTGTTCGCGCGCAACCCGGATCACCCGGGCGCCGCGCATTACATCCTGCACGCCTACGATCACGGCAGCCTCGTGGCACGCGCGCTGCCGGCGGCGCGGGCCTACGCGACGATTGCGCCTGCCGCGAGCCACGCCCTGCACATGCCCGCGCACGCGTTCCTGCAGGTGGGGTTCTGGGACGAAGCGGCGGCGAGCGACGAAGCCTCGTGGAATGCCTCGATCGCCTGGGCGAAGCGGCGCGGCCTGTCGATTGCCGCGCGCGACTATCACAGCCTGGTGTGGCTGCAGTACGAGTGGACACAGCAGGGAAGGGTTTCGAAGACGAAGGAAGCGATCGCGTTTGTCGAACAGGCCATGAAAACGTCAGGCCCTCAAGCCCTCAAGCCCTCAAGTCCTCTGCACGCGGGTGGCCACGCCTACGGCGAGCAAAGTGAAATAGGGCGAGGCAGCGGCGACGCCGCTCTTCGTAACGACCGCGGCTCGATGCGCGCGCGCTACATCATCGAGAGCGAGCGCTGGGCGGAAATGCAGGGGCAGACCACCTTCGACAACATCGAAGAGCTGTTTGCGCTCGGTCTGAGCGCCGTGAACCTGGCCGACGCCGCGCGCGTCCGCTCGGTGATCGAGGAATTCCGCAAGGCGGCCGCGCCTGCGCAGGCGGCCGAATTGCGCGAACAGGCGGAGGTGATGCTGCGGGAGATGGAGGCGCTCGAGCTGTTCGCGCAGGGACGGCACGACGCGGCGTTTGCCATGATGGACCGCGCCGCGGCGCTGCAGGCGCGCATGCCGAAGCCGATCGGCCGGCCGTTCCCCGTCAAGGACGTGAACGAGCTGTATGGCGAGCTGCTGCTGCAGGTGGGACGCGCCAAGGAAGCCGTTCTCTGGTTCGACCGCGCGCTGGCGCGAACGCCCAATCGGAGTCGAGCGATGTTCGGTCTGGCCCGCGCCTATCGCAACGCCGGCGATGCGGCCAACGCGCGCGCGGCCTACAAGCGCCTGCTGGCGAATTACCGATTAGCCGATGCGGGCCTGCCTGAAGTGACCGAGGCCCGCGACGCGCTGCGTTAAACTTCTTCGATCCGCACCTGGCGCATGTAGTAGCCGGTCTTGAGGCGCCGCTGCGGCACCGACTGGTCCGCGACCTCGAGCGCGATGTCGTAGGTGCCGGGCGCGGTCGGCTTCCAGCGGTATTCCCACAGCGACCACATCGTGTGCGTTTTCGGCACCGGGCAGATCGCGAACGGCATGAACGCCTCGTCCTTGCCGAAGCGAATCGCCAGTCGATCGACGGGCCTGGCGCCGCCCCAGACGATGCCGACGATGCGGTACTCGAGCCCGGTCGAGGTCTTGCGTTTTTCGACGCGCACGGGCGTGGCCGCGGTCTGGATGTCTGCCGGCGTGTAGTCGCGCGCGTATTTGTGCGGCTCCGTCTGGTGCGTCCGGTTCGCGAACTCCACCATCTGCGTCGTCGCCGGCTCGTCCGGACCGACGAGGCGGATTTCGTTCACCCACTTGATCCAGGTGCAGCCATACCAGCCCGGCACGACGAGTCGCACGGGCTTGCCGTGATCGGCCGGCAGCGGCTCGCCGTTCATCCTGATCGCCAGGTGAGCACCCAGCCGGTCGAGCGACGCGAGCGGAAACACCCAGCTCGCGCCGACGATCGAGCGTTGCGAGACCTGCCCGATGTGGTCGTAGCCACTGACCAGGACGGCCGTGGCCTCTTTCGTGGGCTTCAGCCGCGCCACGATCTCCGCGAGCGGGATGCCTTCCCATTCGGCGACGCTCATCAATCCGAAGTTCGACGGGTTGGCATTGCCGGAACACTCGAACAGGTGCGGTCCCATCTTCTGCGACCGGCTCATCAGGTCATCGAGCCGTAACACCGCCGGCTGCGCGACGAGGCCGCCAGTCTCGAGCGTCCACGGTCCTTGATGATTCGCGGCCGCTGCCGGCATCTCGGTACGAACGAAAGCGAGCTCGTTGGGCGTGACCAGGCTGTGGGGCTCGAGAATCGACAGGTCGGTGACCAGCCGCGCGTCGAGGCCGGGCCCGCCGTATTTCACGCCGAAGGCCTGCGGCTGCGGGCGGTTGCGGAAGAGCGGCAAGGTCCCGAGCAATTCACCGGCTGACTGGCCGGGCGTGCAGGGAACATCCGCGGCCAGGCGTGCGAGCACGTCGCCCGGATCGACCAGCGTGGCCGCTCCGGCGGCAGCAAAGGTGGCGAGGACTTGCCGGCGTGACCGATGCATCTGCGACATTATACTGGTAGTCATGAACCTCAGGTTTTCTGCCTTCTGCCTTCTGCCTTTTGCATTGGCGGTGGCAGTTTTGGGAGGCCAGGCACAGCCGACTTTCCGCGCAGGCGTGACGCTGGTCACAACCGACGTCATCCCGCGCAACGCGCAGGGGTCGTTCGTGGCCGATCTGACGAAGGAGAATTTCACCGTCCTGGAGGATGGGCAGCCGCAGACGATCGGGTCGTTCTCGCTCGTCCAGGGCGGCCGGACCTTCAACCAGCTGACGCCGGCGGCCGCCGCGGCGCCGGAAGGCATCGTCCTGCCGCCGTCGAAGCCGCGCGCCGGTGACACCGCCGGCCGGGTGTTCGTCATGCTCGTGGATGATTTCCACTTCGAACCGGAGCTGACGCCCCACGTCCGGCGGCTGGTGCAGACGATCGTCGACACGCTCCTCCACGACGGCGACCTGGTGGCGGTGGTCTCGACCGGGCCCTCGTTCATCGAGATCGGACCGACCTACGATCGCAAGGCCGTCGCCGAGGCGGCGAACAAGATCCGCGGCTCCGGCTATCTGCCCTCGGAAATCTTCAAGATGATGGAGAACTCGCAGGGCCCAGGCGACATCCGCCAGCGCGCGCAGATGGCGTTCTACACCGCCTACAACATGCTGTCGTCACTCGAAAGCGTGACCAACAAGCGCAAGGCCGTCCTCTATATCAGCACGGGCTACGACTTCGATCCGTTTGCGGAAGGCCGCAACAGCAGCGATCGCATCATGGGCGGCCGGTATTCGGATCCGATGCGGTTTCTGATCGACAAAGAGAATCCCTACTTCGAGATGGGCCGGGTGACCGCCGACATCGACCTCTTCCGGCTGACCCGGGAGCTGACGCTGTCCGCCAACCGCGCCAACGCCGCCATTTACACGATCGATCCGCGCGGGCTGACCGGCGTGATGGATGCCGGCCAGTACGTCGACCAGAGCGAGTGGCGCACCTACATTCAGAAGACCACCAGCACGCTGCGATACCTGGCCGAGGAGACCGGCGGCTTCCCGATCGTCAACACGAACGATTTCGCCGCCGAGTTGAAGCGGGTTGATGCCGAAACCAGTGACTATTACGTGCTGGGGTTCTATTCGACCAACCCCGATCCGTCGAAGCGCACGAGGACGCTCGAGGTGAAAGTCGATCGGCCCAACATCTCGGTGGCCTCGCGCCGCGCCTACTCGCTCAAGACGGAAGGGACGCCGCCGGCGCCCCCGCCGATCAAGAAGAAGTAGCCCGCCTTCGCCAAGGCTACGGCGAGGTCGGCCGCTGCCGCGTTACGGCCGACCATTCAGCCGCCAAGCCCGCGTGCGGCCCCTTCGCGTCGATGTAGCGCTGTGCCTCCGCGAGGAAGCGGTCGCGGTGCTCTTGATTGCCCTTGACGAGATCGGAATACAGCGCGTGCAACAGCAGCCAGCGCGCTTCGAGATGGCCCGGGTCGCGGGCGAGCAGCCGATCGAGGGCGGCGACGGCCTCGGCGCCGCGGCCGAGCGCAATCCGCGTGGCTGCAAACGTCCTTGTCAACTCCGCGTCTTCAGCCGTGACGCCGGTCGCGGTCAGCGCGTCAGCCGCGTTCTGGTAGTCCTTCTGCCGTAAGTACGCCTCGGCGAGCAACCGATTGACGATCGGCGCCAGCGGCCCCGTATCGCGCGCGCTGCGCCACGCGCTGATCGCATCCGGATCGCGGTTCTGCAGCGCGCGCGCCGCGCCAAGGAGAAACCGCACCGGGCCGCTCGCCGCCTGCAACCCGAGTGCGCGTTCGAACTGGGCGATGGCGCCGAGGTCGCCGAGCGAGAGCAGCGCGAGGCCGGTCAGCGCCGTCCGCACGCCCTGTTCCGCGGGCGCCACCGGTTCCTCCACGAGGAGATCCGCAAACCGGCCGCTCCGCGCCGATTGCAGCGACTTGGCCAGCGCGGGCGTCGGGTTCGCCGGCGCGAGGTGGTCGACCAGGATCGTGACGATTGGCGCCTGCAGGACGTCCGCTGGATTGAAGCGCGGGGCGAGCGCCGGCGCCTCGGCGAGCAGGCTCGCCGCCGTGCCCACCACCGTGAACGGCGCGTTCGTGCTGATCACGGCGCCTGCCACACGGTCTTCGGCCGTGATCAGGAGGCGGTACTCTCCACGACGCACGGTCGCGAGCGGTGCCGACATCGCGGCGATGAGCGGGTGGCCGGCGCGAACATCGAAGTCGGCGGGCAGCGTGGCGGCGTTATACGTGAGCGGCGTGAGCGACGCCACCAGCTCGTCGCGCGCGCCGGCAACGCGGACGATGCGCATGTTGACCACGACGTCGGGCTTGCCGCCCGGTGATGGCGCCGGGTTGACGATCTGGAATGCCACCGACATGCGTTCGTTCGGCGTGAACACCGTATCCCGCGAGGGTAAAATCTCAGTCGCGCCGATGGTGTACGGATGCGCGCGCTGCTCGAGAGAGCTGTACGGGATCTCGCGTACACCGATGCGATCGGCGACCACCACCGAGCTCAGTCCGAACTCCGCCGCGGCCGGCGCCAGCTGCAAGATCCGCCGGGCCACATGCACTTGCGCCTTCGCCGCCGGCTGTGACGCCTCCGTCCAGGCCACGGACAGGTCGTAGGTACCGGGTCCGGCGGTCAGGGCGCGCTGAATCGCCGATGTGCCATCACGGAAGGAAGCCGGGAGCCCGACTTCGAAGTCTTCAAAGGGCAGTCGGTCGGATTTGTTGGCGCTTGTCCCCTCGAGTTCGGCGCGGCGGCGCCGCTCTTCGTCTTCGCGCCGCTGCCGCGCGCGTTCGCGCTCGAGACCCATCACCTGCAGATCGGCCGAGCCGACCGAGGCGGCCCCACGGGCGCCGATGGCGCCGGCCCCCATCGGCGGCATCTCGCCAATCGCGATGCCGCGGCGCGGCAACAGCCGGGGATCGGTGCGCGAACCGGCCAGCCACTCCCGCACAACCGACCGTTCGGTGGTGGTCATGACCCCCGGTGTGGCCGCCGTGGCGAGCCGCACGTAGATGATGAGCGGACCGTCCGGCATGGCATGGGCCCGCGGCGTGATGGAGAAGGCGACGTAATGGGAGCCGTCAGACGCACGCAGCACGTGCAACAGCCACGCATGATCGTCGTCGCCCGACGCCGCGGCCGGCGCGCGCTCGACGGCGGTGACGAGGGCGCTGAGGAGATCGCGCTGCTGGCGGGTGAGCTCCGGTGCCGCGGTCTGCGCCATCACGACACCGGACCAAAGACAACTCGTGACAAGAACGGCGAGTCGCAGAGTCATGTGGGGCCTTTCTTCGGTTGTCTCGACCGTCCGGCTCGAGTTAAACTGCGTGCGGCTTTTCTATCATCCAACCACATGCACCGCAATAGCTTCGCTCATTCGTGTTGCCGCTGTCTTTGCACCTTTCTGGCGGCAATTGTTCTCTCCTCCCCTTCGTTCGCGCAATCCTCCACCCCACCCACACTGACGGCCGGCCAGCTCGATGCCTCAGCCGAAGGTCCGGTGATCGACGGCCGCGTGAACGACGCGGTCTGGCAGTCGGTGCCGCCGTATTCGACCTTCACGCAGCAGGACCCGATCGAGGGCGCGCCGGCCAGCGAGAAGACCGAGGTGCGGGTCATCGTCGGCAAGGGCAACGTTTACATCGGCATCATCGCGTTCGACAGCGACCCGTCGAAGATCATCGTGTCGCAGGCGCGGCGCGACGCGTCGCTGAGCGAAACCGATTCGATCGTGATGGTGTTCGATACCTTCAACGACAACCAGAACGCGTTCGTCTTCGGCACCAACCCGCTCGGCATCGAGTACGACGGGCAGGTCGCGCGCGAGGGCCAGAGCAGTGGCGTCTCGGTCGGCGGCGGCGGTGCCGGCGGCACGCAGCGCGGCGGCATCAGCGCGTTCAACCCGAACTGGGACGGCGACTGGACCGTGAAGAGCCAAGTCACCGATCGCGGCTGGGAAACGGAGATGGCGATTCCGCTGAAGACGCTGCGCTATCAGACCGGCACCGACCAGACCTGGGGCTTCAACGTGTTGCGGAACATCCGCCACAAGAACGAGCAGGTCTACCTGGCGCCGATCCCGCGCGGCTTCGACATCTACCGCGTGTCGCTGGCGGCGAAGATGTCGGGCCTCGATCTGCCGGCCCGCCGCGACATCAAGCTGATCCCGTATGCCCTGGGATCGGTCAACAAGGACTTCACGCGGGCCACCGATCGCGTAGCCCGGAACGCCGATGTCGGCCTCGACTTCAAGTGGGGCATCCGTCCGAACCTCACCCTCGATGCGACGATCAACACCGACTTCGCGCAGGTCGAGGCCGACGAAGAGCAGGTCAACCTGACCCGCTTTGACCTGTTCTTTCCGGAGAAGCGCCCGTTCTTTCTCGAGAACGCGTCGACCTTCCAGTTCGGCAACCCGCAGAACATCGACCTGTTCTTCTCGCGGCGCATCGGCTTGTCGGCGGCGGCGCTGCCGATCGACATCCGCGGCGGCGGCCGGCTGAGTGGCAAGATCGGGGGCTGGAACGTCGGCGTCCTCAACATCCAGGCCGACGACGTGGAGAACGCCACCGGCGACCTGATCGGGGCGGCGAACAACTTCAGCGTGCTGCGCGTGCAGCGCGAGGTCGGCCGATCGAGCTACGGCGCCATCTTCGTCAACCGGCAGGGGACGGGCAGCCTCGCGCCGAGCGACGACTACAACCGCGCCTATGGCCTCGACGCCAACATCCAGATCTCGGGCAGCCAGCGCGTGTCGGGGTTCCTGGCGCGCACCGATTCGGGCGGCGCCCAGTCGGCGTTTGGCAGCGACTACGCCGGCCGGGCGTTCTACAACTTCACCAACAACCTGTGGCAGATCTCGGGCGGCTATTCGCAGGTCGGCAAGACGTTCAATCCCGAGGTCGGCTTCCTCCCTCGCCGTGGCTACCGTCGTCCCGAGTTCCGCGCGTTCTTCCAGCCGCAGCCGAAGAAGATCGCGTGGATCCGGCGCATCGCGCCGCACGTGTCGTATAACTCGTACTACGACTTCGACGGCGAGCTGCAGACCGAGGCGTGGCACCTCCACGCCTTCGAGATCCAGCCGAAGCAGGGCGGGCGCTTCGGCTGGTTCATGGATTACGCGAAGGACCATCCGACGGCGCCGTTCCAGGTCTACAACCGCGACGGCAAACGGGTGGTGATTCCGGCCGGCGAATACGACTGGCTGCAGCACGCGTTCGAGTACCTGCACAACCCGAGCGCGCGCGTGACGGGAACGATTCGCTACCGCATCGGCCACTACTACGACGGCGACTTCAACGGGGTCGAGATCAACAGCGACTATCGCATCACGCCGAAGCTGACCGCGAGCCTCGGCTGGACCCACCAGGACATCAAGCTGCCGTACGGGAACTTCGTCAACAACCTGGTGCCGATCAAGGCGAACTTCTCGTTCACGACGCTGGCCAA
>Ga0156330_1005_pt2 | contig 9653 bp, 4 predicted proteins | sample RifCSPlowO2_12_FD_107978 | JGI IMG/M metagenome (GOLD analysis project Ga0156330, IMG submission 107978) | Acidobacteria bacterium RIFCSPLOWO2_12_FULL_67_14b | reverse complement strand
CACGGCGCTGCCGTCACTGCCTGTCACCGAGGGCTACTGGGAGCGGGCGGGCGCGCTTCGATCCCGGCTGATTGCCAAGGGCCTCAAGGCCCGGCTCGCGGATGCGCTGATCGCGCAGAGCTGCTTGGACCACGGCGTCGGCCTGGTCACCCAAGACCGCGATTTCCGGCATTTCGCCAAGGTCGGCAAGCTTCGTCTCCTGCCATAGCCCGCCGTTATGATGGCGGCATGCCGCTCATCACCGTCAGCACCCTTCCGATTCGCGAGATCTTCCCCGGGCTGCGTGCCCGGCTGATCCACACCGATCGCGTTTCGCACTCGTGGGTCGAGGTCGACGCCGGCGCAGCGTTTCCCGAGCACCGGCATCCGCACGAGCAGATCGTCAGCGTGCTCGAGGGCGAGCTGGAGCTCGTGGTCGACGGCACGGTGCACCGGCTGAAACCCGGCGCCGTGTTCGTCATTCCCCCTGAGGTCCCGCACTCCGGCCGTGGCGTCACGGCGTGTACGGTGCTGGATGCGTTCGCGCCGGTCAGAGAGGATTACCGCTAGCCCCGCGGGCAACCGCGTCTCTACTTCCTTCCAAGCACGATCCGGACGGCATGGCTCTGGCCGTCGTCGGAAAGCGGGATCGCCATGTGGTCCACGGCTTTGCCATCGAGCTCCGCGGTGACCACGCCCTTCCAAACGCGGTTGGGATTGGCGACGGCGATCTCGTACCGGGTCTTGCCGTGCTGCCACGCAATCGAATACTCGGCCCACGCCGACGGCACGCACGGGTCGACGACGAAGGTCGAGCCGCGGCGGCGCAGGCCGAGGATGCTTTCGAGGCCGGCGCGGTACATCCAGCCCGCCGATCCGGTGTACCAGCTCCATCCCCCGCGTCCGGCGTGGCTGTCGCGCGAGTAGACGTCGCCGGCCATCACGTACGGCTCGACGCGGTAGCGCGCGACGTCGGCGGCCGTGCGCGTGTGGTTCACCGGGTTGATCATGTGGAACAACTCGGCGGCCTCGTCGCCGCTCCCCAGGCGGGCGATCGCCATCACGACCCAGACCGCGGCGTGCGTGTACTGGCCGCCGTTCTCGCGGATGCCCGGTGGATAGCCCTTGATGTATCCGGGGTCCTGCTCGGAGCGATCGAAGGCCGGCGTGAGCAGCAGGATGATGCGCGACGACCGCGCGATCAGCTGCGCGCGGACGGCGTCCATCGCGCGCTCGGCGAACCGCGGCGGCACGGCGCCCGACAGCAGCGCCCACGACTGCGAGATCGAATCGATCCGGCACTCGTCGTTCTGCGCGGATCCGAGCGGCATGCCGTTGTCGTAGTAGCCGCGCCGGTACCATTCGCCGTCCCATGCCTCTTCGAGCTTCGAGGCGAGCTGGCGCGCCGTCTGGCGGTAGCGGGCGGCCAGGGCGCGGTCGCCGCGGTCCTCGCAGATCGGGATGAAGGTGTTCAGCACCGAGACGGTGAAGAAGCCGAGCCACGTGCTTTCGCCGCGGCCCTCGGCGCCGACGCGGTTCATGCCGTCGTTCCAGTCGCCGGCGCCGAACAGCGGCAGGCCGTGGACGCCGCTGGTGAGGCCGCGGTCGATCGCCCGGCGGCAATGCTCGAACAGCGTCCCGGTTTCGCTCGACACCCACGGCAGGTCGTAGATCTCGGGCTCCTGATCCGGCAGCGGCGCGCCCTCCAGGAAGGGCACCAGCTCGTCGAGCACGCCGGTGTCGCCGGTGGCGCACACGTATTCGGCGACGACGAATGGCAGCCACAGCAGGTCGTCGGAGCACCGGCTCCGCAGGCCGCGGCCGGTCGGCTCGTGCCACCAGTGCTGGACGTCGCCTTCCACGAACTGGCGGCTCGCGGCGCGGAGCAGGTGCTCGCGCGCGAGGGCCGGCGCCGGCAACGACAGCGCCATGACGTCCTGCAGTTGATCGCGGAAGCCGTAGGCGCCGCCGGGCTGGTAGTAGCCGCCGCGCGTCCACAGGCGGCTGCTGATGTTCTGGTAGAGCAGCCACTGGTTCATCATCATGTCGAACGAGTCGTCCGGCGTGCGGACCTTGATCACGTCGAGGGCGCGGCGCCAGAACTCGGTCGCCCGCTGCAGCGCCGCCGCCGCCTGCGCCGGCTGGCCGTGGGTCTCGATCAGCTTGCGCGCGTGGGCGCGGTCGCGGCCCTCGCCGAGCAGGAACACGATCTTGCGGCTTTCGCCCGGCGCCAGCGCCACGCGCAGCTGCAGCGCCGCGCACGGGTCCATGCCGCCGCCGAACTCGCCGGTCAGGCTGTCGTCCTTGAGCGCCGACGGGTGGGCCATCGAGCCGTTGCGGCCGAGGAACGACCGCCGGTTGCCGGTGGCCGAGGTCGGCCGCTCGCTCGCCGACGCGAACGCGACGCGGCCGGCGAACTCGGCGTTGTAGGCGTTGCTGGCGAGCACGGCGCCGCGCTGGAAGTCGTAGTCGGTGATCACGTGCCGCTGTTCGCCGTCGCGCGGCGGGCCCATCACCCAGTCGTTGTAGGCGAAGACACTCAGGTGCCGCAGCTCCGGGCAGGTGTTGACCAGCGTCAGCTGCGAGTACTTCACCGGATCGTCGGCGTCGACGAACACCTCGAGCTGGTGGTGGATGCCGTGGGCGGAGTGCGAGAAGCGCGTGACGCCGGCGGAGTGCCGGATGAGGAAGCGGCCGCTCGCGCCCGTGCGCGCCATCGGCCCCGGCGTCGGCGCCCACGCCGCGCCGGTGTCGTCGTCGCGAATGTAGATCGCCTCGCCTGACGGATCGCTCACCGGATCGTTGGCGAACGGCGTCAGCCGGTTCTCGCGGCTGTTGCCGGACCACGTGGTCGCCCCGCCCGACGCGCTGAGCATGGTGCCGAAGCGCGGGTTGGCGATGACGTTGACCCACGGCGCCGGGGTTTCCTGATCGCCTTCGAGCACGATCGCGTAGGTCGTGCCGTTGTCGGCGAAGCCGCCGACGCCGTTGCGCAGCGTCATCGGCGGCGCGCTCACCGCCATGCTCGGCCACGACGGCGGCTCGATATCGGTCGGCTCGGCGACGGCCGCGGCGAGGGGGATGGTGGCAATCGGCACCAGCGGCGGCCGCGCGAGGTGTGCGCGCAGGTCGCCGCGGCTGGTGTCGAGCACGGCGCGGGCCACGGAGAGGAACAGGTGGCGCTCCGCCTGGCCCATCGCGTCCGTCCGGAGCAGGAAGGCGCCGCCCGGCTGGTGCTTCCACATCCGCCACGGGCCATCGTCGAGCAGCGACGTCAGGCGGCTCTGGACTTCATCCATGTAGCTGATCGGGTGCTCGTTGAGGATCACCAGGTCGGCCTTCAGACCCTTCAACCGCCAGTACTCCTGTGCTTCGAGCACCTGCCGCACCAGGCCCAGCTCGGCGTCGGTGACGCGGACCAGCAGGATCGGCAGGTCACCGGAAATGCCGTGGGGCCAGAGGCTGTTTTGTCCCAGCTCGTTGGCGGCGAGCGTGTCGGCCGGCGCGCGCAGCGAATCGTCGGCGCGGAGCACCCGCGAGGCCAGCCGCTCGAACAGCACCGCTTCGTCGGTCGAGATGTCCATGTGGCGGCGGACGCTTTGCGAGTGGGCGAGGGCGAGCGCGAACGTGCGGGGGGCCGTACTGGGGTCGCGGTAGCTCTGCGCCAGCGCCTTGGCGGTCTCCCGATCCGGGGCGACGCCGGTCGCAAAACAGATGCGCACCGACTCGCCCGCGGGCAGGCGCACCCGCTGGCGCAGGCTCAGGATCGGATCGAGCACGAAGCCGGTCGTGCCCGAGAGCGGACGGCCGTCCATCGAGACCGGGTTCTCGACGGTGCGCCCGCGGCCGATGAACTTCGCGCGATCGGTTTCCCATTCGAGGGGCCCCTGCGGGCGGCCGTCGAGGCTCATCACGTGCATGGCCCACGTGCCGGTTTCGCGCGAGTCGCGGGGCCGCCGGTGGCAGAGCAGCGCCGACCGCTCCGGCAGGTACTCGGTCTCGATGAACAGCTTGCCGAAGGCCGGGTGCGCGAAGTCGTCGCGCGCCTGGGCCATCACGATTTCGACGTAGCTCGTGATGTCGATCTCGCGGACGCGATCGCTGTGGTTGATCAGCTGCAGGTAGCGGACCTCGACGTCGTGCTCCGGCGCGACGGCCACGTCGAGCCGCGCCGACAGCTGCTCGTTGCGCGACTCGAAGCTGGCCTTGTCTGGCAGGAACGTGGCGAGGTAGCTCTCCGGATCGCGGCGGGTCGGATGGAACGTCGGCGACCAGACCGACCCGCTGCGGATGTCGCGCAGATAGATGAAGTGGCTGCCCGGGTCGCAGGTGCCGTCCTGGCGCGATCGCGTGACCGCCGTCCGATCGCAGAAGCTGGCGCCGCCGCCGGCGTTGGTGACCGCGGCGACGTACTTGCCGTTCGACAGGAACTGCGCGTGCGGGTAGACGGTGTGCGGCGTGCGGTAGCGGCGCAGGGGCGCGCCGGCCGACGGCGTGCTCACGAGCGTCTCGTCCAGCGGCCGCGGCTCGGTGATCGGTTGCTGCCGCGGGATCCGCTCCTGCAGGATCAACTCGGTGGCCTGCACGCGCGAGTCGGCGTGGAAGCGGTCGATCATCCGGTCGCCCAGCACCGCGTTGGCGATCGCCACCAGCGTCATGCCCGCGTGATGCGCGAAGTAGGCGCGGACGATCGTGCCCTGCCCGGGCCGGTGCGCGTCGCCGGTGTTCCGGTCCGTGTAGTCGATCGACTCGAAGAAGCCGAATTCGCCGAACAGGCCCAGGTCGGCGAGCCGCCGGAAATTCTTCGTGCTCCGCACCGGGTCGACCGCCGCCGCCAGGGCGGTGGCGTACGGCGCCACCACCAGCTCGTCGCCGAGGCCGCGCTTCAGCCCCAGGCCCGGGATGCCGAAGGCCTTGTATTGATAGTTACCCAGCCGATCGACGGACGTGTACGCCGCCTCGGAGATGCCCCACGGCGTGCCGCGGCTCGCCGCATAGTCGATCTGGCGCTGCACCGACATCCGGTTCGACACGTCGAGCAGCGTGTCCGGATAGTTCCGCATCAGCAGCTGCGGCATCAGGTACTCGAACTGCGTGGCGCTCCACGACAGCAGCACCGGCGACCCCCGCACGCTCGTCAGCAGCCGCCCGAGGTGGAACCAGTGCAGCTCCGGCACGTCGCCCTTGGCGATAGCGAGGAAGCTGGCCAGCCGCGCCTCGGAGGCGAGCAGGTCGTAGTACGACGGATCCAGGCGCGGTACGGTTTCGAGGTCGGCCAGCCGGTAGCCGATCGAGAACAGCCGGCGCTTCTTGTCGTACAAGAACCGGAAGTCCATCAGGTCGAAGAGCCGGGCGGCGCGGTAGGCGAGCGACTCGAGGCGGCCGGCGTGGGCGTCCGGGTCCCCGGCCTCGACCCGGTCCTTCGCCAGCGTCCGCAGCCCTGAGGCGAGCGTCAGCAACGCGCCGGCGAGGTTGCCGCTGTCGACCGTCGAGACGTACTTGGGTGGCAGCGGCGTCAGCGTCCGCGTGTCGTACCAGTTGAGCAGGTGGCCCTCGAAGTGCTCGAGCCGTTCGACCGTGGTGAGCGTGGCGTCGAGCCGTTCGATCAGCGACCCGGTGTCGATGAACTCGAAGTCATGGGCCGCGAGCGTCGACAGCAGCCCCATCGCGATGTTGGTCGGCGACGTCCTGGCGGCGATGCGGCCGTCCGGATCGATCTGCACGTTGTCGGGCGGCAACCAGTGGTGCTCGGCGGTCACGAACGTATCGAAGTAGTCCCACGTCCGGCCGGCCACCTCGCGCAGGTAGTCGCGATCCTCGGGCGACAGTACCGGGCGGCGCGACGGCACGGGACGGCTCAACTCGGACGCGACCAGCGGCGCCAGGATCCACAGCATCAGGATCGGGAAGGCGACCAGCAGCGCCGCCGGCCGCGCGATCGCGACGAGCAGCAGCGCGGCGCCGCCGACGACGGGGCTGGCCATCATGGCGCTGACGAACTCGCGGGCGCGCGGCGCGGCCGTGCGCTCGGCCACGGCGGCCGCCGTTTCCCATTGCAGCAGGCGGCTGTTCGCGGTGACCAGCCGCGCCAGCGTCAGCCCGACGGCGTGCAGCATGTCCCACGCCTGGTGCGCGAGGAACGCCAGCTGCAGGATCACGCGGGCCAGGTCGGCCTGCAGGTCTTCGACGAACCCGCGGAGGAACACGCGCCAGCCTTGCGCGCGCGGCGGGCCCCCGAGCAGGTGCGCCAGCCGCGCGAACACCGGGAAGCCGATCGCGGCCATCGCCATCGCCGTCCACGCCGCGGGCGTCCCCGGCAACAGCGTCCACCCGCACACGAACAGCGTGACCAGCGCCGGCGCCACCAGGCTGCGGCGCAGGTTGTCGAGGATCTTCCACCGCGACACGAGCGACAGGCGGTTCCGCTGGATGCCGTCGCGCGTCGGCACGTACGGGAACAGCCACCACAGGATCTGCCAGTCGCCCCGCACCCAGCGGTGCTGCCGCTTGGCGTGCGCCAGCACGCTCGACGGGTAATCGTCCACCACCTCGATGTCGGTGACGAGCGCCGCCCGCGCGTGCACGCCCTCGAAGAGGTCGTGCGAGAGCAGGGCGTTGTCCGGCACGCGTCCCTCGAGCGCCGCCATGAACGCATCGACGTCGTAGAGGCCCTTGCCGGTGTAGATGCCCTCGCCGAAGAGGTCCTGGTAGACGTCCGACACTGCGGTCGTGTACGGATCGACGCCGGTGTGCCCCGCGTACGTCCGGGCGAAAAGCGACCCGGCCGCGCTGGCCATCGTCACGCTGACGCGCGGCTGCAGGATGCCGTAGCCTTCGACCACGCGCTTCAGCACCGGATCGACGACGGGGCGGTTCAGCGGATGCGCGATGATCCCGATCAGCTCACGCGCGGCCTGCCGTGGCAGCTGCGTGTCGGAGTCGAGGGTGAGGCAGTAGCGGACCCCGGGCAGGAGGTCGAGCGAGCCGACCAGGGTCGAAAAGCTCGTGTCGGTAGCGCCCCGCAGCAGGCGGTTGAACTCTTCGAGTTTGCCGCGCTTGCGTTCCCACCCCATCCACACCCGCTCGCGCGGGTTCCACAGGCGATCGCGATGGAACAGGAAGAACCGCGGGCCGCCGCCGGCGAAGCGCGCATTGAGCGCCTCGACGCCCTGCCGCGCGGCCGCGAGCACGGCCTCATCGGCTGGCATCGCGGACTGCGGCGCATCGAGGAAGTCGCTCAGGATCGCGAAGTGGATCTGCGGGTCGACGTTGCCGATCGCCACCACCTCGAGATGTTCGAGCAGCGCCTGCACCCCCTCGACGCTGGCCAGCATCGTCGGGATCACGACCATGGTCCGCGAGTCTTCGGGCACGCCGTCCGACAGGTCGAGCCGTTGGAGGCGGCGTGGCGGAATCGTCAGCGCCACCATCTTCTGGACGACGGCAATCGCCAGCTCGCTGGCGGGAATGGTCAGCAGGAGGACGGCGAGTCCCTGAAACGCGATCGACGCGCCCATCGCGCGCGCGTAGAGCAGGCCGCCCGCCGCGAGCAGCACGGTGAGGACCAGGATCGCGCCGAGGTACGCGCCCGTCGCGTGGGAATCGACGAAGCGGCGGAGCCGTTGGGCGAGCTTCGGCCGGTACGCGAGCTCGAACTCGAGGGCCTTGCGTCCGTCGCCGACCAGGTGAAAGCCGATGTGCGCGGAGGCCTGGCTGGCCTTGAGCGCGGCGCATTCCCGCGCCGTCTCCACCGCCTTCAGCGCGATGCGAATCTGCGCTTCGCCGCTCGGCTCGGCGAGCTCCTCCACGGCCTGCCGCTGGCGATCGCGGCTGAGGAAGTCCATGCGGCCGTAGACGCCGGCGGGGTCGCGGCGGAGCACGTTGTCGACGAGGCTCACCGACTCGACGTACAGCCGCCAGTCGATCGTGGCGCACAGCCGCAGGCTGGTGATCGCATTGGCGACCGACGCCTGGCTGGTCGCCTGCCGCTGGTGCTCGACGCGCACGACGTCTTCGGCGACGGTGTTGCGCGCGATCAGGTGCGCCTCGAGCGCCGCGCGCAGCGGCGACCGCCGCACGTCGTACTCGCGCGCGCGATGCAGCATTTGCACGACGTAGGCGTCGTCAGCGTCGGCGGCGATCACGATCGGGTCGTGGTACGGGCTCTCGTCGATGCGCGACACGTAGGCGTCGGCGGCGCGGCGCGCCGACCGCGAATCGAGAATCTCGTCGGCCAGGCGCCGCAGGTTCTCGATCAGCGCGAGCTTCAGCATGCTCGGCCACGCCCACAGCTCGCCGATGGTCAGCGGCGCGACGCGCTGGTAGCTGTTGAGGAAGCGCTGCAGCTGGGGCGGCTCGAGGCGGCTGTCGCTATGGCGCAGCAGCTCCACGGCGATCGCGTAGATGCGGGCGCCGCCGGCCTGGCGGCCCGCCAGCGGCGGCAGCTCGCTGTAGTAATGGCGCGGCAGGTTCTCGCGGACCTCGACGATCTCCGACGAGATCAGGTGGAAGTTATCGAGAAACCATTCCGTGGCGGGCGTCACGAATGCGCCGGCGCGCACGTCTTCGGCCAGCGTGCGATACGCGTGACGCAGCACGCGCGCGTTGTCGGCCAGCCGCGGATAGATGCTGCGGGCACGCCGCCGGCCGCTCGGATCGACGGTCAGGCTCGCCGCCAGGGCGAGCGCCCGCTCCTCGAGCCGCTCGGTGCTGAGCAGCTCTTCGCGAAACGGCCGGTTGCCCCGCCGATCCTCTCCGGTCCATGCCTGGAAGAACAGAGAACCTCTACCCTCCAAGATTAGTGCCAGCGGCCGGCCGGGGGTTTAGTGAAATATGCGGGGCAAACGGCTATTGGCTGCCGAATCTCGGCAACCCGCTACCGTCGAGGCGTGAATATGGCGACCAGCCCCACGGCTGCTCGCCGCTGCGCGACAGCACGAGCACGGTCCGGCGCACCACCGTGCGTCCGCCGAGGCTGTCATGGAGGGTGGCGGCCACGGCGTACTCGCCGCCGGGCAGGTTCCGGAACGGGATCTCGGTCACGAGCGGCGCGCGGTCGCCGTCAAGCTGGATGGTGCTGCTGCGGTAAAAGCCGCCCGAGTCGGCTTCGACTTCGAGATACCGGTTCGCGGCGTTCCTCTCGACGATGGCCTTGACCGTGACGGTGCTCGGGGCGTTGCTGACGTTCGGCGTGACGCGGACCGCCAGCCGTTCGTTGGCGTTCTGTCCTCCCGTCGCCGCGATCAGGATGGCCAATGTGGCCCCGACGATCCTCATGCCGATCCGACTGCAAGAGTCGAGCCCGCCGCGTCGCCGGATGTCTTATTGCGTGTACGACGCTATCGACCAGCCCGATGACCGGAGTCGATCGACGATGGCGGCGTGGCGCTGGAGCGCGGAGGCCAGGTCCCTGAAGATCTCGACGGTGCCGCTGCGCCCGTCGCGATGGGGAAGCGTGACCACGCTGTAGCCGGCCGCGGCGGACTGCGTGATGCCGCAGGTCAGGTAGCGATTCCGCATCCGCAATTGCCAGCGGATCATGTCGCTGGTCCTCTTCTTGAGCAGGTTTCGCCTCTTCATGACACCGATATCATCAAGATCGGTGCCAGCCTCAGGTTCCCGCAACCGGACGCCCCGCCCAACGGACTACCCAAACTGAGAAACGGCAGGACCAG
>Ga0156330_1114_pt1 | contig 9727 bp, 6 predicted proteins | sample RifCSPlowO2_12_FD_107978 | JGI IMG/M metagenome (GOLD analysis project Ga0156330, IMG submission 107978) | Acidobacteria bacterium RIFCSPLOWO2_12_FULL_67_14b | reverse complement strand
CTCGCCGTCTGATCGTCGCGCTCACGGGCGCCAGCGGCACCATTATCGGGGTCCGCCTGCTCGAGATGCTGCAAGGCTCCGGCATCGAGACGCACCTGGTGATGAGCCGGTGGGCGGCGCGGACGCTGGTGCACGAGACGGCATACACGCCGGAGCAGGTCCAGGCGCTGGCCGGCGTCGTGCACCCGCTGACCGATCAGGGCGCGTCCATCTCCAGCGGGTCGTTCCTGACCATGGGGATGATCGTGGCGCCCTGCAGCGTGCGCACGCTGGCGGCGATTGCGCACGGGCTCGGCGACAACCTGATTCACCGCGCGGCTGATGTCGTGTTGAAGGAGCGGCGCCGGCTGGTGCTCGCCGTGCGCGAGGCGCCGCTCAGCGAGATCCACCTCGAAAACATGCTCAAGCTGTCGCGGATGGGCGTGGTGATCTGCCCGCCCGTGCCCGCGTTCTACACGCGCCCGCAGAGCATCGACGACCTGGTCAACTACTCGTGCGCGCGGCTGCTCGATCAGCTCGGGATTCACCTGGACGTCCGCCGCTGGTCCGGCGTCATGGAGCCCTCACCATGAAGATCTGGTGCCGCCCTGACTTCGAGCAGCGGCGCCCGGTCCACCTCGCGCTGCTCTGAGCGGCCGCTTGACGGATCGTGATGAAGGCGCGAATCGAGGCGGCCACCGACGTGGCGATGATCGGCGCCTGGGACGCGCAACGCAATGCCACGCCGTTCTCGGCCGCCGAGCTCGCCAGCCACCTGGAGGCGCTGGAGCGTGACGCTGTCGAAGGACACCTGTTCCTGATCCATACGGGCGGCGACATTGGCGGCGCCATCGACGTGTACGTCGAAGAGGCCGCGCCGGCCGCCGTGCGCGACCGCTTCACAGCCATCGCCGGCCCGATCCTGATCGCCCTGCCGAGCGGCACCCTCATGGTCGGTGGCGTCGAGGATTATCGGACCGGCCGGGCGGGCACCGCGGCCGCGGGGGGCACGATCGAGGTCCCCACCGGCGATTACACCCTGCGCTGCTCCGTCGCGGCCGACCCGGAGCGGGAGCCCGCCTCGGAGAGCGCGCTGCGCACGATCGTCTCGCCCGCGGACATCAAGTACTACGACCGCATCACCCGGCAGGGCTGCCTGGGCGGTGTCCTCACGCTGCTGCTCTTCCCGCTACTGGCGTTTGCTTTCGGCTGGCCTGCGGCGCTCGTGATCACCGCCGTGACGTTTCTCGCGTTCTTTCCCCTGCTCGCCGCCGGGCTGAAGCGTAACGCCCGATACCAGCGTCTGCACGCCATCGTCCCGGTGTTTCGCCTGCAACACGCCGATCCGTTGTTCGTGATCGAGCTCCATCGGGTCGAGTCCCGGGCCGGGCTGACCGGCGGGTCGGTCAGCTCTCAGAAGACACCGACTTCCGAGCGATCGCGCCGTCGACTGCCCGCGCGGCGTCGGCTTCCGCATAGCGCCGCCGCATCGGCCTGAGGATGAGGATCGCCGCGAGCGCCGAGCTCATGTCCAGGGCCGCCATCGTGTAGAGCACGCTGGTCCACGACCCGGTCGCCTCCATGAGCAGGTTCCCGAACGGCACGAGCAACGCGGCGACGCCCTTGGCGCAGTAGAGCAACCCGTAGATCTTGCCGATGTGCTTGGTGCCGAACGTGTCTCCGGCGGTGGCGCTGAAGAGGCTGTAGACCTCGCCCCAGGCGAAGAAGACGACGCCCGAGAGCATGATGAAGGCCCACGGATTCGAGCCGTACCAACCGAGGGCCAGGATGCCCACCGCCTCGAGCGAAAACGCGATGAACATCACCAGCTCGCGGCCGATGTGGTCAGACAGCCACCCGAACATCGGCCGGGAGATGCCGTTGACCATGGTGTTCATCATCAGCGCGAACGGCAGCGCGGCCATGGTGAAGAAGTAGAAGTCGACCTGGTAGGTCCTGACCCCGAGATCTTCGGCGATCACGCTCAGCTGTGCCACCGCCATCAGGCCGCCGGTGACCGTGGCGGTAAACATCGCCAGCATCACCCAGAACACGGGTGTGCGAAGCGCCTCGCCGAGCGTGTAGTCGCGGCGCGACTGCGCGACGGTGGTCGAGTACTTGATGACGCCGGGTGTCGGCGCGCGCAGGAACGAGGCGAAAAGCACGATCACGACGCCCTGAATCAGGCCAAAGGTGAAGAACGCGGACTGGTATCCGGAGGTCGCGATCATGTTCGCGATCGGGATGATCGTGAGGATGGTGCCGGAACCGTACCCGGCCGCCGTCAAACCGACCGCCAGGCCACGCTTGTCCGGGAACCACTTCAACGAGTTGTTGATGCAGGTCGCGTAGACCGCGCCGACGCCGAGGCCACCGACCACCGACCCGACGTAGAAGCCGGGCAGGGATGTCGCGTACGAGTTGATGACCCAGGCCAATCCCGTCAGCACACCGCCGAGGAGGACCATGACACGTGGTCCGTAGCGGTCGATGAAGTGGCCGACAAACGGCGTGCTCCACGTCTGCACGACCACAAAGATGCTGAAGGCCGTCTGAATGGCGGCGCGCTCCCAGCCGTGCGCCTTCTGAATCTCGGGAACGAACTGTGTCCAGGAGTACTGGATGTTCGAGGCCGCGACCATGCAGGCGACACCGAAGGCCAGTTGGCCCCAGCGGGATGCCTCCGCCTGGTCGAGGCTGGCCGACGTGCTCGCGGTGGACGACATGCTCAACGTGTCCTCGTAGTCAGGGTTTTCATGCGTGGCGCAGGGAATCGGGCGCGACCGACATACAATAGTCGACCAGGGCCCGCAAGGGAAACGAAACGGCAGGGAGAGCTATGTCAGACGCAGCAGTGAAAGCCATCAAGACCGCCACCACGGCGGAAGACACCCTCAAGGAGAAGAGCCGGGACGCCAACGTCATCTCCGGCGGACATCTCGTCGCCAAGGCGCTCAAGGCCGAAGGCGTGGACACCATCTTCACGCTGTGCGGCGGCCACATCATCGACATCTACGACGGCTGCATCGACGAGGGCATCCGGATCATCGACGTGCGCCACGAACAGACGGCGGCCCACGCCGCCGACGGCTATGCGCGCCAGACCGGCAGGCTCGGCTGCGTCGTGACGACCGCCGGCCCCGGCTGCACCAATGCCGTCACCGGGATTGCCACCGCGTTCCGCTCGGAAAGCCCGGTGCTCCACATCGGCGGTCAGAGCGCGCTCAGCCAGTGGAAGATGGGCGGCCTGCAGGACCTTCCCCATGTCGACATGATGAAGCCGATCACCAAGTTCGCCTCCACCGTGATGTCGACCGAACGCGTCGCCGACATGATCGCGATGGCGGTGCGCGAATGCTTCAACGGCGCCTACGGTCCTTCCTACCTCGAAATTCCGCGCGACATTCTCGACCGCGAGATCGAGGTCTCCCGCGCCGTGCTGCCCAAGCCCGGCCATTACCGCGCCTCGACCAAGTCCATCGGCGATCCGGCCGACATCGAGAAGCTCGCCGACATCCTGGTGAACGCGGAGCGTCCGGCCATCCTCTTCGGGCAACAGGTCTGGGCCTGCCGCGGCCACAACGAGGCCATTGCGCTGCTGCGCGGCCTCGACATTCCCGGTTACTTCAACGGCGCCGGACGCGGCTTCCTGCCGCCCGGCGACCCGCACCATTTCGATCGCACGCGGACGCTGGCCTTCGGCAAGGCGGACGTCGTCGTCATCGTCGGCACGCCGTTCGACTTCCGCATGGGCTACGGCAAGCGCATCAACGTGCCGACGCTGGTGCAGATCGACCTCGGCTACAACATCGTCGGCAAAAACCGCGACGTCGACCTGGGCATCGCCGGCGACCCGGGCGCGGTGTGCCGCGCGGTGCTGCAAGCGGCGGGCGGACGGCTGAAGAACGACAAGCGGCAGGCGCGCAGAGAATGGATGAAGCTGCTGTCCGATGCCGAGGACGCCGCGCTCGAGAAGCTGATGCCGACGTTCACGTCGGACCAGTCGCCAATCCATCCGTACCGGGTGGCCTACGAAATCAACGAGTTCCTCACCGCCGACACCATCTACATCGGTGACGGCGGCGACGTGGTGACGATCTCGGCGCAGGCGGTGCGTCCGCGGGCGCCGGGCAATTGGATGGACCCCGGCGCACTCGGTTCGCTCGGTGTCGGCACCGGCTTCGCAATGGCGGCGAAGCTGGCGCATCCGAAGAAGGAAGTGCTCTGCTACTACGGCGACGGCGCCTTCGGCATGACCGCGTTCGACATGGAAACCGCCGACCGGTTCGGCGCGCCGTACATCGCGGTCATCGGCAACAACTCCGCTATGAACCAGATCCGCTACGGCCAGCTCGCCAAGTACGGCCCCGAGCGCGGCAATGTCGGCAACAAGCTCGGCGACATGAAGTTCTCGGTCTTCCCACAAATGTGGGGCGGCTGGGGCGTCGAGGTGCACGAGGCCTCGAAGATCGCGCCCGCGCTCCGGCAGGCGCGCGAGATGGTCGCCAAGACCGGCAAGTCAGCCGTGGTCAACATCTGGGTCGACCCCAACGAATACGCACCGGGCACCAAGAACCAGACAATGTACAAGTAGGACGAGGGCAAACAACAACGATGGCATCCCGGAAGAAAGCAACGAAAGCAACGAAGGCGGAAGGCAGAAGGCAGAAGGCAACACCGGCGAAGGCGAAGCCGAAGAAGGCGGCGAAGAAGAAGACCGCGGCGGCAAGTGGCGGCCTGCCGAGGCCCTCAACCAAGCCGTGGGGCAAGGCCGGCAAGGCGCTCGACGGCGTCCGCATTCTCGATTTCACCCACGTGCAATCGGGACCGACGTGCACGCAGCTCCTCGGCTTTATGGGCGCGGACTGCATCAAGGTCGAACGTCCGGGTGCGGGCGACATCACCCGCGGGCAACTACGCGACGTGAAGGGCGCCGATTCGCTCTACTTCACGATGCTCAACGGCAACAAGCGCTCGATCACCATCGATTCCAAGCACCCCAAGGGCAAGGAAATCCTCGAGCGCCTGGTGAAGACGTGCGACGTGCTGGTGGAGAACTTCGCGCCCGGCACGCTCGACCGCATGGGTTTCACGTGGGCGCACATCCACAAGCTCAACCCGCGCATGATCCTGGCCTCGGTGAAGGGCTTCGGCCCTGGCCCCTACGAAGCGTGCAAGGTCTACGAGAACGTCGCGCAATGCGCCGGCGGCGCGGCGTCGACGACCGGATTTCGCGAGGGTCCGCCGCTGGTCACCGGCGCGCAGATCGGTGATTCCGGTACCGGCCTGCACCTGGCGCTCGGCATCGTGGCGGCGCTCTATCAGCGCGACCGGACGGGGCGCGGCCAGCGGGTGCTCTGCGCGATGCAGGACGGCGTGCTCAACCTGGCCCGCGTCAAGCTGCGCGATCAGCAGCGCCTCAAGCACGGCCCGCTCGAGGAATACAGCCAGTTTGGCGAGGGCGTGCCCTTCGGCCAGTCGGTGCCGCGCGCGGGAAACGATTCGGGCGGCGGTCAGCCGGGCTGGATTCTGAAGTGCAAGGGCTGGGAGACCGATCCCGATTCCTATGTCTACTTCATCACCCAGGCGCCGGTGTGGGAAGCGATCTGCGATCTGATCGGCAAGCCGGAATGGAAGACCCATCCCGACTATGCCAAACCGCCGGCGCGCCTGACGCGCTTGAAGCACATTTTCGCCACCATCGAAGCCTGGACCATGACCAAGACGAAGTTCGAGGTCATGGACATGTGCAACGAGCACGACATTCCCGTGGGGCCGATCCTCTCGATGAAGGAGATTGCCGAGGAGCAATCGTTGCGCGACAGCGGCACCGTGGTGGAGGTCGACCATCCGACTCGCGGGCCGTACCTCACGGTGGGAAATCCGATCAAACTGTCGGATTCGCCGTGCGAGGTGAAGCGTTCGCCGCTGCTCGGCGAGCATACCGAGGAGATCCTGACCAAGGTGCTCGGCTACAGCGCCAGGGACGTCGCCGACATCAAGGCCTCCGGCGCGATCACGCCGCCGGACAAACATCACGCGCACTAGAGTCGGGGAGCACAAGATGCGTATCGTCGTTCACGGCCAGCAGGCATTCGGGAAGGCCGTGTTGGAAGCGCTGCAGAAACGCGGCGACAACATCGTCGCCGTCTATGTGGCGCCCGAGAAGCCCGGGCAGAAGGCCGATCCGTTGAAGGAGGCGGCCGTGGCCGCGGGCCTTCCCGTCTATCAGCCGGCGTCGTATCGCCAGCCGGAGGTCTGGGACGAGTTTCGCGCGCTGAAGCCGGACCTGCAGGTGATGGCGTTCGTCACGCTGTTCGTGCCGGAGGAATTCCTCAACATCCCGACGCACGGCTCGATCCAGTACCACCCTTCCCTGCTGCCGTTGCATCGCGGCGCCTCGTCCATCAACTGGCCGATCATCCTGGGCGAGAAGGAAACGGGCCTGTCGATCTTCTGGCCCGACAACGGGCTCGATACCGGCGACGTGCTGCTGCAGAAGACAACGCCGATATCCGACACCGACACGCTCGGCAGCGTCTATTTCGATCGGCTGTTCCCGATGGGCGTGGAAGCGATGCTGGAGTCCGTCGATCTGGTGAAGGCCGGCAAGGCGCCCCGCATCAAGCAGGACGAGCGCCTCGCCACCTATGAAGGCAAATGCACCGGCGACAACGCCAGGATCGACTGGGGCAAGTCCTGGCGCCAGATCGACCCGCTCATCCGCGGCTGCAGTCCCGCGCCGGGTGCGTGGACGACGCTCGACGGCAAGACGCTGCAGATCTTCGAGGCGAAAGCCGTGCCCGCCACACACCCCAAGGGCATCGCCGGCAAGCCCGGCGAGATCGTCGAGGCCGGCGATGCCGGCTTCACCGTCGTGTGTGCCGACGGCCGTTTCCAGGTGCTGCGGGTGAAAGCCGTAGACGGCGGCAAGGTGACCGCCGGCGAGTTCGTGAAGGCCGCGGCCGTCGCCGTCGGCTCCAGATTGGTGTGATTATGCCCGCTTCGCAGCATCAGAACCCGAAGAGCGACATCGAAATCTCGCAAGCCGCAACGATGACGCCGATCATCGAGATCGCGAGCACCCGGCTCGGCATCTCGGCGCAGAACCTCGACCCCTACGGCCACTACAAGGCCAAGGTGTCGATGGACTACATCAAGTCATTGAAGGACAAGCCGAACGGCAAGCTGATCCTGGTCTCGGCGATCACGCCGACGCCGGCCGGCGAAGGCAAGACGACGACGACGGTCGGGTTGACCGATGCGCTCAACCAGAGCGGCAAGAAGGCGATGTTGTGCCTGCGCGAACCCTCGCTGGGCCCATCGTTCGGCATGAAGGGCGGTGCGGCCGGCGGCGGCTATGCGCAGGTGGTGCCGATGGAGGACATCAACCTCCACTTCACCGGAGACTTCCACGCCATCACATCGGCCAACAATCTCCTGGCGGCACTCCTCGACAACCACATCTACTTTGGCAACGCGCTCGGTATCGATTCGCGCCGCATCACCTGGCACCGTGTCCTGGACATGAACGACCGCGCGCTGCGCGCGATCGTCAACTCGCTCGGCGGCACCGCCAACGGCTTCCCGCGCGAAGACGGCTTCGACATCACGGTGGCGTCCGAAGTGATGGCGATCTTCTGCCTCGCCGCCGACCTCGACGATCTGCGGCGGCGCCTCGGCAACATCATCGTCGGCTACACGCGCGACAAGAAGCCGGTGCGGGCCGGCGACCTCAAGGCCCAGGGCGCGATGACGGCGCTGCTCAAGGACGCGCTGTCGCCCAATCTGGTGCAGACCCTGGAAGGCACGCCCGCCTTCATTCACGGCGGACCGTTCGCCAACATCGCGCATGGCTGCAATTCGGTGCTGGCGACGACGACGGCGTTGAAGCTTGCCGACTACGTGGTGACGGAAGCGGGCTTCGGCGCCGACCTCGGCGGCGAAAAGTTCCTCGACATCAAGTGCCGCAAGGCCGGCATCGCACCCTCCTGCGTTGTGCTCGTGGCCACCATCCGCGCGCTCAAGATGCACGGCGGTGTGAAGAAAGAAGATCTCAAGAAGGAAGATCTCCGCGCACTCGAAACCGGGATGAGCAACCTGCAATGCCATGTCGAGAACGTGCGCAAATTCGGGATCGAACCGGTGATCTCGATCAACCGCTTCAGCGCCGACACCCCCGCTGAAATCGAGCTGGTCAGGACGGCGTGCGCACGGCTGGGCGTCGAATGCTACATGGCCGATCACTGGGCGATGGGCGGTGAAGGCGCGGCCGACCTGGCGCGCGCCGTCGTCACGGTCTGCGACAGCGGGAAGAGCAAGCTGAAGTTCCTCTATCCAGACGAGATGCCGCTGTTCGAGAAGATCCGCACGATCGCGCGGGAGATCTACCGCGCCAAGGACGTGACCACCGACAAGGGGGTCAAGGAGCAGCTCGCCGCGTTCGAAGCGATGGGCTACGGCACGGCGCCGATCTGCGTCGCCAAGACGCAGTACAGCTTCTCGACCAATCCCGACGCCAAGGGCGTACCTGTCGATCACACGATCAACGTGCGCGATGTGCGGCTCTCGGCGGGCGCGGAGTTCGTAGTCGCCATCTGCGGCGAGATCATGACGATGCCGGGCCTGCCGAGGATTCCGGCAGCCGAGGCCATCGACGTCGGGCCCGACGGCAGAATCGTCGGACTGTTCTGAGGCGCTCGGCGCTTCGCGCCTCGCGCATGCGGGACGTCGTGGAACACGTTCGCCACTCGCGGGCGTTGCCCGGGCTGCGCGCACCAATGGAAGTGGACGTCGTGCTTGCGGTGCGATCAATGGTCGCTGCACGAGGACTGGTACGAGGAGTAGCCATGGGGCTTCTGACGTAAACCTGTGCCACAATCCGCGCCACTGGGGGATTCGTGCCAACTCGCCGGGGCTTTCTCAAGATGGCTGTGGTTGGAGCGGTGGGCACGTGTGTGACGACGCACGTCGGCGCCGCGTTTCACGGTCAGCCGGCCCGGCGCCAGGTAATGGTGGGCGGCCGCCGCGTCATCGTCGTCGATGGCCACGCGCACTGCGTCATCCCGGTCCAGGACATTGTCACAGGCTCGCCGCTGGCGAAGATGGGCGGCGGTGGCGGCAACAACGTCCTCGGCCCGCAACGCCTGCAGATCATGGATCAGCAGGGCGTCGACATCCAGGCCCTGACCATCAACGGCTTCTGGTGGTACGCGGCCGATCGCGACCTCGCGCGCCAGATCGTGCGCGCGCAGAACGAGGGGCTCGCCAAGTGGGTGGCGGCGCACCCCGATCGCTTTGTCGCGATGGCGTCGGTGGCCCTGCAGCATCCCGACCTCGCGGCCGAACAGCTCGAAGACGGCGTCAAGCGGCTGGGCCTGCGCGGCGCGTCGATCGGTGGTCACGTCAACGGCGAGGATCTCTCGCTGCCGAAGTACGACCCGTTCTGGGCCAAGGCGGCGGAGCTCGGCGTGCTGGTGGTCATGCATCCCGGCGGCGCCGAGAACATCCTCAAGGAAGGCGCGCTCGGCGGGCGCGGCGATCTCGGCAACATCATCGGCAACCCGCTCGAAACGACCTACTTCCTCTCACGGTTGATGTTCGACGGGACGCTGGACAAGTTCCCCGGCCTCCGCGTGTGTGCCGTGCACGCCGGCGGCTACCTGCCCTCGTATCTCGGACGGACCGAAGCGGCGTGCGTCGTCCGGGGCAATGCCAACTGCGCCAACAAGAAGAAGCCCAGCGAGTA
>Ga0156330_1035_pt1 | contig 9834 bp, 8 predicted proteins | sample RifCSPlowO2_12_FD_107978 | JGI IMG/M metagenome (GOLD analysis project Ga0156330, IMG submission 107978) | Acidobacteria bacterium RIFCSPLOWO2_12_FULL_67_14b | reverse complement strand
GCGCGTCTGCAGTCCCGGAAACGAGCCGTCGGCTCGCCGCGGCACGTAGCGATACCAGAAGTCGGTGTGCCAGCGCACGAACTGCGTGACGCGCTCGAGCCCATGGGCGTCGGCGCCCCAGTGCGCTTTCGCCAGCGTCACGTAGCGGCGATAGATCGCGAGGCGGTCCTCGCCCGACAGATCCTGGTAGCCCTCGGTGGCCTCGCGGAACAACCACGGTTTGATCAACACGCCGCGCGCGGTCATCACCCCGGCGCATCCGGAGCGTGCCCGCGCCTCGGCGATGTCCTTCGGAAAGAGCAGGTCGCCGTTGCCGATCACCGGGACCGGCACCGCGGCGACGACCGCGCCAATCGCGTCCCAGTCGGCGGCGAACCGGTAGCGCGCGTTGCGCGTGCGGCCGTGGACGAAGATCGCATCCGCGCCGCCGTCGACGGCCGCCGTCGCCTGGTCGAGCACATTGCGCATCTCCTCGTTCCAACCGAGGCGCAGCTTCACCGTGACGGGGATCGCCGTGACCGCTTTCTTCATGGCTTCGACGATGCGGCGGATGCGCGCCGGCTGGCGGCCGAGCGCGGCGCCGATGCCCTTGTGCGTGAAGTGATCGATCGGGCAGCCGCAGTTGAGATCGACGAGGTCGGCGCCGCGCGACTCGACGAGCGCGGCCGCCCACCCCAGCTCCTCAGGATTGGTGCCGGCGAGCTGCACGCCAAAGAACGGCTCGCCCTCGAACTTGCGGATCAGCGCAAACTCGCCCTTCTTCCGCTGCTTGAGCCGCCGCGCCACGGTCATCTCGCTGATGGTGACGCGCGCGCCCAGCTCGACGCAGAGCCGGCGATAGGGAAGGTTGGAGCCCTTGGTCATCGGCGCCATGACCAGCGCGCCGGTGAGGACTTCACGTAAGGTCATCGTGGTGTGAATGTGGGGACAAACCTCCAGGTTTGTCCACCCATGTTAGCCTGAATGGATGCGCCGACCCTTGCTACTGACTGCCCTGTTGGCCCTCACCTTGTCCGCGGCTCCCGCGGCGCAGACGGGCAACAAGAGCTTCCTCTGGAAGGTCGAAGGCCAGAACGGCGCGGTGGCCTACCTGCTCGGCTCGATGCACGTGCTGACGCCGGAGTTCTATCCGCTCAGCCCAACCATCGAGAAGGCATTCACCGCCTCGAAGATGCTGGTCGAGGAAGTCGATCTCGACGAGATGAGCGACCCGGTGCAGATGATGGGCGCGCTCGCCAAGGCGATGCTCACCGACGGCCGCACGCTCGATCAGCTGGTGGCGCCGGCGACCTTCGCGGAAGTGAAGCGGCGCGCCGAGAAGGCCGGGCTGCCGCTGCTGGCCATGCAACGCATGAAGCCGTGGCTTGCCGCGATCACGCTGATGGCGCCCACGCTCCAGGCTGCGGGCTTCCGCGCCGAGCTCGGCGTCGACCGCCATTTCTTCGATCGCGCCAAGACCGCCGGCCTCAAGACGCAGGCGCTCGAAACCCTCGCCTACCAGCTCGATCGATTCGATCAGCTGGCGCCGAAGCTGCAGGAAGATATGCTGAAAGCCACGCTCGAGGATCTCGACACGCAGGTGGCCAACGTCGGCGCGCTGGCGAAGGCGTGGGCCGCCGGCGATGCCAAGGGCATCGAGGTGCTGCTGCTCGGCGCCTTCCACGAATCCCCCGAGCTCTACGATCGCCTGCTGGTCGAGCGCAACCGCAACTGGATTGCGACCGTCGAGTCGTGCCTGCAGCAGAGGTCGGCTTGCTTTGTCGTGGTGGGTGCGGCGCACCTGGTCGGACCGCACGGCGTGCCCACGCTGCTCGAGAAGAAGGGCTACAAGGTCACCCAGCAGTAGGTAAGGTGCCGAGGGTGCCTGGGGTGCCTATAGTGCCTAAGGTGCTCGCGAGCGGACACCGCGTTCCGCGGCTGGACGCCTGCTTCCCAGCTCCGGGGTGAATTCGGCCCAAACTCCGGGCGTTTCGTGGCATGTGGCTTGATACTTCACCGGTCATGAGCGGACTGCTGAGCGACCTCGTCCACGCCTGGCGAGGGCTTCGTCAACGCCCGATGTTCCTCGTTGCTGCCCTGGCGACGCTGGCCATCGGCATCGGCGCCAACATCACGATTTTCAGCCTGGTGAACGGCCTCAGCCTCCGGCCGATGCCGTTTGGCGAACGCACCAATCGCCTCGTCACGATTCATCCCACGCACCGCTTCGAAGAGGACGAGCCCAGCTGGGGCGAAGCGGAGATTTCCTACCAGGACCTGCTCGATTTTCGCCGCGCCGGCGCAGTCGAGGGCATCTCGGCCTACATGTTCCGCAATTTCGTGTTGAGCGGAGAGGCCGCCGGCGCCGAGCGCGTGCAGGGCGGCTCCGTGACGCCCGACTTGTTCCCGATGCTCGGCGTCGAGCCGTTTCTCGGGCGGCACTTCATTCCCGAAGAGGGCGCGCCGCCCGGCCTCGAGTCGGTGGTGATGCTGACGCACGGCTTGTGGCAGCGCCGCTACGGATCCGATCCCGCCATCGTCGGCAAGACGATCGTAGTCAACGACGGCGCTCGCGTCGTGATCGGCGTGCTGCCGCAGGGTTTCAGGTTTCCACTCGTCGATCAGCTCTACATGCCGCTGCGCTGGGAGGAGTCGCCGCGCGCCAGCCGCAACGTGAATGCGGTCGCGATGCTGAAACCCGGCGTCTCGATCGATCAGGCAAGGTCGGAGCTCGGTGGCATTGCGAAGCGGCTCGAACAGGCCTACCCCGAGTCGAATCGCGGCTTCGGTGTGCAAGTGATCCCCATCCGCCGTTCGTACGTCGACGCAGAGGCAGATCGCATGGGCGTGGTGCTGATGACCGCCGTTGGCTTCGTCCTGCTGATCATGTGCGCCAATCTCGCGAACCTGATGCTCGTGCGTGGCGCGTCCCGCCAGCGCGAGCTGGCGGTGCGGTCGGCGCTGGGCGCGAGCCGCGGACGCCTGCTCTGGGTCGCGCTCGCCGAGAGCGTGCTGCTCGCCTTGTCCGGATCGTTGATCGCGTTGATCGCCGCGCAGTGGGCAATCGACTGGATGATCGCCTCGTTCCCCGAGGAGCTGCCGTACTGGTTTCAGTTCGGCATCGACTGGCGCGTCCTGCTGTTCACCGTCGGCGTTGCGATCTTCACGACGCTGGCGGTCGGACTGCTGCCCTCGTTCCGCGCCGCCAGGTCCGACCTCGTCAACGACTTGAAGGCGGGCCGCGGCCTGTCGCTCGGCCGCGGCGGCCAGCGCCTGCAGGCGGCGCTCGCGATCTCGCAGGTGGCGTTGTGCTTCGGGTTGCTGGTCGGCGCCAACCTGATGGTCAGGAGCTTCCTCGCCATGCAGGGCGCGAGCCTGGGCTTCGATCATCGGCCGATTCTGTCGGCACGCGGCTACCTCGCCGGTGATGCCTACAACGCGGTGCCGGCGCGAGCCGCCTTCTATCGACAGGTCGTATCGACGCTCACGTCGCTTCCCGGCGTCGCCGCGGCCGCGGTCACGACCGCCATTCCCGGCGACGATGGCGGATCCGGGCAGCGCTTGGTCGTGGATGGCCGCACCGACGAAGTGGACGAGATTGGCGTGCAGTCGATCGGGATGTCGCCGGGCCTGTTCGCCGCCATCAACCTGCCGATCGTGCAGGGCCGGACGTTCACCGAGCAGGAGACCGAGAATCCCGCGTCGAACGTCGCGTTGATCAACCAGCAACTGGCGCAGCGGCTGTGGCCCGGCGCCAGCCCGATCGACAGGCGCGTCGGCTTTCGAAACGGCCAGGACATCCGGTGGCTCCGCGTCGTCGGCGTGGCGCCGGACGTTCACTACGAGGAGATCGGCGAAGAAACGGACCAATCGCAGCTGAATGTGTACGTGCCGTACGCGATGGACGGGTCACGATCGATGGCCATGCTGGTGCGTGCCGCGGGGTCGCCCGATGCGCTGGTCGCGCCGGCGCGCGAGGCGCTGCGGCGGATCGGGCCGACGTTCCCGGTCTACCGATTGATGCCGATGCGCGAGCTGCGCCGCTTCACGACGTGGGAGCAGGAGTTCTTCGGCAACCTGATGGCGATCTTCGCGGCCGGGGCGTTGCTGCTGGCGTGTCTCGGCATCTACGCCCTGATTTCGTATTCGGTCGGCCGCCGGTCGCGTGAGATTGGCGTGCGGCTGGCGCTCGGCGCGCGGCCCACCGATGTCGTCCGAATGCTGCTGCGAGAAGCGGGGACCGTGGGCGGCATCGGGCTGCTCGCCGGGCTTGCCCTTGCCGCGATGGTCGCCCGACTGCTCGGGGGCGCGCTCTACGGGGTCACCGCCGACGCCTGGCTGTTCGCGTCGATGGCGGCGCCGCTGGCGTTGGCGATACTGGTCGCCACGTGGTGGCCGGCCCGCCGCGCCGCGCGGGTAGAACCGACGATCGCGCTCAGAGACGAATAGGACGAGTGAACCGCGCCCGTGCCGTTTCGATGTCGGCGCGCACGGCGCACTCGTCGATGTGATCGTTGACGAGCCCCATCGCCTGCATGAAGGCGTAGCTGGTTGTCGGCCCCACGAAGGTCCAGCCGCGCGCTTTCAAGTCTTTCGACATCGCCGTTGACTGCGGCGTCGTGCTCATCTTCGCCAGCGCCTCGCGCGTCAGCCGCCTCGGACGATCGCGGGCCGCCGTTTCCCACGACCAGAAGTACGCCGCCAGCGATCCTTTCTCGTCAATCAGTTCGAGCGCCCGCCTGGCGTTGTTGATGGTGGATTCGATCTTGCCCCGGTGCCGGACGATGCCGGCATCGCCCAGGAGGCGGCGGATGTCACGCGCACCGAAGCGCGCGACGGCCTCGGGGTCGAACTGCGCGAACGCGCGGCGGAAGTGGTCGCGCTTGCGGAGAATGGTGATCCAGCTCAGGCCGGACTGAAAGCCTTCCAGGCAGATCTTCTCGAACAGCCGGCGATCGTCGGCGACCGGACGGCCCCACTCCGTGTCGTGATACGCGATGTAGAGGGGGTCGTCGCCCGGCCACGAGCAGCGCTTCACGCCTTCGCTTTCTCCTTCGCCTTCTCCTTCGCGGCCGCTTCCTGCGCGGCCTCCGCTTCGAGCTCGGCTTTCAGCCGGTCGAACTCGGCCCGGACCTCGGGCGCGACGTCCGGATACCGCGGATCGATGGTTTCGATCGCGTCGATCACGGTGGCGGCCACGACGAGCCGCGTCAGCCACTTCCGGTCGGCGGGCACGACGTGCCACGGCGCCCACGCCGTGGCCGTGTTCCTGATGGTGTCTTCGTAGGCCTTCATGTAATCGTCGTAGTAATCCCGCTCCTTGACGTCGGTCGGCGAGAACTTCCAGTTCTTCCCAGACTCTTCGATTCGCTTCAGGAATCGCCGCCGTTGTTCCTTCCGGGAGACGTGCAGGAAGAACTTCTTCACGACGACGGCCTGTCGCGACAGGTACTTCTCGAACGCGTTGATGTCTTCGTAGCGCTCTTTCCAGATGTTCTTGGTCACCAGCGCCGGCGGCAGCTGCTGCCGCTTGAGGATGTTCGGGTGCACGCGCACGACCAGCGTCTCTTCGTAGTAGGAGCGGTTGAAGATGCCGATGTGGCCGCGCCGCGGCAGGTGCTTCGAGGTGCGCCACAGGAAGTCGTGGTCGAGGTCCTCGCTCGAGGGCGCCTTGAAGGAATAGACCTCGCAGCCTTGCGGGTTCACGCCCGACATCACGTGCTCGATCGTGCCGTCCTTGCCGGCGGCATCCATGGCCTGGAAGATCAGCAGGAGCGACCAGCGGTTGTCGGCGTAGAGGCGCTCCTGCAGCATGGCCAGGCGCTTGATGCCCTGCTTCATCATCTCGTCGGCGATCTTCTTCAGCTTCCTGCCCCACTGGTCCGCGGGGTCGACCTCACTCAGTCGGAACCGCCTGCCGTCGGAGATGCGGTAGCGGGCGGCCATTTCAGCGGTGGTGGGCACGGGCATAGACCGCCGATACTACCTCGACTTGCGAGTGGGTGCCGGGGCGAGGATGGCCAGCACGAGGAGTCGCGAATCCCCGGTATTTCTCACGCCGTGGGGCACGCCCTCGGGTGCGACCAGCAGATCGCCCGGCGTCATCGCCAGCTCACGGCCCTCGAGCAGGAACACGCCCTCGCCCTCGAGCACGTGATAGACCTTGTCCTGCCCCGCATGGGCATGGAGCGCGTGTTCCTGGCGCGGCTCGAACGCGTTCAGGCCCACCAGGATCCGCGGCGATTCGAAGATCGTCGCCTTGCCCATCTTCTCCGCCGAATAGCTGGCGTGATCGGCCGGTCGAATCACGGACGGATGCGTCATTGTGGTCTCCGGGCGCTGATGTTGAGGCGCCAATAGTCGAGCGTAAAGGGCGGGTCGTCCCGCGCCGCAAGCTCGGTGACGCGATCGAGGAACGCCTGCTTCAGTGCCGGATCGGGCAGGCGTTCGAGGTGCGGGTGATAGATGACCGTCGTGACGAACTCGCGATAGTCCGCCTCGGTCGCCAGCGTCGTCGGCGCCGGCTCGATGCCGGTGTCGATGTCCACGAACCCGGCGGCGGCGAGGCGCGCGGCCGTGGCCTCCGCCGAGGCAAACTCCCACGGCCCGGGCCAGTCCTCGAAGTAGCGCGCGAACGGTTCGGCGTGCATCAGTTGGGCGGCGAGCGCGTGCGTCCTGACGAGGTTGGCGCCACCCCCGCACTGCGACATCAGCCGGCCGCCGGGCCGCAGTGCGCGCAGGATGTTGCCGAACAGCGCCTGGTGATCCTTGATCCAATGGAACGTGGCGGTGCTGAACACCAGGTCGGCCCACTCGGCGAAGGGCATGGCGGGCAACGACACTTGCACGAACGACACCCGGCCGCCGAAGACCGGCCGCAGGTTGGCGCGCGCGGTGATCAGCATGTTCCACGACCGATCGATGGCGATCAGCCGGCCGCGCGGCAGCCGCTCCATCAGCTCGCCGGTGAGCCGCCCGCTGCCGCAGCCGGCGTCGATGGCGCGCTCGTCGCCGTTCACCGTGAGCCGGGCCAGGACCTTCTGTCCCCAGCCCGTCTGCGGCCCGGAGACCTTGTGATACGCCGCGGCATTCCATTCGGTCATGGAGTTAAGAGTGCAGAGTTAAGAGTTAAGAGTTACGCGACGATGAAGTACAAGCCCAGGACCACACGCGCTGCCTAGCTAGCTAGTAGGTCCAGGACCGGAACGCGATCATGTCCCACCACGACAGGTAGGCTGAGAGCACCAGGGCCGCGCACGACACCGCCAGGCCGTAGGCGCGAAGCCAGCGGCCGGCGTCGTTGCGCCACGCGTCGATGGTGAAGAATGCGGCCAGGAGCACGGCGACAGGCAGCATCACGGAGCCGGTGAAGATGGCGCCGGTCCAGAGGTTGGGCCAGCCCAGATTCAGGTCGCTCACGTTCATCACGCCCACGAACGGCAGGGCCGCGCCCAGCGCGCACAGCAACAGCGCGGTCTTGAGCCACCAGAATCCCGACGGCTCGGCGCGCCGCGCGTGCACGATCCAGACGAACAGGAGCGCGAGCGGCGTCAACACCAGCCCGAACGAGATCAGCACCGGCCAGCGCACGATCTCCACAAGCCACCGCGAGCGGCGCTCGGCATACGAGAAGCCGCCCGTGAAGACCATCGTGCCGACATCGTCGGTGGTGAACACCCGCGTGGCATCGACGTCGGCGTCGGCGCGGAACAGCGTGTCCGAGACGGGGAACAACCGCGCCCGCGGACCAAACACCGGATTGGCATAAAGCGCCTCGCCGTCGACGGCGATCGACCGTCCCGACCGCAGCCATTCGATGAAGGCGAACGCCTGGTTGCGCGGGTTGGCGTCGTGGTAGTAGCCCTCGTACTTGCGCAATGTTGCCGCGGGGACGAGCACCTGCGGCTTGGGCGGCGGCTCCACGTCCGACTTCAAGTACTGGATCGCTAGCGATTGAATTCGCCGCATCGCCTCGGGCGAGTGCGTCGAGTTGAGCAACACGACATAGCCCACGTCGCGCGCGATTGAGTACGCGTACTGCGAGCTGAAGCCCTCGATGCCGCCGCCATGGCCGAGCAGGGGAAACGGCCCGGACAGCAGGCTGCTGATGCCCGTGCCGTAGCCGTTGCGCAGGCCGGCATCGGACGCCAGCGACGTCCGCGGATGCTCCATGTTGCTCAGGTACTCCGGATCGACGACGAGCTCTTCGCTCGTTTCTCCCCAGTTCAACAGGAGGTGCACGAACTTGCCCAGCTCCGCGGGCGAGGTGTGCAGGTTGCCGGACGGCCGCAGGTAAATCTGCGGATACGTGACGGGCGGGCCGGATCGATCGCGATAGCCCCTTGCCAGCAGCGCCTCGTCTTCGGCAGTGAGGCGGAAGCTGCTCGACGTCATGCCCGCGGGCGTGAAGATCTTCTCGGCGATCACGTCCTCGAACTTCTCGCCGGTGAGGAACTCGATCACGTACCCGGCCACGGCGTAACCCGGGTTCGAGTAGGACACGCGCGTGCCCGGCCGCCATCGCACGTGCCGCGAACGCGGATTGACGCGCAAGACGTCCGCCAGCGGCAGGTCCGGCGCGTCCGAGAGGTTGTACATCTCGTTGAAGTGCATGTCGTCGAAGCCCGCCGTGTGCTGCAGCAGGTGAATGACGCGGACCGGGTCGCCGGCCTCCCACGGGTTCTCGATCTCGATTCCGGGCGCCACCTCCGACACGGGCGCGTCGAGGTCGAGGTCGGTCGTCTCCGACAGTTGCACCAGCGCCATCGCGACGAACGTCTTGCTGATGGATCCGGCGCGGAAGTGCGTGTCGGCGGTGACCGGCGTCCCGCGGTCGCGATCTGCCAGGCCGACCCCGCCCGCCCACTCGATCCCCGCTTGCCGCACGAGTGCGATGCCGGCGCCGGGCACGCCCGTGTCGCTCAGCACCTCCTGGACGGCACTGCGGAACTCTTGGAGCGTCCGTGGGACCGGGCCGCCGTCGCGGCCCGATCGAGGGGTTGACGAGGCGCAGGCCGTTGTGGCCAGCAGCGCCAGGAGCGTCCATCGCATGGGGAGAGACTATATCCGGGCTCCGGGCTCCGGGTTCCGGGCTCCACGGCTCAAACTCAATGTAGGCTCTTGACGTGGCCCTTCCCGTCGAGCTCGACACCGCACGCCCGATTCGCGTGCGGAACAAACTCCATTACCGCATCAATCACTGGCCGATCTGGATCTTCGTGTTCTTCATCGCGCCGGGCCCGCTCACCTTCGATCTGTTCGAGCGGGGATTCGATCGCCGGCTCCTGATCTGGCTCGGGATCGTCATGGTGGGGACCGGCATCGCGGGCCTGCGGGGCCGGCTGCCGGGGTGCGAGCCGGCGCCGTACATCATCCGGTTCACCGAGGACCGTCCGAACCCCCTCTACCGGCGCCTCTGTTACACGACGGCGTGGGGCGAGGTCGTGGCGTTCGCCGTGCTCAACGCCGCGGGACTGGCGTACGCGATTGCTACCGGGGAATGGCGCCTCAAGCAGATGTACGAGTACTTCTACTTTCCGATCGCGGGCACGATGTGGCTGCTTGGCGCGCTCGGCCGGTTGCCGCGCGTGAGACGGTCGACCGCCGGAGAGGGCCACGAGCGTCGGTACTTCTACGGCTCTGTGTGGGCGGTGACGGTGGCCCAGCCCCTGCTGTGGTTCATGTGGAAGGCCCTCCCGCGCAGCACCGCGTCGGATGCCGTCAAGCTGGTGGTGTTCCTCGGCATCCTCGCATTTGTCGGGAACATGGCGAGAAACGGACTGCTGCCTCGCACGCGACCCATCGTGCCGGGAGAATTGGCAGTTTCTGATTGAGTTCAGAGTTCAGAGTTCAGAG
>Ga0156330_1083_pt1 | contig 9996 bp, 7 predicted proteins | sample RifCSPlowO2_12_FD_107978 | JGI IMG/M metagenome (GOLD analysis project Ga0156330, IMG submission 107978) | Acidobacteria bacterium RIFCSPLOWO2_12_FULL_67_14b | reverse complement strand
CGGGCACGCGCAGCGGCTGTCGCCGCCGGATCCGTCGGCCGCTTCCATGGCCGCCATCACGCGATCGGTGATGGTCCCGGCCGTCTTCACGAACGCCTGCACCGCGTTGGGCACCACCAGCCCGGGCCGCAGGATGTTGCCCTGGATCGAGTAGAAGATCTGCGTGCCCGGCACCATGCCCTGCACGTCCTGTGACACATAGCCGTTGGTGAGGCCCGAGTGGCCGGCGCTGCGGCCCTGCAAATCGAGGATGCCGAACTGCCGGCTCTGGAACGCCGGGTCCTGGCTGAGCATCTCGATGATGGCTTTCGGGTCCGTGCCCTTCTCGAGTTCCTCGAACACCAGCATCTGGTTCTTATGCGTGCCGTCGACGCCGGCCTGGCATGCTGCCACGCCCCTGCCCGGCACGACCACGGCCTGCACGCCCATCAGGAACTGGTCGTCGCGGTCCACACAGGTGGCCGAGGCAATGACGACGCGGCCGGTGGCGCGGTCGACGGCGATCACCGACCAGGTGGCAAATGCTGAGGAGGGCAGGGCGAGTATTGCAACAAGAGCGACGGCGGTTCGGACCATGAGAGGTGTCCCCTTTATGGGGGAAATCTTAATGCAGATCCGTGGGCGGATGCGCCGCCGGCAGCCGCGAGGCTTGGGCTCGGTGGTAAACTGTCGCGGTCTCTTTTGGGGAGGTTGCCTGTGAGCATGGCGCGAATCGGTCTCGGTCTCGGCGTCGTCGTGGCGGCGGTCTTGGCAGGGTCACCCTCGGGGCAGGCGGCCGGTAGCGCCCAAGCGGCGCCCACCTTCACCAAGGACGTCGCGCCGATCTTCTATTCCCGCTGCGTCGAGTGCCATCGCCCGACGATGTTCGCGCCGATGTCGCTGGTGAAGTTCGAGGAGGCGCGCCCGTGGGCGCGATCGATCCGCCAGCGGGTGGCGACCCGCACGATGCCGCCGTGGGGCGCCGATCCCGCGCACGGGGTCTTCAAGAACGACCCGCGCCTCTCCGACAAGGAAATCGCCACCATCCTCGCCTGGGTGGATGCCGGCGCTCCGAAGGGCGACGACAAGGACCTGCCGGTGGCGCCCACGTTCGCCGAGGGCTGGAGCATCGGCAAGCCGGATGCCGTGTTCACGATGACCGAGGACTTCAAGATTCCGGCGACCGGCGTCGTCGAGTATCAGTACCTGCGGCTGCCGACTGACATCACCGAAGACAAGTGGATCCAGGCGATCGAGATCAAGCCGCAGGCGCGCGCGCACGTGCATCACGTGCTCGCCTACACCCAGCCCACCGGCTCGCCCCTCAACCAGGGCGGCGCGCTCGGGCCGGGCAACATCGGCGGCGTCACCCCGAACAAGCCGGGCGTGGTGTTCGAGCCGGGCGTCGGCCGGCTGCTGACGGCCAACTCCGACATCGTGCTGCAGATGCACTACACCACCAACGGCGAGGCGACGACGGATCGGACGCAGGTCGGCATCGTGTTCGCGAAAGCGGCGCCGAAGTTCCAGCAGCGCGGCGGCAGCGTCATCCAGCCGCGGTTCGTGATTCCCGCCGGCGCGCCCGCGCACGAAGTGCGGGGGACGCGCGTGCTCGCCGCCGACACGCTGATCACGTCGTTCACGCCGCACATGCACGTGCGCGGCAAGGACATGATCTACATCGCCAAGTTCCCCGACGGCACCACCGAGACGCTGCTGTCGGTGCCCCAGTACGACTTCAACTGGCAGCTCACCTACGAGCTGGCCAAGCCGCGGCTGTTTCCGAAGGGCACCGAGATCGAGGTGATCGCGCACTACGACAACTCGCCGGGCAACAAGTTCAACCCGGATCCCGCCAAGGACGTCCGCTGGGGCGACCAGACGTGGGAAGAGATGATGATTGGCTTCTGGGGCACGAGGGTCGAGCGCCAGCCCGCCCCTTCGTCGCCACAGGAACGCCGGTAGGCAGGTGGCGACAAACCTCTAGGTTTGTCGATCCGAAACGATGATTTCCAGACGCGCGTTCCTGTCGATGGCCGGCGCCTCGGCGCTGGCCAGCCCGATGCGCGTGTGGGGCCGCGCGCAATCGCCGCCGGCGATCGACGCCGCGCGATTGCGGCGGCGCCTCGAATCCCTCAGCACCTACGGCCGCCCGCCCGGGGGCACCTTCGCCTCCGGTGTGAGCCGCGTCGCCTATTCGGTGGCGGACGTGACCGCGCGGGCGTGGATGCTGGAGGAGATCAAGTCAGCGGGCGTCGCCCCGCGCCTCGACGCCGCCGGCAACATCTACGCGCGGCTGGCCGGCGGCGAGCCCAATCGCCCGCCGATCCTGTTCGGCTCACACATTGACTCGGTGCCGGGCGGCGGTAACTTCGACGGCGACCTCGGCGTGATGGCCGCGCTCGAAGTGATCCACGCCGTTCAGGCCGCGGGGCTCAAGACCCGGCATCCCCTCGAGTTCGTGTTGTGGGCGCACGAAGAAAGCACCGCCTTCGGCAAGGGCACGGCCTGCAGCCGGATCGTGGCGGGCGATCTCAAGCCCGGCGACCTCGATCAGGTGTGGAACGGCATGCGCCGGGCCGATGCGATCCGCCGGATCGGCGGCGACCCGGATCGCATCGAAACCGTGGTGAGGCCGAAGGGATCCTGGCATGCCTACCTCGAACTGCACATCGAGCAGGGGGGCACGCTGGATCGGGCCAAGGTACCGATCGGCATCGTCGAAGGCATCGTCGCCATCCACCGCTACGACGTCGTCGTCGAGGGCTTCGCGAATCACGCCGGCACCACACCGATGGGCGAGCGGCAGGATGCGCTCGTGGCGGCGTCGACGCTCGTGCTCGCGGTGCGCGAGATTGCGGCCAGCCGCCAGGGCCGCCAGGTCGGCACGGTGGGACGGCTCGAGGTCGAGCCCAACTCGCCGAATGTGATTCCGGGCCGGGTGGCGCTGAGCGTCGAGTTCCGCGACCTGTCCGAAGCGACCTTGCGCGAGCTGGGCGAGGCGGTCAAGGCGCGCGCGGCCGCGATCGCGCGCGACACCAAGACGACGATCGCGTTGACGCTGGCGACTACCAACCCGTCGGCCCCCGCGCATGCGGGCGTGCAGGATGCGATCGGCAGGGCGGCGGATCAGCTGGGCCTGCAGACGCGGCGGCTGCCGAGCGGCGCCGGCCACGACGCGCAGATGATTGCGTCGCTGTGCCCGATGGGGATGATCTTCGTGCCGAGCGTCGGCGGCATCAGCCACTCGCCGCGCGAGCTGACGTCCTGGGACGACTGCGCCCGCGGCGCCAACACCCTGCTCGGCGCCGTGCTCGAACTCGATCGGCGCGACAGCGTCTAGGACTCGCGCCTTCGGCGCTCGTGGGCTCCTCGCTTCGCTCGTCGTGGGAGTCGCTCGCTCACGCTCGCTCCTGGGACTTGTGGCCTTCGGCCACTCGTGGGAGTGGGCGGCTTCACGAGCGGCGTCAGCCGCGAGTCGCACGAGGCGCGAAGCGCCGAGTCCGCGTACAATGTCCACGGTGCCGCTGGTCCGCCTGATTCGTCCCCTTCCGCGATCCCTCACACGTTCGCTGTCGTTCATCGCTCTCGCCGCCTGGATCGTGGTGATGGGCGTGATGATCAACCGTTCGTACCTGCAGGCGTCCCAGAACCTCGCCACCGACCTCGCACGCTACGGCACCTCCGCGCAGTGGCGCGGCGTCTACTACCGCGGCGAGAAGATCGGCTTCACCGTCAGCCAGGTCGTCCCCGTGGACGATGGGTTCGAGCTGCAGGAGGATGGGCGCCTGCAGTTCTCGCTGCTGGGCGCGACGAATGCGGCGGTGCTGCGGACGTCCGCGAAGGTCGATCGCGCGTTTGCGCTGCAGTCGTTCGAGTTCTCGCTCGATCCCGGTACCGGGCCGCTGAAGATCACGGGACGGGTCGACGGCCTTCGGCTCTCTCTCGACATTCAGACCGCGGCCGGCACGCGCAGCGAGCAGCGCCAACTGAGCGAGCCGCCGGCGCTGATGCTGAGCCTGGGGCGGCGCCTGGCCAACGAAGGCCTCGTGGCCGGCACGCGCAAGCAGTGGATGGTCTTCGATCCCGCCACGTTGAAGAACGCGCCCGTGGCCGTCGACATCGGCCAGCGTGAAGTCGTGACGGCCCGCGGACGCCCGCTGCCCGCATTCAAGGTGCAGATGGGGTTCGCGGGACTGTCGACGACGGCGTGGATCACCGACACCGGCGAGATCGTCCGCGAAGAAAGCCCGATGGGCCTGATCACCGTGCGCGAGTCGCAGGAGCAGGCGATGGCCCTTGCCGTGGGGGCGCAGATGCGGGTCGACATGCTCGAAGCCTCCGCCGTCGTGCCGACGATGAGCCGCAACATGCGCATCGACGATCCGCGCGGCGTGCAGCGGATGCGCCTGCGGCTCGAGGGCGCCGACCTCTCGGGGATCGATCTGCAGGGCGTCGGCCAGTCCGTCGACGGCGGCTTCGTCGAGCTCGTCGATCCGCGCACGCTCCAACCCGAACCCGCCGACCCCGACCTGGCGCGCTACCTGGCGCCCGAGCCGTTCATCGAGAGCGATGCGCCCGAGATCCGCGCCGAGGCGGAGACGATGGTGCAGGGCATCACCGGCACCCGCGCGCGGGCCGAGCGCCTGACCCGCGAGGTCAACCAGCTGCTCGAGAAGAAGCCGACCGTGAGCCTGCCCTCGGCGCTCGAAGTGCTGCGGACGAAGGTGGGCGACTGCAACGAGCACACGGCGCTGTTTGTCGCCCTGGCGCGATCGATCGGCATTCCGGCGCGGATCAACGCCGGCCTCGTCTACGTCCGCGGCGCGTTCTATTACCACGCGTGGCCCGAGGTCTACCTCGACGAAGGCAACGGCCGCGGCTTGTGGCTGCCCGTGGATCCCACACTCAACCAGTTCCCGGCCGATGCCACCCATCTGCGGCTCGCGCGCGGCGGCCTCGACCAGCAGACCGCGATCCTGCCGCTCGTGGGCCGCCTCCGCATGCGCATCGTCGAGCTGGACGTCGACCCGACCTCGATTCCGGTGCTGGTGGGCCGGCAAGACGCGGATGTCCGCCCGCTCTCGCTGGCGCTGCCGCAGCGGCAGGCATGCGGATGCTGGGCCTCGCCGTGCGCTTCCGACAAACCTGAAGGTTTGTCGCCACCAGCGGGTCGGCCACCAGCGGGTCGGCGATGATCACCGTCGAACATCTGGTCAAGCGTTTCGGCAACTTCACGGCCGTCGACGACGTGTCGATCGACGTCGCGTCGGGACAAATCCACGGGTTTCTCGGGCCCAATGGCGCCGGCAAGACCACCACCATCCGCATCATCGCGGGGCTGCTCCGGCCCGATGCCGGCCGCATCCTGGTGAACGGCCACGACCTGGCGATCGAGCCGGAAGCGGCGAAGGCGGCGCTCGGGTTCATTCCCGACCGCCCGTTCATCTACGAGAAGCTCACCGCCGGCGAGTTCCTGCGCTTTCACGCGGGCCTCTACGGCATGGACGAAGCGGCCATCGACGATCGGATCCGGGAGATGCTCGACATCTTCGAGCTCGGCAAGTGGCAGCACGAGCTGGTCGAGAGCTTCTCGCACGGCATGAAGCAGCGGCTGGTGATGAGCGCCGCGTTCCTGCATCGGCCCAAGGCCGTGCTCGTCGACGAGCCGATGGTGGGCCTCGACCCGCGGGGCGCCCGTCTGATCAAGGACGTCTTCCGCCGGATGAGCGCGCACGGCGTGGCCATCCTGATGAGCACGCACACGCTGGAGGTCGCCGAGGAGATGTGCGACCGGATCAGCATCATTCTGAAGGGGCAGATTATCGCGCACGGCACGGTCGAGGAACTGCGCGCTATGGCCGGCACGCCGAACGACGAGCTGACGCCGGTGTTCCTGAAGCTCACCGGCGGCAGCGGCCTCCAGGAGATCGACGAGATCGTGTGATGGCCAGCGCCAACGCCGCCCCGCGCCCGTTCCCGTACCTGCTGCTGCCGTCGCTGTGGGCCTCGCGCAACCGCGCGCGCCGGCGCGAGAAGGGCGATCTGCTCCGCGGCGTGATCTTCGGCGGCATCGGCCTGGGCGTGATGGCGGCGCTGTTCTCGGGCGCTTTCTGGGTGACGTGGCAGGCGGCGCAGTACGAGGAGCTCGGCGATTACCTGATCCGCATCGGCCTGGCGTGGCTGTTCCTGACGTTCCTCTCGTTTCTCGCCTTCAGCGGCGTCGTCGCCTCGCTGTCGACGTTCTTCCTCTCTGACGACTTGCGGCTGATCCTGGCGGCGCCGATCGCCTCCCGCCGGCTGTTCCTCGCGCGGTTCGCGCGGACCACGGCCCAGGCCGGGTGGATGGTGGTCGTGTTCCTGGTGCCGGTGCTGGCCGGGGTCGCCACCGCGAAGTGCGTGTCGCCGATGTTCATCGTGACGGCGATCGTCACGGTGGTGCCGTTCGTGATCATTCCGGTCGGCATCGGCTCGGCGGTCACGCTGCTGCTGGTCAACGTGTTTCCGGCCCGCCGCGCGCGCGACATCCTCATGTTCATGGGCCTGGTCTTCGCCGTCAGCATCGTGATGCTGCTGCGGTTCATCCAACCGGAGCGGCTGCTGCGCGTCGAGTCGATGCCCGAGGTCACGGATTTCTTCGCCACGCTGCAGTCGCCGATCACGCCGATGTTCCCGTCGTTCTGGGCCGCCGAGGCGTTGTTCGCCGGTCTGCAGGGCGGCCGCGATCTGCTGCACCTGGCCGCCTTGTGGACCACGGCGCTGGCGGTGGTGATCGGCGTCGGCGCCGCCTTCGAGCGGTGGCACTTCGCCGGATTCAGCAAGTCGCAGGAGGCGCGCAAGGCCCGCTTCGCGCAGTGGAAGGTGCTCGATCGCTTCGCCGCCGTGTTGCCGCTGTCAACCGTGCGGCGGCACCTGCTCGTGAAGGACCTGAAGGTGTTCCTGCGGGACGTCAGCCAGTGGTCGCAGCTGCTCCTGCTGCTGGCGCTGATTCTGGTCTACCTCTACAACTTCCGCGTGCTGGATCTGGATCGCATTCCGTACATGAGCGGCGTGCTCAAGAACACCTACGCGTTCCTCAACCTGGCGATGGCCGGGTTCGTGATGGCCACCGTGGCCGTGCGGTTCGTGTTTCCGGCCGTGTCCGCGGAGGGCGCCGCGTTCTGGGTCATCCGCACCGCGCCGATCTCGCTGCGCGATTTCCTGTGGTCGAAGTTCTGGACCGGGCTCGTGCCGGTGCTGTTCCTCACCGAGTGCCTGATCATCGCCGGCAACGAGCTGCTCGGCGTGGATCCGTTCCTCAAGCGCGTGTCGGCCGTGGCGATCGTGTTCATGGCCTTCGCGCTGGTTGGGCTGGCCACCGGCCTCGGCGCGCGCTACCCGCGGTTCACCGCTGACAATCCCAGCCAGGTGGCCGGCTCCTACGGCGGCGTCGCCTTCATGATCGTGGCCGTGCTCTTCATCCTCGTGACGATCGTGCTGCTCGGATGGCCGTCGAGCGTCTACCTGTTCAGCCAGGTCCGCGGCCGCCCGCTCACGGACTTTCAGCAGTGGATGATGGCGGCCTGCTTCGCCACGGCTGCAGCCATCAGCATCGCGACATGGCTGTTGGGGATGCGCACGGGCGTCCGCGCGTTGCAGGAGCTGGACCGCACGCCGTCGTAACCCGTCCAAGCCACGGAAGCCCGGAAGCACGGAATGGACTGCAAAAGTGTTTTCCGTGTCAACCCCACCTTGACCTCATTGTTCGCTAAACTGTGGCGCCATGACACGACTCTTCGTTGCCGCGCTGCTGGCCACCGCCACCTTACACACACAAGACGCGCCGTCGCGCGTGTCGGCCGGGCCCGATCCGTGGTTCGGCACCTTCTCGATCATCGCCTTCGATCCCGCCACCAACGAGTTGGGCGTCGGGGTCCAGTCGCGGGCGTTCGGCGCCGGCGCCGCGGTGCCGTACGCCAAACCCGGCGTGGGCGCCGTGGCCACGCAGGCGTCGGCGAACCGGCAGTACGGGCCGAAGGCCATCATGCTGCTCGAACAGGGGCTGTCGCCCGACGAGGTGATCAAGCGGATCACCGACGACGATCCCGGCCGCGACACGCGGCAGGTCGCGGTGATCGACACCAAGGGCCGATCCGCCGTCTACACCGGCAAGCGCGTGATCGATCGCAACTTTGATCCGAAAGACCTCGTGCACCTCGGCGGGTATGCGGGCCATGTGAGCGGCCTCAACTTCTCGGCGCAGGGCAACACGCTCGCCAGCAAGGCGGTGGTGGACGCCATGGCCGCCGCCTACCAGAACGGCAAGGGCTCGATGGCCGAGCGCCTCATGGACGCCCTCGACGCCGGCCAGTCGAAGGGCGGCGACACGCGCGGCATGCAATCGGCCGGCATTCTCGTGGTGCGCCCGCTTCCGCCCAATTCCGACTCCACCGTCGAACGCGTGGTCGACATCCGCGTGGACGATTCGGAAGAGCCGTTCAAGGAGTTGCGCCGCCTGCTGAACATGACCCTCGGCGTGCCGAACCGGCTGACCACGCAGTCCGCGGCGCTGGCCAAGGCCGGGAAGTTCGCGGAGGCGATTGCGGAACAGAAGAAAGCCCTGGCCATCAACCCGCGCGCCGAGACGCTGATCTACGCGCTGGCGCAGCGTTACGCACAGGCGGGCGACGCCAGGCAGGCACTCGAGCAGCTCGGGCACGCGATTCGCCGCCAGCCGAAGCAATGGAAGGCGCAGGCCGCCGGCGATCCGATCTTTGCGAAGATGACGGACCTGCCGGAGTTCAAGCGCCTGATGACGCCGTGATGCGGCGTCCGCTATTGACGCCGAAGTAGAGCGAGGGGCGATTCGCTCGCCGCCCGCCGCGCCGGCACGTACGAGGCCAGCGCGACCACGGTCACCACCAGCGTGACAACGGATGCGTAGGTCAACCCATCCGCCAGCAGTACGCCAAACAACAGGCTCTGCAAGCTCCGCGTCGCGAGGACCGCAACAGCCAGCCCGAGGCCGATGCCGATCGCCGCCCGCGTGCCGGCCGACCGGAACACGCCGCCGACGATGTGGCGGTGAGTGGCGCCGACGGCCATGCGAATGGCGAATTCCTGGCGGCGATTCGCGACGTCGAGGCTGACGAGGCTGAACAGCCCGAGCATCGACAGCGCGAAGGCCAGGCCCGCGAACAGCGCGAACACCCAGGCGCTGAAGCGCCACGGCGCCATCGCCGTGTTCACGATGTCTTCAAGCGTCGTGATGCCGCTGACGAGCACACGCGGGTCGAGTGCCTTGGCCTGCGTCTGGATGGCCGCCGCCACCGCCAGCCGGTTGCGTTCTTCGCCGCGCTTCATCCGCACCACCAGGCTGGTGACGGGTACGCGCGTCTGCGCCGGCGGGTCGTACAGGTCGAGTTGAATCTCGTTCAGACCCCGATACCGCACGTTGCCGACCACGCCGACGATGGTTCGCCAGACGCCGTCTGGATTCGGCTTCGCTGTGAAGGCAGCGGCCTTGATGCGCTTGCCGATGGGATCCTGCCCAGGAAACAATGCCGCCGCCGTGCTTTCGCTGATGATCGCCACTCGCGGCGCAGTGGCGGCATCGTCATCCGTAAAGGTCCGGCCGCGCTTGAGCGGGATGCGCATCGTCTTGAAGTAGTCGGGCGTCGCGCTCAGGTAGTTGACCACCGGATTCGCGCTCGCGGTTGCCGGGGTTTCTGGCTGGCCTTCGGCGAGCGCCCATGTCCCCTGGCCGATCGATCCGAGCTCCATCGGCGTCAGGAAGACGCCACCAGCGGATTCCACATCCGGCATCGCCGCGATCTGCGGCAGCAAATCGTGGATCCACGTGTTGACCGGTTGCGACTGCCCGCGCGGCTCGACCTTGAGCCTCAGCAGGGCTTCGCCCTGGAATCCGATGTCGAGGTTCTGCAGCGCCTGGAAACTGCGCACGACCAGCCCGGCGGCCACCAGCAACACCACCGCCAAGCCAATCTGCACCACCAGCAAGGCGGATCGGGTCCGGTA
>Ga0156330_1249_pt4 | contig 10035 bp, 6 predicted proteins | sample RifCSPlowO2_12_FD_107978 | JGI IMG/M metagenome (GOLD analysis project Ga0156330, IMG submission 107978) | Acidobacteria bacterium RIFCSPLOWO2_12_FULL_67_14b | reverse complement strand
TTATGCGAGCCGGAAGTGAAGCAGCCGACGGGACCATCAGGTACGTGCGACGGCGTGACCCGGAAGAAGAGCGGGGCGGGCCTGCTTCCTGACAGCAGATGCACAAGACGGCGTTTTGCAGAACGGCCGCGCCGACGGCAGCCGCAGCCTGGCGCACCTGCGCGCGGACCTGGGGCGTGCGATCGGCGTATGTCCAAGGTCCGGGGCCCTGAAGTTCGAGATCGAGCAGCCGCTGCCTCGCCGCTCGGCGGATCGGAAAGCCGCTTGCGGATGTCGTCCGCGGACGCGGTGTCGCCGAGCGCGCAGAGGACGTCCATGATCTCCCGCTCGCGCCGGCTGAGCTTCTCGGGAGAGGCGTCCTGTGCGTTTCTTGAGCGCATCAACGCTTTGCTCTGCAATCAGCCCCTCCGTTGCGTGATGGGTCACGGGCACAGATGACGAATCGGAGCCCGGAGACATGCCTCCCAGCGTTCGCTCTCGTCTCGCCGGTCAAATGTCGCTCGGCGCATCAAGCGCCTGGCTAATGGCGAGGTCAAGAAAATCGCCACGCCCCCACAGCCTCCGCTCCATTTGACGGTGTCGCTGGCCTCGGCTCGCTCGAACGCTCACGCCGGGAGGCATGTCTCCGGGCTCCGCCTCCGAGGTCTCCAAGTGCGAGGCGAACATAACGCAACGAGGGGGTGATTTCAGAGAAAGCGGAAAGATTACGATGCGCTTCATGAGCACAACTTTCGAGCGGAGAGGTTACGCCTTCAAGAACGGCCGCAACTCCGCGAGGACTTCCTCGGGCACGTCCTCCTGGATGTTGTGGCCGCCGGCCAGGCCCTTGCCCGTGACGGTCACGCCCTTGCCCTTCCAGATCGCGAGCACGTCGTAGATCCGCCCCATCGGCCCCTTCAGCCCCCACAGCGTGAGCAGCGGGCAGGCGACCTTCTTGTTGAGGTCGGCTTCGTCGTGTTTCAGATCGATCGACGCGCCGGCGCGATAGTCCTCGCACATCGCGTGGATGTTCTCGGGCAGGCTCGACGTGCGCAGGTATTCGATCTGGTTCTCGGCGGTGGCGCGCGCCTTCTGCGCTTCGTACTGCGCCTTCAAGTCGTTCTCGGGCCCCGGCGCCGGGCGCACGTAGTTGAACCAGTGGAAGTAGGCCTGGATGAACGCGATCGTCACGTGCGTGTAGAGGTAATGGGTCGGGACGATGTCGAGAACGGCGAGCCTCGTGACCTTGTCCGGGTGATCGAGCGCCAGGCGATGGCCGACGCGGCCGCCGCGGTCGTGGCCGACGACGGCGAAGCGGTCGAAGCCGAAGCTCTTCATCACCTCGACCTGGTCGAGCGCCATCGCGCGCTTCGAGTAGTTGGCGTGGTTCTCGCCGTCGGGCGGCTTGCTGCTTTCGCCGTAGCCGCGCAGGTCGGGAACGATCACCGTGTAGTCCTTCGCCAGCTCCGGCGCGATCAGGCGCATGGACACGTGCGTCTGCGGCGCGCCGTGCATCAGCAGCAGGGGTGGACCCGAACCGGCATGCACGAGGTTGATCTCGGCGCCTGACGTCCTGACGATGGCCGACTTGAAGCCCGGAAAGAACCTCAGCGTGTTGCCGGCGCCCGCGGGTTGCGCGGCGAGGGCCGGGGCGCCGACGGCGAGGGCCGCCGCCATTTGCAGCACTTCGCGTCGGTTCAGGCTGTGCATAGAGGGCATTCTAGCCGCGCGGGACTACCCGCGGACCGTCCTGATCGCGAAGACCGGCGCAATCTCGTTCCCATTGGTCGCCTGGAAGCGGACCGTGATCGTCTTCTTCCCGGCGGCCGCCGGCACGGCGTACCGCGCGTCGTAGAACTTCGACACGCTGCTCTGCGGATGGGCCTCGTCTTTTACGGCGACGCCGTCGATCAGGATGCTGAAGCTGCGCGCGCGGCGGTTGTCGCTGTTGTAGGTCACGACCACCGAGACGCTGATCGAGCCGTCGACGGGCAGATCGTAGGAGAACCACTTCGCGCTCCTGCGCCCCGGCCGGCCGTCGGTGCGGACGATGGTGGACTCTTCGCCCTGCAGATTGAACGGCTTTTCGGCCGCGGGTTCGACGGTCGCGATCGACGCGATGGTGGCCGTCTCGAGGGCCAGCCGGCGCTTCTTCTCCGCGTAGATCTCCGCGACCTTGGCGTCGAACTCCGCCGGCGTGAGCACATCCCAGTACGCCGCATACGTGCGGCGGTGCACGCCGTAGAACGGGCGGAACTCGACATCCATCGCCGTCGATCCTGACGGCGTGCGGGCGACGGCTTTCGCCAGGAACGTGCCCGGCTTGCCGGCGACCGGCCGCAACTGGCCCTCGAGCGGCAGGCTCGTGACAAGCGCGGGCGGCTCGGGCGGCGCCGATCGCACGCCGTCGCCATCGCCGTCTTCCCGGCGGCGGGGCGCGGGGCCGAGATCGCCGGCCAGCACGAGCGGTCCCCACACGACGGCGGCTTTCTTCGGGTTGTCCTTCAGGCGATCGAGCCGGATGGTCTTCGGCAGCTTCAGCGCCACGGTGTCGCCGGTCTTCCAGGTGCGCGTCACCTCGACGTACGAGCCCGGACGCGGCACGTTGGCAACGGCTTCACCGTTCACCGTCACCGAGAACCCCGACTCGGCCCACGACGGCCGCCGCAGCGCGAGCGTGAACGCCCTCGGCGTCCTCACCTCGAACGTCATCGTCGCCGTATCACCCTCAGGGAATCCAGTGGTCATCTCGAGCTTGACCCCCGCCGCCTCCCATTGCGCCGTCGACGGCGCGTAGAGGTTGACCCACAGCTTGTCGCCCGACTCGTAGTACAGCCCGAGGCCGTGCAGCGCGTGGCTCTCCATGCCAGTGCCGACGCAGCATGTGAAGCTGCGGTTCATGTCCGCATACTCGCGGCGCACGCCGGTGCCGACCGGCACCATGTAGCAGGTCGCGCCGTCTTCGGAATCGATCGATCCGAGGATGTGGTTGAACAGCGCCTGCTCGTGGAATTCCGCGTAGCGGATGTCGGGCTGCAAGGCGAACAGCTTCCGCGTGAGCTTCAGCATGTTGTAGACGTTGCAGGTTTCCGCGGTGCGGCCTTCGGTGATGTTGCCCAGCCGGTCTGGCTCGCGGAAGTATTCGTCCTTGCCGTGTCCGCCGGTGGCGAACGTGTGGTGGTTGACCACGCGGTCCCAGAAGAACATCGCCGCGGCGCTGTCGTTCTTGTCGCCGGCATACGCGTAACGCGCCGCCGATCCGATCAGCTTCGGCACCTGCGTGTTGCCGTGCAGGCTGCTCAGCGGATCCTCGCCGCGCTTCAGCAGATCGATGACCGCCTTGTGCTCGAACTTGTACGAGAGGTCGAGCCAGCGCCTGTCGCCCGTGTCTGCGTAGAGATCCGCCATCATCTCGTTCATGCCGCCGAACTCCGTGGCCAGCATGCGTTGCACCGTCGCATCGTCCATCGGCGCCAGGTATGAGTCGGCCCACTGCGCGAACTTGATCTCGATGTCGAGCGCAGTTCGGTTGCCGGTGTAGCGGTACGCGTCTCGCAGGCCGGCGAAGGTCTTGTGCAGCGTGTACCACGGGGACCAGAGGCCGTTGAGGTCGAAATTCGCCGAGCGGATGTTGCCCTTCGAGACCTCGGCGAAGGCGGCCTTCACGCCCTGCAGCGCCCCGGCGAAACCGTCGCCGTGCCGGTCTTGGACGATCTTGATCTCGCTGACGATGTAGTCAGCGCGCTGCTTGAAGCGGGCATCGCCGGTGGCGGCCCACATCAGGCTGACGGCGGACAAGTAGTGGCCCGCGATGTGGCCGGTCAGCTGCCGTCCTTCGTTGTCCCACCCGGTGTAGCCGGCGGCCTTCGGCTCGAGGCCGGCGAGCTTTCGATAGAACGCCAGCATGCGATCGGGCTCGAGCGAGAGCAGGTACTTCGCATCGAGCTCCTGCGCGTGCTTGAGCGGCCCGCCCGTGAGCCGGACGGCGCCGAGCGGCAGCGGCCGCGCGGCGTCGGCGACGGCCGGCTGAATCTTCTGCATGAAGCCGGACGAGACCAGCCACGCCGATCCGCCGGCGACCAGTTGGAAAAACTCGCTGCGTGAGATCTGCATTCGAACCTCTGAACTCTGAACTCTGAACTCTGAACTCTGAACTCTGAACTCCTACTGCCCTGCCATCTTCTTCCACTGCTCTGCGTACTGCTCGACGTTCTCTTTGGTGACGACGTCCACACCCGAGTCGATGATGGGCGATGCGGGCGGCGTGCCGTTCTTGATGCCATGCAGCAGCTTGACCGACTCGATGCCCCAACCGAAATACTTCTGGCCCAGCAGAACCTGGACCTTGCCCTCCCGGAGCAGATCCAGTGCGGGGTCGATCGTGTCGAACGAGATCACTTTCGTCTTCGTCGAATCGATGCTCGCCGTGGCGTTGCGCGTGAACACCGGCCACCCGCCCACCGAGATCCACGCGGCGAGATCCGGATACCGCCGGCCGCCGGTGGCGATGATCTCGGCGCAGCGGATCACGTCTTCCTTGATGTCGTAGACCTCGACAATGTCGATGCCCGGCGCCTGCGCCAGCGCCTCCTTCGCGCCGTCGAGGCGGTTCTGCAGATTGGCCGCGCCGAGGCTCGTGATGATCGCGACCTTTCCCTTGCCGTGCAGCAACTTGATGGTCTGTTCGCCGAGGATGCGCCCCGAGGCGCGGTCATCGACGCCGTAAAACGCGATGCGCTTCGAATTGGGCGCGTCCGAATCCCAGGTCACGACCGGAATGCCCGCGTCGATGGCGCGGTTAATCGTTTCGGTCAGGAAGTCGCCGTTGAGCGCCGAGATGGCGATGCCGTCCACGCGCTGCGTGATGTAGGACTCGAGGATTTCTTTCTGCTTCAGTTGATCCGCGCTCGCCGGCGCGTTCCAGAGGATCTGCACGTTGCCCAGTTCGGCCGCCGCCCGCTCGGCCCCGATCCTCGCGTAGTTGAAGACCGGGATGTCGAGCGCCTTGGGAATCACGGCGAACCGCAGCATCGGCGTGGTCGCCATCGACCCGCCCCCGCACGCCACCAAGCCGGACACCAACAGCAGTAAGACCAACTTACGCATCATTAACCTCTGCACCCGAGCACCCAAGCACCTACTTCTTCCTGAGCATGAGTTGATCCATGACAACGATGACAATGACGACCACTCCAACGATGAGGCGATCGTAGAAGGTCGCGCCCGGGATCTGCGGCAGCGCGTTGCGCAGCACGCCGAAGATGAGCGTCCCGAGCACGGCGCCGGCCACCGAGCCGCGTCCGCCCGTCAGGCTCGCGCCGCCGACCACCGCGGAAGCGATGATATCCAACTCGTAGCCGGTCGCAAGGTCGGCCTTGCCCTGCCCCTGCACGATCACGAGCACGACACCCGCCACCGCCGCCAGCACGCCGCCCAGCACGTAGACCGTCGTCTTGATGCGGCCGATGGCGATGCCCGAGAACAGCGCCGCGGTCTCGTTGCCGCCGATCGAGAACACGGCCCGGCCCCACTGGAAACGCGTCATCAGGATCTGGAACACCACCGCCAGTACCAGCAGCACCACCGGCGCCAGCCAGTCGGCCGGCAGCCCCAGCGGCCGCCATCCCGGCGCCAGCCGGCTCGACACGTCGTAGTACTGGCCTTCGGTGATGATGAACGCGACGCCGCGGGCGATGCCCATCATGCCGAGGGTGGCAATGAACGGCGGCAGCCGGACCTTGACGATCAGCAGCGACGTCAGCAGGCCCGAGGCCAGTCCCACCAGCACGCCGGCCGCAACGCTGGCGCCGAGCCCGACGCCCGAGGCGACGAAGAGATGACCGGTGACCACGCCGGACAGGGCAATCACCGCGCCGGGCGCCAGGTCGATGCCGCCTGAGATGATGACGACGGCGGCGCCAACCGCGGCGATGCCGTAAATCGACGAGTACTTCAGGACGAGCAGCGCGTTGTCGAGATTGAAGAACGGGTGGGTGCGGCCCGCCTCGGGCCAGAGGTACCACGCAAAGAACAGCACCTCGGCCACGAGAATCGCGACGGTGCTCAGCTCGCGGATGCCGGCGATTCTCTTCATGCGGCCGGTGGTGGGGAGGGGTGTGGGGAGTGTGGGGACAAACCTTTCTCGTCCGCCGAAGCGCGAAGCGCGAGGGCGGAAGGTTGGTCCTGCGTCGCCAGGTGCATGACCGCTTCCTCGGTGGCCTCGCCGGCCGCCAGCTCGCCCTGCACGCGGCCCTCGCGCATCACGACGACGCGATCGGCGAGCGCCAGCACTTCGGGCAGGTCGCTCGACACCACCAGCACGGCGAGCCCCTGCGCCGCTTGGCGGCGAATCATGTCGTGGATCTCGAACTTCGCGCCCACGTCCACGCCCTTGGTCGGTTCGTCGAGCAGCAGCACCCGCGGCGAGGTCGCCAGCCATTTCGCAACCACGACCTTCTGCTGGTTGCCGCCGCTCATGGTGTCGGGCGCGTCGCCGACGCTCGCCGCCTTGATCCGCCAGTCGCGCCGGATCGCCTCGGCGGTGGCGAACTCGCGCTCGCGGTGAATCAACACGTCGCCGCGGATCGTGGACGTCGGCATCACCAGGTTGTCGCGGATGTCGAGGTTGAACATCAGGCCCTGGCGCTGGCGCTCTTCGGGCACCAGCGCCACGCCGGCGGCCGCGGCCTCGCGCGCCGATCGAAATCGCACGGGCGTTCCGGCGATGCGAATCTCGCCGGCGGCCGGCTGATGAAGGCCGAACACGGTTTCGAGCAGTTCCGAGCGGCCGGAACCGACCAGCCCGAAGACGCCGACGATCTCTCCCGCCGCCACGTCGATCGAGACGTCGCGAAAGCAGGGAGGACGGGACAGGCCGCGGATGGACAAACCTGAAGGTTTGTCCCCACCTGTGCTGCCCTGTGGCGTGCGGCCCTGTGGCGACAAACCTTTGGGTTTGTCGACACCGCGTGGCGGCAGCTCCCGACCCACCATGGCGCGGACGATCTGCGAGGGTTCCGTCGCCGGCGCGTCGTAGGTGCCGACAAACGCGCCGTCGCGCAGCACGGTGATGCGGTCGCACAGGCGGAACACCTCCGGCAGCCGATGCGACACGTAGAGGATGGTCGTGCCCTGCCGCTTCACGTCGCGCAGCACGTCGAACAGGTGATCCGACTCCGCATCCGTCAGCGCCGTCGTCGGCTCGTCCAGCACGAGGATCTGGCACTTGAACGCGAGCGCGCGCGCGACCTGCAGCAGCTGGCGGTTGGCGGCCGAAAGCGACTCGGCGATCGCATCCGGATCGATCCGCAGGTACAGCCGGTCGAGCAGCTCGCGGGTCCGCTCGCGCATCTCGCGCTCGAGCAGCCGGCCGCGCGAGCAGAGCTCGCGCCCGGCGAAGATGTTGCCCGAGACGCTCAGGTTGGGGAAGCAGAGCATCTCCTGGTAGACCATCCCGACACCGCGCTCGATGGCGTCGCGCGGGCTCGCCACGTCGAGGCGCGCGCCGCGCCACCGGATCTCGCCCGCGTCGGGGCGCACGAGGCCGGCGAGGATCTTGAGCAGCGTCGACTTGCCCGCCCCGTTTTCTCCGACAAGAGCGTGCGCCGCGCCTTCGGCAACCTCGAAGCTCACGCCCGCGAGCGCGTGAATGGCGCCAAACGATTTCTCGATGCGGTGGAACTCGAGCACTGCCCGGCATCTTACGTCAAGCCACGGAGCCACGAATACGCGCTTCGATGGTAGGCTACGCCGCTATGAACGCGCGCGCGCTGCTCTCGCTGGTTACAATCGTTCTGGCTGGCTGCCAGGCCGCTCCACCGGCTCCACCGGCTCAACCGGCTCAACCGGAATCAACCGTGACGCGCGCACCCTTCGGCACGACGGCAGACGGTACGCCCGTCGAGGCTTTCACCCTCAGGAACGCCAACGGCATCGAGCTGCGCGCGATCACCTACGGCGGCATCATCACCTCGCTGAAGGTGCCCGATCGCAACGGCGCGATCGGCGACATCGTGCTCGGCTTCGATTCAATCGATGGCTACCTGAAAGACCACCCGTTCTTCGGCGCCATCATCGGCCGCTATGGCAACCGCATTGCGAAGGGCCGCTTCCTGCTCGACGGGCGCGAGTACACGCTCGCCACCAACAACGGGCCGAACCACCTTCACGGCGGCATCCGCGGCTTCGACAAGCAGGTGTGGGCCGCGGCGATCCTGCCGGCGAAGAACACGGTCGCGTTCACGCGCACCAGCGCCGACGGCGAAGAGGGCTATCCGGGCAACCTCAACGTCGAGGTGACCTACGCGCTCACCGACAAGAACGAGCTCGTCGTCGACTACCTGGCCAGGTCCGACAAGCCGACGCCGGTGAACCTCACCCAGCACAGTTACTTCAATCTCGCCGGCCACGATGCCGGCGACATCCTCGGCCACCAGTTGATGCTCAACGCCGACCGCTACACGCCGGTCGATGCCACCTTGATCCCGACCGGCGAGCTCGCACCGGTCGCAGGCACCCCGTTCGACTTCCGCCAGCCGGCGCCGATCGGGGCGCGGATCGATCAAGGCTATCCGCAACTGAAGAACGGCCAGGGCTACGATCACAACTGGGTGTTGAACAAGAAGGGGAACGAACTGTCGCTGGCGGCGCGGGTCACCGAGCCCACCTCGGGCCGCACGCTCGAGATCACGACCAACGAGCCCGGCATCCAGTTCTACGCCGGCAACTTCCTCGACGGCACCATCGCCGGCAAGGGCGGGCACCTCTACCGGCGCCGATCGGGCTTCTGCCTCGAGACGCAGCACTACCCCGACTCGCCGAACCAGCCTGCCTTCCCGTCGACCATCATCCAGCCCGGACAGCAATACCGCACGCGCACCGTCTTTACTTTTGGCCTGTCCCGAGCGCAATGAACACGGTCGAGGGGAGTCAGCCGATAGGCGGGCGCTCCTGGTGGAGCGCTTCGGCGTCGGCGTAGCGCTTCCGCAACTCCGCATAGACCTCGACGTTCGCCGGAACGGGCGCGACGCGGTCTTCCGCGCGCGGATCGGTGAATCCGCGCACGACCTCGTGCCATGACACCGGGCTCTCGCCGTCCAGCCGGTCGGCATGAAAGGCGCGCAACGCCGCGCCCAGGCACGCCGAGTTGCCGACGTCGAGCGGATACACCTCGACGCCGAACACGTCTGCCATCACCTGCAGGATCGGCCGGTTGCTCGCGCCTCCGCCGGTGGCGACGAGGCGCGTGACGCGATCGCCGGCGATGGCCACGGAGTGGTTCGCCAGGGCCATCATCTGGGCCTCGACCATCGCGCGGACATCGCGCGCGGCGTCGCCGGGGCTGAACCCGAAGCGCCGAATGCCGGCGTGGCGCACGTGCGGCGTGATCTCGGGCTCGAGCCACGGCAGCATGAACCCGCCGGCGTTGCCCGGTGGGGTGGTCTCGAGCGCTCGCGAGAACCCCGGCCAGTCGAGCCCGTGTTCGAGCCGGATCAACTCCCGCGCGAGCGATCCGTTGCGGAAGCACACCAGGCTCATGAACTCGCCGGTCGGCGATCCGAACACGTGCGACGCGCCGGCTCGCGGCTCGCGCGTGCAGGCGAACACCGTATCGCTGGTGCCGAGCGACACGGCCAGGCGCCCTTCGCTGATCACGCCGGTGCCGATGAGGCTGCACGGGTTGTCGCCGGACCACGCCACCACGGATGCGGCCGGCAGCGAGTAGCGGTCGCGCCAAAACGACGCGAGCCGGCCGATGATGGTCCACGACGGCCGCACGTCTGGCAGCCGCATCCGCAGGCCCGGCGCCGTGGCGTCGAGCGCCGCCGAAGACCAGTCGCCGGCGCGGAGGTCGATCAGGTTCATGCCCGATCCGTCGCCGGTGTCAACGGGCGCGTCGCCGCCGACGAGCAGCGACGCGAGGTACGAGCTCACCAGATGGATCCGCATGGTCGCCGCGTAGGCGCCGCGGTTGCGATTGTGGAACTTGCGGATCTGCGGGCCGGTGAAGCGCTCGGTCGCGCGCGAGCCGGTGAGGGTCGCCGTGGCCTCGGGCCC
>Ga0156330_1231_pt3 | contig 10069 bp, 9 predicted proteins | sample RifCSPlowO2_12_FD_107978 | JGI IMG/M metagenome (GOLD analysis project Ga0156330, IMG submission 107978) | Acidobacteria bacterium RIFCSPLOWO2_12_FULL_67_14b | reverse complement strand
TTGTGTGCCGCGAGGGCCGCGGTGCTGAACGCCAGCACGATCACCGCGAGCGCGCCAAACAACGGCCAGGGTGGCAGGGCCCAGTGGACGTTGGCGGCAACGGCGAAGAGGAAGAGGTGCCCGATCAGCGCGAGCCATAACCCCTGGCCGAAGGCCTCGCGCGCGCCTTCCGCTTCATCCGCCGGGCGGGGCGCGTGGCGCAACGCCCACATGTGTCCGCCCACCATCACGAGGGCCAGCCCGACGACGACCAGCAGCGACGAGAGGAGGCCGACGGTTGCGGCGGCTTCGCTCCACCAGGACAACAACACCAGCCACGACAGCAGGCTGCCGACCAGCGCCAGGATCGGCAGCGAGGCGGCAGCGCTTTCGATGAACAGCGCCGCGTTGAGGATCGCGAGCAGGAACGCGAGGCCCCAAAGGCCGGTGGACGCGAGGGAGCCGTTGGCCAGATACAGCAGGAGCGCCAGGCTGAGGATCAGCACCACGCCGCCGCCGGCCTCGGGCTGCAGCGGCCGGCCCCGCCGCCGCGCCAGTTGCGGCACGCCCAGATACAGCGCCGCAAAGGCCGCGTAGGTGGCGAGGCCCTGCGGCAACGTCTCCGGCGTCAGGTACTTCGCCGACCAGGCGGCTTCGGTCGCGAGGGCAAAGAACGCGGCCACGAAATACGGCAGGCCGGTGGCGCCGGCGAAGGTCCGCCAGACGATCAGGACCACGAGCGCGAAGAGGGCCGGGAACACCAGGATCGGCGAGGCCGCCAGCGGCTCGCGCGCCACGAGGATCGGGAACACCACGAGCAACAGCGGCGCCGCGAGCACCACCATGCTGCCGATCTCGTCGAATGCGTCCCCGAATCGCGCCGCGATCGCCGGTGCGGCCAGGAAGAACACGACGAAGAGCGTGACGAACCCCATGACCGGCATCGCGGAGCCGGGCAGATACGAGGTCGCCATCCACAGTACGAACACGAGCAGCGTCGTGCCGCCCCCGATGGCGTGGAGCATCTCGCGCGACCTCGCGATCGCAATCGCCAGCAGTCCCGCGTCGATCAGGAAGACCCATCCGAACAGCAGCGCGTAGTGATCGCGGAACTGCGGCGTCGCCGCCAGGTAGACCGCGAAGAACACGGGCAGCACGGACGAGGCCAGCGTGGTCCACTCGAACGAGTCTTTGTCCGCATGATCGCTCGTACCCGGACGCGACCGCGCAACCGCGAGCAACGCGTAGCCGATCACCGGGAAGATGGTGAAGATGCCGATGGCCAGCGGCAGCTGGGCGGCGTCGAGAAACCGCGCTATCCAGCCCCATTGATAGATCGTCGTGAACACGAGCGTCAGCGTGCTGAGAATGGTCCAGCCGCGCTTGTACGCCACCCACGCGAGACCGACGTTGAGCAACAGGAGGTAGGTGAACAGCGGCACCGGCTGGTTCGCCCCCGTCGACAGGAGGATCGGCGTGGCGAAACCGCCGAGCAGGCCGAGCACCGCGATGAAGAGCGAATCGTGCCTGATCGACAGGAGCACCGCGGTCAGGGTGACAAGCGCCAGCAGGCCGAAGGCCATCGTCCCCGGAATGAGGTGCCAGAGCGAGTGCGCCGCGAAGAAGGTGGCGAACAGGATGGCGATGGCCGCGGCATCCATCGCGTTGGCGAGGAGCGGGTACTTGCGGGCCGCCTTCCGATCGCAGGCAACGAGCAGGCCGATGGCGACGATGATGCCGATGACGACACGCACCGGGGGTTGCAACCAGCCGGCGTCGATCGAGTAGCGCAGGAAGAAGATGGCGGCAAACACCAGCGCGATGCCGGCGATCGCGGAGAACAGCTTCACGCCGACGAGCCGCTCCCAATCGAACGACCAACCCGGTCCGGCCGCCGGCTCCGGCTCGAGCGCGATCGGTTCCGGCGGACGCGGCGGCTCTGCGGGGGGCGGCGGCGGAGGCGGCACGATCGTCACCGGGCGCTCCGGGACGATGGGACGCGGCGTCACCACCGGCGGCGGCGGGACCACGGGGGCTGGCGTGACGACGGGCGGTGGTGCGATGACGGGCGGCGCTGTGACCACGGGCGGAGAGGTGACAGCGGGCGGAGGTGGAACGGCTGCCGCAACGGGAGCACGCGTTGGCGGCGGGGGGGCGGCCGGGGCGCTGAGCTTCGAAACCTTCCCGCCCAGGCTGCGGATCAGCTCGTCTTGCGACGCGATCCGCTGCTCGAGCTCGTCGACGCGCTCACGGAGCCGTCGCGCCATGACCCACGAGACGATGGGCAGGACGAACGGAATCGCCAGGAGCGCCAGGACAAGCGCTGCAGCCCCTTCCATGAACGGGCTAAGTCTAGCCCACCCTACTGCGCCGTCACCGGGGCAATGCAGTCCTCATCCTGGTTGACCACGACCGGCATCCAGCCCAGGAAGTTGGGCTGTGCCGCCATCATCAGCACCGGAGACAGGCCGTTTGGCGCGAATCCGGAGGCGGCGCGCGCCGCCAGCGCCTGCCTGAAACGATCGAAGCCGGGCACCTCGAACCACACGAAGTACAGCTGCCGCGTGACGCCGAGGTTCGAGACGCGGCGATACCCGACGCATCTGGCGGTGAGCGTCGCCTGTGCGAGACCGGCGTCGCGGGCGAGCGCCAGCACTTCTTCGCCGGCCACGTCGTTCGGAAGCTCGGATCGAAGCGCCAGCGGAATGCCGGGCTGGCCGGGCGTGCCCATCGATTCCATCTGGCGCGCGAACAGCTGCCGGAACAGGTTCATCGGCAGCTCCGGCGGCGGGCTCAACCAGACCACCGGCCCATCGGCGTCCCCCGACGTGTCGAGCTGGAGCGTCCAATTCCTGAGGTGTGCCGCGCTCACCGAGTACGGCTCCGACCGCGCGTCCCTGGCGCTGCGGACGAACAGATACCCGACAGCGCTCAACGCCACCAGGGCGATCAGGATCTTCTTAAGGCTCACGAGAGGAAGTGTACGCCGCGATCGCGATCATGTCGTCGACGGTCAGCTTTTCGAGCGCGCCCTTCATCAACGACGACCACGGGCCTTTGCGAACGCCCTGCTGCAGGTCGTACATCTGCCGCACGGTGTAGCTCGGCGAGCGGCCCGCGAGCGGCGGCACCGGGCCAAGCCCCTTCAGGTCCGATCCATGACACGTGCCGCACGCGACGGTCCGGCCCGCGCCACCGGTCTTCACGAGCAGCTCACCCTTCGCGATGCTTCCGGCCGGCACGTAGGCGACGAACCCGGACGACGCGTCGCGCAGCTCCGTGCGCACCAGGTCTTCGGGCATCTCGATGATCCGTTGTCCGAGCGGTTCGGTTCCGTCGTTGGCCGGTACGTGCATCGATCCCGAGACGCGCGATTTCGGGGCGTCCTTGGCCTCGACGACACGCACCCATTTCCTGTATGGGAACGAGCTGAAGTACGCCGCCGCCGATCGGATCTCCTCGTCGGTCGCCGCCTTGGCGTCCTGAATCATCGCGTTGGGCGGACCCATGCGCGGCTCCGCGCTTCGGCGATCGCCGCTCTTGAAGTCCGCCATCTGCTGGACGATGTATGCGGCGGGCAGCCCCGCGAGCGACGCGTTTTCGGGGCGGCCCTGGCCGTTCACGAGGTGACAGAACCCGCAGGCCCGCATGGCCGGCCGGCGGCCGTGCGCAACCGGCTCGGGCATTTGCGGATGCGCGGAAGGATGCCAGTCCGGCGGGTTGTAGGCATCGCGCGTCTGCGCGACCGTCAGCGACATGGTGCTGCCCGGCACCTGCTTGGGGTTCGGATCCACATCCGGCCGCGGCGCGCCCGGTGTGACCGGTGGATTCACGGTGTAGGCCCACGGCGGCGGCACCATCACAGGTGCCGCAGCCTGCGCGCCCGCCATCGTCTCGAATGGCCGGCCGGTGAGCACGGCCTGCCACGCCTTCGCGATCTTCTCCGTCGGCAGCCACGCCGTGGGCACGGTCGGAGCGGCGGCGGTCGCCACCGGTTGATACGTCACGGCCTTGAGATCACCGATGAATCCGGTCTTGTCCGGGACCGGCGTCAGGGCGCCGCTGCCGAGGCGAAGCGCGATGACGTCCTCGAAGAACATCGCGCCCACGTCGCGCGAGCGGCCGACGGCGTGGGCCGTGTCCGGCTCGGTGACCAGCGCCCACAACGCACCGGCGCGCCGGTTCACGGCGAACAGCCCGGTAATCGTGTTCGTGCGGAACTCGAGGTCCTTGTCGCCGACGAACAGGAGCGCCGGCACTTGTCGCGCCGCCGATGACACCAGCGCGCTGTAATAGATCCCGCCCTTGTTGACCACGAACGCGATCACGCGCTCCGGCTTCCAGGCCGCGAACTCGTAGTTGAACTGCCCGCCGGCCGACATCCCCCAGAGCATGATGGGCGCCGTGGCGATTTCGGGATGCTTCGATTGCATGGCGAAGGCGCCGAGCGCATTCACGAGCGCCTGGCCGCTCCCCTTCGACACGTTGACGTACTCTTCGATGAATCCCTGGTCGTGCGGCTTGTCGGTGAAGCGGCAGGCGACAATCGCCAGCCGATTCCGTGCCGCAAACCCCTGCCAGAACGCGTCGTCGGCCATCGCACGCCCGTCACCGTTCGAGCCCGGCACCAGCACGACGACCGCTCGCACGCGGGCGGCATCCCCGGGAATCCAGAGCCGGAATTCGGCTTTGTCGTAGTTGGCGCCGGCCGCCGCCGCCTCTTCGAGGGTGATGGGGCCGGCCTGGCGCGCGGCCGTGGTGCCCGCACCGAGCACCACGGCGGCGGCGAGAAGAATCATGGGACGAACAGCGTTCCTGAGCATATGAGCGCTTCCTGTTCCGAGAACGGCATGTAGGGGCGGACCTTCAGGTCCGCCTGAGCGGATTAACCCGGGTATCTCTTCCGCATGTGCTTGACGGAGGATTCGACCAGCTTCGTCAGCGTCGGCACATGCACGTCGGACAGGCGCTTGATGTACAGGCAAGACTTGCCGCACGAGTACGTGCCGAGCTTCGCCATCAGGTCGTCGTACTTGTCGAAGCCCGCCATGATGTAGAGCGTGATGTTCTGCTTGCGTGGCGAGAACCCGGTCATCATCCATTCGACCTCGCGGCCGCTCGCGTAGGTGTAGTTGAGCGTGCCGAAGCCGACGATGCTGGATCCCCACATCGCGGGCCTGGCCTTGGTGGCCTTCTGCATGATGCCGGCGATGGTCTTGCAGTCCTTGCGGACCTGATCGTCCTTGATCGCGTTGAGAAAGCTCGAAACGGACGCGGCGGTCTTCTGGGTTTTCAGTTCAGCCATGGGTCAGGCCGTCACCGTAATGTTGGTAATCCATGCCCTTCACTCCAGCGGCGCGATTCGAGACAGAATCTGTCCCTGTCGCGCCCGTTGCCAATTCTCCAGCAATTCTGCCTTGTGCAGCGCTGCCCATTCAAGCACGAGCCGTTGGGCTTCGGGAGGAAACTCGCCGCGCACCGTACCCGACTCCTTGGCTCGCGCTCTGTCGACCGGCGTCGGCGGCGAAGGACGAACCGCTTTCCGCCGTGTGTCTTCGTGCTAGGATTCGTGCCGTCAATCGTTTGACGGGTTCTGGCTCGCGAGCTCCAGGCCGTTCTTAGCTGCGGATCGTCGCAGTGAAGGGCTTGGCGGCTGTCGCAAGTCGTCCGGGTTGAGGTCTGTTCTGCGACCCATGTTGTCGGCTAAGGGCCGCGCCGGCTCACGCACGTGTGTGACGGAGACCGGCTGGTACCTTTGGAGATGGCTCGTCGTGAGCTGAATCGCGAGCGCGCTCTTCGCTGCGGAATCCTGCGCGTAAGAGCGGATTCTGGCGGTGGGTGCCGGACAGCAGAAACACTGTTAGGCCTCAACTCGAATCACTTGGCCGGGTTGAACTTCTTGAATAGCCTTCAGCGCCGAAGGCACGAGCGGCAACAGATCCTCAAGGGCATTGCTCGCGGCGCATAGCACGACCACGCCGAGTCGGCGCGTTGCCAGGTTCTGTTGAAACTGAAGATTCTGATCGCCCGTGACCAGTACGATGAATCCAGCGGCCTCGGCGGCGTCCAACAGTGCGCCGTTCTTCAGGCCCTTCCACGATTCCTGGCTCACGGTCCGGACGTCGAATCCGATCAGTGCCGGCGCAAGTTGCCGAGGCAACTGCTCATCGAGCAACACGCGCACGCGCCGTCACCGCTTCATGCGCTGCTTCGAGCGCAGCAACAGCCTGTTCGCGGGACACAGTTGGGAACGCATCCAGGAAGTCGTCAAGACTGTGATTACGGGCCAAATAGTCGATGAGATTGCGAAAGGGCACTCGTGTGCCCACAAAAACAGGCGTGCCGCCAAGAATGTCCGGATCGCTGTGAACAACGGCGATGGTGCTCTGCATGGGACCCTCTTCGACGATTCTACCGCGATCCCGGTGAGGCCTAACACCGGCTGCACCCGACGGCGGCCGTCAGCCTCGGCTACGAGTAGAATCTGCGAATACGGCCGCCGCGGGTGAGCCGTGTGCGCTAGGCTTCAGAGCGAAATATCTGGATCCGGGATTCGAACTTTTCTCAGCCGGCAGGCCTCTTGTACCTTGAAGGCCGTCAGTGATTACTCCAAGGCAAGAGGTTCTCTGGGTCTTGCGAGCCCAATGCCACGATCGAGAAGCGCTCGAATCGCTCCTCCGCAGCGTACAGCCGTCGCTGCATGGGTATCTCCGCACAATCGTCGGCGCTGACCATGCCGACGACGCCCTGCAGGACGTACTGATCCTTCTCTACCGCAAGCTTGCCGGACTCGAAAACCCAAAGGTGTTTCGGCCGTGGGCGTTCCGTATCGCCAGCCGTGTTGCGTTCCGACGACTCAAGAAGCAGAAGCTCTGGGAGCAAGACATCACTGGCGCCCCGCTCGAAGAGATTGCGGCCGCAGACGGTCCACTCACCGCTGATGCCCTGCGGGGTCTGCTAAACATAGACAGCGTCTCTCCGGCAAGTCGGGCCGTGTTGGTTCTCCACTTTCAAGAGGCGTTACCACTAGCAGATGTGGCCGCAATTCTCGAAATTCCGTTAGGTACCGTCAAGTCGCGTCTTGCCTATGGCTTGGCTGTCCTTCGCAGGCAACTCAATGACAAAAGGAGCCTCTGATGTCGCAGGAATCTGAAACGGTTTTACAAAAATCGCTCGATGCCGTCGATCATCTCCGCAGGCGGTTCCTCTGGGCCATCGCAGCCGTCATCGTGTTGGCGGTCGTAGGAGCGCTCGAATTGTTTACCGTGAGTCGCTTCGGAGACGACGTCGAGGAGCACATTCGAAGCTGGACGGTCCTGCTGTTCTTCTATATCGCGGGGTGGGCTCTGGCGGTGTGTCTTCACGTTACGCGAATGACCAAGAAGATCCTCCTTGGCATCGAACTATTGTCTAAGGGATAGTCTACGGACGCTGCGTCGTCTACGACCTCGCATTCCCAGGCTCGAAGCTCGCTGAGATTGAAGATGCACTCGCAACAACCTCTGCGGGAACCCCTCAGACGTTGCAGTGGACTCTGACAATTACCCTGAGCAATCTTGAAGGGTTTACCGAAGCATTGGAGGAAGCACGAGCTCACTACGCTCGGTAGGACTTCCGGCCGCGCGAGGCCCAACACGGCTTGCAGCCGACGGCGGCGTGCATACAATGGGCCTCTGCGGCTGAGCGCGAAACGTCAGGTGGACTCAGGCCGGAGAGGCTCCGAGCAGGCTGCGAGGCGTCGCACTCGACGTCCGGGCGAAACGATGGCAAACACTGATTCTCACGTAACGATCCACATGGCAGCGAGCCTCGACGGCTTCATCGCTCGAAAGGACGGGAGCGTCGACTGGCTCGAGACCTCAGACCAATTCGTAGGCGGGGACACCATGGACCCGGAATTCGTCGAGGCGTTCCTCAAGACGATCGACTGCTACGTCATGGGATCGCGAACATATGAGACCGCGTTGAGGTTTGAGGCCAAAGGGTTGGGGTGGTCGTACGGCGGCAAACCCACCTTCGTCCTCACTCGTCGCGAGCTGCCGCGGACCCGGGATACCATCGAGTTCTACTCAGGCGATCTCGCGCAGTTCGTGAATGGGCGGCTGCGGCCCACGTTCCGTACCATCTGGTTTGTCGGAGGCGGTGTCGTCTCCGCCGAGTGCCTTCGTCTCGGGCTAGCCGACGAAGTTCGTTATTCGATCCTGCCGATCTTGATTGGTGATGGGATCCCATTCTTCGAGAAGCTCGACAGAGATATCCCCCTCCATCTGGCGGAGGTCAAAGCCTACGGGAGCGGCATGGTGGAGCTTCGCTACGAGGTGCGAGGATTGGCGGGCCGATAGGCCACCTACCTGCGTGGTAATTCGAACACGTACAGAGTGTGGCCGTTCGACGGCGGATTGATCTCCGGCGTGATCGTCCGCGGCACCACGCGTGGGCTGCCGCCGCCCACACCGGTGGTCACCGCCACATACTGCTTGCCGTTGGCGCTGAACGACACCGGGAACCCCTGCACCGCGGTGCCAAGACGCGCGGACCACAGCACGTCGCCGGTCTTGACGTCGAGCGCGCGGAACTGGCGGTCCAGGTCGCCGATGAACACCACGCCGCCCGCCGTGCTCAGCGCCGCGGTCAGGTACGCCGCCCGCTGCTCGCGGCTCCACATCTCCTTCATCGTCGTCACGTCGATCGCCAGCAGCTTGCCGACGTTGCCGTCCGACCCCGGCATCTCGAAGAAACGCCGGCCGGCGGCCGTGCCGCCGGAGCCTTCGGCGAGCTCGACCTTCTGCGGCCTGATCTCCATGCACGACTGGCTCAACGGGATGATCAGCTGGTGCGTCGGCGGATGGTAGGTCATCGCCTGCCAGTTGTGACCGCCTTCCGTGCTCGGGCACACCGTCAGCCACTCATCCACTTTCTGATCGACGATGTCCTGGCGGTAGGTGGGAATGCCGCGCTCCGGATCGATCTTCTCGAATACGTTCTGGAACACCGTGTGCTCGAATCCCAGGAACTTCCCGGTCTTGCGCTCGATCCGCCACAGGATGCCCGCCTTGCCGATGGTGAAGAGGGCCTTTTCCGGACCGATGTCAACGAGGACCTTCTCGAACACTTCGTCGAGGTCGAGCGACTCGCCCGGCGTGTGCTGGAAGTGCCACGCCAGCGACCCATCGTCGGGCCGCAGCGCTACGGTCGACGCGGTGTAGAGCGCGGCATCCGTGATCTTGTTGCCCCGGCTCGCCGGCATCCACGGCTTGGCCTGCGCGATGCCGAAGTAGACGAGATCGAGATCCGGATCGTAGCTGCCGGCAATCCAGGTTTCGCCGCCGGCGCGCATGATGTCGGGCAGCGTGCCCCACGTGTCGCCGCCGGGCTCGCCATTTCTCGCCACCGTGTTGAACCGCCAGAGCTGCTTGCCCGTTTCGGCATCGTAGGCGCTGATGAAGCAGCGCTCGTTCCGGTAGATGCCGCACCCCTGCAACCCCTGGATCACCTTGCCGCGCACCACGATCGGCCCGCTCGTGTTGGAAAACCCCCTGGCCGCATCGGCGATGGCGATGTTCCACACGGTCTTGCCGGTGCGAGCGTCGAGCGCCACCAGGCGCGCGTCGGTCGTCGCGACAAAGACCTTGTCCTGGTAGATCGCAATATTGCGCATCGAGCCGAAGCCGACGATGGCCCCGGTGCCGTACTGGTTTTGCCAGATGAGATCGCCGGTGGCCGCGTCGAACGCCTGCATGGTATTGCCGGTGTTGGCCAGATACATGATGCCGTTGTGCACGAGCGGCATGGGCTGGTTCGCGCCGGACTCGTTCATGGCCCACGTCCAGGCGAGTTTCAGATCCTTGACGTTCTTCGACGTGATCTCGGTCAGCGGGCTGTAGCTCCATGCCTGGTAGTTGCGCCGCGCCATCAGCCAGTCGCCTGGATCCGGGTTGCGCAACATGGCGTCGGTCACGGGCACGTAGTTCTTCACTTCGCCGGTCACCGTCAGCCCGCGCGGAGGCGCAACTGTCGCCCGGCCCGCCGGTCCCGCCGGAGCCGGACGAGCCGCGGCGCGCACACCTGTGGCGATGGTCCCGATCGGCGT
>Ga0156330_1030_pt1 | contig 10107 bp, 10 predicted proteins | sample RifCSPlowO2_12_FD_107978 | JGI IMG/M metagenome (GOLD analysis project Ga0156330, IMG submission 107978) | Acidobacteria bacterium RIFCSPLOWO2_12_FULL_67_14b | reverse complement strand
TCGAGAAGTACGACGCCCGGGAGCCGAAGCGCTTCCTCGGGTACTACAAGGAGATGTCGAAGATCTCTGCGGAACTGGTGGCCACGGCCGGCGCCGTCACTGCTTCGAGGTCGCAGTAGGGGCGGCGTACTGGATTTCTTTGGCCTTCATCGGCTCGGAGCCGTCGCCGACGTTGACGACCACGCGCAGGCCCACCTTGAGGTCGGTCTGCGAGCCTTTGCCCTTCCCCCGCTTGAACGAGGTGATTGGACTCACGGTGATGGCCGCGTCCTTGCCTTCGGTGGTCTTGACCACGAGCTTGTTGCCGTCGATGGCGGTAATGGTCCCCATCAGCTTGTGATCGTGGCCGGGATGCGCGAACGGCACGGCGGGCGCGAGAAGGGCGAAGACGGCGGCGGCCAGGAGCATGCGCTTCATGGGAACAGGGTAACAGATCGGGCCCGATTGAGGACCGCCTCGGCCGACCAGCCCGCCTGTCGCAGGCCGCGAACACCGGTGTCGCCGTCGGACTTGCTCAGCTTCTCGGTCGGCGACTTCATCACCAGCCCATGATGCGCAAACCGCGGCATCGTCGTGCGGCCGAGCAGCCGCGCGAGGCGGATCTGGCGTCCCGTGGACGCGAGCAGGTCCACGCCGCGGATGACATCCGTGATCTTCTGCGCATGGTCGTCCACGGTGACCGCGAATTGGTAGGTCCAGTTGCCGAGCCGATCGCGGACGAGCAGGTCGCCGCACTGGGCCGCGGGATCCTGCTCCTGCGGCCCACGGAGCTCGTCGAAGAAGCGCTCGACGCCCGGCTCGATTCGCACCCGCCACCCCACGCCGTCATCCAGCGGCAGGCCCTTGTCGCGACACGTGCCTGGATAGCGATGCTCGGCGCCCGGGCCGGAGCCCGGGCCGGAGCCCGGCCTGCCCTGAGCGACTCTCGAATTGCCGGAGTCGAAGGGAGCCCGGCGCCCGGAGCCCGAGACATCCGTCCGTGAACACGCACACGCGTAGACGAGCTCGCGGTCGATCAGCGGCTGCAGCGCCTTTCGGTACACCGCGTCGCGTTCGCTCTGGCGCACCGGCGGGCCGTCGGCGACGAAGCCGAGCCACGCCAGGTCCTCGAGAATGGCGGCCTCGTATTCCGGCCGGCAGCGCTGCCGATCGTGATCCTCGACGCGGAGGAGCACGCGTCCGTCTCGAGCCGTCGCGGCGTCCCAGACGTGGATGGCGTTCACGACGTGGCCCAGATGGAGGTAGCCGGTGGGCGCCGGCGCAAATCTCGTAAGCACTCGCCGACAGGATATCGCGGCCGTTCGATCGGCTCTGTCGACCGCTCGAGGCAAACCGGCGGCCGGCCGACACGGGATTGGCGTATAAGTCGAATAGCGATGGTCCTGGTCAGCCTGGTCTTCCTGTTCGTCTATCTCTTCGGCGCGTACGCCTATGGCGCGGCCACGGTGTTCGGCTTCAGAGAGATCGGGCCCGTATGGGGGGGCCCCGTCAAGGCGTCCGCCCGAGGCGGCCGGACGCGGCTCGCCACACCCGGCCTGGCGCTGTTCGCGATCAGCACGGTGTGGTTCGTCCTCCACTGCCTGATCGAATTCAGGAACCTGGCCGGCGACACCGGACAGGGCTGGCTCGATCTGGGCACCCTCATCGTCTTCCTGTTTCCGCCGGTGATCATGCACACCGTCTACTCCGAGTCGGGGTGTGAAGGCGAGCCGCCGCCGCCCCGCATCTACCAGCATCTGCTTGTCGCCATGTACGTGGTGTCGCCGCTCGTCGGGTTGCTCCTGATCGCCGCGATCTTCGATGTGATCGCGGTGCCGCAGCGGGTCGGGCCGTGGATTGGCATTTCGATCGGCGGACTCTTCACCCTGACGAGCGTCTATGCGACCACGATGATGTTGCGGCGCCCGCGCGCGGCGCGGACGCCGGACCAGATGCGCCTGCGCAACATGATGATCTTCCTGTTCATCGGCATGAGCGGGCTGTTCATTGCGATGATCTTCATGCAGGAAGAGCGATTGCTCGTCGAGATCCTCAACCGCCTGACCCGAACGGCGCCGATCTACTTTCTCGTCGCGTCGGTCTACTTCGAGAACCGGTTTGATTTCTACGACCTCGTGGTCAAACGCGCGGTGTTGATCCTGCTGAGCGGGCTGGTGCTCGGCGTCTTCTTCGCGGCGGCGCTGCCGTGGCTCGAAGACCTGCCGGGCGGCTCGGCGCGGCCGTGGCTGTTTGCCGTCGCGCTGGCGCCGGTCGCGATGGTCATGCCCTGGCTGTTGTCGCGGGGCGAACGCTGGCTCGATCGCATGTGGCTGGGACGCGAGTTCACGCCGGTCGACGCCGTCAAGCACGTGCTGGCGGCCATGCAGCCGGCCACCGACGAGCGGTCGCTGGTCGAGGCGACCGAGGCGAGGCTGAGCGAGATTTTCGGCGCGCGCATTGCGGTGCTCGTGGGACACGAGACGCCGGAGGGGACGGCCATCGAGATGGAGGTCGCCATGCCCTCCCCCGTGTCGGGCCTGCCCGTGCGCATCGCGGTGCTCAAGGCGCCCGGCCTGCGCCGCATTCTCAGCGAGGACCTGGCGATGCTGCGATCGCTGGCGGGCGTGTTCGGCTTCATGCTCGAGAACATCCGGCTGCAGCACAAGCGGCAGGAGCAGGACCTGATTGCGCAGGAGCTGCGCCTGCAGTCGAGCCGGTCGGAGCTGAAGGCGCTGCGCGCGCAGATCAACCCGCACTTCCTCTTCAACGCGCTGAACGCGATCGCGTCGCTCATCCACACGGATCCGGGCCGCGCCGACGAAGCCGTCGAGCAGCTGGCGGAGGTGTTCCGCTACACGCTGCGGCGATCCGATTCCGAGTGGGCGCCGCTCGACCAGGAGCTGACCTTCGCGCGGGCCTACCTCGACGTCGAACGGGCGCGGTTCGGCCAGCGGCTGACCTGCACGATCGATTCGGATCACCTGCCGCCGGCCCCGCACGTTCCGTCCATGCTGCTGCAGACGCTGCTCGAGAACGCCGTGAAGCACGGCGTCTCGCAGGCGCGCGAGCCCGGCCGCATCGACGTCATCGTCCGGACGACCAGCGGCGAGGTCACGATCGAAGTCCGCAACACCGGCCCGGGCGCGGAGGCGGCCGGACACGGCCAGCGCGACGGCGAGGGCTTCGGCCTGCACAGCGTGCGCGAGCGGCTCAAGGGACATTTCGGCGACGGCGCCTCCTTTGCGCTGACGCGCGACGAGGTGGCGGGCGTCACCGTGGCCCGGATCACGATGCCGCACGTCAGGATCGCCGCATGATCCGCGCGGTGCTCGTCGACGACGAGCCGCCCGCGCGCGTGCGCATGCGGCAGCTGCTCGACGCAGCCGGCGGCGTGATCGTGGTCGGCGAGGCCGGCAGCGCCGTCGAGGCGCGCGACCTCATCCGCGACACGCGGCCCGACCTGCTCTTCCTCGACGTCGAGATGCCCGAGGTCCGCGGCACGGCACTGGCCGCGTCGCTGCCCGAACCGCGGCCCTTCATCGTCTTTGCCACGGCGTTCGAGAGCTACGCCCTCGACGCCATCGCGGTGGATGCCACCGACTACCTGCTGAAGCCGGTGTCGCGCGCGAAGCTGGCCGCCACGCTCGACCGCGTGCGCGCGCGGCTCGCCAGGCAGAGCGACCTCGAACGCGACGTCGCCGCGGCCTCGGCGGTGCAGGTGCAGATGTGGCCGGGCGCCCTGCCGCAGATCGCCGGCTTCGACTGCGCGGCCGCGTCGCTGCCGGCCCGCGGCGTCGGCGGCGACTTCTACGACGCCTTCGCGATCGGCGACGCGACGTGGGCGTTTCTGCTCGGCGACGCCTCCGGCAAGGGGATGGCCGCGGGGCTGGTCGCCTCTGCCGTCCAGGCGCGGGTGAATTCCGCGGCGCGGTTCGCGCGGTTCGCGCCCGAGGCACTCATGGCATCGGTGGACCGGGACGTCTACGCGACCACCGACGGCGCCCGCTATGCCACCGCGATCTACGCCTCGCTCGATGCCCACACCCGCGCCCTCACGATCGTCAACGCCGGGCATCCCCCGGTGATGGTCTTCGACCCGGGTGGCGCTACCATCACCCGCGTGCACTCCACCGGACCGGCCCTCGGCTTGATCGACGCCGGCGTGTTCGCCTCGCAGACGCTGACCCTGCCTCACGGCGGCGTGCTCGTGGCCTATACGGACGGCGTGTGCGAAGCGCGTGACGCGCAGGACGAGGAGTTCGGCGACGAGCGGCTGGCCACCATGCTGACCGACGGCCGGCGCCGCTCGGCCGCGGAGCTCTGCGCGGGTATTCTCGACGCCGTGCGCGCCCATCGCGGCGCGCGTCAGGATCAGGATGACGTGACCGCCCTCGTGGTGAAAGCCTCATGATCCGCACCCTGGTGATCGACGACGAGCAGCCGGCGCGCGAGCGCCTGAAGCAGTTGCTCGCCGCCCACGACGACGTGGAGGTGGTCGGCGAGGCCGAGGACGGGCTGGACGCCGCCGAGAAGATCGCGCAGCACACGCCCGACCTGGTGCTGCTCGACATCCAGATGCCGGGCGCGAGCGGCCTCGACGTGGCCGCCTCGCTCGGGCGGCCGCGGCCGGCGGTGATCTTCTGCACCGCCTTCGATCAATACGCGGTCGACGCGTTCGAGCTGTCGGCGACCGACTACCTGCTCAAGCCGGTCAACCGCGCGCGGCTCGCCGCGTCGCTGGATCGCGTGCGCGCCGCCGGCGCGCCGCACGGCCGCGATCGCGAGCTCGAAGAGATCGCCCGGGCGAAAGGCCTCGGCCCCACGCGCTTTCTCGCCCGCCGTGGCGCGCGCTTCCGCGTGGTGCCGGTGCAGGAGGTGGTGGCGTTCACGTTCGTGGACGGCGTCACCCATCTGCTCACCGCCACCGAGCAGCTGTCGATGCAGCCGACGCTCGCCTCGCTCGCCCGCCGCCTCGACCCCGCCGCCTTCGTCCAGGTGTCGCGTGTCGCGATCATCCGCCTCGACGCGGTGCGCGAGGCCAAGCCCTTCGCCGACGGCACGGGAGAGATCGTGCTCGGCAACGGGATGACCATGGCGGTCGCGCGCCGGCGTTGGCGCGTGCTGCTCGACAAGCTTGAGGCCTAAGAACGCGGGTGCCTGGAGTGCCTAAGGTGCCTGGTGTGCCTAAGGTCCCGAACCTGGCCTGTATAATCCCGACATGATTTCGCGCAGAGACCTGTTCTCCCATCTGGCAATGGCTGGCCTCGTGGCGCGGTTCGCGCCCGCCGATCTGTTCGCGCAAGCGCCCGGCGCGGCACAACGTTTTGGCAAAGAGAAGCTGCTGGTCCGCTCGCTGCGGCCGCCGGATTTCGAAACCCCCGTCGCGCTGCTCGACTCGTTCATCACGCCGATCGAGCACTTCTACGTGCGATCGCACCTCCCCGCCCCGGCCTCACTCGATGCGGCGTCGTGGGCGCTGAAGATCGGCGGTGAGGTCGACGCGCCGGTGTCGCTGTCGATCGACGAGATCCGGAAGCTCCCGGCGGTCACGATCACAATGACTCTCGAATGCGCCGGCAACGGCCGCTCGTTCTTCGATCCGGCCGTGGCGGGCATCCAGTGGGAGAAGGGCGCGGTGGGCACGGCCCGCTTCACCGGCGCGCGCATGGCCGACGTGCTCAAGCGCGCCGGCGCGAAGGCCACCGGCAAGAACGTCGAGATGCACGCCGCCGATCGCCCGCTCGGCACCATGCCGGCGTTCGTGCGTCAGGTGCCGATGGCGAAGGCCATGCACCCGGACACGCTCGTCGCCTACGACATGAACGGCCAGCCAATCTCCGCCGTGCACGGCTTCCCGCTTCGCGCGATCGTGCCCGGGTGGGAGGGCGCCTACTCGGTGAAGTGGCTCACCGCCCTCAACGTGCTCGACAAGGACTCCGACAGCTTCTGGGTCGCGACGGGCTACCGCTACCCGACCCGGCGCGTCGCGCCGGGCGCGGCGGTCGACGCGAAAGACATGGCGCCGCTCGTCGGCCTCGCGGTCAAATCGCTGATCACGCGGCCCGCGGCCGGGGCCTCACTGCCCGCCGGCCAGGTGACGGTTGCCGGCTTCGCGTGGGCCGGTGAAAACGACATCTCGAAAGTCGACGTCTCGATCGACAGCGGCGCCACCTGGCAGCCGGCCCGTCTGGTCGGCGAGCAGGCGAAGTTCGCGTGGCGCCGGTTCGAGCATGCGTTCGCGGCCACCAAGCCGGAGTCGTACCTGATCCTCTCGCGGGCCACCGATGCGAAGGGCAACGTCCAGCCCGCCGTCGCTCAGTGGAATCCGTCGGGCTATCTGTGGAATCAGTACGATTCCGTCCGCATCGAGGTCAAATAAGGTGCCCACAGTGCGTACGGTGCCTAGGGTGCGTACGGTGCGGGTGCGTACGGTGCTTGGGTGCCTGGGTGCCATGGTGCTCGGTGCTCGCATGCTGACGGCGCAGACGCTGCCGGCCGGTCCGGGCGCGGAACTCGTGAAGGCGCGCTGCGTCAGTTGTCATGAAGCGGACATCATCACGCAGCAGCGGCTGTCGCTGACCGGCTGGACCCGATCGGTCGACAAGATGGTCCGCTGGGGCGCCGGCGTCACGCCCGGCGAGCGCGAGGTCCTCCAGCCATACCTCGCGGCCCACTTCGGCCCGAAGCCGGCCGCATCCCATGCCGCCAGCGACGCCGGCGCGGCCACGTTCACGCGCGCGTGCACGACCTGTCACGACACGGACATCGTCGAGCAGCAGAAACTGTCGCGCGCCGGCTGGCTGCGTGCGGTGGAAAAGATGATGCGCTGGGGCGCGACCGTCAGTGATGCGGAGAAGGACCCGCTCGTGGAGTTTCTGGCCTCGCGCTTCCCACCGCGATAGGGGACTCGCCGCTTCGCGGCTCGTGGGAGTCGCTCGCTACGCTCGCTCTTCAGACTCGCCCCTTCGGGGCTCGTGGGACTCGCGGCTTCCGCCGCTCGTAGGGATCCCGTACTACCAACACCCTCCATGCTTTCGCGACTGCGGTACTTGTCCATCAAGCCGTTCAGCGGGGCCGCGACTTGCCTCACCTTCCGCTCGAGTTCCTCGTAGGCCGCGCGAACGAGATACCCGAGACGATGAGCGGCGCACCAAGACCGCCTCTTGCTTCGTGAAGAAGGCACGCCTGCGACGGCTGCTCGCAAACACCAGCGCGTCAGTGAAGTCAGTCAGATCCAATCGAGACCATCCGCGCGATCTCGGCCCTGGCACGGGGTGGTATCTCGGTCTAAACCCGGCGGGCACTTCGGTCGCCGTGGCGACCGGCGCAAATCATGGCTCGTCGGCACGATGGCCCGAAGGCGGAAGACCGAAGGCGGAAGGCCGAAGGCCCGACTCCCACGAGGCGCGCAGCGCCGAGTCCCACGCCGAGCGAAGCGAGGCGTCCCAGGAGCGAGCATGGCGAGCGACTCTCACGAGCGAAGCGAGTCCCACGAGCCGCGCAAGCGGCGAGTCCCCTGCATTACAATTCAAAAGATATGCCCGTAGCCGCCCCGGAGTTGGAGAAAGCTCGAAAGACGCTGGACGAATGGGTCCGCGAGTTGATGCAGTGGCACTTCAGCCCCGACACCGGCTGTCCCTTCTGGCTCGACTGGGCCGCGAAGGCCGGGTGGGATCCGCGCCAGGAGGTCAAGGCCTACACCGACCTCGACAAGTTCGGCGGCTTCCAGGACGAGTGGCTGCGCGGCGGGCCGGTGCGGCGGTGGGTGCCGAAGGCCTACAAGGACAAGCCGATCTACACGTTCGAAACCGGCGGCAGCACCGGCGTGCCGAAGTCGCGCATCAACATCGACGACTTCCGCATCGACTACGAGATGTTCAGCCAGACGCTGCCCGACGACAAGTTCCCGAAGGGCGCCGACTGGCTGATGGTCGGACCGAGCGGGCCGCGGCGCCTGCGCCTGGCGATCGAGCATCTCGCGCAGCACCGCGGCGGCATCTGCTTCATGGTCGATCTCGATCCGCGCTGGGTCATCAAGCTGATCAAGATGGGCGAGATGGAAATGATGGAGCTCTACAAGCGCCACGTCATCGACCAGGCGCTGACGCTGCTCAAGGCGCACGACGGGATCAAGTGCCTGTTCACGACGCCGAAGCTGCTCGAAGCGCTGTGCGAGCGCATCTCGCTCAAGAAGGCGGGCATCACCGGCGTGTTCTGCGGCGGCACCGAGATGACGCCGCAGTTCCATCGCTTCGCGGTCGAAGAGCTGATGGAAGGCGCCCACTTCGCGCCGACCTACGGCAACACGCTGATGGGCCTCGGCCCGAGCAAGCCGCCGACCAAGGACGACAACTGGGCGGTCATCTACTACCCGCCGGCGCCGCGCGCGATGATCGAGGTCGTCGATGCCGATGACCCGACCAGGCTCGTCGCCTACGGCCAGACCGGCCGCGTCCGCCTGACGACGCTGACCAAGGAATTCCTGATGCCGCGGTTTTTGGAGCGCGACGAGTGCGAGCGCGAAGCGCCGTGCGAGCAGTATCCCTGGGACGGCGTCCGCAACGTCCGCCCGTTCTCGCGGTTTCAGAGGGCTGTCGTCGAGGGCGTGTATTGACAACGGCGCCCCTGAACGGGCGCCCTACGGCTGTGAGACACATGCTGCATTTACCAATCTTGCGATGGGGCACTCCCTATCGAAGCGTCAACCAGGTGGTGACGCCGCACTTCCGCACGCGCGAGCCGCTGGTGTCGATGAGCCAGGCCAACCTCGGCCTGATTCGGCGCGACCTGCTGCGGCAGGCCGAGTCGCGGGCGCGACTGCAGGCGATTCCGATCGCCGAACTGGTGGCGATGGCGGGACGCGCCGCCGGGCACTTCATGAACGACCGCCTGCTGCTCGATCCGGAAAGCGGCACCCTGCAGTCGCCGGAGGACTACGTCGCGCAGGTGTCGGCGACCACGGGCATGCCGTTCAGCAACGTGCGCCGCAACATGGTGAAGGTGCACGGCGTGCTGGCCAAGGTCGAAGAAGTGCTGGCCGGCCTCACGCGCGGGCTCGACCTGTCGGTGCTGGATCAGGGCTTCAGCACCGCCGGCGGGCAGATGCTGAGCTTCTTCGCGCGCACCGACGCGCTGGGCGTGGTGCTGCCGAGCAACTCGCCCGGCGTACACTCGCTGTGGGCGCCGGCGACCGTGCTGAAGATTCCGCTCGTCCTCAAGCCCGGCAGCGCCGAGCCGTGGACGCCGCTGCGGATGATCCAGGCCTGGGCGAAGGCGGGCGCGCCGCCCGAGGCGTTCGCGTATTACCCGACCGATCACGCGGGCGGCAACGAGATCCTGCGATCCACCGGGCGCGGCATGGTGTTCGGCGACGTCGGCTCGACCAGGCACTGGAAGGCCGACGGCCGGGTCGAGGTCCACGGGCCCGGCTACAGCAAGGTGGTGATCGGGCCGGACGCCGCCGACGACTGGGAGCGGTACATCGAGGTGATCGCCGAGTCGATCGCGAACAACGGCGGCCGCTCGTGCGTCAACGCCTCCGGCGTGTGGGTCACCAGGCACGGCGACAAGATCGCCGAGGCGCTCGCCCACCGGCTCGCGCGGGTGGTACCACGCGCCGCCGACGATCCCGAAGCCGTGCTGGCGCCGTTTGCCGATCCCGAGATCGCGCGGCGCATGTCGTCGGCGATCGATGCCGACATGGCCGGCGACGGCCCGCCGGCCCGCGATGTCTCGGCCGCGGTCCGCGGCGCCGATCGCGTGGCCTCGGCCCATGGCGGCACCTACCTGCTGCCCACGGTGATCCGCTGCGATGCCGACCACCCGCTGGCCAATCGCGAGTTCCTCTTCCCCTACGCCAGCGTCGTCGAAGTGCCGGCGAGCCGGATGCCCGCATGCCTCGGGCCATCGCTCGTCGTCACGTGCATCTCGAACGATGCGGCGTTTCGGGCGCGCTTTGTTGCGTCGCCGCACGTCGATCGGCTGAATTTCGGCGCGCTGCCGACCACGCAGATCGGGTGGGACCAGCCGCACGAAGGCAACTTGTTCGAACACTTGTACGCTCGCCGCGCCATCCAGCGGCTCGCCTAGCGTGTTCGCTTGCATTGCCGATTGATGATCGACCGATTT
>Ga0156330_1100_pt1 | contig 10144 bp, 5 predicted proteins | sample RifCSPlowO2_12_FD_107978 | JGI IMG/M metagenome (GOLD analysis project Ga0156330, IMG submission 107978) | Acidobacteria bacterium RIFCSPLOWO2_12_FULL_67_14b | reverse complement strand
TGGGCCGCCCCTGTCCCCATCAGGCACCAGCCTTGCTGTGTTGTCGTTGTATGTGTTTAATGTCGTGTAATGTCTTATGGACCATCAAGCGGAACAACGGACCTGTACGCTGACAGGGACGTTGGCGGGATCGCGATGAAGGCGGACGCGCCGACCTTCGGCTCGCTATTGCCGCGGGCGCGGGCGTACGTCGCCGCCGTGGTGGTGGCTGGCGCGGGCTGCCTCGTCGCGGCGGCCTGGCAGGTACGGCTGGAACATGCCGGACTGTTCGCCGGCTTGCTGGCGCTTGCCGTCGCCATCTCCGCGATGAAGATCGAGTTGCCGCTCGGCCGTAGCCAGTCGAACCTGTCGCTCTCGCACGCCGTGAACTTCTGGGCGTTGTTCGCGCTCGGGCCGGCGGAAACCGTCTGCATCGCGAGCGTCAGCGCGTGGGCCCAGTGCACGCTGCGGGTGGGTGAGCGCAACCCGCTGCACCGCATCCTGTTCAGCATGGGGTCGCTGACGCTGACGGTGTCGATTGCGTCACTGCCGCTGGCGCTGGCCCTGGGACCGGACGGATCGAACATCGCGGCGCTGGTCCGCGCGGCGGCGGTGGTTGCACCGCTGTATTTCTTCGTCAATACCGCACTGGTGGCGGGGGCGATCGCACTCTCGACGAGACAGCCGGTGGTGCAGGTCTGGCGCCGCAACTTCTTGTGGAGCGCGCCGAGCTACCTGGCCGGCGCCGCGCTCGCGGCGTTCGCCGCGGCGGCGTCGGCGCGAGGCTGGTTCGCCTGGCTGGCGCTGCTGGCGGTGCCGCTCTATCTCGTCTTCCGGAGTTACCACACCGTGGTCGCACGGTTGCGCGAAGAGCAGGATGAGACCCGTCGCGCCATGGACGTGCAGCTGGCGACCATCGAAGCGCTGGCGCTGGCGATCGAAGCCAAGGCCGGCTCCACGCCCGTGCACATCCAGTCGATCCAGCAGTATGCGGCCATTCTGGGCGAAGCCGCGGGGCTCTCGGATGCTGACGTGCAGGCGGTCCGCACGGCGGCGTTGCTGCACGACATCGGCAACATGGCGGTGCCGGAACACATCCTGTCGAAGCCGGAGCCCCTGACGCCCGAGGAATTCGAGCGCGTCAAGATTCACCCGCGCGCCGGTGCCGAGATCCTCCGCAACGTGCCGTTCGGCGCGCCGGTGGCGGAGCTGGTGCTGTGCCACCACGAGCGGTGGGATGGCCTGGGTTATCCGGCGGGACTGCGCGGCGAGGAGATTCCGCTTGGCGCGCGGATCCTGGCGATTGCCGACTGCTGCAGCACGCTGCAAACCGACCGGCCCTACCGGCCGGCCCGCACCGAGGCCGCGGCCGCTGCGGTGCTCTGCGAGTACGCGGGCACGTCGTTCGATCCGGCGCTGGTCGATCTGCTCATCGCGCGGCTGCACAGTCCGGCGCCGGCGGCGGACGCCCCGCCCGGCGGCGCCTGGACCCGTCGCGAGGGCATGGACGTGCTTCAGGATATCGCCGGCACGCATCGGGAAGAGCAGGCGCTTTACGAGATCGCCCAGGCCCTCGGCTCCAGCCTGGGGATCGATGGGGCGATGACGTTGATTCAGGACAAGGTCCGGCGCCTGGTGCCGTTTGTGACCTGCGCGCTGTTCCTCGGCGACGACACCGCCGGCTACGTGTGCCGCTACGCCCACGGGCTCGGCACCGAAGCCCTGCTCGACTGGGGACCGGCGCCCTGGAGTGAGATCGCGTTCCGGCTGCCCTCCTGCGCCGACGGGCGGGGCGCCCACGGCGACGAGCTCACATCGTTACTGCCCTGCCGGTTGGTGTTCGAGGGGCGCGCCATCGGCGGGCTGGTGCTCTACCACACGGTGCCGGGCTCGTTCACCGACGAACACCGGCGCGTCTTCGCGCGCGTCAGCGAGCAGACCGCGGCGGTCATCTTCAACTCGAAGCGCTTCGAGCAGACCGAGCACGAGTCGCACACCGATCCGCTCACGGGCCTCGCCAACCGGCGCTCGCTCGATCGGCAATTCGCGGCCGGGCTCGAACGCGCCCGGCAATCCGAGGGCACAATCAGTGTCATCGTTCTCGACCTCGATCGTCTCAAGGAGATCAACGACACCTACGGTCATGAGGCGGGCGACCGGGCGTTGCGGGCGGTGGGCGCCGTGCTGCGCGCGACGGTCCGCAAGAACGACCTCTGCGCGCGCTTTGCGGGCGATGAGTATGTGGTCCTGCTGTGGGACTGCGGCCCCGATTACGAGGCGCGCCGCGTGCTCGAGCTGCAGAGGGCCGTCGGCGCCTATCCGTTCGAGCCCAGGCCGGGCGTCTGTGTGTCGCTGTCGATCAGCGCCGGCGCGGCCCGCTTCCCCGTCAACGGAACCACGTTCGAGGAGTTGCTCGCCGCCGCCGACGAACGGATGTACCGCGACAAGGCCAGCCGCCGTTCCCGAAGCTCCGGACGGCTGCCCTTCCTCCAACACGAGCGGGCGTAATCTGCCGCCCTGCTGAGGAGGCGGGTACGCGGCTTCAACGCGAATGGGGCGAGGCGGACAGGGCTGGGGCCAACGGCGTGACCGCCGGACGCTATAATCGTCGGGCATTCGACTCGAACGGGTGCGTTCAGATCGGGAGGCCCACATGCACGTCTTTGTTGCTCCGCCCGCGCGCCGCGCGGCCGCTCTTCCAGCTCTTCTGCTCGGGCTCGCCTGGACCGTGCTCAGCGCGCCGGTGGCGGACGCGCAGGCCGGCCTGCGGCCCATGACGTTCCTCGACATGCAGCAGATGCGTCAGGTCGCGTCCCCGACGCCCAGCCCCGACGGCAAGTGGCTGCTCTATACGATGTCGACTCCCGACTGGAACGAGGCCAGGCGGCAGACCGACGTCTACCTCGTCTCGATGCAGCAGGGGCTGCCGTCGACGAGGCAGATGACGTTCACGAAGGACAGGAACGAAACCTCGCCGCGGTGGACGCGCGACGGCAGCGCCTTCCTGTTCCTGTCGAACCGTGACGCCCCGGAGAGCGCGGCGTCGCGGAACCAGCTGTATGTGATGCGCCCCGACGGCGGCGAAGCCCGCCGCATCACGGACGCGAAGGAAGGCGTGGCTGACTTTGCGTTCAGCAAGGACGGCCGCTGGCTCGCCTATCGAAGCGGCAAGGCCGGCGAGGAACAGATCTACCGGCTTCCCGGCGCCTGGACCGACACCGCGGTGGCGGAACCAATCACGAAGCACCCGACCGGCGTGCGCACGTGGCAATGGGCGCCCGACGGCGCGCGCATCTACTTCGTAACGCCGGACGCGATCGACGAGGACGAGAAGGCACGGCGCGACAAGAAGTTCACCGTCAACATCCGCAATCCGGAGACACCGGTTTCGAGCCTGTGGGCGCTCGACGTCGGTGCGCGCACCACGACGCGGCTCACCGCCGGCGGCGCCTACTCCGCGGACGACTTCACGATCTCGAGCGATGGCAAGTGGGTCGGCTTCCGCGGCCTGTCCCCGAATCGCTACCAGCGCGGCATCACCTCCGAGAACATCTACGCCGACCTCTACCTGCTCGAGACGGCCACGGGGGCGATCGAGCGGCTCACCAACAACGCCGAGATCGGCGAGAGCGGCCTCAGCTTCTCACCCGACAGCCAGTCGGTGGCCTTCTCGGGGCCCGACGATCTCCAGACCTACGGCATGAGCAACAGCCGCGTCTATGTCCGGGCGATAGCCGACCGCGGAAAGCCGTTCCGCAAGATCGGGGAGTCGTTCGACGGCGATCTGTCGATTCGCTTCTGGTCGAAGGACGGCGGCACCATCTATTTCAACGAGGGCATCCGCGCGACGAATCAGATCGTCTCGCTCGACGTGCGCTACAACACCGTGCGGCCGCTGACCGAAGAGAAGGCCAGCGTTGCGGTGGACCAGGACGAGGACACGGGCGTGCTGCTCGTCAACTACGCCGACGGCACGACACCCACCACGGTGTTCACTGTTGACACCATTGCGAACGCCAGCACGCGCTCCGCGTGGCGGCAGCTCACCGATCCGAATCCGCAGGTGCGCGGGTTCGCGCTCGGCCAGCAGGAAGAGATCACGTGGAAATCCAGGGACGGCACGACCGTGGGCGGCGTGCTGGTGAAGCCCGTCGGCTACCGCGCCGGCCAGCGCTACCCGCTCATCGTCGCCATCCACGGGGGGCCGGCATCGGCGGACGTACTGGGGTTCAACGGCGGGTATGGGTCGCAGGTGTACGCCGGCGCGGGGTACGTGGTCCTCAGGCCGAACTACCGCGGATCGACCAACTACGGCAACAAGCTCCGGACCGACATCGTCGGCAACTACATGGCGCCGGGCTTCGACGACATCATGGCGGGCGTGGACCATCTGATCGCGCAGGGCATCGCCGATCCCGATCGCATGGGCGCGCTCGGCTGGAGCGCCGGCGGCCATTGGTCGAACTGGATCCTGACCCATACCGATCGGTTCAAGGCGATCAGCACGGGGGCGGGCACCATGAACTGGATTTCGATGTACGCGCAGAGCGACGTCCAGCGCAACCGGCAGTTCTACCTCGGCAACAAACTGCCCTACGACGACTTCGACGCCTACTGGAACCAGTCGCCGCTGAAGTACATCAAGAACGCGAAGACGCCGACGATGATCCACGTGGTCGAGGGCGATCCGCGGGTGCCGAGCCCGCAGTCCATCGAGCTGCACATGGCGCTGAAGCAGTTGGGCGTGCCGACGGAACTGTACATGTATCCCGGCAATACCCACGGCATTCCCGACGCGCGCAACCAGCTCGTGAAGTCCGTCAGCGAAATGGCGTGGATGGACCATTACGTGCGCGGCATGGGCAAGAAGTTCTCCTGGCGCGACGTCCTCAAGACGCTGGAAGACGACGCCAAGGGCGGCCCGAAGGCGCCGACGGAGGGCGGCGCCAAGCCGTGAACGGGCGGCGCCGGCCCCGCGGCTGCGGGACGAACGACCGCCTCATGGAACGCACGTTCAACTCACTTCGACGGCAGCGCGTCGAGCACGCGCGTAACCAGCTCGGTGAAGTACGGCCCGGCGCCGCGCGGGCTCGGCCCCAATCGCACCAGGACGAGGTCGCGCGACGGGATCACCATCGTGTACTGCCCCATGTGGCCTGACGCCATGAACGCGTCGTCGGGCACGCCTTTCCAGGCGCCGCCGCGATTGAGCCAGAACAGCCCGCCGTAGCCGCGGCTCTTGTCCGCAGGCGCCGGCGTCGACACGAAGCGGACCCAGCCTTCCGGCAGAATCCGCTGCCCCTGCCAGACGCCGTCCCACAAATGCAGCAACCCGAACCGCGCCCAGTCACGGGCGGATCCATAGTCGAAGCCGGTCATGATGAAGTTGCCCCACGCATCGGTTTCGAGCACGAAATTGCGGGCGCCGATGCGATCGAACAACGCCCGTTGCGGAAACGTCAGGTAGTCTTCACCGCGCGCCTCCACCTTCTCGCGGACGATGCGGCCGAGCGTGAGCGGATCGCTGTTGCGGTAGCGCCACTGCGTGTTCGGCGCAATCTCCTGTGGCTGGTTCACGGCGTGTTCGAAGACGTTCAGCCCGTCGAAATAGATGCGCATGTGCTTGTTGGCGCGCGTGAACGACTCCGGCCCCGCCAGGCCGAGGTTCGCGAAGTCCAGGCCGCTGCTCATGCGCAACAGATCGCGCACGCGGATCTGTCCGCGCGGATCGCCGGGGACACGCCACTCTTTCACCGGCGCCAGGTCGTCGACGTTGAGCTGGCCGCGCTGCACCGTGATGCCGACCAGCGCGGCGGTGATGCTCTTGCCCGCCGACCAGCTGATCTGCGGGGTGTCCTTGGTCCAGCCCGGCGCGTAGCGTTCACCAACGATCTTGCCGCCGTGCACGACAACGATTGCCCGGGTGTTGTGGTCTTTCTGCGCCATGCCCCAATCGAGCGCGGCGCTGACGCCGGCGGGCGTTGACACGGTGGCGCCGGCATCGCCCATCGGCCACGGCTGGGTCGCGGCGTCCGGCAGCGATCGCGGCACCGGAACGGGCGTGAAGTGAATCCCGGTCTCGCCCTGAGGCAGGATCGCGCAGCCCTGGTCGCCGTTGTACTTCGCCATGCGCGGCGGAATGCCGTTGCCTCGGACCGTGACCGTGCGCTTCTCGGCATCCACCTGGTAGGTAAAGCCCGGATCCCAACTGAAGTCCACGAACGGCTTGATGTCCTGGGCCAGGATCTCTTCCGCCGTCCGCTTCGTCACCCGCCCGACGACCCAGAGACCCGAGCAGAGGTGATGGGCGCCGATGGCCGCCCGTGATTCGAGGCCGTACGCGTTCTGCGCAACGGCTGAGCCGCCCGCCACGAGCGCGTCCGGAACCAGGGCGCAGAACGAGACGAGGGCAAGGACGCGAAGCTTCATGGTGATCTCCAGAGTCGAAGACTGCCTGAGGGTGGGGAGTATAATCCTCGCAGACGGATTTGGAGGTGTCTATGCCGTTCGCCGCCTTTGCGTCTGCCGTCCTCCTCGCCATCGTCTCCCTGGCACAAGCGCCGGCGCCTGCCGCACCTGACCTCCGTAACCTCCGCTGGGTTCGCGCGAGTGTCAGCGCCTCCAGTACTGAATCGGTGACGCTGAGGCTGCGCGATCGTGAGATCACCGTCCTTCGCGATGCCACAACCGAGATCGTGGCTCTCGATCCGGCGACCGCCACGGTCGTGGGCGCGATCGTCGAAGCGCATTACGCGGAGCGAAAGAATGTCCGTCGCGCCGTTCTGCTGATTGCGGATCCAGGGCCGGGAGAACTCTCCAAGCGCCCGAAAACGAGCTTGCGCGGCACCATGCTGCGCGTCAAGCGGAGCACCCTGTCGGTGCGTACCGGCGGCAAGACGCGCGGGCTGTCGTTCGAAAACAAGTCACGGCTGGTGGACCGCCACGGGCTCCTGCTCGCAACCGGAAGCGGCGCGATCACCAGGATCCTGCCGCCAGACGCCGACGTGCTCGTCAAGTACGAAACCAGCTCCGGCTTCATCGTCGAAGGCGTGGACCTGGGCGGAAGCGACAACATCGTGGAGATTCGCCGCCTGAAATGATGCCGCCGGTGCCGACCGCCGCCCCGCGCAGTTTGCCGCGCGCATCCGCCGCTGAAACCGCCGCTGAAACGTCTTGATTTTCGCCGCATGACGATGGCATCGTCGTCGCGAGGTGGCGATGGCAACGCCGGGACGGCTCACAACTGCTGACTACCTGTCGGGGGCCGAGGAGCTGCGGCGTCAGGAGTTGATCTGGGGCTACGTTCGCTCGCCGCCGTCGCCGCGTTACGGCCACCAGTCGATCGTCACGCGCACCGTGGTGCTGCTCGATCAGCATGTCCGGGCGCATAACCTTGGCGGCGTGTGCGTGTCGCCGATCGACGTCGTGCTCGACGCACGCAAGGCGCTGGTCGTGCAGCCTGATGTGATCTACGTCTCGAAGGCCAATGCCGGCATCATCCGCGCCCAGGTCTGGGGCGCTCCCGACCTCGTCGTCGAAGTCGAATCGCTGGCCACGCGGCTCCGCGATCGCAAGGTCAAGTTCCGCTGGTATCGGAAGTACGGCGTTCGCGAATACTGGCTGATCGATCCGCGCCAGCGCTCCATCACCGTCGTTCAGCTGGACGGTGCGAGGGTTCGCCGGCGCCTCTGTCAGGGCGAGCAGCCGGTGCGGTCCGAGGTGCTCACGAGCTTCGACGTGACGGCGGCCGCCTTCTTCGCCTGATCTGGCCGGGCTGACGATTAATATCCACCTATGTAGATACGTTTGCATCGATCCGGGTTTCGGGGGACAATGCCGCGATGGCAACCTTGGCGGCCACCGACCTGCGTCCGCGCCGGCTGGTCATCGAACATCTCTCGCTGACCATTGAGGGCCGCACCCTGGAAGACGTGGCCCTCGGTGGATGGGTCTACGGACCCGAGCTCGGCACCGCCCCCGTCGTCCTGATCGTCGGCGGCATCACCGCCTCGCCGTTTCCCTTCGGCGACGGGCAGGCGGCCGGCGAGGATGAGCGGGCGGCGTGGTGGCCGGCGCTGTGCGCCCCGGACTTGATCGATCCCGCCAAACACACCGTGCTCTGCCCGTCGTGGCCCGGCAACGGATCCACCTGGAAGGGGTTCGACGACCCCGGCTCGGTGGACTCGATTTCCGTCGCGGGCCTCGCGGATCTCGTGGCGGCCTGGCTCGATGGCTGCGGCTGCGACCTGCCCGTGACCTGGGTGGGCGCCAGCCTCGGCGGCATGGTCGGCGTGGTCTTTGCGGCGCGTCATGCGGCGCGCTGCGCGAAGCTGATCACGATCTCGGCAGGCCTGCGCCCCGACGGCTGGGGCACGGCGACGCGGCACCTGCAACGGGAGCTCGTGCGCGACGGCCTGCGCAACGGCGACGTGGCCACCGGCATGAGCCGCGCCCGCCAGCTCGGCATGCTGACCTATCGCGGGCGGGACGAGCTCGACACCCGGTTCGGCAAGCTGGTGCCGGGACTCGATCGTCCTCCCGTCGCGGAGTATCTGGATCATCACGGCCGCCGGTTCGCGGAGCGGTTTCCGGTGAAGACGTTCCTGCTGCTGAGCGAGTCGATCGATCGCGGATCGATGGCGGATGCGCAGGCGGTCCGCGATGCGTTCGCGAAGGTCAGCGCCGAAACGATCGTCGTCGGCGTGCCCGGCGACATGCTCTTCCCATGGGCGCTGCAGGTGGAGCTGCATCGCGCGCTGCAGGCGGCCGGCGCCGACTCGTCGCTGTGGAAGCTCGACTCGGTGTACGGCCACGATGCGTTCCTGGCGGATCAGGATCGGCTGGCGGATCTGCTCCGCGGCGCCCGCGCGTTTGGCGGCGAGTTGCGGCAGGCGGCGCGGCCGCGCTTCGAGGGCGTGGGCGTCGAGCCGGTCCGCGAGATCCGGATCGGTATGATCGGGTGCGGCACGGTGGGCCAGGGCCTGCTGGAGATGATCGCCCGCCAGAGCGCCGCCGTGGAGGATCGGTATGGCGTGAAGTTCCGCGTCTCGAGGATCGCGGTCCGCGATCTGACGAAGGCGCGCGGCGCGCGGGCGGCCGGCATTCCCCTCACGGATCGGCCGCTGGACCTGGCCAGCGATCCCGAGGTGGACGTCGTCGTCGAGGTCGCCGGCGGCACGGCCGTGGAGCCGACGCTGAGGGCCGCGCTCGCCGCGGGCAAGCCGGTGGTGACGGCAAACAAGGAACTGCTGGCGTCGAAGCTCGCCGACCTGGGCGTGCTCGCGCAGCGGACCGAGACGCCGCTCTACTGCGAAGCCGCTGCGGCGGCCGCCATTCCGATCATCCGGCACTTGAGCCACCGCGCCGACGAGATCGACAGCCTCTGGGGCATCATCAACGCGACCTGCAACTTCGTGATGACGCGGCTCGAGCAAGGCGACCTCACGCTGGCCGAAGCCATCGAGGAAGCGCAGCGGCTCGGATTCGCGGAAGCCGAGCCCGGCGCGGACATCGAGGGCCTGGACGCCGCCGCGAAGCTGTCGATCCTCGCCTACCGCGCCTTCGGCGCGTGGGTGCGGCCCGAGGGGTTCCTGGTCCGCGGCATCCGCGAGATCGATCCGGCGGATTGCGACCTGGCCGAGTCGATGGGCTGCCGGATCCGTCTGATCGCGCGCGCGGTGCGCATCAACGGCGCGCTCGACATGGCGGTGGAGCCGCTGTTGCTGCCCTCCTGGCACCTGCTCGCCTCGGTGGAAGAGGAATACAACGCGGTCTACTTGCGCTGCGCGTCCTCCGGCGACCTCAGCCTGTTCGGCAAGGGCGCGGGCGCGCTGCCGACGGCGACCGCGATCCTCGGCGACCTGATCGACCTGGCCCAGGACAACTCCGTGCGCTGGCCCGCGCCGCGCGCCCTCGCGGTGGCGCGCGAAGGGTCGGCGGTCTCGCCGGCGCCCCGCCGTCATTACCTGCGGATCACGGGACAGCCGCATCCGGGGCTCGAGCGCAAGTTCGAGGGCCTCGTCCGCCGCCATGGGCTCACGGTGCAGAACCGCGCCTCGCGCGTCGAAGCCGAGCGCGTCCACATCGCGTTCATGGTCTCGCCGAGCGCCGACGCGCAGATCGCCGAGGTCACCGCGGCCGTCGAGCGGCTCGCGCGCGTCGAGCA
>Ga0156330_1126_pt4 | contig 10264 bp, 8 predicted proteins | sample RifCSPlowO2_12_FD_107978 | JGI IMG/M metagenome (GOLD analysis project Ga0156330, IMG submission 107978) | Acidobacteria bacterium RIFCSPLOWO2_12_FULL_67_14b | reverse complement strand
TAATCGAGCAGGTAGTTGACCGTCTTCTCCAGCGGAATCTGCGGCGTCCAACCCGTGTCGGCCGTCAGCCGGGAGTGATCGCCGAGCACGAGCGGCGTATCGTTGGGGCGGAAGCGCACGGGGTCCTGTTCAATCCGGATCGGCACGCGCGCCCGCGACAGGAAGGTCTCAACCAGCGTGCGGATCTTCACCGCCCGCCCCGAGCACACGTTGTAGGGCACGCCGGGCCGCGCCGACTGCATCATCGCGCGATACGCGCGCACCGTGTCGCGAACGTCCATAAGGTCGCGCTGCGGCTCGAGGTTGCCCATCGCCAGCACCGGCTCCATGCGTCCGGCCTCGATCAGCGCCACCTGCTTCGCAATGCTCGGCGCCACGAACGACGGCGCCTGGCGCGGTCCGGTGTGGTTGAACGCGCGCGCGATCAGGCCGCCGATGCCGTCATCTTCCCAGGCGCGCCGCGCCACCATTTCCTGCGCGAGCTTGCTGGTGCCGTAGGGACTGTTCGGACAGACACGATCGGCCTCCGTGAGGGCACGATCGACGGGCGTGTAGACCATCGCCGAGCTTGCCACCAGCACCCGCGGTGTCAGGCCGGCAAGCCGCAGGCATTCGAAGAGGTGGTGGGAGGCCAGGGCGTTGCCGGCGAAGGTGTCCCTCGTGTGCGACCACGAATCACCCAGGTGGGGGACGCCGGCCAGGTGGTAGACCGCTGACGGATTGGTGCCGGCGATCGCGGCGGCGACCGACGCGCGATCGTGCATCTCGACGTCGACCCAGCGCACTCGCTCGCCGCGCACGAGCGGCTCGGTGCCGGGGCGCAGCCACGCGACGATCTCGACGGCGTCCTGTTCGAGCAGCTCGAGCAGGTGGCTGCCGACGAACCCCGCCGCGCCCGTGACCAGGACGGGAGCGGCCATCAGCGCTTGCCGTACTGCGCTTCGATGTAGGCCTTGTAGGCGGGGTCGCGTTCCTTGATCGGCCGCCACCACCACTCGTTGGCCTGGTACCACGCCACGGTGTCGCGCAGGCCCTGTTCGAATGCAACCTGGGGCTGCCATCCCATGGCCTGCAGCTTCGCGGTGCCGAGGCTGTAGCGGCGGTCGTGGCCCTTGCGATCGGCCACCGGCCTGATCAGCGCCTCCGTCTTGCCGGCGTGCTTGAGGATCGCGCGCGTGAGGTCGACGTTCCTGACCTCGTTGCCGCCGCCGATGTTATAGGTCTCGCCGTTCTTGCCGGTGTGGATCAGGAGGTCGAGCGCGCGGCAATGATCCAGCACGTGCAGCCAGTCGCGGACGTTGCCGCCGTCGCCGTAGAGCGGCACCGGAATATCGTCCATCGCGTTGGTGACGAAGAGCGGGATGATCTTTTCCGGAAACTGGTACGGGCCGTAGTTGTTGGACGCGCGCGTGACGATCACCGGCACGTCATGCGTGGCCCAGTAACTGTAGGCGAGCCGATCGGCGCCCGCCTTGCTCGCGGCGTACGGGTTGCGCGGCTTCAGCTCGTCGGTCTCCGTGCTCGAGCCCTCGGCCACGCTGCCGTAGACCTCGTCGGTCGAAATCTGGATGAACCGCTTCAGTGCCGGGCTGCGGCGCGCGGCCTCGAGCAGCACGAACGAGCCTTCCACGTCGGTCTTGATGAAGTCGCCCGCGGCCATGATCGACCGATCGACGTGGGTCTCGGCGGCGAAGTGCACCACGTAGTCGGACGCTTCCACCAACGGGCCGGCGACCGCCGCGTCGCAGATGTCGCCGTGCACGAACGTGTGGCGCGGATCGTCCATCACATCGTGGAGGTTCTCTTTCCGGCCGGCGTAGGTCAGCTTGTCGAGCGTGGTGACGTGCCAGTCGGCGTGCGTCTTCAGCGCGTAGCGGACGAAGTTGCTGCCGATGAAACCCGCGCCGCCCGTGACGAGTACCTTGATCATCGATCGATTACCAGCGGATCCAGACTTCCGAGTTGTCGCCCAGCATGAAGCGATGGGCCGAGGGCTTGAGCGGCAGGCGGTGAATCTTGACGCCCCGCCCGATCAGGCTGTCGGCCACGCGCACGTCCAGGTCGTGGATCAGCGACCCCTCGAGCACGATGCTGTGCTCGATTTCCGAGTGCCGGATCTCGACGTCCTTGCCGATCGACGTGAACGGCCCGACGTAGGCGTTCTTGATCCGCGCGCCCGGGCCGATGATGGCCGGCCCGCGAATCACCGAGTGCTCGACCGTCGCCCCGGCCTCGACGATCACCATCCCTTCGAGCCGCGACGCCCCGTCCACCGTGCCCTCCACGCGCGCCGTCAGCGTCTCGAGGATCAGCCGGTTGGCCTCGAGCATGTCCTCGAGCTTCCCGGTGTCTTTCCACCATCCGTCCACCAGATGCGGATTGACGCGCAGGCCGCGGTCGATCAGGTCCTGGATCGCGTCGGTGATCTCCAGCTCGTTGCGGAAGCTCGGCTTGATGCGCTTGGCCGACGCGAAGATCTCCGGGCCGAACATGTAGACGCCGACCAGCGCCAGGTTCGTCTTCGGCTCCTTGGGCTTCTCGACCAGCCGGACGACTTTGTTGTCCTTGAGCTCGGCGACGCCGAACATCTGCGGATCGGGCACCGGGGTCAGCAGGATCTGCGCCGCCGGACCCTCACGGACGAACTGCTCGACGAACTCGACGATCCCGCGGTTGAGCAGGTTGTCGCCCAGGTACATCACGAACGGATCAGTGCCGATGAACGCTTCGCTGATGAGCACCGCGTGCGCCAGGCCGCGGGGCGCATCCTGTTCGATGTAGGTCACGTGCGCGCCCCACTTCGACCCGTCGCCGACCGCCGCGCGGATCTCCGCCTGCGTGTCGCCGACCACGATGCCGATGTCGGTGATGCCGGCGCCGACCAGGGCCTCGATCCCGTAGAACAGCACCGGCTTGTTGGCCACCGGCACCAGCTGCTTCGCGCTCGTGTAGGTGAGCGGCCTGAGGCGCGTGCCCTTGCCCCCGCTGAGGATGAGTCCCTTCATGACAGCAGACGATCTTAATACGTGCCGCCGCCGAATGCGCCGAAGAAGTTGGAGAAGGACCCGACGCCCGCCAGGGTGAACGACATGTTGAACCGCCGGTCCTTCGGCACCAGGATGTTGGTGTTGGCCGAGTAGTCGTACTCCTGGTATTCGACCGAGACGCCGCAGCACTGCGCGCTATAGAAGCCGACGTAGCGGTGGTTGAGCAGCTTCGACCGCCCGATGTCGTAGTTGAACGTCACCGTCCCCCCGAACCGCCCGTCCCGGAACCGCAGCGACGTGCCCTGGTTGATGTAGTTGTTCGACCGGCCGCTCGAGGTGTTGCCGTAGGCCTGCCGGCTCCATCCCGTGGTGCTTTCGATCATGCCCGTCCGCATCACCCCGTTCAGGCCGAACCCCAGGAGCTTCTTCTCGGCCGCGCTGGTCGGGTCGTACTCCAGCCGGAAGTCGACCCCGATCGGCACCGTCGGCGCCGCCCGGGCGGTGAGCGAGATCGGCGAGAACGGGCTCGGCTTCCGGTACTGGTAGCCGTACGAGTACGACGAGTCGAACTGGCTCGCCCGTTCGTCGGTGTAGTAGCTCTGCCGCAGGTTGACGGTGAGCAGCTCGCGCGGACCGCCGGCCTCCGGGTCGGCGCCGGACCCCTTGCGCACCAGGAAGCGGTTGGCCACCCCGTAGCTCACTTGCGTCGTCCCGCCGATGATCGTGTCGTAGCCGCCGGCCGCCCGCGGGATGAAGTCCTGCGACGCGATCTTCGTCCGGCGCTGCACCGAGTACGACGGCTCGATGATGTGCTTCAGGCGATCGGCGATCGCGTTGTTCGGGTTGAACACCTTCGAGAACACGGGGCCGACCACGTCCACCCGCATGTCAGCGTACTTGCGCGTGACCGGCGTCTCGATCTGCGTCCGCTTGTCGGCCGCCAGGCTCTCGCTGAAGTAGGTCGTGCGATACGACGCCGTGGCGTTGACCTGCAGGAACGGCAGCGTGCTCAACGGCGCCCGCAGCGACGGCACGATGTCGGCCTTCATCAGCGACAGGTCGTTGGTCGTGGTCGTGGTCTTCTGGACGTAGAGCACCCGGCCCGCGTCGGCGTTGATCGACGCATACAGCGGCAGCGGCCCGATCTTGTAGCCGCTGAACGACGCCGTCATGCCGGGCTCGGAGCCCTGGACCACCGAATTTCCCAGGTTGTCGAACGACTCGACGCGCTGGAACGTGCCGTTCACCGCCAGTCCGCGCCAGGCGCCGGAAATGCCGCCGGCGTAGGTGCGCGTGCTCTGCGACGCGTCCTGGAAGTTGTTGTTGTAGAGCTGCTGGACCGTGACGTTGGTGAAGTAGTCGACGCGCGCGCGCGCCGACAGGCCGAACGGCAGGCCCTGGCTGAGGCCGCCGGTCACGGTGGTGCTCTTTCGCGGCAGCTGCGTCCGGCCGTTGATCACCGCCTCTTTCTCGTCGAGAAAGTAGTAGCGGAACGACCCCTGCGATTGCGGCGCGAACATGTAGCGATACTCGGCCCCCTGGCCGGTGCCGCGCGAGAACAGCCAGTCGTGGAAGATCGTGGCGTCCTGGCTGCGGTTGATGGCCCAGAAGAACGCATTGCTGATCGATTGCCCGCGGGCCGTCGACGCCCCATAGGTCGGAATCAGGAGGCCGGTCGCGCGGTCGTCGTCCTGGATCGGGTAGTACATGATCGGGATGTAGAACACCGGCACGTCCTTCACCTGGATCACCGCGTTGCGGAGCATCGCGTAGTCGTGCAGGTTGATCGTGGCGTTGCCGCTGACGATCTCCCAGCGCGGCGTCGGCTGCACGCACGTCGTAAAGGCGCCATTGCGGATCCGGTACTTGTCGGGTCCGATCTTTTCGATGGCCTCGCCGCGGAAGTAGATGTCGGGCTCGAGCGTGCCGAACATGCTCCGGTTGCGCTCGCCGCGCTCGCCGAGCGACGCAATCCCCGACGCGATTGAAAACGTGCCGAGCCGCGTCTTCGTGTTGAACGTCACGCTGTCGGCGGAGATCTGCGCCGTCGGCGTCCGGAACGTGACGTTCCCACGCGCGGTCAGCTCGCCGGTCTTGGTGTTGAGCTCGAGGTCGTCCGCGAAGAACTTCTGGCCGGCGTTGGCGCTGCCCGGCTCGCCCTCGATCTCGACCTCGCGCATCAGGCGCACGCGGTCGGCGTCGATCTGTTCCTGCGTGAACGACTGGGCGTTCCACCCCGGCACGATTTGCGCGCCGGCGGGAGCCGCCGCCACCATCAGAATCAGGACAGCGCAGGCAAACCGGATGGGTCGATATCGCATCGGGGCCGCGGATAAGGCAGGCACGGGCTCTGGTCGAGAATATCATGCGACACAGGCGCCCGGGTCGAGTGACACAGATCAAAGGTGGCCACAGATGGGACACAGATTCAGCGCAGATCTTGACGACACTTCCGCCGGTCACTCTTTGACGATGGCACTCGCTGGCGCAGTACTGGCAACAGGATGATCAGGGCCGTCCGCGCGATCGAAACTCCGTCGAGGTGGTGAATACCTGAGATGGCGTACGGCGTATGCCAAAATGCCCAGATCACCGAGTCGGGGAAGCAGCCACGCTCGCCAACCGACTTCCTCGAAGAACGCCAACAACAGCGACCCAATCCACCCTCGGCGGCTCGTTCAACGCTGACTGGACAACCAGCACGGCGATGGCCGGCACGAACATCGAGATAATGCCGAGTCCGATCAGGGGGCTTTGGTTTCCGCCCGCCTGGCCCCGGCCGCGATCAACCGCGCCCGCAGCGGACCGATCAGGAAGATCGATCCGGCGGCCACCGCGCGCGGCGCACCGTCCGTGGCCGCCACCACCGCCGCCTCGGGCGACGGCTCCGCCTGAACGGGAATGCGAGGCGCGATCTCGCCGATGGTGTCCGCGAGCGCCTGCGCCGTCCGCGCCCGCGGATGCGCCGCCGTCGTCGCCACGAACCTGGAGGCGACGCGGCGAAGCGGCGTGATCATGCCGCTGGCGTCCTTGTCCATCATGATCGCGATCACGATCGGCAGCGGCGCCACGCCGGTGTCTTCGAGATAGGTGGCCAGCGCCGTCGCGCCCGCCGGGTTGTGCGCCGCGTCGATCAGCAGCTCCGCGCCCGACGGCAGGCGCAGCCACTCGAGCCGCCCCGGCCACTCGCACTCGGTCAGCCCGGTGACGATGGCCGCGGTCGCGATCGGCGAGACGACCGCCGACCAGGTTTCGAGCACCGCCACGGCCACCGCGGCGTTCTCCAGTTGATGGCGGCCGGCCAGCGCCAGCTTCAAGGGCGGGTAAATGCGGTCCGTGGTCGTGGCATGCGCGTCGATCACCGGCGCCCCGACATCGGCCGCCACGTCGGCGATCCGCGTCCACGCCTCCTTCGCCACACGACCCACCACCAGGGGCACGCCCCGCTTGGCAATGCCGGCCTTCTCGAACGCGATCTCCGGCAGCGTGTGGCCGAGATGCCGCTCGTGATCGAACGCGATGGACGTGATCGCCGTCACCGCGGGCGCCAGCACGTTGGTGGCATCGAAACGGCCGCCCAGACCGACTTCGACGACGGCCACGTCGACGCCGGCCCGGCGGAAGATGTCGAACGCGACGGCCGTCGTGACTTCGAAGAACGTCGGCGTGACGCTCAAGGCGCCGGTCCGCAGGCAGTCGTCCATCACGCCCAGCACGTGGGCGGTCACCTCCGCAAATGTGCCGGCGTCGACCGGCGTGCCGTCGATGGCCACGCGTTCTTCGATCGAGGTGAGGTGGGGCGAGGTGTAGCGCCCGGTCCGCAGGCCCGCGGCCCGCAGCCCGCGCTCGACCATCGCCGCCACCGAGCCCTTGCCGTTGGTGCCGGCGATGTGGATCGACCGCCACGCCTGCTCGGGATGGCCGAGCGCCGCCAGCAGGGCGCGGCTGTTGTCGAGCCCCAGCTTGATGCCGAACTGTTCGAGTGAGAAGAGTCGTTCGAGGGGTGTCACTTGCCCATGAACTGCAGCGCACGGCCGATGGTGGCCTTCATCTCGCGGCGGTCCACCACCAGGTCGAGCATGCCCCGCTCGACGAGGAACTCGCTCCGCTGGAAGCCGTCGGGCAGCTTCTGCCGGATCGTCTGCTCGATCACGCGCGGGCCGGCGAAGCCGATGAGCGCCTTCGGCTCCGCGATGTTGAGGTCGCCGAGCATCGCGAAGCTGGCCGTGACCCCGCCCGTCGTCGGATCGGTGAGGATGGAGATGTAGGGCAGCCGCGCCCGGTCGAGCCGGGCCAGCGCCGCCGCGATCTTGGCCATTTGCATCAGCGACAGCGCCCCTTCCATCATCCGCGCGCCGCCCGAGCACGACACGATCAACACCGGCGCCTGGCGCTCGAGCGCCAGTTCGATGCCGCGCACGATCTTCTCGCCCACGACTACGCCCATCGAGCCGCCGATGAAGCTGTACTCCATGGCCGCGACCACCGACTCGACGCCGTTGATCCGGCCCACGGCCACGACCACCGCGTCCTTCTTGCCGGTGGATTTCTGGGTGGCCAGCAGCCGCGACTTGTACGGCTTGGTGTCGGTGAATGTCAGCGGATCGTTCGACGCCAGGTTCGCCGCGATCTCTTCCCAGTGCTCATCGTCGAACAGCGTCTTGAGCCGATCGGTGGCGTTCAGCCGGAAGTGATGCGCGCACTTGCCGCAAACGTGCAGGTTCTTGACGAGGTCCTTGGTGTAAATGATGGTGTCGCATTCCGGACACTTCACCCACAGGCCTTCGGGCACGCGGCTGGTCTTCTCGGGCGTCGCAATCGGTTTGCGCGCCTTCTTGAACCACGCCATATCCGCCCAGCTTAGCAGAAGTCCCGCCGGAGCCCGGCGCCCGGAGCCCGAGAAGGTTACCTGCGCGCCACGTAGTAGCGCGTCCCCTTGCCCATGTCCTTGATCTGCTTGACGAGCTCGTCCAGGGCGGCGTCGTCCGATTCGGGATCGAACTCCGAGGTCTCCACCACCAGCAGCGGCGTCGCCGTGTAGTGGAAGAAGAAGTGTTGATACGCCTCGTTCAACTCGCGCAGGTAGTCCGGATCGGGCGCCGGCACCTGGCGCTCGGGATCCGCGCCGCGCGCCTTCAGCCGGCGGACCAGCAGCTCGGTGGGCGCCTGGAGGTAGACCACGAGATCCGGCGGCGGCACGTCCTTCGCGAGCAGGTCGAACAGCCGCTGGTAGATGAACAGCTCGTTGTCGTCGAGGTTCAGGTAGGCGAAGATCTTGTCCTTGTCGAAGACGTAGTCGCAGATCGTCGTCTGCAGGAACAGGTCGGCCTGCCGCTTGCTGGTGAGCTGGCGATGGCGGTTCAGGAGGTAGTACAGCTGGGCCTGCAGCGCCGAGCCCGGCCGGTCCGCATAGAAGTCGGCGAGGAAGGGGTTCTCGGTGTCTTCGAGAATTGTCGTGGCTTCGAGCCTTGCCGCCAGCCGCTCCGCCAACCGCGTCTTGCCAACCCCGATGGGGCCCTCGATGGCGAGATAGTGAAAGGCCACGACGCAGCCGAGTATAGTTTGTACGAGTGAAGATCGAGAAGGTCGAGTTGTTCCTCTGCCGGCTGCCGCTGGTGCATTTTTTCGAAACGAGCTTCGGCCGCTCGTACGACCGCACCTTCGTGCTCGTCCGCGTCGAAGCGGACGGACACGAAGGCTGGGGCGAATCGGTGGCCGAGGCCAATCCGTACTACAGCAGCGAGACCACCGAGACGGTGTGGCACATCATCGCAGGCTTCCTGGCGCCGCTGGTGATCGGCCGGACGTTCGGGCACCCGCGCGAGGTGTTTCCGGCGCTGCGGCGCGTGCGCGGCCACAACATGGCCAAGGCCGGGCTCGAGATGGCGGCGTGGGATCTGCACGCCCGTACGATCGGCCAGCCGCTGTCGCGGGTGCTGGGCGGCACGCGCGCCCGCATCGCATCCGGCGTCTCGATTGGCATCCAGGATTCGTTCGAGCAGCTGATCGAGAAGGTCGACAAGGAGCTCGCGGCCGGCTACCAGCGCATCAAGATCAAGATCAAGCCGGGCTGGGACCTCGAGGCGGTCGAGCGCGTGCGCGCGCGCTTCGGCGGGATTCCGCTGATGGTCGACGCCAACGCCGCCTACAGCCTAGACGATCGGGCTCACCTCGCGCGGCTCGACCCGTACGACCTGATGATGATCGAGCAACCGCTCGATTACGACGACGTGATGGACCACGCGGTGCTGCAGCAGGCGGTGAAGACGCCGATTTGCCTCGACGAATCGATCCACACCGTGCGGATTGCGCGGGATGCGATTGCCGCGAAAGCGTGCCGCATCATCAACATCAAGCCCGGCCGCGTCGGCGGGCATGGTGAATCGATCGCGTTGCACGACCTGTGCGCGGCCCACGACATTCCGGTCTGGCACGGGGGCATGCTCGAGAGCGGCATCGGCCGCGCCCACAACATCCACCTCGCGAGCCTGCCGAACTTCCGGCTGCCCGGCGACATCGCGGCGAGCAAACGCTACTACCAGCCGGACCTGATCGAGCCGGCGATCGAGGTCGGCCCCGACGGCACCATCGCCGTGCCGGATGGGCCCGGCATCGGCGTCAACATCGTCCGCGATCGCGTGAACAGCGCCACCCTTCGACACGTGAGCCTATGACCGAACCAAGCTCTCGACACCTGGGGCCGGCGCTGCTGGCGTTGCTGCTGGCCGGCGCTTGCGCCCCGAAGGCCGCCCCGCCGGTCAGCACCACGCCGACCGTGACCGCCTACGAGCAGAAGATGCGCTGGATCCTGCAGCTCGAAGACGAGCGGCAGCTCCGGGGCGGCGGCGGTGACCTGGTCATGCTGCTGCAGGACCCGGAGGCGCGCATCCGGCGGCGCGCGGCGCTCGCCGCCGGCCGCGTGAAGCTGGCCGACGCCGTGCCCCCGCTGACCACCGTGCTCCAGGGCGACGCCGATCCCGAAGTGCGGCAGATGGCCGCCTTTGCCTTGGGGCTCGTCGGCGACGCCTCGGCGGCCGATCCGTTGATGGCTGCGCTCGCCGATCCCGATCCGCGGATCCAGGGCCGGGCCGCGGAAGCGCTCGGGCTGACCGCGCACAAGCCCGCGGCCACGGCGATCGGCGCGATGGTGGCTGCGCACGTGAACACGGGCGCGCTCGCCGGCATCACGCCCGACGACATGGCGATGCCCAAGGGCCCGGCGGCCGACGCCGTCCGGTTGGGCTTGTATGCGCTCGTCCGCGTGGGCGGGTACGACG
>Ga0156330_1070_pt2 | contig 10284 bp, 9 predicted proteins | sample RifCSPlowO2_12_FD_107978 | JGI IMG/M metagenome (GOLD analysis project Ga0156330, IMG submission 107978) | Acidobacteria bacterium RIFCSPLOWO2_12_FULL_67_14b | reverse complement strand
CGGCAACCTCGGCAAGGCGGCCAACGGGCTGCCGCAGTACGGCGCCATCACCGCCCCGGGCAACGCGCCCTGGGTGTTGACGGTGGGCGCGTCGAGCACGATGGGCACGGTCCGCCGGCAGGACGACGAGATCGCGCCCTACAGCTCGCGCGGCCCGACGATGTACGACTACGCAGCCAAGCCCGACCTGGTTGCCCCCGGCAGCGGCACGATCTCGCTGTCGGATCCCCTCAGCACTTTCTACACGACCAAGGCCCAGTACCTGATGATGGGCCAGGTGCAAACGTCGTACGCGCCGTACCTGGTGCTCAGCGGCACGAGCATGTCGGCGCCTGCGGTCGCGGGCACCGTGGCCCTGATGCTGCAGGCCAACCCGTACCTGTCGCCGAACATGGTGAAGGCGATCCTGCAGTTCACCTCGCAGGTCTACCCCGGCTACAACTACCTGACGCAGGGCGCCGGCTTCCTGAACGCCCGCGGCGCGGTGCAGCTCGCCGAGTACTTCAGGAGCGCGCAGCCCGGCTCGCACTATCCGTCGATGACGGGCTGGAGCCGGCACATTTTCTGGGGCAACCGTCGCGTCAGCGGCGGTGTGCTGACGCCCAACGGCAACGCCTGGGGCACGGAGCTCCCGTGGGGCGCGCCCGCCACCGCGGCCGGCGCCAACATCGTGTGGGGCGAGAACTGCCTCGACCCCGCCTGCGACAACATCGTGTGGGGCAACAACGTCGTCTGGGGCACCGACGGGGACGACAACATCGTCTGGGGTAACACCGACGACGACAACATCGTGTGGGGCAACAGCGATGGCGACAACATCGTCTGGGGCAACGGCGATGACGACAACATCGTCTGGGGCAACGGCGACGACGACAACATCGTGTGGGGCAACGACTGCGGCGGCGAAGACTGCGACAACATCGTCTGGGGCAACAACGACGACGACAACATCGTCTGGGGCAACGCCGAAGACGCCGAGAACATCGTCTGGGGCAACGACTGCGAGGGCGCCGACTGCGACAACATCGTCTGGGGCAACAGCGATGACGACAACATCGTCTGGGGCAACAACGACGACGACGACAACATCGTCTGGGGCAACAACGATGACGACAACATCGTGTGGGGCAACTCGGCGCTGACGACCTTCGTGTTCGGCGACGAGTCGACCGAGGTCAACAGCCTGCCGTCGAGCATGTGGGATGCGCTCTTCCCGCTCGATGTGCCGTTGTCGGTGACGACCACGGACACGGTCGTGACGGACACGACCGAGGTCTTCACCTTGGAAGAGACGCTCTGGGAACCGGTGTTCACGACGCAGGAGCTGCTGTGGATCTCCGAAGACTCCTGGACCACCTGGGTTGATTCGTATTCGCTGGGAGGGGGCCTCTAATGGAGAAGATGCCCTTCCAGCCCGGTATGGAGCTCGAGGCGACGATGCCCGCTTCAACCACCAGCGCGGCCGCGGTCACCTCGACCGACTGGCGCGTGGCCCTGCCGGTGTTGACCGGCACGAACTTCCAGCTGCGTGAGATGCGTCTCGACGACGCGGCGTCGCTGCTGGCCATGCTCACGACGGAAGAAGTATCGCGGTTCATCTCGCCGCCGCCGACGACCGTCGAAGGCTTCGAGAAGTTCATCGCGTGGACCCACCGGGAGCGCGCGGCCGGCAACTACGTGTGCTTCGCCGTGGTGCCCAACGGGCTCGACACGGCCATCGGGATCTTCCAGGTCCGGACGCTCGAGCCCGGCTTCGGGATGGCCGAGTGGGGCTTCGCGCTCGGATCGCCGTTCTGGGGCACGAACCTCTTCGCCGACGGCGCGCGCCTGGTGCTCGACTTCGCGTTCAACACCGTGGGCGTGCGGCGCCTCGAGGCGCGGGCGGCGGTTGCCAACGCGCGCGGCAACGGCGCCCTCCGCAAAGTTGGCGCGGTCCAGGAAGGCGTGCTCCGGCGCTCGTTCCTCCGCAACGGAGTCCATCACGATCAGATGCTGTGGTCGATTTTCGCGGAAGACTGGTGCCAGACCTCGTCGAAGGCGGTCACGCACTAACCAATTCGGTTTCGTCACGTTAAGGCCCGGACATTTCCAGGGGTGTCCGGGCCTCTTTTTCTGTACTCTGCTTGGCATGCATTGGCGCGTCGTAACGCTCGACCGCGGCGACCACGGCGTGCGGGTCGATCGCGTTCTGCTGCGCCACTTGCGCGACGAGCGGAGCGTGTCGCGCAACCAGATCCAGAAGTGGATCGACGCGGGCGACGTGCTCGTGAATGGCGCGCCGCCCTCCCGGGCGGCCTGGCGGATCCAGGCCGGCGACGACCTGCAGGTCCGTTTCGAGCCCCGCCGCCCGCGATCGCGGCCGGCGGCGGAATCCATCGCGCTCGACATCCTCTACGAAGACGACGACCTGCTGGCGATCAACAAGCCCGCCGGGCTGGTCGTGCATCCGTCGTACAAGCACGCGGCCGGCACGCTGATGAACGGCGTGCTGGCGCGCGCGCGCGGGTGGCCTCAGGGCGCGAAGCCCGCGCTGCTGGGCCGTCTCGACAAGCAGACGTCGGGAGTGGTGTTGATCACGAAGAAGCCGAAGGTGCACGCCCTTCAGCACGCGATGAACGCCCGGCGGATCGACAAGGACTATCTCGCGGTGGTCTGGGGCAAGCCGACGCCGATTCGGGGCACCATCGACCTGGCACTGGATCGCGACCCGTGGGATCGGCGGCGGATCACGGTGACCGATCGAGGTGGCCAGCCATCCGTCACGCGCTACGAGCGGCTGGCAACCGTCTCCACCTTCTCGCTGGTGCGTTTGCGGTTGATCACCGGCCGCATGCACCAGATTCGCGTGCACCTCGCGGCGAAGGGCTGGCCGATCGTCGGCGACGCCGTCTACGGGCGGAAGGCGGCGCCCGCAACGAGTCCCGAGAGCGAGATCGCGCAGGCGTTCCCGCGCCAGGCGCTGCACGCCTGGCGGCTGACGCTGCGGCATCCGGCCAGCGGCAAGGAGCTGTCGATCGAAGCGCCGCTGCCCGCCGACATGCGGGAGCTGATCAAGGCGCTGAAGCTATAATCGCGCTTCCATGGCATCCCCGGCCGTCGATCGTGTACGAGCGGCGCTCGCGAAGCAGCCGCGATTTCCCCTGGCCACGCTGCCCACGCCCCTTCACGACGCCGTGCGGTTGCGCCAGGCGCTGGGCGGCCCGTCACGATGCCCGAGGATCCTGATCAAGCGCGACGATCTGACCGCCCTCGGCCTTGGCGGCAACAAGGCGCGCAAGCTCGAGTACCTCGTCGCCGATGCGAAGTCGCAGGGCGCGCACACGCTGGTCACCACCGGCGCGGTGCAATCCAACCATGCGCGCATGACCGCGGCTGCGGCCTGCGTGGCAGGCCTGCGGTGCGTGCTCGTGCTGACGACGACCACGGCAACACCGGCGAACGCGGGCAACCTGCTGCTCGATCGGCTGTATGGCGCCGACGTGCGGTTCGTGCCGTCGGTGGATCCGATGCTCGCGGTCGGCCAGGACGAGGCGGTCGTGGCCGAGGTGGTGGCGCAGGAGCAGGCGGCCGGGAGGCAGGCCTACGTGATCCCGATCGGCGGCTCGAGCGGCATCGGCGTATTCGGCTACGTGGGGGGCACAGCGGAGCTCGTGGACCAGCTCTCATCGATGGGTGTGGCACCCACGAGGCTGTATTTCGCCAGCGGCTCGCGAGGCACGCAGGCCGGGCTGACGCTGGGCGCGAAGCTGTGCGAGGCGCCGTACCGCGTCCACGGCGTGGCGGTCAGCGCCGGCGAGCCCGAGAAGATCGAGCGCGCCAGGCGGATCGCCAACGAGGCGGCAACGCAGCTGGGGCTGCCCGAGCGAATCGACCTGCCGGAGCTCGTCACCGACCAGGGATTCATCGGCGAGGGGTACGGCATTCCGACCGAAGCAGGACTCGAGGCGATCTCGATGGTGGCGAGAACCGAGGCGATTGTTCTCGACCCGTGCTACACCTCCAAGGCGATGGCGGCGCTGGTGCGGCACGTCAGAACCGGCGAGCTCACGCCTGCCCAGACGGTGGTCTTTCTTCACACCGGCGGCGTGCCGGCGATCTTCACGCCGAGTTTTGCCGAACGCTATTCCTGAGGCTCGAGCCAGGCCTTCGGAACAGTGGCGTAGTGCGCGGAGTCCTCGAACTTTCGCCAGCGCTCCTGCAGGTCGGCGAGCACCTTCTGCGCTCGCGCCAGCGCCTTGTCCGTGAGCGCCTGCTGCTGCGGGCTGCGCTCCACGGGCGTCGACAGCAGGTCGACTTCCGTCTTCGCTCGCTCGAGCTGGGATCGCAGGCTCGCCGCGCTCAGCCGCCAGTAGCCTTCGTCCATGTGTTGCCGGTTGGCGGCGATCCTGGCCTCGCTGCGCGCGATGATTTCCTCGGCGCTGAGCATTCGGCCCGCCGAGATGCTCATGTATGCGCCGGTGGCGGGCGCATCGGAAGGCGATGGCGGCGCCGGCACCGCCGCCGCATCCGGGTCGGCAATCAGATCCGCGTTGGTGTAGGCCTTCGACGCTCTTCTGGCCGTGGCACGGTCGGCTTCAACCCGCTTGGCGAGATCGCCGAGTGAAGGCGTCTGCGCAAAGGCCGGCAGCGCCGTGCTAATCACGACGGCACAACCGGCCAGCATCTGCGCCAGGCGCACGCCTACTGCTCCATCCACCCCGTGATGTTGTTGGTGTAGTCCGTGAGGGTGGCGCCCGGCACCGGAATCGCGCCGAGGGTGCCGTTATACGTAATGGTCGGGTTGCCCGAGATCGAATTCGTCGTGACGTCGTCGAATTCGTCGTCGGCATTCTGGACCAGGATGCGCCCCTGGAATTCGGGGTTGCCCGAGATCGAGATCTGCTCTCGGACGAGGATCTGTCCTTCCACCGCGGTCGGGTCGTCGAGGTCGACGTTACCCGCAATAATCAGGTCGCCTTCGGTCACGAACTGGAGCTTTTCATCGTTCTCGGGCTTGAACTTGGGCGTGCCGGTGATCGAGATCGAACCTTCCGAAATCACCGAGACTGCAAGCTCCGCGCCCTTCTTGCCCGGGTTGCCGGACATGGTGACGCTGGTCTCGACGTAGAAGGTGCCGGCGCTGATGTCGTTGTCGCTGCTCCAAGTCGTGCCGCTCCACGTCCATCCGGTCGGGCAGGATCCGCCGCACCCGCTGACGCCGTCGCCAAGGGTCACGGTGCCATCGTCGTGCAGGATGAAGTCCGCGTGACCGATGTAATTCGACGCGTGAATCTCCGGTACGTTGATGTTCGACTTGCCGCCGCCCTGCGTGCCGCCGGAGTGCCAGCCGTCGTTGGCCGTGAAGTCACCCGTCGCCGTCGCGTCGCCGGATACACCGGCCGCGTTGCCGGAAATGGTCATGTCACCGTTGGCGTGGATGTTGCCCTCATCGCCCTCCACGGTGATGTTGCCGGTGATGTTCAGGTCGCCGTCGACCAGGATCGCCGGGTTGGCCTCCGTCGGCGGCGTGACGGTGATGTTTTCCTGCGAGAGGATGCGGCGCGAGATCCGCACCATGGTGTTGCCGGGCCCGAAACCGGTCGCCCGCAGGATCAGCTGATCGTTGAGGTCGACGAAGCCGGTGCCGTCCTCGTTACCCATCGCGATCAACTGGTCGGCCGACAGCACCGTCGTATATAGCTGCGGATCGTCGTCGTCGAAGATCTCGATCGAGTACGTATACTCGCCGGCGAGCGCGTACGGCGGCGCACCGTTGAGCATGTAGCCGATGTCGCCGTTGTCGGCGTTCGCGGCGGCGGCCGCGTTCAACTCATCGACGACGCCGTCGAATCCCGACAGCAAATCGTGCGTGGTGTCCGCGCGGATCGCCTCGGTGGCGCGGTTGATGCCGGCCTCGGCGGCGGCGCGGGCGCCGGCGTAGTAGCTCTCGTTCGAGGCCATGGCCACCTCGACCCGGCCGTTCATCGCGAAGCCGGTGGCGAGCCCCGAGAGGACCGCCATCAGCAGCAGCACGACGATGAGGGCAATACCGTGTTCCGAGCGTGGGTCGAATGGTTGGGTGGTCATCGGCTTCTCACTCTGACTTCCTGGCTGAGCGTACGGGTGGGGGCGAGCCCCGTTGATGGATCGACGGTGCGGGTCCGGATCGTGATCCGGGTCTCGACGTAGACGACGTCCGATTGAAGCATCCCGACCGGCTGAGCGTGGTTGCTGTCCCGATACACGAAACGCAAGTCCTCGATGACGTTGTCGGTCCGCGTCGAGGCGCCGCCACCGAGGTTGTTGTCGAGAAACACGATGGTGTTGTTCGCGGCGTCCAGCGAAATGGTGACGTCCTCGTTCGCCTGGTCGCACGCGCCGGCGATGCCGCCGATGTTGCCGTCCGGCGGGTTGGCGTCGGTCTGGATGCGAATGTCGTTGTCGATAGTGTCGCCATCCGGATCCCACTGAATGGCGTCAAAAGCGGTGCCCGCAACCGGGCAGGCCGACGGCGGCGCGTTGTACGGATCGTTGTCGGCGGCGCGAACGTAACGGCCAATCCAGTCCAGCGCGTAGCGGCCTTCCTGCTCGGCGGCCGAGTCCTCCAGCTGCCGGCGATAGCCGTTCTGGATCTGCGAGGCCAGCGCAACGGCGCCGCCCAGCACGATCACGGTGACGACCGACGCCACCAGCAGCTCGACCAGCGTGAACCCGTTCTCGTCGCGCAGTCGGATCATGGACATGGCCAGCACCGGATGATGGTGGTGATTTCCGCCGCCGTCGCGGTGCGCCGGTCGGTGACGACGGGCGTCACACGGACGGTCACCACCCTGAGGTTGGCCGCGATGCCAACCGGATCGACTGGACAGGCCGCCACCAGCCAGCGGCGTTTGTACAGCGCGGTCGGGTCATCGAAATGATCCGCGACGTCGGCGGTCAGGCTGCCGCCGATACCGAGCGCGGCGACGGCGAAGTCCTGGGACATCAGCTCGTCGATCTTGTCCTGGGCCAGGCGGACCGCCGAGGTCTGCTCGCGCCCCAGCATCTGCATGCGGATGGTGACCGCCATCAGCTCGGCCATCGACACGAGGGCCACGGTGAGGATGACCGTCGCGATCAGGACCTCGACCAGCGTGAATCCACGTTCGTCAGTAGACTTCAAAGGTGATTTGCCCCGTGAGTGAAACAGTTAAATCGCGCGAATGCGTGTCGCCGTATTGCACCGTGATCGTCAGCGGCAACGCGCCGCCGCCGCCGGGGATCGAATACATGCCGCGCCCGTTCACTTCGAGGGCCGGCACGACACCAAAGCTCACGTTCGACGGCATCGCGTAGACCCCGCTGTCGTGCTGCAGCGACTGCGAGCACCGATCGCCGTCGTCGATCGTGCCGTCGACGATGAGCACGCGAAACTGCCCCGCGACCGGGCAGTCGAACATGATGCGGAACGGGGTATTGCGGCTGATCGCCTTCAGGCGAGCCTGCCGGATCTGCGAGCCGACCTGCTCCGACGCCGTCCACACGGCGTTACGGGTGGTGGATTCGTTGAGCGTCGGGAGGCCGATGGCGGCCAGGATGCCGATAAGCGCCATGGCAATCATCAACTCGATCAGCGTGAAACCCTGTCCGGAGCGCATGCCCCGGAGATAGCAAGAGGCAGACCACCGACGATCTCTGGCCGTAACTTATTGATAAACATGGTACTACCGCCATTCACGGGCCAAGGCTCCTGACCCGTTTGTCTCAAGATAGCGCACGTGAATACGAATCCGTAATCCACGTAGTTGGGCGGCCTCGGCAGGGCTCCGAGGTCGTCGATCCAGCGGCACCCACCGGTATAATGGTGGATTCCAATGCGGCGTTGCGGCTTTCATTGGGCGCGCACCGCGCCGCTCTCGATTCTGCTGCTGGCGACGACGGTCCAGCCCCTGCTGGCGCAGTCGCCGGCGGAACCTGTCCTGCCGGAAACCATCGTCCGCGACACGGGCGGGCGCGCGACCGTGCGGACGATGCGCCTGCCGTCGGCGATTCAATTCGATGGACGGCTCGACGAGCCGTTTTACGGCGACACCCGGCCGTTCGGCGATTTCATCCAGCAGGAACCGCACGACGGCCAGCCCGCGACCGACAGAACCGAAGCGTGGGTGTTCTTCGACGACGCGAATGTCTACGTGTCGGTGCGCCTCTGGGAAACCGACTCCACACAGCGGGTGATGAGCGACATGCGTCGCGACTCGTTCAACCTGTACAACAACGACCACATCGCGGTCATCTTCGACACCTTCAACGACCACCGCAACGGTTTCGGGTTTTCGTCCAACGCCCAGGGGGGCATGTTCGACTGGCAGGCCACCAACGAGCAACCCAGCCCGAACTGGAACGGCTTGTGGGAGACTCGCACGGCGGAGTTCGATGGCGGATGGACCGTGGAATTCCGCATTCCGTTCAGGTCGATCCGCTACCAGGAGGGTGGCCGCACGTGGGGCATCAACTTCCGGCGGATGGTGCGCTGGAAGAATGAGGTGTCGTACTTGTCCCCCGTGCCGGTGTCGTGGGGCCGGCGCGGATTGAACAAGCTCTCGTCGGCGGGGCCGATGATGGGGATCGAAGTGCCGGAGAAGCTCAGGAACATCGACGTCAAGCCCTACGTTCTCGGCTCGGCGACTACCAACACCCTGGCGACGCCGCCGCTCTCGAACCACGGCGCGGCCGAATTCGGGGTCGACGGCAAGTGGGGCATCACGCAGTCGATCGTCGCCGACTTCACCTACAACACCGACTTTGCGCAGGTGGAAGACGACGAGGCGCAGGTGAACCTCACCCGGTTCAGCGTGCTCTTCCCGGAGAAGCGGGACTTCTTTCTCGAGGGCCAGGACGTGTTCAACTTCGCGGGCGCCGGGTCGAACCAGGGCGGAGGCGGGGGCGGCCCGCAGGCCATCCAGGGCGGCGGGGGCGGCGGCGGCAACAACGTGACACCGATCGTTTTCTTCAGCCGCCGCATCGGGCTTCAGAACGGCCTCGTCGTTCCGATGCTCGGTGGGGCGCGGCTGATCGGCCGCGGCGGCGGCTACCAGGTCGGCGCCATTCACATGCGCAGCGACGACAGCCCGGCTGCCGGTACCGAGGCGACGGACTTTTCGATCGTTCGGGTCAATCGCGACATCCTGAGCCGGAGCCGCATCGGGCTGATCGCCACACGGCGGGGTCCGCGGCTGGCCGGAGGCGGCGACAACGCCGCGTACGGCGTGGACACCCAGATCAACCCCCGCACGGAGCTTCAGCTCAACGGGTTCTGGGCGGCGACCTCGTCGGGCGATGGCGCCACCGGCTCCGCGCGGCAGAGTTATCGGGGGCAGTTCAACTGGAATGCCGACAAGACAGGCCTGCAGATCGACCATCTGTTTGTGGGCAGGGCATTCAATCCCGAGGTGGGCTTCCTCCGGCGCTCGGCGTTTCGCCGGACGTTCGGCAACGCGAGGTACAGCCCGCGGCCGGTGCGGTGGCGGGCCGTCCGCAAGGTCTACTACGAGGCCAGCGTCGATTACCTCGAGGATCCCGAGGCGCATCCGGAGTCGCGCGAAGCGCAGGGCGCGTTCCGGATGGAGATGAACAGCAGCGATCAGATGGCGGTGGAATTCTCACGGCAGTTCGAATCCCTTGGCGCCGCGTTCACGGTCACGCCGGAGGTCGTCGTGCCGCCCGGCGCCTATGCCTTTTCGCAGGGGAAGCTCCTGTTCACGACGTCGGCCCAGCGTCCGGTGTCCGGCACGTTCGTCGTAACGCGCGGCGGCTTCTACGGCGGAACACTCAGCGAGGTGAGCTGGCGGGGCCGGGTGGAGTTCGGACCCCAGTTCCAACTGGAGCCGACCGTGTCGTTGAACTACTTCAAGACGCCGTGGGGGGATGGCGACTCCCACATCATCAGTTCGCGGTTCACCTATACGCTCACGCCGAGGATGTTCGTCTCGGCGCTCGTGCAATATCAATCGGCCGCCGATGCGGTGAGCACGAACGCGCGGTTCCGATGGGAGTACCAGCCGGGCAGCGAGCTGTTTGTCGTCTACAGTGACGGCCGCAGCACGCTTGGTCCGGGTACCAACCTCGAGAACCGCAGTTTCGTGGTCAAACTCACGAAACTCTTCAGGCTCTGACAGCTATTCTTCCTGCATGAATGGGTACCTGTAATCCGTCGGCGGAGCGAAGTTCTCCTTCACCGTCCGCGCACTGACCCACCGGACCAGGTTCATTTTCGATCCGGCCTTGTCGTTGGTGCCCGACGCCCGCGCGCCGCCGAACGGCTGCTGC
>Ga0156330_1258_pt1 | contig 10343 bp, 10 predicted proteins | sample RifCSPlowO2_12_FD_107978 | JGI IMG/M metagenome (GOLD analysis project Ga0156330, IMG submission 107978) | Acidobacteria bacterium RIFCSPLOWO2_12_FULL_67_14b | reverse complement strand
CTCTCGTCTCGCCGGTCAAATCTCGCTCGGCGCATTAAGCGCTGGAGCGATGGACGTCTGAACCCGCACGGCGCCTGCGTAGCCTACGCTCCATTTGACGGCGTTACTTGCCTCGGCTCGCTCGAACGCTCACGCCGGAAGGCACCGCTCCGCGCAGCGCCCGGTCGAGGCGAATGTGATGCCGGGCGAACACAATGCAACGAGGGGGTGATTTCAGAAAAAGCGGGAAGATTACGGTGCGCTTCATGAGCGCACCCCAACGCTTTTTGCTGAAATCAGCCCCCTCGTTGCGTGTGAGCCGAAACCGGCACCGAGCCTACGAGTGCCGACCTACAAGGAGCGGTGCATGACGTACGCGTCGACCAGTCCCAGGCGCGCGTGGTTGAACGCCTTCGGTAGGGTGCCGACGATCTGGAATCCGAGCTTCTTCCACAACTCGACACCGGCGGTGTTCGAGCTGACCACGAAGTTGAACTGCATCGCCTGGTAGCCCGCCTGCTTCGCCTGCGCCAGGCAGTGCTCGCCCATCGCCCGGCCGAGGCGTGCATTTCAACGAGGACCCGAAGGGTCCGAGTCCCACGAGGGGCGAAAGCCCCGAGTCCCAGGAGCGAACGCAATGAGCGACTCGCACGAGGCGGCGCAGCCGCCGAGTCCCTTGATCACTGCTTCGGCTTCTCTGTCGTGGTGACGGTGAACTGCCGGAACCGGCTGTAGCTGGCGCGGCCGTCGATGCGGGCCTCATCACTGCGCCGCAGCACGTAGTTCTCGCGCATCTCGCCGGGCACGAGCAAGTCCAGGCCCGGTTCGGCCTTGTAGGCGACGTCGATGAAAGCGCGGATGACCAGGTCCTCGCTCCGCAACTCGGTTCTGAGGATACGGCCGGTCGCGCTGTCGATCCACATTCGTCCGTGCGATGGCATGTCCTTGTCGGCGTCGCCGCGTATCAGCGTCCCCGGCGCGAGCTCCCGGTATTCGATCAGCCAGATGTCCTTCGCCTCCGCCAGCCCGGCAAACCGCCTGACGTTGCCGGTGTCCGCCTTCTCGAACTTCATGCGCGGCTGGTTCGATCGCTCGACGAACACCAGCGCGAGAATCGGGATATTGACCGTCCGCAGCAGCGGCCCGATGTTGTAGCGCGCGCTCTCGGCCTGGATGGCCTCCGCCTTCGTTCTCGAGGTCGGGGTGGTGTCGAGGAAGAGCTTGTAGAGCCGTTGGTCGCGATCGCGAATCGGCTTGCGGTCGACCTCGAAGACGTCGCGGAACTGCAGCCACCGATCTTCTCCGCCGGGCTTCACCAGCAGCAGGTCGGATCGCAGCTCGCGGAACTGCCGCGCCGTGCGGCCGCCGCGGGTCGTGGTCTGGACGTTCTGCCGGTAATGCTCCTCGGCGACGATGCCGGCCAGCCGCTTCTGGTAGTCGGCGACGTAGGCGGCGACGCGCGCCAGCACCACCTCCATCGTGGGCTCGTCGCCCGCGTGCAGGGTGGCCGCCAATAACACGGCCGCCACGCCGGTCCAGGCTCGCGACATTGGGGGAAGTCTATAATCGAACGAGCAATGGAAAAAATCACCGTGCATGCCCGCTTCCACACCGGCCACCGGCAGCTGGGCTACCCCGGCAAGTGCAAGTACGTCCACGGGCACACCTGGCAGGGCACCGTCACCGTGTCGGCCGACGAATTCCCCCGCGACGAGCTCGACATGTCGCTGGATTTCGGCGACATCAAGGACGTGATGCGCTTCATGGATCACAAGATGCTCGTGACCGAACAGGACAAGCCCTTCCTGGATCCCGCGCTATTCGAGCCCGGCGGCGTGGTGCTGTTGAAGGGAAAGGGCCCCAGCGTCGAGAACGTGGCGCTCTACGTGTTCGACGGGGTCGCCGATCTGATCAAGGCGAAGTACCCCGGCCGTGCCATCTGCTACACGATCGCGGTCAGGATCCAGGAAACCGAGAACAACATCTTCGTGGTGGAGAAGTCCGTCACGGTCTAACCATGTTCATATTATGAACACGAAGAGGGCGCCGTCATGAGCCGATGGATTTTCGTTCTGGCGCTGCTGCTGGCGCCCGCGGCGCCGGCCACGGCCACGTTTTCGATCGTCGCCATCGATCCGGCGACGGGCGATCTCGGCATTGCCGTGGCGTCCCGATATTTCGCCGTTGGCGCGGTGGTGCCATGGGCCGACGCGGGGGTCGGGGCCGTCGCGACGCAGGCCGGCGTCAACGTCGGCTACGGACCTCGCGCGCTCGAGTTGCTGCGGCAGGGGCTGACCGCGCAGCAGGTCATGGACAGACTGTTCGCCGAAGACACGTTTCCAGGCAAGGACGCCCGCCAACTGGCCATCGTTGACGCCAAGGGCAACATCGCGGTGTTCACCGGCGACGCCGCCAACCAGTGGCGCGGTCACGTCAAGGGCAAGACGTGGTCGGCGCAGGGCAACATCCTGGTGGGGGCGCATGTCGTCGAGGCCATGGGCCGGGCCTTCGATCGGACCCAGGACGAACTGGCGGAGAAGCTGTTTGCCGCGCTGAAGGCCGGCGACGAGGCCGGAGGCGACAGCCGGGGACGCCAGTCCGCATCCATTCTGGTGGTGCGCAAAGGCGGCGGCCGCAACACCAACAACGACCGCTACGTCTTCGTCAATGTCGACGATCACCAGGATCCGATTCACGAGCTGCGGCGGCTGATGAACCTCCAGATGACGATCAACCACAACGGCGCGATCAACCGGGCCCTCACGGCCGGCACCTTCGCGAGCGCGCTGGTTTCATCCGAGAAGGTCGCGACGTATCAGCCGCTCGATCCGGCGCAGCACGTCAGGGTGGGTTTCCTCGCCTACCTGGCCGGACAACCCGACCGGGCGCTCGCGGCTTTCGCCCGCGCCAGGGAGCTGACGCTGCCGGCTCAGTTCAAGGCGCTGTGGGAGGCGCAGGCGTCGAGGCCGGCGTACAGCAAGGTGCTCGAGGACAAGGCGTTTGTCGCGAAAGTCCTCACCGATCCGCAGCCGTTCTAGAACTTCACACTGGCGACCAGGGACACGGAACGCCCGGGCGCAAACACCGTGCGCACGTCCTGGCTGGCGTAGAACTCCTGGTCCAGCAGGTTGCGGGCCTGCACCCGCAGCTCGAGCGGCCTGGCGATCCGATAGCCGGCGGCCGCGTCGACGAGCGTGTAACCGGGCACCCCGCGTTCGGTCGGGCCGAAGTGGTCGTCGTCGGAGAAGTAGGCGGCCCGGACCTGCGCGAACGCCCGATCGCCGACCTGCCGGCGCAGCACGGCCAACAGGTTCACCGGCGAGATGTCGTCGAGGTACTGCCGGTCGTCGAGCGCGCGGCCTTCGGCCACCTGCGTCGCCACTTCGAGCCACACGCCGCCGCCGAGGTCGGCCTGCCCTTCGACCTCGAAGCCGCGCACGCGGGCGGTCCCGCGATTCCGGAAGAAGAAGAAGTCGGTCGACGTCGAGTAGCGCTCGATCAGATCGTGGATCCGGTACTCGTAGTAGAAGGCCGCCACGCGAAACCGCGGAGAGACGTAGCGCAGCGCCAGGTCACCCTGGATGCTGGTCTCGGGGTCCAGGTCCGGGTTCCCGGTGATGAAGCCGCGCCCGGTGGGCCCCCGGTAGTAGCGGTCGGAGAGGACCGGGTCGCGGAACCCGCGCGCGATCTGGGCGGTGAGGCTGAAGCCCCTGAAGCTGCCGAGCGTGGCGGAGGCGAATCCCGAGAAGGCGCCGCTGCCGGTCGAGCGATCGCCGAAGTACCCGCCGGCGTTCTTCGTCGTGACGTAATCGCCGCGGAGGCCGGCGCCCAGCACGAACGCCGGGGCGAGCGCCGTGTCGATGGAGGCGTAGGCGCCCGCGTCGGTGCGGCCCGCCGTGTCGATCGACACGTTGGGCCGCGTGCTCACCACGTCGCCCGCGAGGTTGTACTGGATGAGATCGTCGATGGCATTCAGGTCGAAGCGCCCGTTGAGGTCAAAGCCAAGCTCGAGCCTCGATTTGCCGACCAGCCGTTCGCCGAAGCCGCGGACGTGGAAGTCCTTGGCCGACACGTCGGCGCGCTCGATGCTGCGCCCGGTGGTGGCGGTCGCGAACCGATCCTGGTCGGTGACCTGCGCGAAGCTGCCGAGAAATCCGGTCAGGCCCACCTTCTGAAAGCCGGCGACCTCGCGCACCTCGTAGCCCGCGGTGAAGCGGTGGGAATCCTCCGTCGGGTAGAAGAACCGGACGGTGCGCGAGTTGTTGCGCGGCCGCTCGATGTCGCGGCCGAAGTCGCTTTGCCAGCCCGCGGTCAGGATGCCCGGCCCCGCCTTGTGTTCCGCACGCAACAGGATGCCGTGGTCGGCGAAGCCGGAGTTGAAGATCTCGCCCGCAGGACTGTGCCAGTCGTCGGCCTGCCGGGAATGGGCCGCCAGCAGCACGCCGCCGGCCGGCAACCCCTTCGACACTTCCACGGAGCCGCGAAGCTCGGGGACGCCCGCGCCGATGGTGCCGGACAGCTGCGCCGCCCACGGCGAGCCCGGGGCGACGCGCCGGGTGCGGACCGAGATCACGCCGCCAAATGCATCGGACCCGTAGGCGACCGATCCGGGTCCGCGCGCCACATCCACGCCCTCGATAAGCGACGGATCCAGGAACGTGGCGCTGGCGCCGACGCGCCGCTCGGAGCTCACGCGCGCGCCGTCGATCAGGATGAGCGTGCGGCCGCGCGCGAGACCCCGAATCGCCGGGACCGCGGCCTGGCCCTCCGAGACCTGGTTCACGCCGGCGACGTTCTCGATCGCCTGCATCAGGTTGGTCGGCTGGCGCACCGATACGTCACGGCCGCTGATGCTGGTGGCGCCGGCCCCCGGCGTCGCCTCGATGCTCGGCGCCGAACCGGACACGGTAACCGACTCGGTCAGCAGCGGCGCAATCGTCACCAGCAGCTCGCCGTCGGCGTCCACCCGCTCGATCAGCACCGGGCGAGAGTAGCTGCCGGCAGCGTCGATCACGAGGATTTCGAACGGCGGCGCCGGATCGGGCTGCCATTCGAACCGCCCCTCGGCGTCGGTGATCGCCTCACCCGGCTTGCCGAGGATCGAGATGGTCGCATTGGCCACGGGGCGACCTTGCTGATCGACGACCCGCCCCTTCATCGCGAACGCCGAAAGCGGCATGGCCAGCGCCGCCAGAAGCATCACCAGTCGGACGTGCCCAACACCTCTCGCGCCGGTCATGCGATAACCTGATTATATCTGCCTGTCGAACTGGAATCCGGTGACGCCCAATTTGTGATCGCGACGACAGAAGCGTTCACGGCCATGCCGCGATCGTGCTGGCTGGGGACGGCGATTGGCGGCCGACGGGCAAACGCGCGCCCACTTGCCGTGCCGGCTCACAATCGTGCCGGATGGTACCGGCCTTGCCACTGTGGCTTTGATGCGGGGAGCGACGATGAGTGCATGGACGGACAAACCTGAAGGTTTGTCCCCACATACAAGGATGGACAAACCTGAAGGTTTGTCCCCACTTACGATCGACACGGTGTTTCTCGACGCGGGCGGCGTGCTCTGCCACCCGTCGTGGAAGCGCGTGAGCGACGCGCTCAGCCGTCACGGCGCCGCGGTCAGCGCCGGGGCGCTGGCCGTCGCCGAGCAGCGCGCCACGCACGAGCTCGACGACGCCACCGTGGTGGGGACGACCGACGATCGCTCGCGCGGGTGGCTGTACTTCAACCTGGTGTTGCACCACGCCGGCGTCGAACAGAGTACCGCCACCGACGCCGCGCTCACCGAGCTGCGCGAGTACCACAAGACCGAGAACCTCTGGGAGCACGTCGAGCCCGACGTGGTGCCCGCACTGGCGGCCCTCCAGGCCCGCGGCCTGCGCCTCGTCGTCGTATCCAACGCGAACGGGCGGCTCCGGCACCTCTTCGATCGGCTCGATCTCACGCGCTGGTTCGATCACGTGCTCGATTCCCACGAGTGGGGCGTCGAGAAGCCGGACCCGCGGCTGTTCCAGCTGGCGCTCGAACAGGCGCGCGCCGATGCGCCGCGCACCGTCCACGTCGGCGACCTGTATCACGTCGACGTCATGGGCGCCCGCCGCGCCGGCCTGCGCGACGCCGTGCTCTTCGACATGGCGGATCTCTACGGCGGCGTCGATTGCCCGCGCATCCGCTCGCTCGCGGCGCTGGTCGAGTGGGTCGACAGGATCAACGGGAACCAGACCCTGAACCGCGTCCCCTGACCGACCGCCGTGGTCACGCGCAGCGCGGCGTGATGGCTGCCGACGATGCCGCGGACCGCCGCCATCCCGAGCCCGCGGCCCTGGTCCTTGGTCGAGAAGAACGGGTCGAACATGCGCGCCAGTGTCTCCTCGCTCATGCCGTGCCCGTTGTCGACGACGTCGATGAAGACGTAGCGGCCCTGCTCGACGTCGGCGCCGAAGGTCATCTTCTTGAGGATGGCGCGGTCGAGCGTTTCCACCCCGGTTTCCACCGTGACCACGCCGCTTTCATCCACGGCTTCGGTGGCATTGATGATCAGGTTGAGCACGACCTGGCGGATCTGCGTCGGGTCGGTTTCCACTTCCGGCAGCCGGCCCGGGCTCTTGTAGATCAGCGTGCAGTGCCGCGCCACCGAGGCCCCGAGCAGATCCACCATCTCGCGGACGAGCGCGTCCAGGTCCACGCGCTCGGCCACCACGCGGCCGCCGCCCGAGTAGGCCAGCATCTTCGCCACCAGGTCCGCGGCCCGTTGCGCGCCGATCATGATCGCTTCGGCGGCGCGGCGCTGGTCCGATTCGGGCGGCGCCTGCATGGCCAGCAGATCGGCGTTACCGAGGATGCCCGTCAGCAGGTTGTTGAAGTCGTGCGCCACGCCGCCGGCCAGCACCATCAGGCTTTCCGACTTCTGCTGTTCCTGCATCCGCCGCTCGAACGCGTAGCGTTCCGCTTCGCTCCTCCGCCGCGTGGAGATGTCGTGCACGATCACCAGCCACCCGACGAACCGGCGCTGCGAGTCGCGGACCGCCGTGACCTTCACCTCGAAGTATCGCGGCCCCGGTTCGGTCCTGACCACCGCGGGCTGGCTCTGGCCGAGCGGCCGATCCTCGGCCACCGCCGCGGTCCACCACGACACCACCTCGTCGACGGGGCGCCCCAGGCTCGCGGGCGTGCAGCCGGTGTAGCGCTCGGCCGCGTCGTTGAGGTCGACGATGCGGCGCTGCGCATCGAGCACGATCACCCCATCGTCCATGCTGTCGACCACCATCTCGCGCGCCACCGGCACGAGGCCGAACAAGCGGTAACGGTAGAGGCCCAGGGTAAAGCACGCGCCCGACACGGTGAACGCAATCGGCGTCAGGTCGAGGCCCGCGACCGGCATGATCCGCGACAGGTACAGGATGTTGCCGATCCACGGCACGAGCGCGCCGGTGATGATCAAGGCCATTTGCCGGCGATATGGCGGCGGGAAGCGGCGAAGCCCGCGCACTAGCGTGACCGTGCCGGCCGAGATCAGGAAGTAGCTGTAGGCGACGTGGACCCAGTACCACGGGCCGCCGGTATAGACGAGCCGCGTGCCCAGTGGCGTTGGCACTTCGGTGACCGCGGCCCAGTAGATGTGGTGGTTCTCGTTGGTGGCCGCGAGGATCAACGTGCCGGCGGGGATGACCCAGACGAGCCACCGCAGCACCCGGTGGGCCGGCCATTCGGCGCGCGCGTACTGGCTCGTGAACAACAACCAGAGCACGCCGATGGGCGCGACGCCCAGGCACTGGAACTTCGCGATGACCAGCCGCGACTCGGTGTCGTCGACGAGCGTGTGCATGGCGCTCGTGAGGCTCCAGATCGCGACGGCCAGCATCATCCAGCAGAAGGCGGCGCTGCCGGGCACGCCTCGACGGCCCCGCGCGATCACGGCAGCCCAAATCGACAGGCCCGTGGACGCAAAGAGCGCGGCGGCTTGCAGGGTGGTTTGCCAGAACACGCGGCTTCATTATCAACCGAAGTGCAAAAAGTCCGGATTCCGCCCCCAAATCGGGCCCGCCGCGGCCGTCGCGCACCGAAAGCTCAGCCGAGGGTGCGCGGCAAGCTCCGCGGTGATTTCTGGTAAACTCGGAGGCGCTGTAGGGGAAGGCCGCCCAGGGCGGCCTTCCGTGTTTCAGGGCCGGGTCGGTTCTGTCCTCACGTGTCTTGGTTTCCACGACAACCTTCAGTCGAAGCGCCGCCCCGAATGATCCACTTGGGATCGCGGGTCACAGCCAGCGGCCGGCAGCCCATTCGAGCGGGCTGTGGCAAGCGTTCTCGCGTAGCGAGACGAGGAGAAGACGATGGGTCGGAAGTTGTACGTGGGGAACCTTCCCTACACCGCGGCGGAGCAGGATCTTCAGGAGTTGTTCGAAAAAGTCGGCCCCGTGGAATCGGTCACGGTGATGCGCGACATGGCCACCGGACGTGCCCGTGGTTTCGGCTTCGTGGAAATGGCCACGGACGAAGGCGCGCAGAAGGCCATCACCGAGCTGCATGAATCGCAGCTGGGCGGACGGACACTCACTGTCAACGAGGCGCGTCCGAAGGAAGCCCGCGGCGGCGGGGGCGGCTTCGGTGGCGGCGGCGGCAACCGCGGTGGCGGGGGCGGCTTCGGCGGCAACCGTGGCGGTGGTGGTGGTGGCGGCGGCCGGCGCGAGCCACGCTGGTAAAGCGACAGGCTGACCACGAATGGCCACACGAGGACCCCTCGGTCGAGGCAAGCGAGAGCGTGAGCGGGCGCGCGTCGAAAAGCAGAAGCAGAAGGCGGTACGCCGCGACGAAGCCAAGCAGCGACGCAGCCAGACGGGCCCGAACGAACCCGGTGTTGATCCGGACATCGCGGGCATCGTCCCCGGTCCGCAAGCCAACCCCTGGCTCGACGATCTGGACGAGCCCGCCGACGACTCAAAGACTTCCGATAACGACGAAGGCCGGGGTTAACCCCCGGCCTTTCGTTTTTCGATTTGTAGGCCCCCCTAAAGGGGGGGCCTACGATCATCATTTCAGTTTCGCGCCGGTCAGTTGCGCCACCGCGGCCAGCGTCGTCTGCGCCGCGTTCAATCCCAGCCTGAAGTCCTTGTCGGAGAAGGTGGCGAACACGTCGGTGGGCTGGTGCCAGTGCGGATCCCAGCCGTTGCCGACCTGCGTGCCGCGCTCGTTCTCGCGGAGGCTCACCGACGGCACCAGATCCATGAACGACGTCGAGTCGGTGTTGGTCATGCGGCTGCCGACGGCGGCCGGGTAGTCGGTGGCGTACTTCTCGTTGGCCGCGTGCAGCGCCCACGCCAGCTCCCGCGCGCCGCCGACGAACTTCGACGTCAACTGGAACTCGATGTTCACGTCGGCTTCGGGCCGTTGATCGGGGCTCACCGTGCCGTCGGCGCGCGGCATGCCGTGGTCGAACATCATCATGTCGTGCTGGATCATGCCGAGCCACCGCGGCTCGGGATAGCGCCCCGAGCCGGGCGGGTCTTCTTTGCCCTGGAGCGGCGCGCGCTGCGTGGCATAGGCGCGGCTGCCGTTGAGGCCCGTCTCTTCGTTGTTCCAGAGGATGAATCGGATCGACCGGTCGGTGACCACGTCGGGCGCGCTGAATACGCGCGCCAGCTCCATCACCAGCGCCGTGCCCGATCCGTCGTCGTTGGCGGCCTCGCCCCAGCCGTGTCCGTCCATGTGACCGGCGACGATGTACATCTCGTCCGGGCGGGTGCTCCCGACCTTGGTGCAGTAGACCTCTTCACGCGGGCCATCGGTGGCCGGCTCGGTGTTGAGCGCGCGGAGCTGTTCGTCGGGCTGCCGCATCGGATCGGTATTGACGCCGGTGCGGGCGCGGATGCCGCGCGGGCGCCCGCCGCCGGCCGAGGTCGGGATGGCGTTCGGATCCGCGGGCGGCCGCGCCGCCGGGTTCGGGTTTCGCGGCGTGGTCGTGTAGGTGTACTTGATGCGCCCGGTGTCGGTGCAGCCGTAGCTCTTGAGCTGCGCCTCGATCCAGTCCACGGCCTTGCGGTTGCGCTCGGTGCCCTGGCGGCGATCGCCAAACTGCGTCAGGCCCTTGAGCGTGGCCTTGTAGTTCTCCAGCTCGAGCCGGCCGACCATGGTCCGAATCGGATCGGGCCCGGCGGGCGGGGCCGCCGGCCGCTGCGCCTGCAGCGATGCCGTCAACACGATCGTTGCGCTAAGTCCAATCAGTGCTCGTCGCATACATCTCCTCGTCGCTTTCGCTGTGCTCCGACCGCCAATACTCACACAGAAACACAGAAAGACAGAAACACGGACGATTCTAATCCCCAGAGGAGAGAATCCGCGCTTCTGTGTGGGCATTTCTTCAT
>Ga0156330_1037_pt1 | contig 10367 bp, 7 predicted proteins | sample RifCSPlowO2_12_FD_107978 | JGI IMG/M metagenome (GOLD analysis project Ga0156330, IMG submission 107978) | Acidobacteria bacterium RIFCSPLOWO2_12_FULL_67_14b | reverse complement strand
TCGATCGGCCTTCCAGAGAACGTTCGGTCGCGAACCGGATGGCCACCGCAGCGTCAAATCGCAGGCGGCTTTCAACGCGCGACCTTTGGGTTAGACCGGAACAAGCCGTCGGCACGCTACGTCCAAGGTTGTAGGCTGTCTACGACTCTGGCCGAACATCCCGACGAACGGGCGTCTGCGCCTCCACGAAAGGCGAGCAGATATGGACACGCTGTGGCAGGATACGCGGTTCGCGCTCCGGACGATGCGGAAGAATCCGGGCTTCACGGCCGTCGCGGTCCTGTCGCTCGCGCTCGGCGTCGGCGCGACCACCACCATCTTCACGTTACTCAACGCTGCCTTCCTCGCTCCGCTGCCGGTCGAACAGCCGTCGGATCTCGTCGCGGTCTACACAACCGACCAGGCAAACATCGGCGGGCTCGGCAACCTGCTGCCGATGTCCTATCTGAACCTGAAGGACATGCGGCAGCGAAGCGAGTACCTGCCGGATATGGCGGGCTATTCGTTCCCGACTCCCGTCAGCGTCATCACCGCCAGCGCGCCGCAGCAGGCGTTTGCCGAGCTCGTCACCGGCAATTACTTTTCGGTGCTCGGCGTCAACGCCGCGAAGGGCCGTGTCTTCGGGGCCGAGGAAGACACGAAGCCCGGGGACGCTCCCATCGTGGTGCTAAGCCACGGCTTCTGGCAACGGCGCCTGGGCGGCGATCCAGCAGCGGTCGGCAAGGTCATGCCGCTGAACGGCACCGGATTCACGGTGATCGGGATCGCGCCCGCGGGGTTCAAGGGCATCAACTCGCTCATCAGCCCCGACATGTGGGTGCCGTCGATGATGTACGCGCAGGTGCTGCCGTCGCAGCTGCGCTCATGGATCGACGAGCGGCGCGCCCTGATGTTTTTCGTGGCGGCTCGACTGAAGCCGGGCGCCACCATCCAGCAAGCGGAAGCCAACCTGAAATCGGTGGCGAGCGCGCTGGAGCACGAGTACCCGGCGCCCAACAAGGGCCGCAGCGTCGCGCTCCGTCCGCTCGTTCAGGCAACGATCTTTCCAGGGATCCGCGACATGTTCATCCTCGGCGGCGCGGTGATGATGACGATTGTCGGTCTCGTGCTGTTGATTGCCTGCTCCAACGTGGCGAACCTTCTCATGGCGCGCGCGTTGGCCCGGCGCCAGGAGATCGCCGTTCGTGTCGCGCTGGGTGCCAGCCGGTCGAGGCTCTTCCGACAGCTGTTGACCGAGAGCGTCGTCCTGGCGGCGCTCGGCGGCATTCTTGGCATCGCGGTCGCCGTCGCCGCACGGGATGGGATCTGGTCACTACGTCCGCCGTTTCTCGCCGACAACTTCGTCGACCTGCCCCTCGACGCGCGCGTGCTCGCGTTCACGGCGATGGTGTCGCTGGTGACCGGAGTGATCTTCGGCCTGCTGCCCGCGCTGCAGGCGTCGCGCCCTGATGTCGTCGGCGCGCTGAAGGAGGAAACGCAAGGCGCCGGCACCGGCCGCCGGCGCGCGGCGATCAGTCGGGCGCTGGTGGTCGCTCAAGTCGCGTTGTCGGTCGTCGCGCTGATTGCCGCGGGTCTGTTCCTGCGGAGTCTGGGGCACGCCACCCAGATCGATCCGGGATTCGATGTCGAACACGTCGCCGTCGTCGTCGTGAATCCGGGCCAGGGTGGTTACGACGGAGAGCGCGCGCTCCAGTTCTTTCGTACCGTTCACGAACGCGTCGGTTTGGTCCCGGGCGTGCAGTCGACCGCCTGGGCGAGCGCAACACCGCTCACCGGCTCGCTGTTCAAGACGATAGTCAAGGAGGGCGAGAATCCCGAGTCGACGACCGCGCGAACGCTTGCCGCGGCGATCGTCACGACCCCAGGGTATTTCCGGACGCTCGGCGTTCCTCTTCTGCAGGGCCGCGACTTCGCCGACAGCGATCGCGAATCGACGATGCGGGTGGCAGTGGTGAACCAGGTGCTCGCCGATCGGCTCTGGCCGCACGACGATCCGATCGGCAAGCGTTTTCGTTTCTTCACGGATACGGCGTACCGCGAAGTGATCGGGGTGGCGAAGACGAGCAAATACCAGACGCTCGGCGAGGATCCGCAGCCGGCGGCCTACACTCCACTGGAGCAGGATCCCACCGAGACGATGGTCTTGTTCGTCAGGGCGGGCGGAGCGCCCGCCGCACCGCTCGGCACGGCGCAGCGGGAGATCCGGACGCTGGATTCGCACGTCCCGCTGACCAATCCGTACACCATGCGCGAGATCCTGAAGCAGTCGCTGTGGCCCGCCCGTCTGGCCGCGATCCTGCTGGGCGCGCTCGGCATTCTGGCGCTGACGCTCGCCTCGGTCGGGCTGTACGGCGTCATGGCCTATTCCGTCACGCAGCGCACGCGTGAGATCGGCGTACGAATGGCACTGGGCGCAGACCGGTCGCAGGTGCTCACGATGGTTCTGCGTCAGGCGATGACCCTCGTCGTCATCGGCCTCGCGATTGGCGTGACGGCGGCTATGGCGGTCGCACGCGTCGTCACGCGTCTGTTGTTCGGCATGAGCGCACTGGATCCGGCGACCTTCGGAGGCGTGTGTCTGATTCTCGTGGTCGTTGCGATGCTCGCGAGCTGCGTCCCTGCGTGGCGGGCGAGCCGGCTCGACCCGCTGCGCGCGCTCCGATAAGTCGGTTCCGTTGAGCAGCGTCACTTTCGATAGGGGGCGACGCGTGTCTGAGAACGGACGGACCTCCGTCAACGATCGCGAGGAACGGTTCGTAATGCGACCTTAATCGGTTAACCGGTTAGGTCCCGATATACGCCGCACTGTTTAGAAACCTGGTGTAGCTGGGGGCTGCTCGGCTGCGTCGTCTACACGGATCCGCGGACGACGAGGACCGGACAGCTCGATTCCTTCGTCACCTGCTGCGCATTCGATCCGAAGATCGCCAGGTCGAGGGCGCCGCGACCCTGCACGCCCATCACGATGAGGTCGGCCTGCTTCGCGGCGGCGAGCCGCAGGATCTCGCGCGAGGCCCTGCCTTCGACGACCGCCGTTTCAATCTTGCAGAACGTGCGCACCGATTCGGGAATGAGCTCGAGCAGCCGCCGCTGTTGCGCGGCCTCGGCATGCGCGCGCACCGCTTCCACACTGAAGTCCGCCGACAGCGGGGTCTCGCGCAGCTCGGGCGGCATTTCGATGGCGTTCATCACGGTCAGCTCGGCATCGGCTTCCTCGGCCATCGTCATGGCGTACTCCAGCGCCCTCAGCGAGCTGGCGGAGAAATCGATCGAGCAGAGGATGCGGTCGAAGGTGGGGTCGCCGGGCGTGGGCGCGCGATCGACGCGCCGCGGGACGACGAGCACGGGGCACGGGGCCAGCCTCAGGACCTTGTCGGCGACCGATCCCAGCAGGAACTTCTGGAAGCCCGAGCGGCCGTGACTGCCAAGCACCACCAGGTCGGCGGGCCAGACGCCGGCCTGCGCCAGGATCTCGCGGGCGACGTTCGGCGCATCCTCCACCCTGAGGTCGACGGCGTAGCCGCCGGTGGCACCGGCGCAGAAGCGCTGCAGATGGTCGAGAATCTCGCGGCGGCGTTCCGGGGTGAGCGTGAGGATGGGCGGCGGCCCCGCCAGCGGCGGCAGCACGTCGATCGCCGGCGCCATCACGTGGACGAACAGCGCCCTCAGCTCGGCGCCGTACCAGCGCGCGATCGCGGCGGCGTGGCGAAGCGCGTGCTCCGAGAATTCCGTGGTGTCGATCGGGCAGAGGATGCGTGCGATCTCGATTCGTGGCGACGCATTCACTTGAGGCTCCGGATCTTGAGGCTCAGCGCGACCACGACCAGCAGGATGGCGCCGAGGGAAATGGCGAGGCCCGTCCTGCGGTACGACACCTCGGCCAGCGCCGCCTGCCCCTCCGCGTCGACCTTGGCCGTGATGCCGAGGCCGGCCTGCAGCACATCCTCCACCGGCTTGGGATCGAACGCGTGCATCTCGGTCCGGGCCAGCGTGAGCTGATTGCCGGCCTCGCGCAGCGCGAGCTGCTGTCCACCCATTTCCATGCCGGCGTTTTCGGCCTCGGCGACGAGCGCTGCGGAGCGGGCGATGGCGTCCTTCAGTTTCTCGATCGACGATCGCATGGCGGTGGCGGCCTTGTGTCCGTTGTCGCCCTCGCTGTGGCAGTCGGCGCAGAGTGCCGCCTTGTCGGTGCCGAGCATGGCGTCGGTCGGCTTGGCGATCTCGTGATTGCTGTGGCACTCCACGCAGCTGCGATCGAAGATCTGGCTGTGCGTGCTCAACGCAAACTTGGTGGCGAACACCGTGTGGCAGGTGCCGCAGACGTTGGCGATGGCGCCGACGCCCGGAGGCGCCGCGCCGTGATTGCCGTGACAGTCGTTGCAGGTCGGCGCCGACAGATCGTTGCCCTGCACCATCGCCGCATGGTGGACGCTCTTCTCGTACTTCGTCCGCTGGTCGGTGGGCAGCGGCGAGCCGTCCGGCAAGTGGTAGCCCTTCATGCGCTCGGCGTCGGCGTGGCAGGTGGTGCACGTGGCGGCGACGTTGGTGACGTACACGGGTGACTGGGCGTCGCTGACCAGGCGCACGCCGTGCGCGCCGTGGCAGCTGACGCAGGTGGCGACCTTGGTGTCGCCCTTGGCGAGTTGCTGCCCGTGCACGCTGGTGGCGTACTCGACGGCCTGATCGACGCGCTGCTTCGGCGCGTACTTGCGCATCAACGCGGCATCGCTGTGGCAGCGCGCGCACACGGCGATCACCATCTGTCCCGCGGGCTTGCCCTTGAAGCCCGTGGCGGGCGCCTTGGCTCTTGTCTTGTCGGTTTCACTGGGGTTGCCGCCGTGGCAATCGACGCACGTGAAGCCGCGGTCGCGGTGCACATCGGTCGCGCCAAAATCGCGCGCCGGCGCGGCGAGCGCGGGCTGCGCCTGGGCGCGGTGACAGGTCTCGCAACCGGAGGCCTGGGCCGGTTGCGCCGCCGCAGGGGTCGCCGGCGCCCAAACACAGAGGGCGGCCGCGAAGGCCAGGCCGGGTACGCTGCTAAGCCGCCAGGTAGCCATATATGGTGAACACAATCAGATAGATGACCGCGAGGATGCCGGCGAGGGTGACGATCCGGTTCGGCCGTCCGTCCGCGGCTCTGCGATCCAGAAAAGGCATCACGAGCAGCAGCACTGCCGCCACGTTGAAACCCATCACGCCGAGCATTTCGCCTTCGATCCCGAGCACGTGACTCGGGATCAGCTTCAAGGTCTGGAACATCGCCAGGAAGTACCACTCCGGCCTGATGCCGGCCGGCACGGAGGCAAACGCGTCGGCCTTCTTGCCCAGCTCCCACGGCAGGAACAGCGCGAGCGCCGCCAGCACCGCCAGCGCCACGTACCACCACATCACATCGTGCAGCACGTAGTTGGGGAAGAAGGGCTCCTGCGGGATCGTCTCGCCCGCCTTCTCGCGCTTCTCGACACTCGGCGGCACGCTCATGCCCTGCCGCTGGATGAGCAACAGGTGCACCCCGAGCAGGACCGTCGTGATGGCCGGCAGGATGGCCACGTGGATCCCGTAGAACCGTGTCAGCGTGGCGCCGGTGACGTCGTCGCCGCCGCGCAGGAAGCGGACCAGGAAATCGCCGACCAACGGCACGGCGCCCGCGATGCCCGTGCCGACCTTGGTTGCGAAGAACGCCAGTTCGTTCCACGGCAGCAGGTAGCCGCTGAAGCCGAAGCCCATCATGACGAACAGCAGCAGCACGCCGGTGACCCAGGTGAGCTCGCGCGGCTTGCGGTAGGCGCGCAGGAAGAACGTGCTGAACAGGTGCACGAAGGCCATCAGGATCAGCAGGTTTCCAGACCAGCTGTGCAAGTTGCGAATCAGCCAGCCGAACTCCACATGGCTCACGATGAACTGGACGCTCTCGTACGCCTCGCCCGCGCTCGGCCGGTAGTAGAGCAGGAGCAGGATGCCCGTGGCCACCTGGACGCCCACCAGGAACAGGGTGATGCCGCCCATGTAGTACCACACGCTGTGGCGGTGCTTGGGTACGGTCTTCTCGGCGATGAACGCCCGCAGGCCGCTCAGGTCCAGCCGCTCGTCGAGCCACGCGAACACGTGTTGGGTCACGACTTGGATGCCTTGGGTGTCAGGTTCTGGAGATGACGACGTCTTCCTGCCCCGGCTCGCCGCGCAGGTTGACCGTGAACGCTTCGAGCGGGCGCGGCGGCGGCCCCGAGATCACGTGGCCCGAAAGGTCGTAGAGGCCGTTGTGGCACGGGCACCAGATTTGCGAAGTGTCGGACTTGTACTGCACCGTGCAGTCGAGATGCGTGCACACCGCGGTGAACGCCTTGAACTGCCCGTCGCTGGTTCGCACCAGGAGGGCGGGCTTGGTGCCGAACTTCAGGACCGCGCCCGTGTTCGCCTTGAACTCGGACACCTTGCCGGCGATGACGGTGTCGGTGACCGGCTCGGCCAGAGCGGGCGGCGTGATGTACCGCCAGATGGGATAGAGGAACGACGCAGCGGTGGCGAACAAACCAAAACCCAGCAAGGCGTCCAGAAAACTCCGTCGTTCGACGGTACCCGGAGCGGGCTGGTGATCCCCTGTGGTCATGCGAATCTCGAGGCGGCGGTGTCGGGCAAATTGGGCAGAACCAGGCGGGCCGCGTACCGCAAAGAGAAGTATACAGAAATCTCCGCCGGCGCGTTCTCGGTGGAGCATAGAATCCAATTGCGCATGCCGCCTCCACCTGGTTCGATCGAAGACCAGATTCAGCAGCTGACCCGCCGGCTTGCGGAGTTCGAGTCGCGCCTGGCAGCGGTCGAGCAGGGCGCGCCGCGCCCGAGCGTGGCCGCGGCGTCTGTCGAATCTCCACCGCCGGCCTCGATCGCCGCCGCCCTCGATCCCCTGGGCGCCCTCACCAATCTGGGCCGATCGCTGATCATTCTCGGCGGTGCGTTTCTGCTTCGCGCCCTGACCGAGGCCGGCACTTGGTCGCCGATCCTCGGCGTCTCGATGGGGCTCCTCTACGCGCTGACGTGGCTGACGACGTCCAGCCGCGCGGCGGCCGGCGGCCACCGCCTGCGGGCGATCTTCGATGGCGGAACGGCGCTCATCATCGGCTTCCCCCTGATCGTCGAGGCGACGCTGAAGTTCGGGCTGTTCACGCCCACGACCGCGGCCCTGGCGCTTGGCGCCTTCACGGCCTGCGTGCTCCTGTCGGCCAGCCACGGCCGGTTGCCGAGCCTGGCATGGCTGGCCGGCCTGGGCGGCCTCGCGACCGGGCTGACACTGATGGTCCGCATGGGCGCGGTGGCGCCCTTCTCGTTCTACTTCACCGGCCTTGGCGTCGGCACGCTGTGGCTGGGGTATCTGCGTGAGTGGCGAGGGCTGCGCTGGCCCACTGGGGCGGTGGCGGCCTTTGCCGCGCTCGGCGTCACCGTACGTGCGGTGGTGCAGCCGCCGGCCGATCCGGCCACCCTGGCGTGGGCGAGCCAGGGGTTCCTGCTGGTGACCTATCTCGGATCGATCGCCATCCGGACGCTCGTGCGCGGACGGCAGGTGATCGTGTTCGAGATGGCGCAGACGGTGCTGGTCCTCGTCGTCGGCCTGGGCGGAGCGATTGCGGTCGTGCACGCCGTTGACGCCGACGGCCTGTGGCTCGGCGCCGCGATCATCGGATTGGGCGCGGCCGCGTATGCGGTGTCGTTCCAGTTCCTGGCGCGTCACGCGCCAGGCGCGCTCAACTTCTACTTCTACAGCTCGCTGGCGCTGATCTTCGTGATGGCGGGCACGTGGACGGCGCTCCACGGCCCCGCCCGCGGGATGGCCCTGACCGGAATCGGCATCGCGTTGGCCGTGGCGTGGTCACGATCGTTGCGGGCCACGCTCGGCGCGCACACGGCGATCGCCCTGGTCGCCGCCTCCGAGGCCGCCGGCCTCGTGAGCCTGGGTTTCGCCGTGTTCATGGGCGAGCTCCCATCCGCCACGCTGTCGCAATGGCCGGCACTGGTGACGTTCGGCGTCGTGCTGGCCATCAGCGGGAGCCGGCTCACCGCCTGCCGCGGCACAGCGCTCTCGGCGGTCGACGCGCCGGGCCTGACGCTCGGGCTCGTCGCCGCGGTCGGGCTCGCGGGCCTCGTCACGCTGGCCGCCGTCGCCATTGCCGGCGCGCTGTCGCTGCCGGTGAGCGGCGACATGCTGACGACGATTCGCACGGCCGCGCTGTCGATGGTCGTGGTTGGGTGCGCGCGGCTGGCGCGCACCGGACGCTTCTCGGCGATGGGCTGGCTCGCCTATCCGCTGCTGGCGGCGGCCGGCCTGAAGCTGGTATTGATCGACGTTCGCTACTCGCGCGCGTCGACACTGTTCGCGGCGCTGGCCTTCTACGGCGCCGCGCTGGTGCTGGTGCCGCGGCTGCGGAAGCTGACCGAGTGATCCGCGTTCACGCGGCCGTGTGCGCTTCGTCCAGGAGCGGCTTGGTGGGCAGCATCTTGATCAACACCGCCAGGACCACGAACGGCAGTATGAGGAGCGCGAGGGCGGTGAGGAAACCCTCGAGGCCCATGATCGCCATCTTGTATTCCATCAGCCCGCGGAAGCTCTTCGAAAACAGCTGCCCGCCGATCACGATGTTCCAGCGCGTGCTGAAGATGCCCACCTGGATCAGGATGACCGCCGTGAAGTACAGCAGCTTGCGGCCGTCCTCGCTCAGTTGATGCCACTTGGCGACGATCAGGATGGCGAGCGGGACCAGCATGCCGAGCAGGATTTGCAGCACGATCAGGCTGAGGAACAGCTTCTGCCGGATGAGCGTGCCGAGGATTCTCACCGACTCCTCGCTCTCGTAGAGGCGGTGGGTGAAGTCGAGCGCCTCGAGCGTGAAGTCCACGATCACGGCGTAGAAGAGATAGGACGTGATCGTATCGAGGCACTTCATGTCCACCTGCTCTTTCCGGATCGCGGCCAGGATCATGTACAGGAAGATGACGAGCGCGATCCCGGAGACGATGGCCGACATGAGGAACACGATCGGGATCAGCACGCTGCTCCACCAGGGGTTCGCTTTCACCGACCCGAAGATGAAGCCGACGTAGCCGTGCAGCAGGAAGGCCGACGGGATGCCGACGATGGTGATGGCCCGGATGGCCTTCTGGTCGAACGCCAGTGCCGCCTCGCTGATGTCGCTCGAGAACAGCGACGCCGCCCGGTAGATCCACCGCATCGGTGCCGGCGCGCGCCGCGCGAGGATGATGAGGTCCCGGCGGTACTCGAACCAGACCTCGAGCAGCAGGACACCCATGAGGTACCACCCGTACACGAACCCGAACATGGCCATCGCCGAGGTCAGGTTCGGGGCCAGCAGGATCTCGTAGAACCGCTCGGGGTGGCCGAGGTGCAGCAGGAGGGGCAGCGGCGCCACCACCATGAAGCTGAACGCGGTGAGCAACGCCAGCCGGTAGGTCGGCCGCACCTCTTCGACGTTGAAGACGTTCTCGAGCGACGCCAGGATGAACGCCCCGGCGACCAGCCCAGTGATGTAGGGATACACCACGATCAGGATCGACCAGTGGATCTCGATCTCGTTGGGATAGATGAACCCGGTGACCTGGGTCAGCAGCTCCGACAGGCGCGCCGTCGCTTCGGGGTTCATCGCACTTCTCCGTCGAGCTGCGCGTAGTAGACCTTGGGCTCGGTGTTGAGTGCCGGCTTGAGGACGTGGATCTTGTTCATCCGCGCGAATCGCACGAGCCGGCTGGCCTTGCTGCTCAGGTCGCCGAAGACGCGCGCCTGGGTCGGGCAGACCTCGACGCAGGCGGGCAGCAGCCCCTGGCGGACGCGGTGATAGCAGAAGGTGCACTTGTCGGCGGTGTGGGTTTTCGGGTTCATGTAGCGCGCGCCGTACGGGCACGCTTGAATGCAGTACGAGCACCCGATGCAGCGGTTGGCATCGACGAGCACCACCCCGTCGTCGGTCGAGAAGGTGGCGCCGACCGGGCACACCTGGACGCACGGGGGATTCACGCACTGGTTACAGAGCTTGGGCACGAAGAACGTCCGCAGCACGTCGGCATCCTCCGGCACCGCTTCCCTCGCGGCCTCGCTTCTGCCGCTGATGTTGATCACCGCGACGTCACCGTCCTTCTTGATCACGTATCGCTCGACCCACGTGCGGTAGTGGAAGTCGTCCTGCGGCACGTCGTTTTCCGCTTTGCACGCCTCGACACACCGGTTGCAGCCGATGCACTTGTCGATCTCGATGCCCATGCCGTAGAGGTGGTCCTGGGGGTTGTACGCCCCGGCCGCGCCCGGCGCCGCCTCCTGCGCGTCCAACTCCGCTCCGAGCGCGCTCAGCACGCCGGCCGCAGGGAAG
>Ga0156330_1165_pt1 | contig 10412 bp, 11 predicted proteins | sample RifCSPlowO2_12_FD_107978 | JGI IMG/M metagenome (GOLD analysis project Ga0156330, IMG submission 107978) | Acidobacteria bacterium RIFCSPLOWO2_12_FULL_67_14b | reverse complement strand
CGCGACGAGGCGGAGAGCCGCGCGATGGCTGCGGAGGCCAAACGCCACGCGAAACAGGCCGAAGTGGATCGCCGCAAGCAGAAGGAAGAAGACGAGCGGCTTGCGAAGGTGAACCGCGCGCAGGCGCAGCGCGACGCCGAGTTGGCCAAACAAGCAGCGGAACAAGCCAAGGAACAGGCCCGGAAGCAGGCTGAAATCGACAAGAAGCATCAAAAGGAAATTGCCGATGCCCAGAATCGATTGAGGGCCGCACAACTTCGATATCAGGCGGAGCTCGCGAAACAAGAGCGCCACTAACGACGCCCAGGGGGTTCTATGCGCAACAAGATTCGGCGCCTTCGACGCGACGAGCGGGGCATGACGTTCGTATTCGTCGGGATGGGCTTCATGGCGTTCATGGCCGCCACGACGCTGGCCATCGACGTCGGGATGTTCATGACCGGAAAGTCTCAGGCCCAGAATGCGGCGGACGCCGGCGCGCTCGCCGGTGCGATCGCGCTCGGCTTCAACGACTTCGATGATCGCTCGTCAACCGGTCCTGCAGTGACGGCTGCGATCAGCGCGGCCACGGCCAATGCGATGATGGGCGCGCCGCCTTCCGTGACTCCGGCCGACGTTACGTTTCCGAACGATCCACAGGGCCAGCCGACGCGCGTCGCAGTTTCTGTGTTCCGAACGACCGCGCGACTGAACGCCATCCCGACGCTGATTGGTCCGATCTTCGGCGTCCCGACCGTGGACATCGGCGCGAGCGCGACGGCCGAAGCCTCGCCGGCGAATTCGGCGACCTGCGTCAAGCCGTTCATGATTCCCGACCGATGGCAGGAACCGAACGGCGCGCCGTTCGACCCGGACACCAGCACGTTCACGAGGTATGACAATCATGGCGGACTGCTGCCTGCAGGCACACGCGATACGTATATCCCGGCGGGGCAGCCGGGGTACACCGGCTACACAGCGGCCGACAAGGGCACCGTGCTCGTGATTCGCGCCGGCACCGGCAACAACATCGAGCCGACGATGTATTTCTCGTGGAAGATGCCTGGCGAGATTGGCGCTGATTTCTATAGGGAGAACATCTCGGGCTGCAACTCCTCGATCATCTCCTTTTCGCCGGACAACCCCACCTACATGATTCAGGAGCCCGGCAACATGGTGGGCCCCACGAGCGACGGCATCGACGACTTGATTGCGAAGGATCCCGGAGCGGCTTGGGACACCGGGTGCGGCTGCGTCAGAGGCAGCAGGTTCGGAATCAGCCCGCGCATCACGCCGCTGCCGCTGTACGACCCCGACTACTACGACGAGAACAAAGCGAACGGGCGCAACGCGGACTTCAGGCTGGCAAACATCATGGGGTTCTTCATCGAACGCCGGTCAGGCAATCAGGTCTACGGCCGCATTACGCCCATCAGCGGACTCATCAACCCGAACGCCGGGCCTGCGCCCGCGGGTGCGTTCCCCGTCGCGATCCGGCTGGTCCAATAACATGGCACAACTCGCCGGCTTCATTGTCAGTCACGACGACGCGTTCACGACGCAGATCGGGCGGCTCCTGCGGTCCTGTGCGATTCCCGTCAGCATCATCGACGATCGGCACGCGCGCGAAGACGCGGCGGTCGATCTCGTCATCGTCGACATCCGCGGCGATTCCTCGTCGGCCATGGCAACCATCGAGCGGCTCCGCGCCGCCTCGCCGCATGCCGGGATCTTCGTCGTCGCGCTGCAGGCCGAGCCGGATCTGATTCTGCAGTCGATGCGCGCCGGTGCGAACGAGTTCTTCACGTGGCCGCCGCCTGAAGAAACATTTCACGGCGCCATCCGGCGGACCGCCACCCGGCGCGAAACGACGCAGGGCGCTCGCGCCGCGGCCACCACGCTCGTGTTCTTCGGGGCGAAGGGCGGCGCCGGCACGACGACCCTTGCCGTCAACTGTGGCGTCGACCTGGCGCGCCTCACCAAGCGGTCCACGATCATCGTGGACCTGAAGCCGGGCCTGGGCGAGGTCGCGCTTTTTCTCGGCATCCGGCAACGCTACAGCCTGATCGACGCACTCGACAACCTGCATCGGCTCGACCGGGAGTTCCTGCGCGAGCTGGTCGTGAAACACAAATCAGGGCTGGATATTCTCGCCGGCTCCGATCAGTTCGATCGACCCGGGGCATCGGACGGCGGCACCATCGAGGAAGTGTTCCGGCTGCTGGCGAAGCAGTACGAGTACATCCTCATTGACGCCGGGAGCCAGATCAATTCGGTCACGGTTGCGGCGCTGTACACGGCGGACACGATGTTTCTCGTGGCGAATCCCGACGTGCCCTCAGTCAGGAACGCGCAGCGCCTGCTCGACCGCGTGCGCCAGCTGGGCGCGTGCGGCGAACGCGTCCGCATTCTGCTGAACCGCGCCGCCGAGCCGTATCCGATTCCGCCGAAGCAGATCGAAGGCGCGCTCGGCCATCCGATTCACCACACGTTTCCGAGCGACTACAAGACCGTGTCGACCGCGCTCAATTCCGGCGTGCCGCTGGCCCTGACCGGCGACAGCGAAATCGCCGAGCAGTTCGACAGTTTCACGCGGCGGATTGTCGATCCCGAGACGGCGTCGACGCCGCAGCAACCGGCCAAGCGCGGCCGCCTCGCGTTCGATCGCCTGGCGTCCATGTGGTGATTCCATGAATCCAATCGCCCCCGCGATTCCACCGCCCTTCTCGAATGCGAGGCCCGCAGCGCCCGGCCTGCAACCGGGGCCCGGCCGCGGCGTACAGCCGCCGCGGCAGCAGTACCTCGAGCTCCGGGCCAACGTGCATCGGAAGCTGCTCAGCCGCCTGAACCTCGAGGCGCTGGCCCAGGCCGACCGGTCGCGCGCCGAAAGCGAGATCCGGACGCTCCTCGGCGAGATTCTCGCGGAAGAAGGCACGCCGATCAGCCTGGCTGAGCGCGAGACGCTCTTCAGCGAGCTGCTCGACGACGTGTTCGGCCTCGGGCCGCTCGAGCCGCTCCTGCGCGATCCGTCCATCAGCGACATCCTCGTAAACACGCACAAGAACGTGTTCGTCGAGCGCGGAGGCACGCTCGAACGCGTGCCGACGCACTTCCAGGACGACCGGCACCTGCTGCGCGTCATCGATCGCATCGTCAGCGGCGTCGGCCGGCGCGTCGACGACAGCTCGCCCATGGTTGACGCGCGCCTGCTCGACGGCTCGCGCGTGAACGCCATCATCCCGCCGCTCGCGGTGGACGGGCCGCTCCTGTCGATCAGGCGCTTCCCCGCCGAGCGGTTGAAGGCCGACGACCTCGTCACCCTGCGCGCGCTGACGCGGCCGATGCTCGATTTTCTGAGCCACTGCGTCCGGGCGCGACTGAACGGCCTCATCAGCGGCGGCACCGGCGCCGGCAAGACGACGCTGCTGAACGTGCTGTCGAGCTTCATCTCGGAAAAGGAACGCATCGTCACGATCGAGGACGCCGCCGAATTGCAGCTGCACCAGGAGCACGTGGCGCGCCTCGAAACGCGGCCGCCGAACGTCGAGGGCAAAGGCGCGATTCGACAGCGGCAGCTCGTCATCAACGCCCTGCGTATGCGCCCCGATCGCATCGTGGTCGGCGAAGTCCGCGGCGAAGAAGCGCTGGACATGCTGCAGGCGATGAACACGGGCCATGACGGCTCGCTGACGACCGTTCACGCCAACTCGCCGCGCGACGCGCTGACCCGTATTGAAACGATGATCGCCATGGGCGCGACGAACCTGCCGGAGCGGGCGATGCGGCAGCAGATTTCATCGGCCATCCAGTTCGTGCTGCAGCAGACGCGCCTCAGCGACGGATCGCGCAAGGTCACGAGCATCTCGGAAATCACCGGCATGGAAGGCGACGTGATCACCATGCAGGAGATCTTCGTGTTCGACAAGATGGGGGTCACTCAGGACGGCAAGGTCATTGGGCGGTTCCGCGCAACAGGTGTGCGTCCGAAATGCTGCGAGCGCCTCAAGATGGCGGGCATCCACCTGCCCGCCGACATGTTCGAAGGCGTCACGGAGGTTCGGTGATGCTGCTCGCCGTCGTCGTCTTCCTGTTCGTGACGGGTCTGATCGTCGGCGGGTACTTTCTGTCGGTGTCGAGCGGCGCGGCGCAGCGACAGCTCGATCGCCGGCTGCGCGAGGTGTCGACCAGTCAGGTTGCCGGCGATCCGGCGCCCGCCGATGCGACCGTCGTGAAGCACGTCGTCGAAGGGCCGATGCCCGCCGTCGATCGCCTGTTGTCGCGCTCGCGCGCCGGATCGGGATTGGGGCGGCTCATCGAGCAATCCGGCATCAAGACAACGCCGAGTGCGATGGTGATGTTCAGCCTGTGCGCCGCCGCCGGCCTGGGTCTGCTCGCCGCGCTGTTCGTCCGGCAGCCCTTTGCGGGCCCCGCCATCGGGGCGCTCGGAGCCTTTGCCCCCTTCGCGTGGCTGAAGCAGAAGCGCTCCACGCGCCTGAAACGATTCGAAGAGCAGTTTCCCGAAGCGCTCGACGTGCTGTCGCGCGCGATCCGGGCGGGCCACGCGTTTCAGACCGCGCTCGGCATGGTCGCCGACGAGATGCCGGCCCCCGTGGGTCCGGAGATGAAAAAGACGTTCGACCAGCAGAACTTCGGTCTGCCGCTGCGCGAGGCGCTCAATGAATTGTCGGAACGCGTCAGCATTCTCGACGTTCGGTTCTTCGTCACGGCGGTGCTGATTCAGCGCGAGACAGGCGGCAACCTGTCCGAGATTCTCGACAACCTCGCGCACGTGGTGCGCGAGCGCTTCAAGATTCAGCGGCAGGTGCGCGTCCATACGGCGCACGGCCGGTTTACCGGCTACGTGCTGTTGACGCTGCCGGCGTTTCTGGCGGTCGCTCTGTCGTTTATCAATCCCGATCACATGCAGCTGCTGTTCCGCGAACACATGGGCCAGGTGATGCTGGCCGGCGCGATGGTGCTGCAAGGCGTCGGCTATCTCTGGATCCGGAAAGTGATCAAGATCGAGGTATAGCTGTGACCATCCTGCTGCCGCTCCTCGGATTCGCATTCATCTCGCTGCTCATCTTTGCGGCCGCGCTGGCCTTTGCGCCGGGCGGCGCCACCGCCATCGAGCGCCGGCTCGGCGAGGTGAGCGCGACACGCACGGATCTGAGTGACGATCCTCCCGCGGACCGCACGATAATCGCCGCGCTCAAGCGCATGGGCGCGATGGCGCCGCGCTCCACCAAGGAGATCGGGAAGCTGCAGCAGCGGCTGGTCACGGCCGGGTATCGCGGCCGCGAGGCGATGGTCGTCTTCTTCGGGATTCGTCTCGGCCTCGCCGTGCTCGGTTTCGTGGTGGCCACGACGCCGCTCGTCGGCCGTCCGAACCTGATGCTCGCGCTCGCGGTGTGCGGCGTGGCTTACGTCCTGCCCAGCATGGCCCTCGCGCGCATGGCCAAACGGCGGCAGCACCGCATCCGCCTCGGCCTGGCTGACGCACTCGATCTGCTGGTCGTCAGCGTCGAAGCGGGCCTGGGCCTCGATCAGGCCCTGCAACGGGTCTCCGAAGAGCTGATGTTCGCGCACCCGGATTTGTGCGACGAGCTCAGGCTCATCAACCTCGAACTCCGTGCCGGCACGGGCCGCGCCGAGGCGCTGCATAACCTCGCGCGGCGGACCGGACTCGACGACATTGCCTCGCTCGTCACGATGCTGGTCCAGACCGACAAGTTCGGCACCAGCGTGGCGCAGTCGCTGCGGGTCCACTCCGAGACGCTGCGGACGAAACGCCGTCAGCGCGCCGAGGAGGCAGCGGCCAAGACCGGCGCGAAGATGGTGTTCCCGCTGGTCATCTGCATCTTCCCGGCGATCTGGGTCGTGACGCTCGGCCCGGCCGTCATCAAGTTCGTCCAGATCCTTCTTCCGATGGCACAGCCCTGACGACATGGCGACAATCACCCGGACGCCGACTCCGTCGCTGTTTGATATTCCCAGTCCCGCGCCTGCGCCGCAGGTTCCGAAGACGCTCGAGGAGACGGGTCTGCGCACCGACTTCATCGAGCAACTCCTCGTCAAGACGCTGTATACAGGCGAGGCGACCGGGTTGGTCGTCGCCGATCGGATGCGCCTGCCGTTCGGGCTGCTGGAGCCGCTCATCGAGCACGCGCGCGCCGAGCGGCTCGTCGAGGTCCGCGGCACGACCGGCTCCGGATCGGGATCGGCTGGCTATCGATACGCGTTGACCGACGCCGGCCGCGACCGCGCGCGCCAGCACCTCGACGCGAGCCAGTACATCGGACCCGCGCCGGTTCCACTGTCCGCCTACGTCGCCGAGATGCGCAGCCTGATGGCCGCCCGCGGCTACATCGATCGCGAGCGCCTTCGCCGCGGCTTCTCGCATCTCGTCATCGGGGACAACATCCTCGAACAGCTGGGCCCGGCAATCAACGCAGGCAAGGCGCTGTTTCTCTACGGCCCGCCCGGGAACGGCAAGACGGTGATCGCGGAAGGGCTGGGGCGGACCATCGGCGGGGACATGTACATGCCCCACGCGATCGAAATCGACGGACATCTCATCACGATGTTCGATCCGATCAATCACGATTCGCTCGAGGCCGACGTGGACTCGTCGAGCGTCGTCGCCACGGCGGCGCGCGACAGGCGATGGGTGCGCATCCGCCGTCCCGTGGTCATGGTCGGCGGCGAGCTGACGCTGGACATGCTCGATCTCAGCTTCAACCCGCTCTCGAAGTTCTACGAGGCGCCCATTCAGCTGAAGGCCAACGGCGGCGTGTTCCTCGTCGACGACTTCGGCCGGCAGCGGATGCGGCCGCAGGATCTGCTGAACCGCTGGATCGTGCCGCTCGAGAGCCGCATCGACTACCTCACGCTGCACACCGGCAAGAAGTTTCAGGTCCCGTTCGACGTGCTCATCGTATTTGCGACGAACCTCAACCCGGCCTCGCTCGCCGACGAGGCGTTCCTCCGCCGGATTCCCTACAAGATTGCGATTGGGGACCCCTCGGTCGATCAGTACTCGCGCATCTTCGAGATGAACTGCAAGAAGAGGGATCTGCGATTTCACCAGGTGATGGTCGCCTACCTGCAGCGGCGGCACTACGGTCCGATGGGGCGGCCGATGCGCGCCTGCCATCCGCGCGACCTGCTGGAACATGTCACCGCCATGTGCCGCTATCGCGGCATCGAGCCGGTCATCACGCGCGAGCTGATCGACGCCGCGTGCAGCGCCTACTTCGTCGACGACGAGCCGCAGCCTGCGGCGCCGCCGCGGCGCCGGGCGTCAGCACGTCCGCAGATGGACATTCACTGATGTCCCGACGCCTCGAGAGCGGCGTCGCCACGGATCTCGTGGCAAGGGCGATCGTGATCGTGCTCTTCTCGCTGCTCTCCGCCAATCTTCTCGGCAACTTTCTGAGAACCGGCCACGTCACCGGCCTGCTGCTCCTCGCCAGCGAGTCGCTCGTCGTCGTCCTGACGATCGTAAGGCGGCGGACCCGGCTCATCGATCGATCGGCCGCCGGCGTGTTGGCGACGGCGATGTCGGTAGCGGGCCCCCCGCTCCTCCGCGCGGTCGACGGATCGCACACGGTCCCGGACGCGGTCACCGCGATCGCATCCGTCGCAGGCCTCGGCCTCGTGATCGTCGGGAAGCTGGCGCTCGGCCGCAGCTTCGGGATCGCGCCGGCCAACCGCGGTGTCGTCGTGCGCGGGCCGTACGTGCTCGTCCGGCATCCGATCTACGCAGGATACCTGGTGACGCACGTCGCGTTTCTCATCGCGCATCCGACGCCGTGGAACGCGGCCGTGCTGATCATGGCGGACGGCGCGCTCGTCGTTCGTGCCCTCATCGAAGAACGCGTGCTCAGCGCCGACGCGGACTACCAGTCCTATTGCCGCCGCGTCGGATGGCACCTTGTCCCGGGGGTGTTCTGATGTTGCTCCTCAACGCACGATCCGACCGAACGATTGCGAGCGACGTGACCCTCGCGCTGACTCGTACGGAGCGCCGCCACGGACTTCTCGGGCACGACAGCCTCGATTTGTCGGCGGCCCTGGTCCTCTCGCCCTGCTGGTCGATTCACACCATGTTCATGCGCTTTCCGATCGACGTCGTCTTCGTCGATCGCGATGGACGCGCCGTGCGCATCGTGAGGGGGTTGGCGCCGTGGCGCTTTGCGATCGCGCCGCGCGCGCACGCGGTGATCGAGTTGCCCGCCGGCATTCTCCGAGCGCGGGATGTCAGAGTCGGGGACGAGCTCTACCTGGTGCCGCCAGCTTCACCAACCCTCCAGGTTCTGCGGCGACCGACGCTCGCGGCTTCTGGGACAGAACTCTGCAGGGTTCTTAAGGAGGATAGAACCCTACAGGGTTCTTAAGGGGGTCAGAACCCTACAGGGTTCTCGGGGAATTGACCTCTAAGGGTTCCCCAGACAGAAACGAACCCCAAGGTTCTACGCAGAACAGAACCGTCAGGGTTCTGGCGCTGCGGACAGCCTCCGGACCGCTCCCGCAACCTGCGCCATCCTGACCGGCTTTTCGAACGCCGCCGCCGCCTCGAGCTCCGGAAACCGATCTGCATCCGCGCCGGACAGGACGACGACGGGAATGTGTTCGAGCAGCGGATCGAGACGCTGCTCGCGTCGGAACGTCCAGCCGTCCATCACCGGCATCCGCAAATCCAGCAAGATGACGCTTGCGCCGGCCCCCGTCCGCAGATACGTCAGCGCTTCCTGGCCGTTGCTGGCCTCGACCACGATGAAGCCCTCGAACGTCAAGAACCGGGCGATGGTTCGTCGCACGGCGGCGTCGTCGTCGACCAGCAGGACAGGAGGCATCAGAGGACCATCGTGCGCTCACCGAAGCGTAGCGGTCAAGTCCATAGTCTTGTGCTACGGTGATTCTGATGAAAGCGGCCGCCGCGTCCCCTGCCTTTGACCGCGCGTATCCGTCGTATGAAACGACGCGGGCGCTCGACGAGCTGCGGGCGCGGGAATACCCGGCGCTCGCCGCCCACGGCTGCACGTACCTCGATTACACGGCGGCAAACCTGTACGCCACCTCACAGCTCGAGCGTCACTTCTCACTGCTGCGGGATCACGTCTTCGGCAACCCACACTCGACCAGCCCGACGTCGTCATTTTCCACGGCTTCGATCACGCGAGTGCGGCAGCGGATCCTGGCCTTCTTCAACGCGTCGCCTGACGAGTGGGCCGTCGTCTTCACGACAAACGCCAGCCAGGCGCTGAAGCTCGTAGGCGAGTCGTACCCGTTCGGGCCGCAGAGCCGCTACCTCCTGACGTTCGACAACCACAATTCGGTGAACGGGATTCGAGAATTCGCCCGCGCGAGGGGAGCGACCGCCACCTACATTCCGGTCGTGCTGCCGGACATGCGGGTTGACGAGCGCGATCTCGAGCGCGAGCTCGATCGCCCTGGAGATAGTGACCCTGGGGCCAACGACGCGCCCGGTCTGTTCGCCTATCCGGCGCAGTCGAATTTTTCTGGCGTGCAGCACCCGCTCGAGTGGATTGAGCGCGCGCAGGCCCGCGGATGGGACGTCCTGCTCGACGCCGCCGCGTTCACCCCGGCCAACCGGCTCGACCTCGGGCGATGGGCGCCCGACTTCGTGGTGCAGTCCTTCTACAAGATCTTCGGGTACCCGACGGGCGTCGGCTGTCTGCTCGCGCGCAGGCGGGCGCTGGCGAAGCTGCGCCGCCCCTGGTTTGCAGGCGGCACCATCACGGTGGCGTCGGTGCAGGGCGACAAGCACTATCTGGCCGAAGGCGAATCGGGCTTCGAGGACGGCACGCTGGACTTTCTCGCGCTGCCCGCAATCGAAATCGGTCTGGAGCATATCGACAGGATCGGAATGGACACGATTCACGAACGTGTCCGGTGCCTCACCGGGTGGCTTCTCGAAAACCTGCTGGCGCTGCGGCAGCCGGGCGGTCAGCCGCTCGCGCGGCTCTACGGCCCGCCAACGACCGATCGCCGCGGCGGCATCGTAACCTTTAACTTCTGCGACCCGGCTGGACGGGCGATCGATCATCGGATAGTCGAGGCCCGTGCGACCGACGCGAACATCTCGCTGCGCACGGGCTGTTTCTGTAATCCCGGCGGCGGCGAGATCGCTCTCGGCCTGACGGGCACCGAGCTATCCTCCTGCTTCAGGCAACCGGAACACGAAACGCATCTCACGATCGACGATTTCCGGATGTGCATCGATGGGAAAAGCAGTGGCGCCGTTCGCGTGTCGCTCGGGCTCGTCAGCAACCTCGCCGACGTCGACCGCTTCATCGACTTCGCCAAACAGTTCATCGGCAAGTAGAATGAGGGCATGCGCCGCAGGGTCGTCGTCGTCCTTTTTGCGGTCCTCGGGGTGGTCGGGGGCCTGTCCATCCGGCAGGGTC
>Ga0156330_1166_pt1 | contig 10482 bp, 13 predicted proteins | sample RifCSPlowO2_12_FD_107978 | JGI IMG/M metagenome (GOLD analysis project Ga0156330, IMG submission 107978) | Acidobacteria bacterium RIFCSPLOWO2_12_FULL_67_14b | reverse complement strand
CCGGTCATTTGTGCCGCGAGTGGGCGGATACGCTCGGACTGCCGGAAGGCATCGCGATTGCCATGGGCGGCTTCGACGCGCACTACGGCGCGATCGGAGCGGGCATCGCGACGGGCACGTTGGTGAAGATCATCGGCACGTCCACGTGCGATTGCGCGATCGCGCCGGCGTCCGATCGTATCGGAGACATCCCCGGCATCTGCGGCATCGTCAACGGCTCCATCCTCCCCGGCTACTACGGCATCGAGGCGGGCCAATCGGCGGTCGGCGACATTCTCAAGTGGTGGGTCGAAGGCGTGTGCCAGGGCGGTGCGGCGCTGCACGACGAGCTCTCGCGCGAGGCCGGCGCGATGCAGCCCGGCGCATCCGGATTGATGGCCCTCGACTGGAACAACGGCAACCGCACCATCCTCGTCGATCCGAAGCTCACCGGATTGATCCTCGGCCAGACGCTGCGGACCACGCGGGCGGAAATCTATCGGGCGCTGATCGAGGCCACGGCGTATGGCGCGCGCGCGATCATCGAGCGCATCCGCGAGTACGGCGTGCCGATCGATCGCGTGGTCTGCTGCGGCGGCATCGCCGGCAAGAACGACGTCTTCCTGCAGATCTACGCCGACGTGATCGGCCAGCCGATGCTGCTCGCCGGCTCGTCGCAGGCGCCGGCCCTGGGGGCGGCGCTGTCCGCCGCGGTCACCGCCGGTGCCGCCGCAGGCGGCTACGACGACTGGGCCGAGGCCCAGCGCCGCATGACGTCGCTCGAAGACAAGCGGTTCACGCCGCGGCCCGAGGCGCACGCCGTCTACAATGAGCTCTATGCGATCTACCGGGCGCTCCACGACACCTTCGGCGGCGTGTCGAAGTCGGCCGACCTTGGGTCGGTGATGAAACGGTTGCTCGCCATTCGACCATGAACACACTTCGAGACACCGTCTGCCGCGCCCACCTCGACCTCGCCAACAGCGGCCTCGTGATCGGCACGTTCGGCAACCTGTCCGTGGTCGATCGCGCGGCCGGGGTGTTTGCGATCAAGCCGAGCGGCGTGCCCTACGATCGGCTCACGCCCGACCGCATCGTGCTGGTCTCGCTCGACACCGGCAAGGTCGTCGACAGCGATCTGCGGCCATCTTCCGACACGCCCACCCATCGCGAGCTGTATCGCGCCTTCTCGTGCGGCGCGATCGTGCACACGCATTCGGAATACGCGACGATGTTCGCGCAGGCGAGAATGGGCGTGCGCTGCATGGGCACGACGCACGCAGACTACTTCCGCGGTGACGTGCCCGTGACGCGGGCGCTGACGCAGGCGGAAGTCGAGAACGACTACGAGGCCCACACCGGCCTGGTGATCGTCGAGACGTTCCAGGAGATGGGGATTTCGCCGGCGGACGTGCCGGCGGTGCTGGTCGCCAGTCACGCGCCGTTCGCGTGGGGCGCGGACGCGGCCCATGCGATCGAGAACGCGCGCGTGCTCGAGTTCGTCGCGCGCATGGACTGGCAGGCGCGCCTGATGGCGCCGGATGCGCCCCGTCCCGATCAGTTCCTGATCGACAAGCACTACCTGCGCAAGCACGGTAAGAGCGCGTACTACGGACAAAAATAGACCACGAAGATCACGAAGAGAATCACGAAGACCACGAAACTGTTTTTCAGAAGAACATTCTGACTTTGTGAGCTTGGTGATGTTCTTCGTGAGCTTCGTGGTTTTCTTCGTGTTCTTCGTGGTTTCTTTTTAGTTCCGGCGAGGGGCGCGGCCGGAGTCGTCGCTGACTGCCGAGTCGAACCGCGCCTTCACCGCCGCGAACGCCGGCGTCGGTCCATGCCACTCCAGTTCATCCACCGATTCGAACACCGGAACGTCGGTGCGAATGGTCGCGATGTCGCGGAACAGCAACGCCAGCTCGCGATCGCGCTTCAACGTCGCCGCCAGCGCGCCCGCACGGACGTTGACGCCCCACGTCGTCGGATCGTCCGGGATGTTCTCGATGTGCCCGAACTTCGCGAGCACCGCGGACGCGGACTTGGCGCCCCATCCCGCCAGGCCGGGATAACCGTCTGACGAATCGCCGACCAGCGCGAGGTAGTCGGGGATCGACCCGGGGCCGACGCCGAACTTCGCGATCACGCCGGCTTCGTCCCGAATGGTGCGGCGCAGCCGATCCTCCTGCACGATGCGCGTGCCCCGCACGCACTGCGACAGGTCTTTGTCCGGCGAACAGATCCGCACCTGCGTCACGCGCGGATCGAGCGCGGCCTTCACCGCCGCCGCGCCCAGCGCATCATCGGCTTCGTACTCGATCATCGGCCACACCTTCACGCCCAGCGCCACCAGCGCCTCTTCGAGCGGATGGAACTGCGCCAGCAGGTCGGGCGCGATGCCCTCGCTGGTCTTGTAGCCCGGCCAGAGCTGGTTGCGAAACGACTCGATGACGTGATCGGTCGCCACGCCGACGTGCGTGGCGCCGAAGTTGAGCATGCCGCGAACGGAGGCGACCACGCCCCGCACGGCGCCGACCTCCACGCCATTCTTGTCGAGCGCCTTGGGCACGCCGTAGTAGTGGCGGAACAACTCGAACGTGCCGTCGACGAGGTGGACGATCAAGAAACGAATTATATTGCCCGCATGCACAAACCCGTGAACCGAAGACAGGCGCTCAAGACCATCGGCGCGGCCGGCGCAGGCTTCTCCCTGGCGCCCGTCTTCCTCCGCGGACAATCCGCGCCGATCCTCGTCGGCGGCAGGCCCGTCGAAATCGCCATCGCGTCGGTCGGCCCGGCCACCGTGCGAATCGCCGTGCTGCCCATCGCCGGGACATCCGCGCAGCCGCTCCCGGCCGATCTCGCGCTCGTCCCGGCAGCCACCGGCAAGCCGCTTCAGCGAGCGCGCACCGCGTTTTCACCGGTCCGCGCCGGCAACCTCACGGTGCGATTCACGGCCACCCCGCCAACATTGCAGATCGACAACGCCAGGGGTGAAACGGTCCAGCGCATCGTGCTCGACCCGCAGACCTCGACCATGTCGTTCTCGCTCGGCAAGGGGCCGCTGCTCGGGTTCGGCGAGGGCGGCCCCCAATTCGATCGCAAGGGTCAGACCTACGGCACGCGCAACGGCCAGGGCGGCTACCAGCTGCGCACGCACGGCGGGCGCGTGCCCATCCAGTGGCTCGTCGGCACGGATGGCTGGGGCATGTACATCCACCAGCCGCTCGGCGCATTCGACCTGACCGGCCCCGAAGGCCGGCTGACGCCGACCGACGACGTGCCACTCGATCTGTTCGTGACGGCATCGGCGGATCCGAAAGCGATCATGCGCGAATACGCGCGCATCACCGGCTTCGCGGAGCTGCCGCCGCTCTGGTCGTTCGGCTACATGCAATCGCATCGCACGCTGGCGGGGCCCGACGAGATCGCGTGGGTCGCCAACACCTTCCGCGAGAAGAACCTGCCCTGCGACGCGCTGATCTATCTCGGCACCGAGTTCACGCCGTCGGGATGGAACACCCGCAACGGCGAGTTCGGCTGGAAGGCGGAGAACTTCCCGAACCCCAAACAGTTCATCGACGAGGCGCACGCGCAGCACTTCAAGGTCGTGCTCCACGTCGTGATCGAAGGACGCCGCATGGCCGGCGCCGTCACCGATCCGTGCGCGCCGGCGCAAGCGGTGCCGAGCGGGCGCACGCCTGACGACAAGTGGCCCGACGATCGTGCGGTGCCCTGCTATTGGCCGTATCACCAGCCGCTCTACGACCTCGGCGTCGACGGCATGTGGCCCGACCAGGGCGACGGCCTCGACGAACCGTCGCGCATGGCGCGCATCAGGATGTACTGGGAAGGCCCGCAGCGGTATCGGCCCAACCAACGGCCCTTCGCGCTGCACCGCAACGGGTCGCCGGGCATGCAGCGCTACGGCGCCTTTCTCTGGTCGGGCGACGTGTATTCGTTCTGGGAGACGTTGAAAACCCACGTCCCGGTGGCGATCAACACCGGCCTCTCGGGCATTCCGTTCTGGGGCACCGACATCGGCGGCTTCGTGCCGACCGCCGAATACACCGGCGAGCTGCACGTCCGCTGGTTCCAGTTCGGCACGTTCTGCCCGTCGTTCCGCTCGCACGGCCGCAACTGGCACCTGCGCCTGCCGTGGGGCTGGAACCTGGGCAAGATCCCCCCGTCGGAGTTGCGCGGCTACACGGGCGGCGCGGCCGATCCCGATCCGAAGGAGTTGAACAACGCGGCCGTCGAGCCGATTGTGAGGAAGTACCTCGAGCTGCGCTATCGGCTGATGCCGTACACGTACACCGCCGCGCGTGAGTGCGTCGACACCGGCCTGCCGATGATGCGCGCGTTGTGGCTGCACCATCCCGACGATGCGGTGGCCGTCGCGCGAGGCGATCAGTTCCTGTGGGGACGCGACATTCTCGTCTCGCCCGTCGTCGAAAAGGGCGCGACGAGCCGGCGCCTCTACCTGCCGCGCGGATCCTGGTTTGATTTCTGGACCGACGAAAAGCTCGAGGGCGGGCGCGAGATCGACCGCGCCGTCGATCTGGAAACCCTGCCGCTGCACGTGCGCGCGGGGGCGATCGTGCCGATGGGGCCGGTCCGGCAATACGTGGATGAGCCGGTCGACGCGCCGCTGTCGGTGACCGTCTATCCGGGCGCGAACGGATCGTTCGAGATGTACGAGGACGACGGCCGGTCGTTCGACCACCGGAAGGGCGCGTTCATGCGGATGGCGATGGCGTGGGACGACGCCAACCGCCGCTTCACGGTGCGGCTGGCGCCGGGGTCGCGGATGCGGCCGCCGCTCACGCGCCTGATTGACGTGCGGGTGGCGGGCCGGAAGACGGCGGAGCGGATCGCCTTCGCCGGCAGCCCGATCGGCATCCGCCTGTGACCCGCCGGTGATACTTCTCTACGCAACGATCTGGATCGCGCTGGCGCTGTTGGTGATCGCCGAGATCGGCAAGGGCCCGCTCGCGCGGAACGGCCAGCCGGCTCGCTGGGCACGCCCCGCGTGGATCGCCGGCGGCGTGCTCGCGGCGATCCATGCGCTGCTGGCCCTGGCGATCCGCTATCACTGGGATCATGCCCTCGCCGTCCGCGAGACCGCCCGCCAGGGCGCCGCAGTCTATGGGTTCGAATGGAGCGGCAACCTCTACGTGAATTACCTCTTCATCACGCTCTGGCTCGCCGCCGCGTGGACGTGGCGGCACTGGCTGTGGCGCGCATTCGTCCTGACGATGGTGATCAACGGGGCGATCGTGTTCGCGCGTCCCGCCGCCCGTCCCGCCGGAGTCGTGCTCGTGCTGGCCCTGGCCTGGGCGTGGTCGCGCGCCCGGTTGTAGAATGCGAAGACGGCCATGCCCTCGGTCAGGTTCACGCGCAACATCCAGCGGCACGTCGAGTGCCCCACCCGCGAGGTGAACGGTGCCACGCTCCGCGAGGTGCTGGACGCCTACTTCCAGGGCAACGAGCCGGCGCGCGGCTACGTGCTCGACGACACGGGCAAGCTGCGCAAGCACATGGCCGCCTTCATCGACGGCCGCCAGATCGACGACCGCGACCGGCTGAGCGACGGCGTGCCGGCCGCGGCGGTGGTGGACATCGTGCAGTCGTTGTCCGGAGGGTGATGCGGTGAGCGATCGGTGTTTCGTCAGCACGCGCAAGGGATTGTTCACGCTCGACCGCGGGGCGTCCGGCTGGCGCGTGGCCCGCGCGCATTTCGTCGGCGACAACGTCACGCTGACGCTGCACGACCCGTGGAGCGGAGACCTCGTCGCCGCGCTCAATCACGGGCACTTCGGCGTCAAGCTGCATCGATCGCGCGACGGCGGCGCCACCTGGCAGGAGATCGCGGCGCCAAAGTACCCCGAGAAGCCCGCAGGCTACGTGCCCAAGACGCCCGTCGAGGGCACCCCGGTCGAGTGGTCGCTGAAGCTGGTGTGGGCGCTCGAACCCGGCGGCGCCGGCGAGCCGGGTGTGATCTGGTGCGGCACGCTGCCGGGCGGCCTGTTCAAGTCCGCCGATAGCGGCGACTCGTGGGAGCTGAACCGCCCGCTCTGGGACGACCCGCTGCGCGAGCAGTGGTTCGGCGGCGGCGCCGACCAGCCCGGCATCCATTCCATCTGCGTCGACCCGCGCGACGCGCGCCACGTGAAAGTCGGGGTGTCGTGCGGAGGCGTGTGGACCACGCGCGACGGCGGCAACACCTGGACGATCACCGCCAAAGGCATGCGCGCCGAATTCATGCCTCCCGACAAGCAGTTCGAGCAGAACGTGCAGGACCCGCACCTGCTCGCGCAGTGCCGTTCGCACCCGGACGTGCTGTGGGTCCAGCATCACAACGGCATCTTCAAGTCCACCGACGGCGCGGCCTCGTGGACCGAGCTGAAGGGCATCACGCCCTCCGCGTTTGGCTTCCCCGTCGCAGTGCACCCGGCGGATCCCGATACCGCGTGGTTCGTGCCGGGCACGAGCGACGAAAAGCGCTTTCCAGTGGACGGACGCGTCGTCGTCAACCGCACGCGCGACGGCGGCCGGAGCTTCGAGACCATCACCCGCGGCCTTCCGCAGGAGTACTCGTACGACCTCGTTTATCGCCACGCCCTCGATGTGGACGAAACCGGCAACCGCCTCGCCATGGGATCGACTACCGGATCGGTGTGGACGAGCGACGATGGCGGGGACTCGTGGCAGACGGTGTCGTCCAACCTGCCGCCGGTGTATGCCGTCCGGTTCGAGAAGGAGAACTGATGCGCCGCCCGCTGACGACCGCCTTCGTGATCGTGTCGTGCTGTGCCCTGGCCTGTTCGCCCGCGGAGCAGAAGGCGCCCGCCGCGGCGGCGCCTGAACCCTCCGGACCCGGCGTCGTCGCCGGCACGGCGCCGCCTGGCGCGATCGTCGTGCTGCTGCCCGCGACCGGCGAGGTGCCGATGCCCGAGGGTCCGGCGGTGATGGATCAATACGCGAAGACCTTCGTGCCGAACATCCTCTACGTGCGCGTGGGCCAGCCGGTGGAGTTCCGTAACAGCGAAGACATGCCGCACAACGTGAATGTGACCCGCCGGGGCACGGGCACCGCCGTCTTCAGCGTGGCCACCGAGCCGCAGAACAAGCACGTGCACACCTTCGATCGCACCGGCCAGTACGACGTCATGTGCGACATCCATCCCGGCATGCAGGCGCTCGTGGTGGCCACGCCGGGCCCGCTTGCGACCATCGCCGACGAGCAGGGCGCGTTCCAGATCGCCGACGTGCCGGCCGGGTCCTACAAAGTGGCGGTGACGTTCGAAGGGCGCACGGTCGAGCGGCCGCTCGAGGTGAAGGGCCCGCGAACCGAGGTCCGCCTCACCATTCCCTGAGCGCCTGGCTCAGGCGCTGGCGGGCGGATTGTGCAGCTTGAGCAGCGTCACCAGGTCGCGGTGCGCCAGCACGGCCTCGGGAAGCTCCTGCAAGGCCGCGTGATAGCGCTCGGCGTAGACGCTGCCCGCGGCCGGTGACGCCAGCTCGCGCGCCTGCGCGACAAGCGGCGCGATCGATGGCTCCTCATAGGGCCCCCCTTTCGCATCGTAGGGCCCCCCTTTATGGGGGGCCTGCCCCCTGGTTTCAAGCGCTTCGTCAATCCTGACGATCAGCCCCGACATCGAGCGCAGCCACGCGAACGCCTCGTCGTTGAAGATCACCTGGAGCAAGTGCGTGGTCTGCAGCGTGCCATGGTCGAGCTCGTATTCCTCCCGCTGCCAGTCGATCAGCGTCTTGTGCAGGTGAAGCAGGAGGGTCCGGAGCTGGCGGAGGAGGGCGCGATCGGCGTCGTTCACGTGAAAACCAGCACCGATCTTAACCCGCTTGACAATGTACTAATGAACTAATACAATGACTCACAGACATGGGCGTGGTTGCCATCGACCCCCGCGACAAGACGCCGATCTACGCGCAGCTCGAACGCGGGCTGCGCGCCGGCATCGCGACCGGCCGCCTGCGGCCCGGCGATCAACTGCCGACCGTCCGGCAGATGGCCGTCGACCTGCGCGTCAACGCCAATACCGTCGCGCGGGTCTACGCCGAGCTCGAGCGCGCCGGGGTCATCGAGACCCGGCGCGGCGTCGGGTCGTTCATCCACACCACGCCGGAACGGGCCCGCCCGCCCCGCGAGCACGACCGCCGGCTGCGCGCGTTCGTGACGCGCGTCCTCGCCGACGCCGGCGCGGCGGGCTTCACGATCGACGATGTGGTGGCGGCGCTCACAACGCAACAGCAGGGAGGATCATGATGGTCTCGCTTGGCCTTGGTCGTCGCTCGTCGGATGCCCGCATGGAGGTGCCGCGCGTCAACGTGGTCGCCATCGCCATCCTCGTCGTCTCGGCCGCCATCGGGTGGGCCGCCTTCACCGCCACCGGCAGCCGCAGCCTGGCGATCGCCGCGGCCGGCCTCGCCCTCCTGCTGGTGCCGTCGCCCCGCATCGCGCAGCAATGGGAGCGGGCGATCGTGCTGCGCTTCGGACGCTTCACCGGCCTGCGCGGGCCCGGCCTCTTCTGGATCCTGCCGTTCGTCGACCGCGTGTCGTCGTGGATCGATCAGCGGACGATCACCACCAGCTTTGCCGCCGAGCAGACCCTCACGTCCGACACGGTGCCGGTCAACGTCGACGCCGTCCTGTTCTGGATGGTCTACGACGCCGAAAAAGCCGCGCTCGAAGTGCAGGACTACGAGCAGGCCGTCAGCTGGGCGGCGCAGACCGCCCTGCGCGACATCATCGGCCGCACCACGCTTACTGATCTGCTGCGCGGGCGCGAGAAGATCGAAGCCGACCTCCAGCAGCTGATCGATCAGCGCTCGAACCCGTGGGGCGTCACCGTCTCCTCGGTGGAAATGCGCGACGTCGTCATTCCCGGCGCGCTCCAGGACGCGATGTCGCGCGAGGCGCAGGCGGCGCGGGAGAAACAGGCGCGCATCATCCTCGGCCAGGCGGAGATGGAGATCGCGCACTCGTTCCAGGAAGCCGCCAAGTCGTATCACGACAACCCGACCGCGCTGCACCTGCGCGCGATGAACATGCTGTACGAAGGCCTGAAGGAGAAGGGCGCGCTGATGCTGATCCCCAGCAGCGCCGTCGAGTCCATGGGCATGGGCGGCATGCTCGGCGCCGCCGCCCTGCGGCAGCAGAAGCTGACCGGCGGCCACGGCGAGCCTAGTGCTTGATCTCGGGCTTCGCGATCTCGATCGTCCCGTAGTAGCCGATCAGCATCTCTTCCCAGGTCTGATCGCCCCAGCGGACGGTCGCCGCCGGATCGGGGTTGAAGGGGTTGTCGTTGGAATTGTCGTAGTGCGCCTTGACGAGCAGCGTCGACCCCTGCGGCATGAACTTGGGTTGCGCGAGACGGTAGTTCAGCTGCCAGTTGAAGTCGTACTTCGGCACCCTCAGCACGACCTCTTCCCGCCCGTCGGGATAGACGATCGTGTAGGCGACGTCCTTGCCGCGCACGTGCATGTGCGGGTACATCGTGCTCAGGTAGGTGTCTCGAGCGATGGTCTGCCTGGCGACCACCTCGTAGTTCGGATGGCCGGGCGGAATCGCGAAGGTGACGTTCGGAATCTGTCCGCCGCCGCCGGCGAGGAGCCTGGTGGGCGGCTCCTTGGCAAGGACGACGCCGATTTGCGTCTGGTCGGTCACGGGCTCGCCGATTGTCGTGTAGTGCATCTGCAACACGATGTCGGCGCCCGCGGGGATCTTCCGCGCCACACCCTCTTCATATAGGCCATACAGGCGCCCGGGCACGAGGCCACCGAGGCCGCCGCCGACCTCCTTGCGGGTGCGGTCGCGCGTCGGTTGCGGCGCCGGGTCGGGCGGCTTCCCGTTGCCTTCCACGAGGTCGCTGATGATGTGATGTACCACGCGGCGATCGGTGGGCTTGAGCTCGACGCCGCGAATCCAGATGTCTTCTTTCAGGTTCGTCGGGATCGTGATGTAGACGTACGGCACCGTGCCGTCGGCGGGGACCTTGAACGGCTGCAGCATCGTGAAGATGTGGTCGGGCTTGCCGATCGACCAGCCCTCGGCGAACTGGGGCCTGGCCGGCAGATCGGCCCGGTTCCCCTCGGGTGCGCCGGCGTCGGCCCACGCGGCAATCATGTCGATCTCGGATTGCTTCAGGCTTGGGTCGTTGGCGAAGGTGCCGACGCTGGGGTCGGCGCCCCACGGCGGCATTTCGCGCCTGGTGACCTTCTGCTTGATGGCCTTCGCCCAGGGCCGGGCATCCTCATAGGTCAGGAGTGACATCGGCGCCATCGACCCGGGCCGATGACATTCGGCGCATCGGCTGAAGAGCACCGGCGCGACGTCCCTGGAGAAGGTGGGCGCGGCGGCTGGCGCGGTCGAGCCTGCCGGACCGGCGGCCACTCGCGCCGTTGCGATGACGGCGACGCCAAGGGAGATCCACCATCCGCGTGTGAGCCGCATCATCCAGACTCCTTGAAGGACCGGAAACG
>Ga0156330_1253_pt1 | contig 10549 bp, 14 predicted proteins | sample RifCSPlowO2_12_FD_107978 | JGI IMG/M metagenome (GOLD analysis project Ga0156330, IMG submission 107978) | Acidobacteria bacterium RIFCSPLOWO2_12_FULL_67_14b | reverse complement strand
CGGTCACGACGAGCGCGAGCAGACGCTCAACCAGCTGCTGGTCGAGATGGACGGCTTCGAATCGAACGAGGGCGTGATCCTGATGGCCGCGACCAACCGGCCCGACGTGCTGGATCCGGCGCTGCTGCGCCCCGGCCGCTTCGATCGGCGCGTGATCGTGAACCGTCCCGACGTGCGCGGACGCGAAGGCATTCTCGCCGTCCACACCCGCAAGATCCCGATGTCGGACGACGTCGACATCAAGGTGCTGGCGCGCGGCACGGTCGGCTTCACGGGAGCCGACCTGGCGAACCTGGTCAACGAAGCCGCGCTCAACGCCGCGCGCGACAACAAGAAGCTCGTCTCGATGTACCACTTCGAGTACGCGAAAGACAAAGTGATGATGGGCGCCGAGCGGCGCTCGATGATCGTCACCGAAGACGAGAAGAAGGTCACGGCCATCCACGAGGCCGGCCACGCGCTGCTCGGCATCCTGCTGCCGCACGCCGACCCGCTGCACAAGGTGACGATCGTGCCGCGCGGCATGGCGCTCGGCCTGACGATGTCGCTGCCGACCGACGAGAAGCACAACTACTCGAAGAACTACCTGATGGATCAGATCGGCATCCTGCTGGGCGGCCGCATCGCCGAGGAGATCACCAGCGGCAACATCACCACCGGCGCCGGCAACGACCTCGAACGCGCGACCGACCTGGCGCGCCGCATGGTCTGCGAGTGGGGCATGAGCGAAGCGATGGGTCCGCTCACCTTCGGCAAGAAGGAAGAGCAGATCTTCCTCGGCCGCGAGATCGCGCAGCACACCGACTACAGCGAAGACACGGCGCTCAGGATCGACACCGAGGTCAAACTGATCGTCAACGACAACTACGCCAAGTGCACAGCGATTCTCACCGAGCACAAGCAGCGGCTGATCGACATCGCCGACGCGCTGCTGGCCCGCGAGGTGCTCGACGCCGAGCAGGTCCGCCGGCTGGCCTACGGCCACCCGCTGGAAGACCTGCCCGCGGCCGTGGTGCCGCCGGCCGGCGAGCCGGCGGCGGACAAGCCGCGCGACAAGGGGCTGCCCTCGCTGGTGCCGCCGATGCAGCCGATCCACAAGCCGCTCGCGCAGGAGTAGTGACCGCCGCGCCGCGCCGACACTTTACGGTTCCTCTTCCGGGCCGGGCGCCGCTGGTGCTCGGCCCGCGCACTTTGGTGATGGGCGTGATCAACGCCACGCCCGATTCCTTTTCAGACGGCGGCGCCGCGCTCGATGCGGCGGCCGCCCTCGACATCGCCCTGGCGATGGAAGCGTCGGGCGCCGACCTGATCGACGTCGGGGCCGAATCGACGCGGCCCGGCGCCACGCCGGTCGGCACCGCCGAAGAGTCGGCGCGGGTCCGGCCCGTCCTGCGGGCGATGGCCGGCAAGGTCCGCATCCCGATTTCGATCGACACCTACAAGGCGGAGGTCGCCGCCCTCGCGCTGGACGAGGGCGCGGCGATCGTCAACGACATCAGCGGCCTGACCTACGATCCGGCGCTCGGCGCCGTGGTGGCGGCGCGCGGCGTGCCGGTGATCCTGATGCATACGCGCGGGCGGCCGGCCGACATGTACGCGCATGCGGAGTACGTCGACGTGGTGGGCGAGGTCGCGGCCGATCTGCAGCGTTCGGTCGATCGCGCCCTGGCCGCCGGCGTGGAGCGCGATGCCATCCTGCTGGATCCGGGGCTCGGCTTCGCCAAGCGCGCCGAGCAGAGCCTGCAGGCGCTGGCCGGGATCGAGCGGCTGGCGGCGCTGGGGTTTCCGATCGTCGTCGGGCCGTCGCGCAAGTCGTTCATGACGGCGGCAACCGGGCCGCTCGATCCCGACGCGCGCGACTGGCCGACCGCGGCCGCCGTCACCGCCGCGGTGCTCGGCGGCGCCCACATCGTGCGCGTGCACCGCGTGGCGGAGATGGTGCAGGTGGTGCGGCTGGCGGACGCCATCCGCAACGCTGCGGTGGCGACAAACCTTTAGGTTTGTCGATCTCCCCGGACAAACCTGAAGGTTTGTCCCCACCTGAGACCCCTATATAGTGAACAAGCGTGTCCTTCCTGACCGAGCTCCTCCAGCGGCCGCCCATCACCTGGTGGGACATCCTCGACATCGTCGTGGTGTCGGTGCTGATCTACGAGCTGCTCAAGCTGATTCGCGGCACCCGCGCCGTCCAGCTGGCGGTCGGCATCGCCTCGATCGTCGGGCTCTTCTACTTTTCCCGCTACTTCCAGCTCGAGACGCTCAACTGGCTGATCCGCAACTTCATCGGCTACGTAGTGTTCGCCACCATCGTGCTGCTGCAGGCGGACATCCGCCGGGCGCTGGTGCACCTGGGCCGCGCCCGCATCTTCCGCCGCCTCGATCGCAAGGGGAGCGACGACGAGACCATCGAGGAGTTGGTGGTGGCTGCCAGCAGCCTGGCGTCGAAGAAGATCGGCGCCATCATCGTGATCGAGCGGTCGATCGGCTTGCGCAACTACATCGAGAGCGGCATCGCGCTCGATGCCAGGCTGACCTACGACCTGCTCGTGAGCATCTTCCAGCCCGGCTCGCCGCTGCATGACGGCGCCGTGATCGTCCAGGGCGATCGCGTGGCGGCGGCCGCGTGCTTTCTGCCGCTCACCGTTAACCCGCGGATCAGCCGCGAGCTGGGGTCCCGGCACCGGGCGGCCATCGGCGTTACCGAGGAAAACGACGCCGTCGCGATCGTGGTGTCGGAAGAGACGGGCCGCATGTCGCTGGTCGAAGACGGGGACCTCGAGCACGGACTCGATGTCGATCGATTGAGGACGCGGCTCAGGACGCTGCTCAGGATCCGCCGCAACGGCGCGGACCGGCGTGAAGCGGGATACTCCTTCGGCTGATGGCCTACCATCCCTTTCGCAACCTCGGCCTGAAGTTCCTGTCGATTGCCATCGCGGGCCTGCTGTGGCTCGTGGTGGCGGGCGAGCGGGTGGTCGAGCGCGTGCTGCGCGCGCCGGTGGAGTTCCAGAACCTGCCATCCGGGCTCGAACTGGTGGGCATTCCGCCCGACACGGTTGAAGTCCGGCTGCGCGGATCGTCCGGGGCGTTGAGCCGGATGGTGTCGGGCGACATGGCCGCGGTGCTCGATCTGCGCACGGCGCGCCCGGGCCGGCGCCTGTTCCACGTCACGGCGAGCCAGGTCAGCGTGCCCTACGGCATCGAGGTGGTCCAGGTCGGTCCCTCGACGATCACCGTCGAGTTCGAGGTGACCGGCACCCGGATGGTGCCGATTGAACCGGCCGTCGAAGGCACGCCCGCCGCCGGCTTCGCGGTGACGAAGGTGACGAGCGAACCGGCAACGGTGGAGGTGACCGGCCCGGAGAGTGCGCTGAGACGGCTGTCGGCCGCCGTGACCGAACCCGTGTCGGTGACGGATGAATCCCGGTCGGTGAAAGAAATCGTGACCATCGGTGTGCCAGACGCCACCCTCCGGCTGCGCTCGCCGCAGACCGCCGTGGTCACCGTGACGATTGCGCCCAAACAACCATGAAGCTATTCGGAACGGATGGCATTCGCGGCAAGGCCGGCCAGGCGCCGCTCGAGCCGGAAACGGTGGCCCGCGTCGGGGCGGCGTTAGTGAGGGCGTTGGACAAACCTTCCGCCTTCGCGCCGAGCGCTTCGGCGGACAAGAAAGGTTTGTCCCCACAGAGAACCGCTCCTCGCATCGTCATTGGCCGCGATACGCGGGAATCGGGGACATGGATCGAAGAAGAACTCTCGAGAGGACTGAGCAGCGAAGGCGCGGCGGTGGTCAGCGCCGGCATCGTGCCGACGCCGGCGATTGCGTACCTGGCGCGCACCGAGGGATTTGATGCGGGCCTGGTGATTTCGGCCTCGCACAATCCGTACGAAGACAACGGCATCAAGGTGTTCTCGGGGTCGGGCGCCAAGCTCACCGAGCAGCTCGAGGCGGCGGTCGAGACGCTCGTGGCCGATCCGTCATGGCGCGTGCCCGCCGACGCCGGCGCCATCGACCGGCGGGACCTCTCGGCCCACTACCTCGAACATCTCGAGCTGATCCTGGACGATGCGGGGCCGATGGCCGGGGCGCCGATCGTGGTGGACTGCGCGAACGGGGCGACGGCGGCGCTGGCCCCCGCGTTGCTGACCACGCTCGGCTTCGACGTGCATCCGATCGGCATCACGCCCAACGGCCGCAACATCAACCTCGACTGCGGGTCGACGCATCTCGACGGGCTGGCGCGCGAGGTCGTGGCCTCCGGCGCGCGGCTGGGGATTGCCTTCGACGGCGACGGCGATCGCGCGCTGTTTGTCGATCGCCACGGCAGCGTCGTCGACGGAGACGCCGTGCTCCTGATGGGCGCCATCCATCTCCAGGCGGAAGGCAAGCTCCCCGGCGGCGCGGTCGTGGCCACGGTGATGAGCAACATCGGCCTGGAGATCGCGCTGCGCGACCGCGGGATTGCGCTCGTCCGCACGGGCGTCGGCGACAAGTACGTGATGGAAGAGATGATGAAGCAGGGGCTCGCGCTCGGCGGCGAGCAATCCGGCCACATCATTTTTTCGGACCACCTGTTCACCGGTGACGGGATTGCCACGGCGCTCAACGTGCTGCGTATCATGATCGAATCGGGCAAGGAGCTCGACGAGCTGGCGGGCGCGCTCGTCACCTACCCGCAGGTGCTCGTCAACGTGCGCGTGAAACAGAAGACCGACCTCAGGACGGTGCCGGCGATCGCCGACACCATGCGCCGCGTCGAAGAACGGCTGGCGGGCCAGGGCCGGTTGCTGGTCCGCTATTCCGGCACCGAGCCGTTGTTGCGCATCATGCTGGAGGGCAAGGACCACGACACGATCCGCTCGTGGGCCGACGACATCGCCGGCGTCGTGAGGGAGCATCTTGCCTAAGCTCTCGGTCAACGTGAACAAGGTGGCGACCGTGCGCAACTCGCGCGGCGGGCGGCAGCCGTCGGTGATCGAGGCGGTGCGCACGTGCATCGATGCCGGGGCGCCGGGCATCACCGTGCATCCCCGCGCGGATGCGCGGCACATCACCACCGCCGACGTGCACGAGATCGCCGGCGAGCTGGCGCCGCTCGGCGGCCGGGTGGAGTTCAACATCGAGGGCGATCCGCGGCCCGGCTTTCTCGACCTCGTGCTCGCGGTGAAGCCCGATCAGTGCACGCTCGTGCCGGTCGCGCCCGGCGAGATCACCAGCCAGGCGGGCTGGCCCGCGGCGACGCCGGCGGATGTGCTGGCCGGCATCATCGGCGCGCTGAAGGTCGCGGGCGTGCGCGTGAGCCTCTTCGTGGACCCCGAGCCGCCGGCCATCCGGTGGGCCAAGGCGATGGGCGCCGATCGCGTCGAGCTCTACACGGAACCGTTCGCAAAGGCGTTCGATCGCGGGCCGGCGACGGCGGCGGCGAGCTTCGGCCACTACGTGGAGGCCGCGAATCTCGCGTACGAGCTGGGCCTGGGCGTGAACGCGGGGCACGATCTCGACTTGCGGAACCTGACGATGTTCCGCGAGCTGCCGCACCTGGACGAGGTGTCGATCGGCCACGCGCTGATCAGCCGCGCGATCTTCGTCGGGCTTGGCCGCGTGGTGAAAGAGTATCTCGCGGTGCTGGGGTAACGGTGTCAGACACCCTTCCAAAATCTGCGTACCTGCGACCGGCTCAGGCCAGGTACGCAAATCCTGGAAGGGTGTCTGACACCGTCCTCATGCTCGCCCTTCTACTCATCGCGACCGCCGCCGATGCGAGCGGACGCGCGGTCACCTTCCCGTCGCTCGACGGCACCACGCTCAGCGGCGAACTCTACGAAGCGTCGTCGCGGCCGGCGCCCGCCGTCGTGCTGATCCACATGCTGACGCGCAACAAGAGCGACTGGGACAGCATCGCCAACCGGATCCAGGACGCCGGCATGACGGCGCTGGCGATCGATCTGCGCGGGCACGGCAGCTCGGCCGGATCGCCGCAGGCCTTGCCGGACATGGTGCAGGACGTGCGCGCCGCGGCCGAGTGGCTGTCGTCGCGGCCGGGCGTGAGGCCCGGATCGGTCGGCCTGGTGGGCGCGTCGCTCGGCGCGAGCCTGGCGCTGCTGGCCGCGGTGGAGCTGCCGTTCGTGCGCGCGATCGGCCTGGTGTCGCCGTCGCTCGACTACCGCGGGCTCCGCACCGACACCGGCCTGCTGAAGAAGCTCGGTGCGCGGTCGCTCTGGCTGGCGGCCAGCGCCGAAGACCCGCTCGCGCTGCGCACGTTGCGCGACTTCGCAAGCGAGCCGTCGGGCCCGCGCGAGCAGGTCGTTTCCAGCGCCGCCGGCCACGGCGCCACGCTGCTCAACGCCGACGGCGACGTGGTCCGCGCTTTGGTGGACTGGCTACGCCGCTCGTTGCTATCCTGAGGATTCCCCATGAGAGCAGATGCGATTGTCTTCGCGATAGCCGGATCGTTGTTTGGCCTGATCGTCGGCTGGGTGCTCGGCAGCCAGCAGGCGGCCGGCACGGCGCGCCTGGCCGCGCCCGTGGCCCAGGCCGCGGCCGCGCCGGCGCAAGCGGGGTCGCAGCCGGCGCCGGTCGATCCTGCGCGGGTGCAGGCGATGGAGACGGTGGCCGCCCAGAATGCCACCGATCCGCAGCCCCGCGTCCAGCTCGGCAACATGTTCTTCGATGCCGAACAGTACCCGCAGGCGATCTCGTGGTACGAGCAGGCGATCAAGCTCAATCCCAAAGACGCCAACGTCTCCACCGACCTCGGCGTGGCCTACTACTACACGAACCAGGTCGATCGGGCGCTGGCGCAGTTCGACCAGTCGCTCAAGAACGAGCCCGACCACATCAAGACGCTGCTGAACGTGGGCATCGTGCGCGCGTTCGGCAAGCAGGACCTCGCCGGCGCGCGGCAGGCCTGGGAGCGCGTGGCGACGCTCTCGCCCAATTCGCCGGAAGGCCAGGCGGCGAAGAAGGGCCTCGAGGGCCTGAAGAACGCCCACCCCGAGACCGGGGGCGCCAAGCCGTGATCGTCCGCGTCCTTCTCCTGTTCGCCCTGTTCTGGGTGATCGCGCGCGTGTTCTGGCGCTTCATCGAAGGCGTCGTGAGCGGCGCCACCACGGCGGGCGCGCCGGGCGGACGCGGGCGGGGCGGCATGCAGGCCGGCGTGAAGATGACGCCGTGCCCCGTCTGCGGCACGTTCGTCGTGCCCGGCAAGGCGATCAGCCAGGCCGGCGTCAGTGGCCCGGTGTATTTCTGCAGCGACAAGTGCCGCGCGGAGTACGTGCCGCGATGACCCCGGACGACCAGGCCCGCGCCGACATCGTCGAGGTGGGACGCCGCCTCTGGGAACGCGGGTTCGTCGCGTCCAACGACGGCAACATCAGCGTCCGGCTCGACGAGCGGCGGCTGATGACCACGCCCAAGAACGTGTCCAAGGGGTTCATGACCGCCGACATGATGGTGATCACGGACCTCGACGGCAGGAAGATCGCCGGCGATCGCGACCCCTCGTCCGAGATCAAGATGCACCTCGAGGTGTATCGCAACCGGCCCGACGCCCGCGCCGTGGTGCACGCGCATCCGCCCACCGCCACCGGATTCGCCGTGGCCGGCATTGCCCTCGACCGCGCCGTGCTCGCCGAAGTGATCACGACGCTCGGCAGCATTCCGATCGCCGAGTACGCCACGCCCTCCACCGAGGAGCTGCCGGCGGCGGTGCGGAAGTACGTGAAAGCGCACGACGGGCTGTTGCTGGCCAATCACGGCGCGCTGGCCCTGGCCGGCGACGTGATGTCGGCGTATTACCGGATGGAGACGATCGAGCACTTCGCGAAGATCAGCCTGGTGGCGCGCACGCTCGGGCGCGAGAACCTGCTCTCGCGCGGCGAAGTCGATCGGCTGCAGGGGCTGCGCGGCATGTACGGCATCGCGTCGCCGGCGCCGATTTGCACCGACGAGACGACGGTGGCCGGCGGCGACCAGCGCGATTGCCAGGTGGTGCAGGCGCCGCTGTCCGGCGAGCGCCTCGTCGCCCACACCTCGCAGCCGCCGCCGACCGGCACGGACGCGGAAATTCGGCTAACATACCGCGAGCTCACCGCCCTCATCGAGGACGCGGTCAGACAGCTTAAATAGGCTTGAGGCTTGAGGCGTGAGGACGAACGGGGTTCTTCAAGCCCCAAGCCCCAAGCCCCAAGCCTATGTGGAGGCAGTAAATGGGTGAAGCACTCGGCATGGTCGAAACCAAGGGCCTGGTCGCGATGATCGAAGCGGCCGACGCCATGGTGAAGGCTGCCAAGGTGACATTGGTCGGCTGGGAGAAGATCGGCGCGGGTTACGTCACGGCCATCGTCCGCGGCGATGTCGCCGCCGTCAAGGCCGCCACCGACGCCGGCGCCGCCGCGGCCCGCCGCGTCGGCGAGCTCGTTTCGGTTCACGTCATTCCGCGGCCCCACGCCAACCTCGAAGACGTCCTGCCCATCGGCAAGGCCAGCACGAAGAGCTAGCCGCAGATGACGCCGATGACGCAGATAGCCCCCTAGCAGGTTGCTGAAAAAGCCAGCAACCTGAAGGAAGAAGGCAGAATGCACAAGGCAAAATTGCGAACGACGGCCAGATCCGGGACTGTTCCGCCTTTTGCCTTGTGCATTTTGCCTTCTGGCTGTCGTTTTTCAGCAGCCTGCTAGGGCACAGGCGCCATGCTGCTCGCGCGCATAGTCGGGACCGTCGTGGCGACGCGGAAGGATCCGCGTCTGGTCAGCAGCAAGCTGTTGCTGGCCCGCGCGGTGGATCCGAAAGGCAAGGCCGAGGGCAATTACCTGGTCGCGATCGACACCGTGGACGCCGGCGTCGGCGAGACGGTGCTGATTGTCAGCGGCAGCTCGGCGCGGATGGCTTCGGGCATGAAGGACGTGCCCGTCGATGCCGCCGTCGTCGGCATCATCGACGACATCGACGTCACCGAGTAGCGCCGTGCAACTGGCCCGCGTGATCGGAGACGTCGTCGCCACGCGCAAGGACCCCGGCTTCGACAGCACCAAGCTCCTCATCCTGCAACCGATCGGCGCCGACGGCAAAGACGTCGGCCGCACGCTCGTGGCCGTCGACGCGGTCGGCGCGGGCGTCGGCGAAAAGGTCTTCTTCGTCCGCGGCAAGGAAGCGAGCTTTCCCTTCCATCCGCTCGAGATGCCCGCCGACGCCGGCATCGTCGGCATCGTCGATCACTGGTCGACGGTGAAGGGCAAGAAGTGATCCTCGCGCGCGTTGTCGGCTCGGTGGTGGCGACGCAGAAGCGGCCGCAGTTCGAAGGCGCGAAGCTGCTGCTGGTGCAGCCGGAGACGCCGCAGGGCGAGGCCCGGGGCGTCACGCTGCTCGCCATCGATTCGGTCGGCGCCGGTGTGGGCGAGCTCGTGATCGTCGTCCTGGAAGGCCGGGCGGCCGGCGAGGCGCTCGGCAAGAAACTCGCTCCCGTGGACGCGGCGATTGTTGGTATCGTCGATCAGCTGGAGTGTGTCGAATGAACGACGACGAGATCCGCGCGCTCGTGCGGGTGGCGATCCAGAAGCACCTGTCCGCCTTCGCTCGCGATGAATCTGGCGAGCTACGGCGGACACCCACCGAAGCGGCCTTCGGCCGCGAAGGTGGGTGGGCCCTCAGCTTCGGCCGCTATCCGCTGCCGCGCGCCGAAGACGACACCATGTGCTTGATCGAGCCGGCGGTACGCTGCAACCACTGCGGCTACTGCCAATGTCACGGCCATTGAAACCGACCGTTCTGGTCACCAGGAGGCTTCCCTCCTCGGTCATCGCGCAACTCGAAGACGTGTTCGACGTCGACCTCTACACTGGCGGCGTCGCCATTGCGCGCGAGGAGTTGCTGCGGCGCGTGGCGGGGAAGAGCGCGCTCGTGTGCCTGCTCACCGACGCGATCGATGCCGCCGTGCTCGACGCGGCCGGCCCCTCGCTGAAGGTCGTGGCCAACGTCGCCGTCGGCTACAACAACATCGACGTGCCCGCGTGCCGCGAGCGCGGCATCGTGGTCACGAACACTCCTGATGTGCTGACCAACGCGTGCGCGGATTTCACGTGGGCGCTGATCCTCGCCGTGACCCGCCGGCTCGGCGAGGGCGAGCGTGTCGTCCGCGCCGGCGCGTGGGCCGGGTGGGCGCTCGACTACATGCTCGGCATGGAGCTGCGCGGCAAGCAGCTCGGGCTGGTGGGGCTCGGCCGCATCGGCCGCGCCGTCGCCGAGAGAGCGCCCGCGTTCGGCATGACGGTGGCGTACGCGGCGCGGAACCCCGCCGACCTGAAGGGCGCGGCGCAGATGCCGCTCGACAAGCTGCTGGCCACCTCCGACATCGTGTCGCTGCACTGCCCGATGACGCCGGAAACCAAGCACCTGATCGATCAGAAGGCGCTCACGAAGATGAAGCGCACGGCGTACTTGATCAACACGTCGCGTGGCCCCGTGGTGGACGAGGGCGCGCTGGCGTGGGCGCTGAAGGAGCGGCTGATCGCCGGCGCCGCGCTCGACGTCTACGAGAAGGAGCCGGAG
>Ga0156330_1231_pt6 | contig 10629 bp, 12 predicted proteins | sample RifCSPlowO2_12_FD_107978 | JGI IMG/M metagenome (GOLD analysis project Ga0156330, IMG submission 107978) | Acidobacteria bacterium RIFCSPLOWO2_12_FULL_67_14b | reverse complement strand
TCCAGATGAGCTCGTAGATCTTCATCTCGTCGCTCTCGAGGATCTTGTCGAGCGACGCCGGCGTGCGATGGAAGTGCGTGGGGCGTATCGCCTCGTGCGCTTCCTGCGCGTTGCGCACCTTCGTCTGGTACTGACGCGGGCCCTTGTGATAGTCGTTGCCGTAGAGCTCCTTCACGGCGCGCTCGGCTTCCGTCAGGGCCTTGCTGCTGAGGGTCGTGGAGTCGGTGCGGTGGTACGAGATCAGGCCTTCCAGATCGCCGCCGCCGAGGTCCATGCCCTGGAAGAGGCGCTGCGCGATCTGCATGGTGCGCTCGGAGGAGAACCCCAGCTTGCGGTTGGCTTCCTGCTGCAGCGTCGACGTGGTGAAGGGCGGCGCGGGCCGCTGCGTATACGGCTTCTCTTCGACGCTCGTGACGGCCCACGGCAAGCGACGCATCAGCCCGTCGCGAAACTCATGCGCGTTCTTCTCGTCGAGGAGGCGGACCGTGCTGGACGCGAGAGCGCCCTTGCTGTCGAAGTCCTTGCCCGTGGCCACGCGCTGGCCGCCGACCTTCGCGAGCGTCGCGGTGAACTCGCTCGATCCGCCGCGCAGCCGCGCTTCGAGATCCCAGTAGCTCGCCGCGCGGAACGCAATGCGCTCTTCCTCCCGTTCGACGATCACGCGGACCGCGACGCTTTGCACGCGCCCCGCGCTCAGGCCGGTCTGGACCTTCTTCCAGAGCACCGGCGACAGCGTGTAGCCGTACAGCCGGTCCAGGATTCGCCGGCTCTCCTGCGCGCGAACGAGGTTTTCGTCGACGTCGTGCGCTTCGGCGAGCGCGGCCTTCACCGCTTCTTCGGTGATCTCGTGAAACACGATGCGGCGAACCTTGACCTTCGGCTTGAGCAGCTCTTTCAAGTGCCAGCTGATCGATTCGCCCTCGCGATCGGGGTCCGTCGCCAGGATGAGCTCGGAGGCGTCCTTCATGGCCGCCTTCAGGGCCGTGACGTTCTTCTTCTTGTCCGCGGGAACGACGTAGTAAGGCGTGAAGTCGCCGTCGGTGTCGACGCCCAGCCGGCCCCAGGACTTGCCCTTGATCTCGGCCGGCACTTCCTTCGCCGATTCGGGCAGATCACGAATATGGCCGTAGCTGGCCTCCACCCGGTACTTGCTGCCCAGGAAGCGGGCCAGCGTTCGGGCTTTGGCGGGCGATTCGACAATAACGAGCGGTTTTCCCATTCGGATATCTCTACACCTTACCCCGGGATCGAACGAACCGGCCCGATCCAATTCTCTGAATTTCGCCCGTGAGCTCCCATTCGAGCAGCCGCGCCAGGGCCTCGCCGGGCCCGAGCTTCAGTTGTTTAGCGATGTCATCTACCGTGAATTCAACGAGTTCGCCGCCTTCGCCCTCCGGGCTACGGCGGGCCAGGCTCTGGTCCAGACCCAACTCTTGAAGAATATCGACCGCAGACTCCACGAGCTTTGCCCCATCCCGGATCAGGGCGTGGGCGCCACGATTGCGGCCACCGAGCACCGGGCCGGGCACGACCATGACGTCCCGGCCCTGATCGGCGGCCAGCCGCGCGGTGATCAGGGAGCCGCTCCTCTCAGCGGCCTCGATCACGACGACGGCGCGGGAGAGGCCGCTGATGATCCGGTTGCGTCTCGGAAAGTGGAAGACCTCAGGCGGCGCGCCCGGCGAGAATTCGGTGACCAGAAGACCCGACAGCGCGATCCGCTCCGACAGCTCGCGATGCTCCGCCGGGTAGACGACGTCGATACCCGTGCCGAGCACCGCCACCGTGAGGCCGCCCGCGGCGAGGGCCCCCGCGTGCGCGGCGGAATCGATGCCTCGCGCCAGGCCGCTGACCACGACGACGCCCGCGCGGGCGAGGTCGCCGGCGATCGCGGCAGCCATGGCCAGCCCGTTGCGCGAGGCGGCTCGCGCGCCGACCACGGCAATCGCCGGCTTGAGGCAGATCGACAGATCGCCGCGGACCCAGAGCTCGTCCGGTGGATCGGGAATTTGGGCGAGAAGCGGTGGAAAAGACGGCGATCCGAGCCGGATGGTCTGCATACGCAACCCGGCCGAACGCCCCTGACCTGACGACGACGATAGCTCCGCCTTCGCCACTTGTCCACTGGTTGCTTCGGCGGACAAGCCCAGCCGGCAGGGGGAGAATGTTCACTTGCCCCCCCAGAGGCCAGTGGCTATAGTGCCAAGTAGGAACCCATGTCTGCACGGCATCTGGTGATCGGCCTGCTCTTGGCCTTGGCGTCAGCTTCCACTGTGTGGGCTGACCAGCGAGGCGATGCCAAGAAACAGGTCGAGTTCGGCATCCAGGTCGCGCAGCGCGGGCTGTGGCGGGAAGCGATCTACCGCTGGGAGCGCGCCGCCCAGATCGATCCGACCTACGCCGCAGCGTTCAACAACCTCGCGGTGGCCTACGAGCATGAGGGTCAGTTGGCGAAGGCACGAGAGGCCTACGAAAAGGCGCTCGCGCTCGAACCCAACAATGCGCTCGTCCGGCAGAACTACGACCTGTTCAAGGAAATCAATGACCGCGCGCTCCAGAAAGACGGTCGGCAGCTTTAGCCTGGCGCTCATCGCCGCCCTCGCGGCGTGTACCAGTTATACGGAGATTCCGATCGAGACGCCAATCCAGCCAAAGCTGGACGTGTCGGCGTTTCAACGGATCTTCATCGCGGGCTTCATCGCGGGCGCCAACGAGGACGTCGACGCCAACATGGAGACGGTGCGCCTGTTGCGCAGCCAGTTGCGCAACAAGGGCATCATGCGCGTGATCGATGCTGACACGCTGCCGCTGCTTGAAATCGCCAAGCAGAACAGCGGCGAGGCCACCGCCCCGCCGGTGCCCGACCAGCAGGCCGTCACGCCGCCGCAGCCCGAACAGGATCCGACCAAGGCCCCGGTCTTCAACGACGAGAAAGACCTCGAGCCGTATCAGCACATCTTCGCGAACGTCGCGTACTGGAAGCGGATCGGCGAGGAGTTCCAGCAGCCGCTGATCGTCACCGGCGCCGTGTTGTTCGCGCCGCAGCAGCGTTCGGGATTCGTGCAGCGGGAACAGGAAGTCTACGACCCGTTCGGCCGCCGCTCGGTCGTGCCCGTGCGCACCTACATGGAACGCAAGGGATTCGTCCTGCGCCCCACGTTTATCTTCATCGACGGGCGTACCGGCGAGACGCTGCATACCGAGACGTTCCGGGAAGAAATCCTCTACAACGCCAGCCAGCAGACCCCCGCCCTGTCCTCGTACTTCGAGTTGATGGACCGGCTGCTGCCCGCGTTCCTTAACACGTTGAGCGCACAGAAGATAAAGGGAACCAGGACCCTCCTGAAGTAGCCCTTACCGGGAAGGTGCCGGGAGGGCGGAACTTCAGTTCCGCCGGACCCGTGTGGTATCCTTTGTAGTTCCCGGCGGGACTAAAGTCCCGCCCTACCGGAGAGAGTCCACCGTGTTTGCAATCATTCAGGCTTCGGGCCGCCAGTTCCGTGTCGAACCGGGCGCCATCATCGCCATCGACGGCCACAACGCCGGCGAGGCCGGCGGTGAGGTGTCGTTCGACCAGGTCCTGCTCGTCAGCAACGACCAGGGCGACGTCACGGCCGGGACCCCGTTCGTGGCGGGCGCCAAGGTCGTCGGCGTGATCGGCGAGCTCGACAAGGGCAAGAAGGTCCGCGTGTTCAAGAAGAAGCGGCGCAAGCAGTATCGTCGGACGAAGGGCCACCGGAGCCTGCTGACGCGCGTCCGCATCACCGACATTCAGGTGTAGTGCGATGGCAACAAAAAAAGGTCAGGGCTCATCGCGGAACGGCCGCGACAGCAACTCGCAGCGGCTGGGCGTGAAGCGGTTCGAAGGCAACCTCGTCACGGGGGGATCGATCCTCGTGCGCCAACGCGGCCGCAAGTACCGCCCCGGCCTGAACGTCGGGCTCGGCAAGGACGACACGCTCTTCGCGAAGGTCACCGGCACGGTGAAGTTCGAAGATCACGGTCAGCGCGGTCGGTTCATCTCGGTCCACCCGGTCGAGTAAGTGTTCGTCGACGAAGTCGACATCCATATCAAATCGGGCGACGGGGGCCGAGGCTCCCTCAGCTTCCGTCGCGAGAAGTTCGTCCCCCGGGGCGGACCCGATGGCGGCAACGGCGGCGAGGGCGGCTCGGTCTTCGTGGTCGCCGACCCGCACCGCAACACGCTCGTCCATTTCCGTTTCAATCCCGACTACAAGGCGCAACGCGGCGGCGACGGCGCCGGCGCGCTGCGGACCGGGCGCGGCGGCCGCGACCTCGACATCCCCGTGCCCGTGGGCACGCTCGTCTACCTGAAGGATCCGGAGACCGCGGCGCTCACGCCGGTGGCCGACCTCACCGTGACCGGGCAGCGTGTGCGCCTGGCCAAGGGCGGACGCGGCGGGCTCGGCAACGCGCACTTTGCGACCTCGACCAACCGCGCGCCGCGCAAGGTGCAGCCGGGCGAGCCCGGCGAAGCATTCGACCTGCACCTGACGCTGAAGCTGCTGGCGGATGTCGGCCTGGTCGGCTACCCCAACGCCGGCAAGTCGACGCTGATCTCGGTGATCTCGGCCGCGAAGCCGAAGATTGCGGACTATCCCTTCACGACGCTGACGCCCAACCTGGGCGTGGTCGCGCTCAGTGACGACCGCAGCTTCGTCGTCGCCGACGTGCCCGGGCTGATCGAAGGCGCGCACGAAGGCCACGGGCTCGGGCACCAGTTCCTGCGCCATATCGAGCGCACCAAGGTCATCATCCACCTGGTCGACGTGTCGGGCGCCTCGGGGCGCGACCCGGTCGAAGACTTCGAGACGATCCGGCGCGAGCTCTCGCTCTACAACCCGGAGCTGCTCGCGAAGCCTCAACTGGTGGCGGCCAACAAGATCGACGCCGTCGACGATCCCACGCGGGTGACGGCGCTCGAAAAGCGGGCGAAGAAACTGAAGCTGCGCTTCTTCCGGATCTCCGCGGTCACCGGTGACGGCGTCAAGGCGCTGGTGGAAGCCGCGTGGCCGATCATCGCCAAGGCGCGGAAAGCCGAAGCCGACGCGATCACGTTCGCCGAGCTGGAAGAAGAAGAGCTCGAGATGCCGAAGGGCTACAACGCGGCGCTCGTTCCGCAGCTGCGCAGCGGCAAGAAGACCACCAAGAAACGATGAGGCTGGGCGTCCTCGGCGGCACGTTCGATCCCATTCACGCCGGCCACATCGCCGCCGCCGCCGCCGCCGAGCGCGCGCTGGCGCTGGGCCGCGTGCTGCTGGTGCCCTCGCGGCTGCCGCCGCACCGTCCGGAATCCGCGCGCGTGAGCCCCAGGCATCGGCTGGCGATGGCCGCGCTGGCGGCCGCGGAGCATCCGAACTGGTCGGCGAGCGATATCGAGCTCGACCGCGACGGCCCCTCCTACACGTTCGATACGCTCAGCGGCCTCGTCGCCGGGGGCCACGACCGATCGCAGATTTTTTTCATCATCGGCGCCGATGCCTTTGCAGAAATTGCCACCTGGTCGCGCTACCCCGCCGTGCTGGACCTGGCACATTTCGCGGTCGTGGCGCGGCCCGGAATCACGTTAGACTCATTGGAGAAGCGTGTACCCGATCTTGCCGACCGCATGACGACGCCAGATGCACTCAAGCCTCAAGCCCCAAGCCTCAAGGCACGTGAAAAAACCCGCGTGATTCTGATCGAAGCCACGACCCCGGACGTGTCGGCCACCGAGATCCGCCGCCGCGTGCACGACGGCGAGAGCATCGCCGGCCTCGTGCCGGACTCCGTCGCTGCGTACATTGCACGACATCGTCTGTACGTGGGGACAAACCTTCCGCCTTCGCCCGAGGCTTCGGCGTGACGCGCCGTAGCTTTAGCGTAGGCGGTTAGGTTTGGCCGAACAACTGGAAAGCACCTTGCATGGCAAAGACGACAAGCCCACGGAAACCCCGAGCGACGCGCGCCGTGGCGGTGCCGCGGCTGCCGAAACCGATTCAGGCGGTTGTTGACGCGGCCCGCGACAAGAAGGCCACGGGCATCGTCGTGCTCGACTTGCGAAAGTCGGGAGCGTTCACGGACTTCTTCGTGATCTGCTCGGCGGGCAATCCGCGGCAGGTGCAGGCCATTGCGGACTCGGTGGAAGACTCGCTCAAGTCGCAGAAGCAGCGGCCGTCGCTGGTGGAAGGCTACGCCCGCGCGGAATGGGTGCTGCTCGATTACTTCGACTTTGTCGTGCACGTGTTTTCGAAGCACGCCCGCGACTTCTACGGCCTCGATCGCCTCTGGGGCAACGCGACGCGGACCGAGTTCCCCGACCAACCCTGATGGTGGGGACAAACCTCTAGAGCAAAGGCAGAAGGCAAAAGGCAGACTTGACGGTGCCGCAATGTGGCGCGCCCTGGCCGATCGCGTTCTCTCGTCGCTGTTTGAACCGCCCTGCGCGGCGTGTGCCTCGGTGTTGCCACGCCCGCTCGATGGCGCGGTGTGCGACGCCTGCTGGTCGAGCGCCGGCCTGGGACGCCGTCTGTCCGAGCGTTTCGACGGCGGACACGCCGTCGATTACGCCGCGGCGATCGGCGAGTACGAAGGCCGGCTGCGCGACATCATCCACGCGCTGAAGTACGAAGGGCGGCGCTCGATCGCACCGCGGCTGGGCGCTCTCATGCGCGTGGCCGGCGGCGATGCCCTGATCGGCGCCGACGTCGTGGTGCCCGTGCCGCTTCATCCCAGGCGGGAACGCGCCCGCGGGTTCAATCAGGCCGAAGATCTCGCGCGCGAGCTGGGACTCCCGGTTCGCCCGCTGCTGCGGCGGGTCCGCCATACGACGTCGCAGATCGAATTGCCGGCCGGTGAGCGCCATCGCAACGTCCGCGATGCGTTTGCGTGGTCTCGGAGCCCGGAGCCCGGAGCCCGGGTCCCGGCCGTGGTCGTGTTAGTCGACGATGTCTCGACCACCGGCGCGACGCTCGACGCGTGCGCGCGGGTCTTGAAGGCGGCCGGGGTGATGGAGGTGCGGGCGCTTACGGCAGCCCGAGTGTCGACCGCACGGCGCTGAGCACGTCGGCCGAGACCGAGTCCTTGTCTTGACGGCCGTCGACATGCGCCCACGCGCGGGCCGCGCGGGCCTGCCGCAGGTAGCTCTCGCGCACGCGGCCGAGCATCGGCAGGTCGCGCTCGAACCTGTCGCGGGCCACCTGCTTGCGGGTAAGCGAGGTGGCCGGGGGGATGTCGAGCAGCACGGTCAGCGAGGGCTGCGGGAGGTGGCGTTGGATCTCCTCGAGCCACCGCGGATCGACCCCCTGGGCTTCGCCGTAGGCGATGCTCGACGCCAGGTACCGGTCACACACCACCATCGTGCCTTCCTCCAGCCACGACGCGATCTTCGGGCGGAACTCGAAGCGGTTGGCGATGTAGAGCAGCTGCAGCGTGTCGGGCGCGTAGTCGCGCTCGCCCTGCAGCGCGTGGCCGATCTCGGCGCCGATGGCCGTCTGGTATTCGGGGAACGTCAGGAACTCGGCACGGTGCCCGGCGGCACGGAAGGCGGCGAGCAACCGCTCCGCCTGCGTCTGCTTGCCGCTCTGGTCGAGGCCTTCGAAGGCAATCAAGTGACCTGCGGGCTTGGGGCTTGAGGCTTGGGGCTTGCTCGTCATTCAGATTCCAGCGAGAGGAGCTCGTCGAGCGTCTGCCGGCGTCGAATCACGCGCCACTGTCCCTGTTCCGTCATTACTTCCGGTGAGAGCGGGCGCCGCAAATAGGTGTGGCCCATCGCGGCGCCATAGGCGCCGACGTCACGGACCCGGATCAGGTCGCCGACTTCCACCGGCGGTAGTCGCCGATCGCGCGCATAGGCATCGGTGCTCTCGCAGATCGGTCCGACGATGTCCACGACGACGGACTCGCCGGCACGTGGCGCGACCGGTTCGATGCGGTGGTAGGCGTTGTAGAGCGCCGGCCGCATCAACTCGGTCATGCCGGCGTCGACGACGACGAACCGCTTGGCGCCGGGGAACTGCTTCACGTCGACGACCCGCGTGAGCAGCACGCCGGCGGGACCGACGAGCACACGCCCCGGCTCGATCGCGACCTTCAATCCGCTGCCCCGGGTGGCGTCAACCAGCGCGCGGACATATTCGGCCGGATCGACCACCGGCCCGCCGTCGTAGGAAATGCCGAGGCCGCCGCCCATGTCGAGGTGCTGGAGCGCCATGCCGCCGGCGCGCAGCTGCTGTGCGAGCGCGACCACCGCTTCGGCGGCGCGGGTCAGCGGATCGAGCGTCGTGATCTGGGAGCCGATGTGGACGTGGGCGCCGATCGGCGTCAGCCCGCGCCGTGACGCCATCTCGCGAAACAGCGCCGGCGCTTCGTCGATCGGCACGCCGAACTTGTTGGACCTGAGGCCGGTGGAAATGTGCGGATGGCTCCTGGCGTCGATGTCCGGATTGACGCGCAGCGCCACGCGGGCCACGGTGCCCTGCGCGACGGCGCGCTGGTCGATGCGATCGAGCTCGCCGGAAGACTCGACGTTGATTGCGAGCAGGCCGAGGGCCACGGCGCGATCGATTTCCGCGGCGCTCTTCCCCACGCCGGTGAACACAATCTGCTCCGGGCGGAAGCCGCAGCGTAAGGCGACGTCGACTTCGCCGAGCGAGTTGGCGTCGGCGTGGCTGCCGAGCGAGTGCAGCAGGCGGACCACCGCCAGCGCCGAGTTGGCCTTCAGGGCGTAGTGAATGGCGTGCGGGTAGCCGCCGAACGCGTCATCCAGCGTCGCGTAGGCGGCGCGGATGGCATCGGCATCGTAGACATAACACGGCGTGCCGACGGCGGCTGCGATTTCTGAGAGCCGTCCGGTGATTGCGTCGGAAGTGATCGAGGGAGCGGGTGGGGCCACTCCCTCGATATTAGCGTAGTCCGGCGATTCAGAGCAGCGCGCGGCGCGACCTACTGCTTGCGCAGCACGATTTCGTACGTGATCGGCTGTCCTCCCGGCAGTTCTCCGGCAGTGCCGAGCGTGTAGTTGAACTGCGCCTGCCCGGTGCTGGCATTGATGGTGCCCTCGCCACGGACGCCGACGTTCGGGAACCCGGCCACGGTGCCGCGGCCGGTCGCTGTGAACACGCCGTTCGTCGTGTTGTAGTCACCGGCGATCGTGACAAATGGCGACGCGTGCGCGATGGTGATCGACCCTTGGGTCAGGGTGAAGAAATTCAGCACGCGGCACAGGGCGAGTACCAGATCGTGGAAGGCCGGATCCGAGACCACCCGGCACGAGGAGGTCTGCCACGTTCCCGTCGCCGTCGGCGGCGGTGCCGGCGCCGCCGGAATCGGCGCTGGAGTGTTTGACGCCGGCGGCGCAGCAGGGGCGTTAGCAACCGCCGGCGGCTTCCCGCCGCCGGACCCGCCGGCCACAACCGCAACCGCCACGGCGGCGCCCGCCGCGGCCGCGACCTTCGCCCTCATCCCAAACCCCGCGCACTTCTTCTCGCACGCAGTGAGCTCCTGGCCGAGCCGCCTGACTTCCGCCAACAGCGGATCGAGGTCGGGGGCGACGCCACCTCTCTCGATCGCCAGCAGGAACCTGTCGCTCGCCGCGTTCAACTCGTCCGCTAGATCCCGACACGCGTTGCACCTCGTCGTGCGGTGCGTCGGTGTTGGATACGAAACAGCCGGCGGCCGCGGCGGTGGCGGAGGGGGCGGCGGCGGTGGGGGCGGCGGTGGGGGCGGCGGTGGATCGCCGACGGTCCGGTCGGGACGCGCGCACTCGATCACCTTCACTCTGACGACCACGTGCTGCACTCGCCGGCCGGTCGAGCCATCGATGATGTCGTACTCGATCGTCGTCTCGCCGAGCGGGCCCGGAAGACCCGGCCCGCCGGACGTGAAGCGAATAGTGCCGTTGGTGCCCTGCGAGCTGCCGCGCGCGCTCGTACCGGTCGTATTGGTCACCCGCACGTCATGCGGCGTGGTGTAGCGATCGCGCCCACGGTTGGTCGGGGTCATGTCATAGAACGTTCCCCGGCAAATCGTGACCGTGAAATGCCCCGGTTTCTCTGTGCCTCTGGAGTCCAGTTCAGGCTTCGGTGCCTTGAGATCGGGCTGCGCGGCCGCCGGCAGCGGCAGCAACAGCCCGAGAAGGAATAGCCATCGAAATCGCATGTGTCCCCCTGTATGGGGAAGAACGGACACGGCGATTCGGGCTGTCAGCCCCTGGTCGAAATCAGGTCACGGCGTTGGACAGGTGTTGTTAGCCCCGGTCACCGTAACGATTGCCGTCGCGCTGCTCACGAACCCGGTTCTCGACGTCACGGTGACGACGTTGGTGTACGACCCGACCTGGTTGATCCGCACCCGGAACGACCCCCGTCCGCGCGCATCGAGCCTTCCCGAGATGTTCTGGCCGGGGACCACTCCGGGACCCGTGATCTGCACCCTGAAGTCCGCTTCGGACTGGGCCGGATCCGTAATGATCACCTTGCACTCCGCCGATTCAGTGGCGCCCTGCGGGTGGTCCCATCCAGTCTGCAGCGCGACCGTGAAGCCTGCCGGCTGCGGGGCAGGTTGCGGCGGAGGAGGCGGCGCCGGTGTCGGAGCCGGCGTAACGGGAGGAGGCGCCGTCGTGGTGGGCGC
>Ga0156330_1169_pt1 | contig 10674 bp, 10 predicted proteins | sample RifCSPlowO2_12_FD_107978 | JGI IMG/M metagenome (GOLD analysis project Ga0156330, IMG submission 107978) | Acidobacteria bacterium RIFCSPLOWO2_12_FULL_67_14b | reverse complement strand
GGCCGCTGACGCGGCCATCCTGGGACTCGCGCCTTCGGCGCTCGTGGGGGTCGCTTCGCTCCTGGGAGTCGGCGCTGACGCGGCCTCCTGGGACTCGCGCCTTCGGCGCTCGTGGGATTGAGGGAAAATAGGCAGCGAAGCATCTGCGTCCAAGGAGCGCCGGAGGCGCGACTCCCACGACGAGCGGAAGCGAGGAGTCCGAGGAGGCAGGGAACCTGCCGACTCTTACGAGGGACGAAGTCCCGAGTCCTCCTTTGATGGAGAAGGGAAAGAGATGGCGATTAAGACAGTAGGCGTGTTGGGTTGCGGCCTGATGGGCGCGGGCATCGCGCAGGTGTCGGCGGCGGCGGGCTTCAAGACCTATTCGCTCGAGGTCAACGAAGAGGTCCTCAAGAAGGGCCTCGGCCGCATCGAGAAGTTCCTGACCGGCGGCATCGAGAAGGGCAAGGTCACCGCCGAGCAGAAGGCGACCGTGCTCGGCAACCTGACGGGAACGACGAAGTACGCGGACCTCAAGGACTGCGATCTCATCATCGAGGCCATCGTCGAGAACGTGGAGATCAAGAAGCAGGCGTACGCGCAGCTCGAAGCCGTGATCGGCCCGCACTGCCTGATCGCGTCGAACACCTCATCGCTCTGCATCACCGAGCTGGCCGCGGCCACCAAGCGGCCCGACAAGGTCGGCGGACTCCACTTCTTCAATCCCGTCCCGCTGATGAAGCTGGTGGAGGTCGTCCGCGCCCTGTCGACGAGCCAGGAAACCTTCGACGCGCTGTATGGGTTTGCGAAGGCGATTGGCAAGGAGCCGATCGCCGCGCCGGATCGCGGCGGCTTCATCGTCAATCGCCTGCTCGTGCCCTACCTGCTGGATGCGATCCGCTGCCACGAAGAGGGTCTCGGCACCGTTGAGGACATCGACAACGGCATGAAGCTCGGGTGCGGCTACCCGATGGGGCCGTTCACCCTGCTCGACTTCGTGGGCCTCGACACGACGTACTACATCGCGAACATCATGTTCGACGAGTTCCGCGAGTCGCGCTTTGCGCCGCCGCCGCTGCTGAAGCGGATGGTGCTGGCGGGGCACCTGGGGAAGAAGTCGGGCAAAGGCTTTTACGACTACTCGAAGTGACGTCCGTTAGTGGCGACGTCGGTGTCAGCGGGACAGCTGCTGCAGGAATCGCTTCGCCTGTTCCTTGAAGCGCTTGTCCTCCGGGATCCAGTCCGGATGGAACGGCGCGTCGATCGCCGCCTGGTATTCCTTGCGCGCTTCGTCCTTCCGTCCCATGTCGGCGAGCGTGTCGGCGAGGAAGATGTGGGAGATCACGCTCTGTGGGTTGTAGGTGAGCGCCTTCCGCAGATGCTCCTCTGACTTCCGGTTGCTGCCGCCGAACAGGCCCGGCACCTTGAAGTACCAGCGGCCGAGCGCGCGGTCGGCGGATCCCTGCAGGAACGCCGGATCGAGCTTCAGCGTCATCTCTAGCGCATCGCGGATCTGGCCGCGGTACCGGATCCCCTGCCGCAGCCCGAACGACTCGGCGAGGGCGCCCATGTTGGCGGCGAGCCAGAAGTGCCCCTCGGGCCGCTTCGGCTCGAGGGCGATGGCCGCGCGCCCGGCTTCGATGCCGGATTCGAGCGCCGCCTTGCGCTGCGGCTCGGGCAGGCCGTTGGTGCCCAGCCAGTAGCGGCCTTGCGCGAGCTTCCACGCCGATGCGAAGTCCCGGGGGTTCGCCGTGAGCCGTGCCGCCCAGATATCGGTGGCTTGCCGCGCGCTTGCCGGGTTTTCGCGATCCTGGTACAGCGCCTCGGCATCGTCGCCGGCCTGCGCGCCCACGGAAGCCCCCAGGGCCGCGATATACAATGCCGTGATGCAGGATCTCATCCAGCGGCTGCTGATCGAGCTGGGCGAAGACCCGGACCGCGAGGGGCTGGTCAAGACGCCGCGACGGGTCGACAAGGCGCTGAAGTTTCTCACGAGCGGCTACCAGGCTGACATCGATGACGTGCTGAACGGCGCGTTGTTCAGCGTCGATTATAACGAGATGGTGATCGTCCGCGACATCGACTTCTACAGTCTATGCGAGCACCACCTGCTGCCGTTCTTCGGCAAGTGCCACGTCGCCTACATCCCGAACAAGAAAGTGATCGGCCTCAGCAAGATCCCGCGGCTGGTCGACATCTTCGCGCGGCGGCTGCAGCTGCAGGAGCGGATGACGAACCAGATCGCGGAGACGATCACGGAGAAGATCAAGCCGCTCGGCGTCGCCGTCGTCTGCGAAGGCACGCACCTGTGCATGGCGATGCGGGGGGTGGAAAAGCAGAACTCCTACACGATCACGAGCGCCATGCTGGGCGCGTTCCGCGATCAGGCGCGCACGCGCATGGAATTCCTGGAGCTGCTGAAGCTGAGAGGCGGCATCGCCCCGTCAGGGCCGACGCACTCGCACGACTTCGATGAGTGAGCTCAGGAGCGAAGTTCAAGACAGGAGACCAAGAGATCAGGAGAATATTTTTTCTCCTGATCTCCTGTGGCTCTTGAACTCTAGAATCGGAAGGCCGCGTTGAAGCGGATGTTCCGCGGCCCGTAGACCTGGGCCGGCGAGCCGAACTGCGGCACGGTGTTGATGGTGCCGGCCGGGTTGCCGTCCTGCCGCAGGTTGATCGTGCCGCTCAGCGTCCGCGCGTCCCAGACGGTGTTGGCGTTGGCGATGTTGTTGAAGTCGACCGAGACTTCGAGCGACCGATCGCCGAAGCGCGCGGTCTTGAACACCCGCAGGTCGGCGACCGTCCGGCGATCGAGCCGGTACGAGCCGAGCGGCTCGACGTTGACGGTGGTGTTGCCGCCGACGCTGAGCGGCGTCGAGACCTGCCGCGTGAGGGCAATACCGCTCTGGCCGTTGAGGTTGCCGGCGAGGCCGATCTCGTAGAAGGGCAGGATGTAGCTGCCGGTGAGCTTGAACCCGTGCGGCCGATCGCCCAGTTGTCCCGTAACCGGCCCGTCGGTGTTGATGAACACGTTGGGGTTGGCGTTCACGCTCAGGCCCTGTTGCCGCGTCTGGCTGTAGGTGTAGCCCGCCAGCACCTGCCACCGGTTGAAGAACCGTTTCGTCGCGGTGATCTCCAGGCCTTTGTAGGTCTGCAGGAAGTTGCGGTCGTTGGTCAGGTACACCAGGTTGGTTGGCGACACCCGGTTGTGGAACTGGAACGTCCCGTCATCCGCCGTGCCGGCGACGCCGTCGCGGCCGTTATCGGCACGGGTGGTGAGCGTGGACTCGAACGGGTTTGCAGGGTTCGAGGTCGCCTGCGGGTCCTTCTCACGCCGGTAGGTGTAGTTGACGCTCAGGCGCAGCGCCGTAAACAGCTCGTGGTCGACGCCGCCAGTGAACTCGTCGGTGTACGGCCGCCGATAGTCCGGGTCCCACGAAATCACGCTGAGGTTGGCCTGGGAGATGACCGGTGTGCCGGTCTGCTCGCCGTTCTGGAACACGCGATCGCCGTTCACGTCGTTCCACGCGAACTGCTGGGAGTAGTTCGAGTTGGGATTGACGGTGTCGAGCACGCCGCCGGTGGTGATGATGTAGTAGTAGCGGCCCGCGGAGCCCTTGATGGCGGTCTTGCCGTTCCCACTCAGATCGAACGCCGCGCTCAGGCGAGGCCCGGTCGTGGTCCACTTCACCACGTCCCGCTGCTCAGGGAACGTGCGCGTCAGCGACGGGAACCAGCGGCTGGCCGGGCTGCTCTGCTCGGGCAGGTAGCCCTCGAGCCGTTCCCAGCGCACCCCGCCCGTGAGCGTGAGCCGCTTGATCGCATAGCTGTCCTGGAAATACAGGGCCATGACGTCCACCGACGTCTTCGTGAAGAACGGCGTGGCAAACAACGTGACGTTCTGGCTGCGGCCCGTCGCGCTGCTGTAGGTGAGCTCCAGGTCGTCCACGCGGCGGGTGCGCACCTCGACAGGGGAGTGAGCGTTATCGAAGCCGAACTTGAACTCGTGGCGGCCGCCGAGCGCCTGGTCGACGTAGTACTGCGCGGTGGCGTTGGCCTGGTAGCGGTTGCGGAATCGCTCGGTGTCGGCGGTGAAGTTCCGCGTGCGGATGCCGGTGGCCGTATCGAGCAGTGTCTGTCCTGAGCCGTTCTGGTAGGTCGGGAACGCGATCTTGTTGAGGCCCAGCCGCGCGTCGATGAACAGGCGCTGCGTCAGTACCGAGTTCCACAGCACCTGGTAGATGTCGAACACATCGTCTTCGTTGCTGGTCGATTCCTGCACGAGCGAGGCCGACCCCGCCAGGAAACGATTCGGCTTCTTGTAGTACTGACGGGAATAGAGGCCCGTGAGCCGGTTCGAGTCGTTCACCTGATAGTTGGCGTTGATCAGGCCCGAGGTGATGTCCGTCCGGTCGAGCACCAGCGTCGAAAACGCCGCCGGCACGTTGACGTGCACCCGCCAGTCGCGGAACGACGCGAACATGCGCAGCTTCCGCGCGATGATCGGCCCGCCGCCGCTGATGTTGACGTCCGACACGAAGTCGACGGCGTTGGTTTCCGGGCGGAAGCCGTAGCGCAGCAGGTTGTCGTCGATGTTCTGCGTCTGCGTGGCGTCGCCCAGCCACGCCGTGGTGACGCGGCCCCGCCATTGCTCGCCGCCGCTCTTGGTCACCATGTTCAGGAACACGCCGCTCGTCGGCACTGTGATGTCATGCGCGCCGGTCGAGACCTGGATGTCGTCGAACGCATCGAAGTCGTAGTAGAAGCCCGCCGCGCCGATCGCCGCGGGATCACCGACGTTGATGCCGTTGAGGTAGCTCGAGTTCTGCGCGCTGGTGGTGCCGCGGGCGTTGAACACACCCTGCAGGCCCCCCGAAGTGCCGCCCACGTCCGGCCGCGTGATCAACAGGCTCGGCACCTTGTATTCCACGAGCGCCCAGATGTCGCGCCCGCCCGGCGTGCCCTGCAGCAACTGTTCGCTCAGGTTCACGCTGGTGTTGGCGCTGGTCGTATCCACGACCGGGGATGTGCCCGTGACCGTGACCGTTTCGGCCACCGTCGCGACGCGCAGCGACATGTCCAGGGGCACCGTCGCACCGACCTGCACCGCGACGCCCTCGCGGATCACCGTGCGGAAGCCCTGGAGTTCGATCTTGACGGAGTAGGTCCCGGGCGGCAGCGACGGGAAGCGATTGACGCCGCCGCTGTCGGTCACGCCGGCCATCGTGCCCGACACCAGGACCGGGCTCGTGATCGTGACGGCCACGCCGGGCACCGCCCCGCCTTGCTCGTCGGTCACTCGGACCAGGATGGATCCCGTCTGCACCTGCGCCGCGGCAGGCAGCACTGCGACTACCGCCAGCACGGCGGTAGCAAGCCACACTCTTACTCGGTTCATTGCTGTTTTCCTCCGATAATCCGTTCGCGCCTAAACAAGAATTTGGATGGAGCAGGGCTTACAAACAACCGAATCGCATTGGCTCGCCTGACAACGACTGACTCACGCGAACCATATGAGACATCAACCTGACGGGCGCAGGTCCAACGACGTAGACAAGCAAGCTCCCTGCCGGAGGCTCCGGTACGGACGCTATACTGTGAGCATGCGAGTGGTGTGGGCCCTTCTGTGTGCAACCCTGCTTCTCGGGTCGAGCCTCGACGCCCAGACGCGAAAGACCACTCCCCGGAAAACTCCCACGAAGACCGCGAAGAAGGCGCCCGCCCCTGTGGTCGCGAAGATCGAGGCCGAGTGGCGATGTCCCTCCGAGCTCGGGGTCGGCGTCGCGACGGCCCGCCGGTTCTGCGATGTGCTCACGGGGCGCGAGCCCAAAGACGGGGTTCTCATCACCATTCCCCCGCATCGCGGCCCCATCACGATGACGTTCGACCTGCACAATCGTCACACCTACTCGGAGGAGCTGGTCAAGGCCAAGCAGGCGTATCGTAAGTACACGGCCACGGTCGGCGTACTGTCGATGGACAACACGCTGATCGATCGCGCCGTCGTGCAGAGTGAGTTCCGCACTCTCAAGGACCTGTTCGATCGCATTGGCGGCGGGGCGGGTCCCGGCGGCATGAAGGCCGTGGCGCCCGCCGGCGCCGAGCCCATCACGCTGACCCTGCCCGAAGGCGTGGGCGATCAGGTCTCGATTCTCGGCGAGAAGTTGTCGGTGGTGCGTCCCGACGGCGTCGATGCCTACAGCGCCGCGGGGCGGCCGATTGCGACCATCAGCAACGTGATGCTGGAGTTCAGGCCGGGGCCGGCCCCCAAGAAGGCGCCCGTCAGGAAACCCTAGCGTTGTAGCACGCGACCATCGCGTCGGCCGAGCGGTCGATGTCGGCGTCGGTCGTCGACCAGTTCGACACCGAGATCCGCATGGCGTGTCTTCCCTGCCAGACCGCGCCGCCGGCCCAGCACGTGCCCTCGGCCTGGACGCGGGCGATCACGTCGCGCGTCATGTCGTCGCTTCCCGTCCCATTTTCGCCCGCGAACTGCACGAGCACCTGGTTGAGCACGACCTCGTTGAGGATCGTCACGCCGGGCGCGCGCGCGAGACGTGCCGCCATGCGGCGCGCCTGCGCGCAGTTGCGGCGGATCAGGCCGGCGATGCCGTCGCGGCCGAGCGTCCGGATCAGCGCGTAGAGCGGGATCACGCGCGCGCGGCGCGACGATTCGGGCACCCAGTCCATGCCGATGCGTTCCTCGTCCGTGCCGCGCTGGAGGTACGAGGCCCTCAAGCCCATCGCCGCCCGATGCGGCGCCGGGTCGGCGACCATCGCCAGGCCGGAATCGTAGGGCACGTTGAGCCACTTGTGCGCGTCGGTGGCCCACGAATCGGCGCGCTCGATGCCGTGCACTTGCGATCGCAGCTCCGGCACGGCCGCGGCCCACAGGCCGAAGGCCCCGTCGACGTGCACCCAGGCATTCCTGGCGTGGGCGATCGACACGATGGCGTCCACCGGATCGCTGGCGCCGGTGCTGACGTTACCGGCCTGCGCGCACACGATCGTCGGGCCGTCGCCCGCGCCGAGCGCGGCCTGCAGCGCGTCGGCGCGCATCCGCCCCTGGCCGTCGACCGGGACCGACTCGAGTTCCTCGGCGCCGAAGCCCAGGAACCGCAGCGCCCCCACCGCCGACACATGGACCTCGCCGCCCACCAGGATCCGCACGCGCGGCGCGCGTTGCAGCCCGTGCGTCTCGACGTTCCATCCCGCGCGGCGGAGCACTTCGTGACGCGCGGCGGCGAGGCACGTGAAGTTCGCCATGTGGCAGCCGGTCACGAAGCCGACGCCCGCGTTGGGCGGCAGCCCGAGCAACTCGATCAGCCATCCCGCGACCACGTCTTCGATGACGGCCACGGCGGGCGAGAGGACGTAGAGACCGGGGTTCTGATCCCAGGCGCTGGCGATCCAGTCCGCGGCCACCGTCACCGGCACGGCGCCGCCGGTGACGAAGCCGAAGTAGCGCGGTCCGATGCTCGCCACGATCCCGGGGTCGGCGTCCCGCACGAGCCGGTCGATCACCTCGACCGGGTCGCTGCCGCCGATCGGCAGCGGTCCGCCGAGCGCCTTCAGCAGCTCGTCGCGCGTGGATTGCCCGCCGACGTGTCGCGTTGATGCCTGCTCGAGATACGCGGAGGCGAGGCGGTGAGCCGCGGACAACACAGTGTCTGACACCGGCCTGATCATGCGCCGGTGTCAGGCACTTTCACCAGCGGAATGTCGAGTTGCGCCGCCCACCGCTCCCAGTCCGCCGCGGTGCGGGTGAGCATGGCGACCGACAGATCGCTGCCGTCGGCCAGCCCGAGCGCGTCGTAGAGCCGCGCCCGGAAGTGCGGCTCGAGCGCGGCGATTGCCACCATGCCCTCGCGCGCGGCGTAGACGCCGTAACAGGGATTGCCGCCGCCCAACGGCCCGCCCGGCCGCGTCAATCCGTGCCGGAGCGGCGCGGCCACGTCGTGCACGGCATCGTAGAGGCCGACCATGCGGCGGGCGCCGGGCGCGTCGTGCATGAGCGCGAGCACGGCCGCGTACGCGCGGTCGGCGCCGATCATGTCCGCGAGCAGCGTTGCCGGCATGGCGTCCTGCACCAGTCCCGCTCGCGCCTGGTAGCTCAGATCGTGGCCCGGCTCCTCGGGGTTCGCGGTATCGCCGACGATGTTCAGGTGGCGCAGCGCGGGGAGCTCGCGCGCGAGCGAGTCCGGATCGAGGCCGAGCCGCGCGAGGGCGGACGGCCGCTGGCTCGCGAGAAAGACGTCGGCCGTGGCCAGCAGCGCCTTCATCGTCTGCATGCCGCCGGGAGACTTGAGATCCAGGCGCTCGACGCGAACGCCGGCGTGCAGCTCGTCGTACCAGGGCTTGCACAGGCCCGCGAGGTGATCGCCCCAGGGCGCCTCGACCTTGATCGCGCGCGCGCCCGAGGCCACCAGGCGCGACACCGCCACCGGCCCCGGCAGGTTTTGCGCGAGGCTAACGATGTTCACGGGCGGTCCATTCGTCCAGGATCACCGACAGGTCCATGTCGGGCGCCACCAGGCAGCTGTGCCCGTGCCCTTCGAGGACCCGCATGGTCGATCCGGGCGTGAGGGATTGCATCAGCCGCGCCTGTTCAACCGAAGGCACCAGGTGATCGCGGTCGGCGGCGAGGAAGAGCGCGGGGGCGGCGATCGACTTCAGCTGATGGCGGATGTCGTAGTCGCGCAGGATCTTCATGCGCGACAGGTAACCCTCGCGCGTCGTCCCGCGCATCAGATCGTGAAAGCGCTGGATCTCGTCGCGGCTGGTCTGGGGCGAGTGCATCCGGCGCGCTCCGATCTGGCGCAACAGGCCCATCATTCCCCACGGCGTGGCCCGGACCAGGTGATACCCGAGCCACAGTCGCGACGGCGAGGCGAAGTGGGCGAACGAGTTGAGGATCACCAGCCGGCCGACGCGCTCGGGATGCGCCAGGGCATAGCTGAGGGTCAGCGCGCCGCCAAACGACTCGCCGACCAGCGTGACGGGCCGCCCGTCGGGCGAGGCCTCCGCGATCGCGAGGTGCAGATCGGCCACGAGGTCGTCCATCCGCGACGCCTCGTCCCGCAGGCGCGTCGTGGTCACCGCGTAGCGGCGCTCGAGCAGCGGCACCTGCCGGTAGAACAGCAGGCCCGTGCCGTCGATGCCGGGCACCAGTACCAGAGGGTCTCTCATTTCCCGTCCCTTATGGTACCTTCTCCGCCGTGACCCCCGCGCAAGCCGGCCGCGTCATCTGGACCGTCGTCTCCATCTTCATCGTCGAGAGCCTCGTCTTCGGCCTGTCGGTGCTGCCGGCCTTCTACTTCTGGACCTGGACGCTCACCTGGGCGATCCCGGACTTCCCGCTGCTGCGGCCGGCGATCGTGGCCACCACCCTGGTGCCGGCGTACCTGGTGTTCTCGGTCGCGCTGGTGGCCCTGTCGGCTCTGTCGACCCGGGTGTGCGGCTGGCGGACGGCGCCGAACGGCATGTGGAAGCTGCGCGATCTCGAGTGGCCGCTGCTCGACTGGTCGCGCTACATGATTTCGACGCACGTCGTGCGGGTGCTGGTGGGCACGTTCTTCCGCGCGTCACCGCTGTGGACGTGGTACCTGCGCTGGAACGGCGCGCGCATCGGGCGCGGCGTGCACATCAACAGCCTGTCGATCTCGGATCACAACATGCTGGAGTTCGGCGACGGCGTCGTGATCGGCGAAAACGTGCACCTCTCGGGCCATACTGTGGAAGGCGGGCTGGTGAAGACCGGTCCGGTCCGCCTGTCGCGGTTTGTGACCGTCGGCCTCGGGAGCATGGTGGGCATCAACGTGGAAGCCGGCGAGAAATGCCAGATCGGCGCGTTGAGCGTCGTGCTGAAGGGCTCGAAGCTCGACGGCAACGCCATCTACGCCGGGGTGCCGGCGCGCAAGATCGACCGCAGCACTCCGGCCGCGGTCGTTACCGAGTGACCCCCTGACCCTTGTCCGACCTGCTGTCGATCGTCGTTCCCGTTTTCAACGAAGCGCGCACGGTGGTGGAGGTCGTCGAACGGCTGATCGCCATCGATCTGCCGGCGCCGCGCGAGATCCTCGTAGTGAACGACGGATCCACCGACGGCACGCGCGAGGTCCTCGATCGGATCCCGGCGCGCCCGGAACTGCGCATCATCCACGCGGCGAGTAACGGCGGCAAGGGCAGCGCGATTCGCATCGGATTCGCACAGGCGGCCGGGACCATCGTGGCGATCCAGGATGCGGACCTCGAGCTCGATCCGGCGCAGCTGGCGGAGCTCGTGCGTCCCATCCTGTCGGGCCGGGCGCAGGTCGTCTACGGCTCGCGGTTTCTGGCGGGGCGTCCCGACGCGCCGTGGCTCTCGGTCCTCGCCAACCAGGTGCTCACCGGCGTGACCAACATCCTCTTCGGCGGCCGGCTCACCGACATGGAGACCTGCTACAAAGTGATGACGACCGACATCGCGCGCTCGCTGCACCTCGAGTGCAACCGCTTCGACATCGAGCCCGAGATCTCGGCGAAGCTGTTGCGCGCCGGGCATCAGATTCTGGAACTGCCCGTCCGGTTCGAAGCCCGCAGCCGCGCGCAGGGCAAGAAGATCGGCTGGCTTGCGCGCCGGGCATCAGATTCTGGAACTGCCCGTCCGGTTCGAAGCCCGCAGCCGCGCGCAGGGCAAGAAGATCGGCTGGC
>Ga0156330_1155_pt1 | contig 10705 bp, 8 predicted proteins | sample RifCSPlowO2_12_FD_107978 | JGI IMG/M metagenome (GOLD analysis project Ga0156330, IMG submission 107978) | Acidobacteria bacterium RIFCSPLOWO2_12_FULL_67_14b | reverse complement strand
CGGTAAGCAGTTCGCCGGTGATGAACTTGCCGCTGGGCGCGCTGAGGTAGACCACCGCGTCAGCCACGTCCTGTACGTCGCCGACGTGTTTCATCGGATTGGCCGTGGCGAAGGTCTTCACCGCCTCGGGCGAGTACTGCCGAAAACCGCTGCTCGCGATCGCGCCCGGAGCGATGCAATTGACGCGGATCCGGTACTGCGCCCATTCGACCGCCACGGTCTTGGACAGGTAGGTGACCGCCGCGCGTGCCGCGCAGGTGTGCGCCACGCCCGGCATGCCGCGCTGGAAGGTGGCGACGATGTTGACGATGTTGCCCGGCACGCCGGAGTCGCGCCAGCGCCGTGCCATGGCGTGCATCATGTACCAGGTGCCGTTCAGGTTGGTGTCGATGACCGCCTTCCAGCCTTTGGCGCTGTAGTCCAGCGCCTTCTGCGGGAACTGGCCGCCGGCGTTGTTGACGAGCGCGTCGACACGTCCGAAGTGCAGCCATGCCGCATCCATCAACTGTTCGATCTGCTCGGGCTCGCGGATGTTCACGGGCTGCACCAGTACGTCGGGGCTGCCTAGGCGGCGCAACCACGCGGCGCAGGCCTCGAGCTTGGCCGGGTCGCGCCCGCAGATGACCAGCTTGGCCCCCAGGCGCGCGTACAGGAAAGCGATGGCCTTGCCGATGCCGCTGCCGGCTCCGGAGACCATCACCACCTGCCCGTCGAATAGCCCGGGCCGGTAGACGCTGGGTCGCATTGCGAGGGCTTCGTCATCGAATCCGAAGGTGGTGGCGTCGGTCATTTCGTGTCCTTAGAAACGGAAGATACCGTAATGCGGGTCGGCGATCGGTGCGTGGGCGGCGGCCGAAAGCGCCATGCCCAGCGCGTTGCGTGTGTCGGTTGGCGCCAGCAGGCCGTCGTCCCACAGGCGCGAGGTGGCGAAGTAGGCGTTGGACTCGCGCTCGGCCTTTTCGTACACGCGCCGGCGCAACTGCGTCATCTCGGTCTCGTCGGGCGCGTGGCCGTTGCGGCGCAACTGCGCGATCTTCACGTCGGCCAGCGTGTTGGCCGCCTGCTCCGGGCCCATCACTCCCATGTGCACGTTCGGCCACGCCCAGATGAATCGCGGATCCCAGGCTCGGCCGCACATACCGTAGTAGCCCGCGCCGAAGGCCGCGCTGGTGATCACGGTGAACTTAGGCACTGCGCTGCCGGCCTGCGCCATCAGCATCTTGGCGCCGTCCTTGGTGATACCTTCCATCTCGTAGTTGCGGCCGATCATGTAACCGGTGGTGTTCTGCAGGAACAGCAGCGGCGTGCGGTTCTGGTTGCACAGCGAGATGAAGTGCGCCGCCTTCTTCGAGCTGTCGCTGAACAGCACGCCGTTGTTGGCCAGGATGCCGACGCGGTAGCCCCAGACGTAGGCATAGCCGCAGACCAGCGTCGTACCGTAGGCGGGCTGGTACTCGTGGAAGCGGCTGCCGTCGACGATGCGGGCGATGATTTCGCGCTGGTCGAATAGCACCTTGTGGTCGGGCGAGACGATACCGTGGATTTCATCCGGGTCGTAGTACGGCGGCTCGGGGTCGCGCTCGGGCAGGAAGCTGCGCACGGCAGGCTTGAACTGGGCCACGATCTCGCGGCAGATCTCGATCGCCTGGGCCTCGCTGTCGGCCGGGTAGTCCACGGTGCCCGAGACCTGGGTGTGCAGGTCGCATCCGCCGATCTCGTCGGCCGTGTGCTCCTCGCCCGTCGCCGCCTTCACCAGCGGCGGGCCGCCGAGGAACACGCCGCCGGTGCCGCGCACGATGATGCTGTAGTCGCACAGCGCCGGGATGTAGGCGCCGCCCGCGGTGCAGTGGCCGAACACCATCGCGACCTGCGGTACCCCCGCCTTGGACAGCAAGCACTGGTTGCGGAACACCCGGCCACCCTCGATGTACACGCCCGACAGTTCTTCGAGGAAGGCGCCGCCGCTGTCGCACAGGTGGAGCACCGGCAGGCGGTTCTCCAGCGCAATGTCCAGCATGCGGACCAGCTTGCGCGGCGTCAGCGTGTACCAGACTCCGCCCTTGACGCTCGAGTCGTCGGCGTGGATCAGCACCTCGCGTCCGCTGACGACGCCCAGCCCGGTGACCACGTTGGCGCCCGGCACTTCGCCGTCGTAGTCCTCGCAGGCGGCCAGCGCCGACAACTCGAGGAAGGGCGTGCCGGGGTCGAGCAGCAGATCGAGGCGCTCACGCACCAGCAGCTTGCCCTGATTGCGCACACGCTTGATTTCGTGCGCTGGCCTCTGGTGGCGGGTGATCTCCATGCGTTCGCGGAACTTCGCGACGATGGCGCTCATGGCTTCGTGGTTGCGCCGGAACGCCTCGGACGCGGTGTCGATGCGGGATTCGATGCGTTTCATGGCGCCTGGTCTGAAGGTTGGGGGGATCAGGCGTCGGCCAGTGTCACCAGTGTGGCCTTGAGCCCGAAGGTGCTGCCGACGCCGAAGTGGACGGCTCTGATACGCCCGTCGCGCGGTGCGATAAGAGTGGTTTGGAGCTTCATGCTCTCGATCACGATCAGCGCCTGCCCTGCGACGACCGCGTCCCCGACGGCCACGTGGACCACGATGACGGTGCCGGGCATCGGCGCGGTAAGCGCATCCGCGGCGCCGGCGCGAGCGTGGCCGTCGGCGGCCGCGGGGTCCACGGTTTCGATCTCGGCGGCGCCGGTGGCGTTGCTGTGCACGAACACCGAATCCGCGCTGGAGGCGATCCAGACGGCGTGCTCACGGCCGTCGATGGTGAGGCGATGGCGGCCGTCGGGCAGCGGCTCGGCGCGCGCGCTGATGCGGCGCCCGGCCCGGTCGATCTGCACTGCGCCATCGGCGCCGCGGGTCACCACTACGTCGTGGGCCTGTCCGTCGATCAGATAACGGCGGCGCATCGTCAGTTCCTCCATGCGCCCATCGCGGCATGCATCGGCGGCACGCTGTGCACGGCGCGCAGCAACTCGTTATCAGACAGCACGGCTGCGGCAATCGCCAGATCGGTGTCTTCGTTGCCAGGGGCGGAACGCAGTTCGTCGGCACAGCGCGCCAACATGCCGGTGTCGGCGCGGCCTTGCATGAATTCGGGATGGCGCAGCACGCGGGTCAGGTAGCGGGCATTGGTGGTCACGCCCAGTAGCACTGCGTCCTGCAGGGCACGGACCGAGCGCTCGATGGCCTGGGCGCGTGTGGCGCCATGGCACACGATCTTAGCGATCATCGGGTCGAAGGCCGTGGTCACGGCCTGACCTTCGCGCACCCCCGCATCGACGCGCACACCGGGCCCCGTCGGCGCTCGCCAGCGCAGGATCTTGCCGGTGGCCGGACGGAAGTCATGCGCCGCATCCTCGGCATAGAGCCGGCATTCGATGGCATGGCCTTGTTGCACGATGTCGTACTGGGCGAAAGCCAGCGGCTCGCCGCGCGCCACCCGCACCTGTTCGCGCACCAGGTCGACGCCCGTTACCATTTCCGTCAGCGGATGCTCGACCTGCAAGCGCGTGTTCATCTCGAGGAAATAGAACTCGCCGCCGGCCGCGTAGATGAACTCCACGGTGCCCGCACCGCGGTAGTGGCATGCGCGGGCGATGCCTGCGGCGGCCTCGCAGATGTCGCGCTGCTGCCGCGCCGACAGCGCCGGGGAGGGCGTCTCCTCGATAATCTTCTGGAAGCGCCTCTGCACCGAGCACTCTCGCTCCCACAGGTGCACCACCTGGCCGTTGTCGTCGCCGAGCACCTGTACCTCGATGTGGCGCGGCCGCTCGACATAGCTCTCGACGAACAGCCGGCCATCGCCGAAATAGCGCTCGCCCTCGCGGCGCGCGGACTGGATCTCGGCTTCGAGCTGGCCCGGGTCGCGCACGATGCGCATGCCCTTGCCGCCGCCGCCGGCAGACGGCTTGATCAGCAGCGGCGTGCCCACTTGGCGGGCGCGTTCGACGAAAGTCGCCGGGTCGTCCTCCTCGATCGCGCCGGGCGCGACCGGAAAGCCGCGTTCGGCCACGAAATTGCGTGCACGTACCTTGTCGCCCATCAGTTCGATGGTGTCGGCGCGCGGCCCGATGAACACGATGCCCGTCTGTTCCAAGGCGCGGGCGAAGGCCGCGTTCTCCGACAAGAAGCCGTAGCCGGGGTGCACCGCCTGCGCCCCGATGCGGCGGCATGCCTCGACGATCTGGGCGATGTCGAGATAGGCCGCCACCGGCGTCGGCCCGTGCAATTCGATGGCCTGGTCGGCCTCGAGCACGGCCGGGCTGCCGGCGTCCACCGCGTGGTGGGCGACCACGGTGGAAAGGCCCATGGCCTTCAGGCCGTGGTGGATCCGCAGCGCGATCTCGCCGCGGTTGGCGATCAGGACTTTTTGAAACACTGGCATGGTTCGGCTACACGGTCCTAGGCTGTCGACACATCTCGACGGAAATGGATGTCAATCCGTCACGGGGATGGGGTCGGATACGCGCTCGAACCTGGAGTTCTTGGGGCAGATCGTCAGGATCGCAGCCGCGGCCGTGCAGCCCTTTGCTCCGGACGGGCCGGGGCAATGGACGCGACCATTGCCTGTGGCGCGCAGGGCATCGGTCGAAAGCGCAGCGAGTTTTCTCAAAGTTTGTCCTGTGTTGGTCGTGTTGGGGGAGGTGGGTTGCCTGTCTCGTGTCTTGTTGTCAGGCAAGACCTGCGTCGTTTCTTGTTCAGGGGTGCTAATCTAACGCTAGTTAGGCTGGTGGTCAACTCGGGAAATCCCTGAGTGTCGGGAAATCCCTGAGCTGGTACCGACGGCCCCGGTTATGAGCGGCAACTCTTGCCCGGGCTCTCTTGCGGATGGGAGCCAGCGGTTCGTCACCGCTCGGCTACATGGCCGCGTAATTCAGGCGGGTGCGTTCGTAGCCGCGCTCGCGAAACAGTGCGGCCGCCGCACGAAGAATCGCCCGCTTTTTGACGACGGACTGCTGCTCGTCGCGATCCGGCGCATTGCCGGCGCAACGCGCGTTGTCTGCTCGAGGCTTCAACCCGGTTGCCCGCGATGGCCGGATTGTCGGATCAGCGCGCGCGCAGGCGCGCAGCCGCGTCGAGCCGTATGCACTCGCCGTTCAGGTACGCGTTTTCGCAGATGTACGCACACAGGCTGGCGAACTCAGCCATGTCGCCGAAACGCTTCGGGAACTCGATCATCGTCGTCAGCGACTCGAGCACCTTCGGGCTGAGCGACTGCGCCATCGGTGTGTTGAACAGGCCCGGAGCGATCGAATTGACGCGCACGCCGATCGCCGCGAGTTCGCGCGCCGCCGGCAGTGACAGACCGACGACGCCGGCCTTGCTCGACGAATACGCGGTCTGCCCGACCTGGCCGTCAAATGCGGCGCCCGACGCAATGTTTACCACGACACCGCGCTCAGCGTCGTTTTCCGGCTCGTTCCTGGCCATTTGCTCGATGCAGTACGCCATCACCTGGAATGTTCCGACCAGATTAACCATCACGGTGCGCTGGAACTTGCCGCAATTGGACGCGCGTCCGCCCTTGTCGAGTATCTTCATCGGCGTGGGAATACCCGCACAGTTGACGCAGACGTCGATCCGGCCAAAGCGCTTGACGCAGGCCTGCACGCCGGCCGCGACCCCGGCCTCGTCGGTGACGTCGACCCGCTGGTAGATTGCGTGTTGCCCGCCCAGTTGCGCGACCAGCGCCACGCCGGCCTCGTCGTTGAGGTCGAACACCGCAACCTTGGCGCCCTTGTCGCGCACGAAATACTCCGCGGTGCGCCGGCCCAGCCCAGACGCGCCGCCCGTGATTAGCGCCACCTTGCCTTGAAGTTTCATGATTCGCCACTACGTTCTGCGCGAAGCCCAGGTCGGGCAACGCCGCTTAGCCGAGCCAGCGCTTGCGCCGGCGGTAGTGCTTGACCTCGCGATAGCTCTTGCGCTCGCCTTCGGCGGTCATGCCGAGGTAGAACTCGCGCACATCCTCGTTGCGCCTGAGCTCGTCGGCCGTGCCCTCGAGCACCACCCGGCCGTTTTCCATCACGTAGCCGTGATCGGCCAGCTCGAGCGCCACCCGGCTGTTTTGCTCGACCACCAGCAGCGTGGTGCCCTCGGCCTTCAGGCGAGCGAGCAGCGCGAACACGTCCTGCACCATCATCGGTGCCAGACCCAGCGACGGCTCGTCGATCAGCATTATCTTGGGCACTGCCATCATTGCGCGTCCGATTACCAGCATTTGCTGCTCGCCGCCGGACAGATAGCCTGCGGTGCGCTCGCGCAGTCCACCCAGCGGCGGGATGAAGCTGAAGACGCGATCGAGCCGCCGGCGCAGCTCGGCCGCGCCGGGCGCTAGGTGGCCGCCGACGATCAGGTTCTGCTCGGCCGTCAGATGGCGCAGCACACGCCGGCCCTCCATCACGTGCACCAGCCCGCGGCGCACCACCTCTGCGGGGTCGAGGCCGTCGATGCGCTCTCCTTCGAACGTGATAGACCCGCCGCTGACCTCGCCGTCCTCGGACTCGATGGTGCCGGAGACCGCCTTCAGCGTGGTGCTTTTGCCGGCGCCGTTGCCCCCGAGGATCGCCACGCAGGTACCCGGCTGAACCGCGAGGGTGATGCCCTTCAGCGCGAGAATCACCTCGCTGTACATCACCTCGACGTTGTTCAACACGAGCACGCGCGGCTCCCCGGACTCACCACTTCTTGACCGCGGGCGTGTCGACGTTGGTCGCGGCGGTCACATACTTTCCTCCCTTGATCGTCGCGATGTTGACTTTCAGTCCCTCGATCGGGAACGGCGCTTCCTTGGTGAACTTGAGCGTCGGCAGCATGCCGAAAGTTTCCTCGGTGGTCACCGGCTCGGCGTACAGGGTTTCGCGCACTTTGGCCCCGGTAAGGTTCTGCGCGCCGTGCTTCTTGATCGCGTGCTCGATTACCCGCACCGTGTACAAGCTCTGGCTCATTCCCATCACGGTCAGCGCGTTCCACGGCGCGGCCAGCTTGTAGCCGGCCTTAAGCTTCTCGTAGAAACGACGCGCGGGCGTGTCCTCGTCCGACGCGATGGCCATGCCATAGACCTCGTAATCGCCTTCCATCTGATCCAGGCCGCCGGCGGCCTTGCCCGAGGCAGGCAAGCCGTTGTGCGAGCTGGTGATCACCGGCACCTTGGCGCCGAGCCCCTGCAGGGCACGCTTGGTCGCGACGACCGCCGCGGTATTGGTCTGGATCGAGATCGCCTCGACCCCGCCGCGAACGAGGCGCCGCACCTGCGTGCTGAGGTCGGTGGGCTGCACCTCGGTAAATATCGTTTCGACGATTTGGATCTCGTTCGGGTTGTCCTTGGCGTAGCGCTCAATGCCGCGGGCGATATCGACGTAGGCGGGCGAGGCCTCTGAACTGATGATGCCGACCTTCAGCGGCTGGCTGCCGCCACGCCGGCTCTTCAGCCACTTGAAGGCGCCGGCGTGTTCGTGCGTGTAAGTCGGCCGCGGGTTGATGATCCAGGAATCGGGCTTCCAGGCGTAGCCGTAGCCGGCGGTCGACATGAACAGCGGAATGCCGTCGTCGGGCAGGCGTTGGCTTAGCGCGGCGACGTCGGGGCCGCCCAAGCCCAGCACCGCAATCGGCTTCATCTCCGACTTGATCCCCGGCCACAGGCTGGCGGTCTGCGCAGCGTCGTAACGGGTGTCGAAGTTTTTGTGGTTCAGCTTGACGCCGAGCTTGGCGCCGACTTCGGCGTTCCACCAGTCGAGCACCACTTCTCGCCCCCGCCCGAGCATCGGCATGACGTCGGCGTACGGACCCGAGTAGTCCGAGAGCATCGCCACGCCGTAGCTCGTCTGGGCGAGCGCGGCGCCGGGTGCCGCCAGTGCGCATGCGAGGGCGGCGGCGGCCGCCAGCGTGGCAAAGCCGGGTGCGCGTGGTTTGGACATGATGCGAGCTCCGTCTGTGCATGGATGTGTGTGGTCACCGAGTTTGCGTAAGTTGGACATGGTGCGGCCTCCGTCTGTGAATGAATGTGGGTTGTCTCGGGGTGTGCGTGGATTGAACATGGTGCGATCTCCCTCTGTGAATGGATGTGGGTTATCAGTACGGGAAGGGCCATAGCCGGTAACCGGCCTTGACGATGTTCCACCGATGCATCAGGCCCTTGGGTTCGATGATCAGGAACAGGGCGATGCTGCCGCCCAGGAACACGTTCATGCTGGCGAACACGATGTCGCCTCCGAGGAAGGGCAGACTGGCGGCCAACTCCGGCCCGAGCGTGGTGATCAGTTCTTGGATCGCGCGGATCACGAACACGCCGATCAGCGCGCCCACCACCGATCCCATGCCGCCCACGATGATCATCGCGATGAAGAACACCGAATTGAACAGCGTGAACTGGTCGACCGCGACGAAGCGCAGCATGTAGGCCCACAGCGCGCCGCCGACCCCGGCGTAGAACGCGCCGACCAGGAATGCCGTGGCCTTGGTGGCGACCACGTTGATGCCCATGATGCCGGCGGCCACGTCGTCGTCGCGCACCGCGACGAAGGCGCGACCGAAGCGGCTGCGCACGATGCCGAACGCGCCGCAGACCATGATCACGGTGCAGATCAGGCACAGGTAGTACAGGCTCGTGTCCGACGCGATCCGGTAGCCGAACAGGGTCGCCGGCGGCACCGTCGCCCCGTTGGAGCCACCGAGCCAACTGCCGGGCAGGTTCAGGACCGCGAAGTGGAACACGAACTGCGCCGCGATGGTCGTGAGCGCGAGGTAGAAGCCCTTGATGCGCGCGGCCGATAGGCCGAATACGAAACCGAAGCCGGCGGCGGCCACGCCCGACAGCGGAATCGTCAGCAGAAACGACAGGCCGGTCTTCTCGGCGAGCACGGCGGCCGTATAGGCGCCCACGCCCATGAACGCCGCCTGGCCAAGGTTGACCTGCCCGGCGTAGCCGGTGCAGATCTGCAAGCCGACCACGACGATGGCGCTGATCAGCATTATATTGGCGACCGCGATGAGCCGCGGGCCGACCACCAGCGGCAGCAGCGCCAGCGCGGCCAGGAAGATGGCCAGCGCGAGCCACTGCTTGCGCGTGCGCAGCAGCGCGCGATCCTGGGCGTAGCGGACGGCGAATACGCCTGCGGGATCCATCGCCTCAAACCCTCTCGATCGTGCGCCAGCCGAACAGGCCGGTCGGGCGCACCAGCAGGATCAGCAGCATGATTGCGAACGGCAGCACCGACCCGACCGCACCACCCACCAACGGGTCCAGGTACGCTGTGGCCAAGCCCTGGATCACGCCGACGATAACGCCGGCCAACAGCAGCCCGCCGATCGACTCGAGCCCCGCCAGCAGCGCGACCGGCAGTGCCGCGAAGCCGATTTCAGAAGCGAGGAAGTTCAGCGATTTGCCGGACAGGAAGACCACCGCGCCCAGCGTCGAGAGCACGCAGCCGAGTATCCAGGCGAAGGCGATCGAGCGCTTGACCGAGATTCCCATCGACAGCGCAACCTGGTGGTCTTCGGCCACGGCGGTCATCGTCAGTCCGGTGCGCGTGCGGTTGAAGAACCAGGACAAGCCGATGGCCGCCAGCACGGTGAGCACGCCGCCCCACAGCAGGTTGGTCGGAATCATCAGCTCGCCGATCACCAGCGGCTGCAGGGGAAACACGATCGGAAACGGCCGAACCTGCGGGCCGAACGCCACCAGCACGACGCCGCGCAACAACACCAGCAGGCCGATCGTGACCATTACCATCGCAAACACCGACTCGCCGACCAGGCGCGCGAAGAAGATGCGCTCGATCAGCAAGCCGACCACGCCGGCCAGCACGAAGGCCAGCGGGATGCCGACGATCATCGGCAGCCCCATGCTGACCACCATCCACCACTGCAGGAAACCGCCGAGCACGACCAACTCGCCCTGGGCGAAGTTGAATACCTTGCTGGCGCGGTAGATGACGACGAACCCCATCGCGATCAGCGCGTACAGCAGGCCCAGCAGCGCGCCGTTGATCGCGTAGTTGACGAAGTCGATGATCATCGCGCCCCTTCCGCTGCGGCCGTCCGGTGCTGCGGCGGCGCCTTCCCGGCGGCGGTAGCGGTCACTTCGGTGACTGCCACGTTTGCGTTGAGCACTCCCTTGCGCCCGTCCTGGTAGGTGACCGGCACGGTGATCGTGATCACGTCCTCGCCCGCGTACAGGCCGTCGATCAGCCGGGCGTAGCGTTCCTCGAGAAAGTCTCGGCGCAGCTTGCGCGATCGGGTGAGTTCGCCCTCGTCGGGATCCAGCTCCTTTGGGAAATTCGCGAAGCGCAGCACCCGCGCGTGCTCGGGCAGGAAGGCGTTGATGCGGGCGATCTCGCCCCGGATCAGCTCGCGCACCTCGGGTCGCTGCGACAGGTCGGTGAAAGTCGAGAAGCCGATGTTGCGCTCCTCGGCCCAGCGGCCCACTACCTCCATGTCGATGTTGATCAGGGCGGCCACGTAGTCGCGCCGCTCGTCGCCCAGCGTCATCAGGTCTTTGATGAACGGGCTGAAGCGCAGCCGGGTCTCGATGAACTGCGGCGGGAAACCGTGGCCCGAACGCAGGCGGCGCATGTCCTTGACCCGTTCGAGGAAGACCAGCTCGCCCCCCCCGGTCTGCGACACCGCGTCGCCGGTGCGGTACCACTCGCCGTCCTGCGCCTCTGCGGTCTTGTCCGGCTTGCCGTGATA
>Ga0156330_1126_pt6 | contig 10739 bp, 8 predicted proteins | sample RifCSPlowO2_12_FD_107978 | JGI IMG/M metagenome (GOLD analysis project Ga0156330, IMG submission 107978) | Acidobacteria bacterium RIFCSPLOWO2_12_FULL_67_14b | reverse complement strand
AGATCCTGCGTGGTCTGGACCGGCCGCCCGTTGGGTGCGAGCAGGTGGAACGTAACCGGTGTCTTCTTCGGCCCGATTCGTGGCGTCTCCGCCAGGCCGAACAGCTCCTGCAGCTTGACCGACACCGCGAGCGTGCCGTCGGCGGCGTATTCGAGCCGCATCGATCTTCCACTCGGGACGTCCAGCGTATCGGGTGCATCCCGATCGAGGGCTTGCCGCACCGGCCACGGCAACTGTGCTGCAATGTCTATGTCCTTGAACCCGCGGGCTTGCGCCGCCGCCGTCGCCGCCAGGGCCTGAAGATCGAGCGGCAGGCCGGCGAACCGGGCGCGCCGTTGCAGCCGCTCGACGTCCGGATCGACACCGCGGTCGAGCCAGGCTTGTGCGAGCAGAGGAGCAGCAATCGCCGGGTCGGCCGGCACGGGTCGCTCGCGCAGCACCAGGGCGTCGTACCAATCGGTCGCATGCGCGCGGACGACGCCGGTGCCGGCGTCGATGCTGTGGACCACGTCGCTGCGAGTTGGTGTGAGCCACTCCGGTTCGATCCGGCACGCGGCGCGGACGATTGCCTCGGTGTGAGGGGCCGTTCGACCCGCGGCGACGTCGAGCGCGACCAGCCACTCGCCCTCGCGGACGCCGCTCTCGCGTCCGATCACGGCGCCGTGGCCCGTTGCCAGCGTGACCTTGTCGCCGCCGCCCTTGCGGCGCTTGGCGACGCGGTCCGGGTACCCCGCGAGCACCGCCCGCCTGAACGTGACCTCGTCGACGTGCCTGGCCTGTGCCTCGCCGAGGACGGCCGCGGCGCTGCGCTCGAGGTTCTCGGCCACACGCTTGAGCGGGAACGGCATTCGCGCCCAGCTGTCGATGATCGGCAACAGATCGCACGATGTGGATTGGTCGCTGGTCCCGGCCCGGCCCGGCTCCGACAGCCAGGCACACGCGGCCGCAGCTTCAAACGAGCCGCGCCCCTCGATCAGGATCCGCGCGAGCCTCGGGTGCAAAGCCAGGCGCCGCAGTTTCTGCGCCTGGCCGGTCGCGCGTCCATCGCGCGCGAGGCCGAGGCGTTCCAGCAGGTCGACCGCAATCTCCAGGCGATCGTCGGACGGCCGCTCGAACCACTCGAAGGCTGCCGGATTGCCGCCCCAACCGAGAATCGACAGCACGGGCGCCGCCAGGTCGATGCGCCGGACCTCCGGCTCCCGATGCGGCCGCAGGCGATCGCGCTCGTCCCAGAGCCGCCGCACGACACCAGGTCCCAGCCGCGCGGCCCGACCGGCGCGTTGATCGGCGGAGTCCTGCGTGATGCGCTCGAGCGTGAGGCTGTCCACGCCCCGCTCGCCGTTGTAGCGCGCCACCTTCTGCAGGCCGCTGTCGATCACAATCGACACGTCCGGCACGGTCAGCGACGTTTCGACGATGTTGGTCGCCAGGATCACACGCCGGCGTGTCGCGGGACTCAGGGCGGCGTCTTGCGCGTCGGCATCGAGCGATCCGTGAAGCGGGAGGAGGTCGACGTCGTGCCGGGCCGCCACCGGTTCCGACTCGCGAAGGGCGCGCGCGATCTCGCCTGCGCCGGGCAGGAAGCAGAGCGCGTTGCCGCGAGCGACGGGCAGGACCTCGTCGAGCGCCGCCGCGATCGTCTGCCCCGGCGCGTAACCGATCGATAACGGGTGGAGCGAGCCGGGCACATCGATCACCGGGCAGTCGCCCAGGAAGCGCGATACCGGTGCGGTGTCCAGCGTCGCCGACATCACCAGGATGCGCAGGTCGGGCCGCGCCATCCACGCGTGCCGCGCCAGCGCGAGGCCGAGGTCGGCGTGAATGCTGCGCTCGTGAAACTCGTCGACGACGAGCGTGGTCACGTTGCTCAGCAGCGGATCGTCCTGCAAGTACGCCGTCAGGATGCCCTCGGTGACGACGAGCAGCCGCGTGTCCGCCCCGGCCTTCCATTCGAAGCGGATGTGCCACCCCACTTCACGGCCGAGCGTCCAGCCGCGTTCATCCGCGATGCGCCGGGCCATGGCGCGGGCGGCCACGCGCCGCGGCTGCAGCAGCAGCACGCGGCCCCGGTCGACCAGCGCCGGCGGCACCCGGGTCGTCTTGCCTGCCCCCGGCGCCGCCGTCAGCACGGCCGCCCGATGCTGGTTCAACGCGGCACGGATCGAATCGATGAAGGCATCGACGGGGAGCGCGGACGGGGCCACGTCACTTATGATGGCAGACCATGCGCGTTACGCCACTGTCGACCTTCGTTTGCGTCATCGCTGTACTGGCCGGCCCGGTGGCGGCCCAGACCACAACGCCCCCGCAACAGCCGGCCCGGCGCGAGCCGCCGTCAACCCTGCGCGCGCCGACGCGCGCCGACATCCTGCGCGGTCAATACGGGCGCTATCGGGCGAACAACGACCTGCTGTATTACGAGCTCGACGTCCGCGTCGATCCGGACAAGAAGGCGATCAGCGGCAGGAACACGATCCGCTTCAAGATGCTCAAGGACGACACGCGCATCCAGTTGGAGCTCTACGCCAACCTCGTCGTCGACAGGATCCTGCTCGGCGCCACCACGCTGAAGTACGAGCGCGACCACAACACGGTCTACGTCGATTTTCCCGACACGCTCCGCGCCGGCCGCACCTACACGATCGATTTCCACTATACCGGCCTGCCACAGGAACAGGGCCGCTTCGGCGGGCTGGCGTTCCGCAAGGACCCCGCCGGCCGGCACTGGGTCAACACCGCGAACGAAGGCGAGGGTTCGAGCGTGTGGTGGCCGAGCAAGGACCAGTGGCGTGATGAGCCCGAGGGCATGGAGATCCGTGTCGCCGTTCCCAACGGTTTGATGGACGTGTCGAACGGCAAGTTCCTCGGCAAGACCGACCTGGGCGACGGCTACACGCGCTGGGACTGGCGCGTGCACTACCCGATCAACTCCTACAACGTGTCGCTCAACATCGGCGAGTACGTGCAGTTCTCGGAACGGCTCGGCGACCTTCCGCTGGACTACTTCGTCCTGCCCGGCAGCCTCGAGAAGGCGAAGCAGCAATTCGCGCAGGCGAAGCCGATGGTGGAGGCGTTCGAGAAGTACGTGGGCAAGTATCCGTTCCCGAAAGACGGCTACAAGCTGATCGAGGTCCCGTACTCGGGCATGGAGCACCAGAGCGCCGTCACCTACGGCAATCGCTTCGCCAACGGCTATCTCGAGCGCGACTGGACCGAAGTCGGCGTCAGCCTGAAGTTCGACTTCATCATCATCCACGAGAGCGGCCACGAGTGGTTCGGCAACGCCGTCTCGGCCGCGGATGTTTCCGACATGTGGATCCAGGAAGGCTGGACGACGTATCTGGAGGGTGTCTACGTCGAGGCGCTGTTCGGCTACGACGATGCATTGAAGTACGTCAACGGCTACAAGAAGAAGGTTGCCAACAAGGAGCCGGTGATCACGCAGCGCGGTATTCACCGCACCCCGAACCAGGATCAGTATTTCAAGTGCGCGTTGTTCCTGCACACGCTCCGCAGCGTGGTCAATGACGACGAACGGTGGTGGAAGCTCGTGCGGGGGACCTACGAGCGCTTCAAGTACCAGAACATCATGACCGAAGACGTCGTCCGCTTCTTCAACGCCGAGTTGAAGCAGGACCTGACGCCGCTGTTCGATCAGTACCTGCGGCGCGTCGACTTGCCTACGCTGGAGCTGACGTTTGACGAGCAGGCCGGCACGGTGTCGTATCGCTGGAACGCCGACGAGCGTGCGTTCGCCATGCCTGTACGCGTGGGGTCGAAAGGCAGCTGGCAGGTGATTCAGCCCACGACGGACTGGAAGACGATACCGAACGCAGAGGGCAGGTCGCTTCAAGTCGCGACCGACCTGTATTACGTCAACGTGGCCATCCTCGATGCGGCCGGCCGGCCCGTCAAGTAGACACCAGGGCCGCTTGAAGTAACGGCGCGCGACGGGCCCTCGGCCCAGCGGCCGGCGGTAGAGTCGTACGTACCTACCATTGACATACGTACGTACACCAGACGATCATGCTGCCATGAGCATAACTGCCTCGCGATTACGGAGCAACGTCTACCAGATCCTCGACACCATCCTGGAGACCGGGACGCCGGTCGAGATCGAGCGCAAGGGCCGGCGGCTGCGCATTGTGCCGGCCGAACCGGGCAAGCGCCTGGCGCGGCTGGTGGCGCGGCCAAAATACCTGAAGGCTGATCCGGAATCGATCGTGCACCTGGACTGGAGCACGGAGTGGCGGCCGTAAGTTACCTGGACACTCACGTCGTGGCCTGGCTCTTTGCCGGGGAGGCAGAGCGACTTTCTGCGGCAGCCCGCGCCGCCATCGAGAGTGATGAGCTGCTGGTGTCGCCGGCCGTGGTACTCGAACTTCAGTATCTGTACGAAACCAAGCGGGTCAGTACCGCCGCTGAAGTGGTGATCGACGACCTGGGGCGCCGGATCGGCCTGCAGGTGTGCGACTTGCCATTCATCGACGTGGTCCGCCGGGCGCTGGCCCTGTCCTGGACGCGCGACCCCTTCGACCGGCTGATCGTCGCGCAAGCGGCGGTCCGCCAGGCTCCGCTGGTCACCAAGGATCGCACCATCCGTCGCCGCTATCGCGCCGGTGTCTGGTGAGGCCCTGGCCGGCCCTGCCCTGCGTGAATCGAGCGCCGTCTTCACCGAGAGCATGCGCCGGGCCGAGGAGGTCGTGTCACCGCAGGATCCTCGGCAATGGCGCCGGCTGGCGAGAGCTCTGCACCAACTGGTGCGCGACCACTTCGAAACGTTCCGCGCGCAGGCGGCGCGCCTGCGCGACGGCCAGGGACTGCCGCGCTTCGTGGAGACTGTCCCTGACGCGCGGGCGTCTGTCATCGGTCACGCGTGCGAAGATAAGGAGACGGCGGCCAAGTCATGTCGAAACTCCCGAAGCCCCGGCCCAGTAATCCACTGAAGGCAGAGCGTCGTCTGTCGAAACTGCGGCAGGCGCTTCGCCTTCCCAAGACACTGCTGGCGATCTACCGGATCGTTCGAGAGGATTTCCGGGCTGGTGCGCTGGATGAGTACCTGTGGGCGTTCTGGGGCTTCCACCAGCAGCCAGGGGATCTTCATTATCGAGCGCGGCCATGGCAGAAGGTGCAACTGCGTGCCATCGAGCCGTGGGACGTTGTCGGGATTCAGGTCTGGGAAATGGCGCTCATGTTGCACATCGCCATGGAGGACGAAGAGCCCATCCTCAAATACACCCACCAGAGTGGAGAGGGGTTTCGCTTTCTTCTGCCGACATTGGGACGGTTCATGGGGACGAATGAAGAGCAGGCCAGCTACGCCACCGAGCACGGTCTGACCTGAGCTATATCGTGATGGTGGCGCGCGCAACCGGCCACCTCCACAGCCTGATCCGGAACCTGGCGCGCGATGAAATCAAGCACCTGGCAATCATGAGCGCTGCGGACCGGTATCTGTTCGGCCCCCGCCGCTGGAGGCGCTTTCTCGCCCTGGTCAAGAAGGGACTGGGTAACTACACCGGACAGAGACGGAGCCGATCGGGTGGTGAAGCCCTCGGCAGCAATCCGATCACCGCCCTGGAGGGCATCGCGGCGCACCTGCTGACCGAGCACTTCCTGTGGAAGTGGATCGACACGCTGCCCTTGCGCACGTTGGCGACCGTCTTTGAGACGCCGTCGAGTCTCCAGGAACTGGCGGCATTTGCGCCGTCACCCGAGCGCCAAGCGGAAATTGAGTTGGAGCTGGAGAAGGGGAAGCAGAAGCGCGTTCAGCTTGCGCGGTGGGAGCCGGAGCAGCGGCGAAACGCCCTGGCACAGCGGAAGTTCGAAAGAGACTTCGAAGACGAGATTCGAGAGACGATTCGGGCTGAACTCGCGGACTTCAGCGGCGCCGAAACGCCAGGCTCAGCGGGCAGCAGGAGCATGCGAAGGCGGATCAAGCGGGGCCAATTCCGCGGCGGGGGCCGAATTCAGAGGGCTCTGCAGGATCAGCTGCGCGATTATCAGGTGCAGAACAACCACTACATCCTGTCGCGGCAAGTCAGAAACCCACGGTGACGATCCCGATGCAAGTCGTGCCAACCGGTTTGGATTCGCCGGATGCGGTGTCAGCACGGCAATCCTGCCGCGTAGTCTGGCTGAGAAGCGGCTGATCCGCGCCAGGTCTGAGAACGAGCCCTCCGTTAACAGATGAGGCCGCTGATACGGCCTATCGTCAGCGTGGTCAATGACGACGCGCGGCGGTGGAAGCTGGTGCGGGACACCTACGAGCGCTTCAAGTACCGGAACATCATGACCGAGAGGGCACGGTGTCGTACGATCCTTGGCGCCGACGGCCGCCCGGTCCAGTAGTGCCGGGAGGGGCGGCTCTTTAGAGCCGCCGCTGACTCAGCTGGAGATCTTGCGTTGCGCCTCGGCCACGCGATCGCGGTCGAGGTCGCCGTCTTTCCAGTAGCCGACGAAGCGGCGGTAGGCCCCGCCCGCCTTGCCAGACGAGTTCGCTTCGATTGCGGCAGGCTGCAGTTTCGTGTTCAAATCCAGCCGGCTCTTCGATTCGCAGAAAGCAAACGCAAGGGAACAGGATATGGCGGCCTTGCAGGTGTTCTTGTCTGCAAGGAGAAACGCCGTGTGTGATCGAATGCCGGGGCCTCCTCGGCCCGGCGCATGAAGGAGTGGTCATGGGAATCAGAGTGGCAGGTCGGCGCGCGATGCGTCAGATCCTCATGGCGGCAGCGGTGAGCCTGACGGGGGCGGTCGTGTTCGGCCAGGTCGGGGCCAGACCCGACGACGGTCCGATCCCGATGGGGACAACCAAGGGCGACACGTACAAGCGCCTGATCATCCGGAACGTGACGGTCATCAGCGGTCGGGGAGAGCCGGGCACGAATCGTGCGATGCCGCCGGAGGGATCAATGGACCTCGTGATCGAAAACGGCCTCATCACGAACCTCATCCTGAACGATGCTGTGAACACCCGCACGCGTGGCGACAAGGGGCAGACGGCCGGCGACAAGGTGATCGACGCGACCGGCATGTTCGTGATTCCTGGCCTGGTGGAGATGCACGCGCACCTGCCAGGGCCGAAGGGCGGCGGTCCGCTGGGTGACCGCGCGCTGGAATACGCGTACCGCCTGTACCTGGGGCACGGCATCACCACGGTCCGCGATGCGGGCACCGGGGGCGGCATCAGCGAAATGGGAGAGCAGCGCCGCCTGAGCAACGAGCACCAGATCGTCGCCCCGCGGCTCGTGCTCTGTCAGCGCTGGCCGCTGCCGCTCACCACGTGGAACGAGGGAGACACGCCGGACAAGGCGCGCGCCATGGTCCGGAAGTTCAAGCAGCTCGGGGCCGACTGCATCAAGATCAGCAAGAGCCCGGGCCACTATCCAGACGTTCTCAAGGCGGCCGTCGAAGAGGGCCGGTCCCTGAACATGTTCACGATGGTCGACCTGAAGGTGTCCGAGACGAGCGCGCTGGTGGCGTCCAACGCGGGCGTCGCGAGCATCGAGCACTTCTACGGGTTACCCGAGGCTGGCCTCGAGGGCAGCCAGTCGTTTCCCACCGATTACGATTACTGGGATGAGAACAAACGGTTCCGGTGGGCGGGGCGTCTGTGGACCGAAGCCGAACGCCTGCACCCGGAGCGCATCAGCGCCCTGCTCGACACCATGATCAAGAACGGCACCAACTGGAACCCGACGATGGCCGCCTACGAGGACAACCGCGACTTCGCCAGAGGGATGACGCTGCCGTTCCGCGAGACGCTGTACACCGCCGGAATGCTGGCCAAGTGGGGACCGGATCCGAGCACGCATGGCGAGTACCACAGCATCTGGGGCACGGCAGACGAGCTGGCGTGGCGGGACTTCTACCGGATCTGGATGAAGTACATCCGGGAGTTCTACCTGAAGGGTGGGCTCCTGACCGTCGGCAGCGACCAGGGCGACATCGGCGGGCTCGGCGTCATCCGCGAGCTGGAGTTGATGCAGGAAGCGGGCGTCAAGCCGCTGGATGTGTTCAAGCTCGCCACGACCAACGCCGCCAGAGTGCTCGGCTTCGAGAAGCACTGCGGTGTTCGCGTCGGCTGCGCCGCCGACTTGGCGATCGTGAATGGCAACCCGTGGGAAAACGTCAAGGTGATGTACGGCCGCGGCTACGGCTACTACGGCACGGTTGCCCGCGACAAGCAGGTCGGGATGGGCGGGGTCAAGTGGACCATCAAGGACGGCGTCGTGTACGACGCGCAGGCGTTGCTGCGGGAAGTCGAGTGGTACGTGCAGCGGACCAAAGCCGCGCCGAAGAAGACGACGAGCTAGAATGGCGCCGCTCGTCCCGGTCAACGCGCCGTTCTTCGGAGAACGCTGAGAAGCGGCTGATGCGCGCCAGGTCTGAGAACGGCCCTTCCGTTAACAGATGAGGCCGCTCTTTAGAGCCGCCGCTGACTTAGCTGGAGATCTTGCGTTGCGACTCGGCCACGCGATCGCGGTCGAGGTCGCCGTCCTTCCAGTAGCCGACGAAGCGGCGGTAGGCCTCGCCCGCCTTCGCGGTGTTGCCCTGCTGTTCGTAAATGCGGCCGAGGAAGTAGAAGCTGCGGACGAAATCCACAGGTTCGCGCACGTGCTCGTAGCCGCTGTCGGCCACCTTCTGGAACCAAGGTAACGCGTCGCCCGGGCGTCCCGACTCGAACAGGGCGCGGCCCAACGACGACCAGATCAGGATGTGCGGGGTTTGCCCGACCACGACGGCGCCCCTGGGTGCAAGAGCGGCCTGCGCTTCCTGGAGCGGACCGACGGCGGCGGCCGCGTCGCCTCGCGCCAGGGCCACGAGACCACGAGCCTGGGCCACATTCCGCCGATCGCGCGCCGAAGACAGGGGATCCACGAATGCCACCAACGCGTCGATCGCGGCCTCGGCGTCCTTTTGCCGTCCGGCGGCCGAAAGCGCCCACGCGTGGATGACGAGGGCGTAGGGCTCTCCACCAGAGCCTTTCGCATCGGCCACCGACCTGGCCGATGCCGCCGCGGCGAGGGCGGTCTGCCCCCGTGCCAGCAGGGAAGTCGCGGAGAGTTGATGACCAAGTGCGCTGATCACCCCCGGCGTCTTGTAGGCGCCTGCGGCGCGGTCCGCCCACGTCAGGCTTTCCGCGCTCCGGCCGTGGAACAGGCGCATCGAGTGCTGCGTCGCCGCGCCGAACCATCGCCGGGTCTCGTCGACTGACCCGGTCAGGGCGTCAGCAATTTCGGCGACCGCGTTCCAGTCTTCGCGCAGCGCCTGCGCCACCGCGCGGTTCAACTCCGTCTGGGGGTTGTCCGAGCCCAGCAGGGTGGCCTGGGACAATTCGCGAATCGCCTCTTCGTTACGGCCCAGGCCAATCAGGGCCATCCCGAGGATGGCGTGCCCCGTCGCGTTCTCAGGATTGCGTTTCACGAACGCCTCGGTGACGGCCCGCGCCTTCTCTACCTCACCCATTGCCCGATAGATGTTCGCGAGGTTGCCGTACGCGGTGGGGTTGGTCGAGCCTCTCCTCAGCAGCTCCTCGTACTGAATCGCGCCTTCCTGATAGCGTTCGAGCGTGCTGTAGATCAAGCCCACATTGTGCCGGCACGCCTGGTGCCCCGGATCGATGTCGACACACTTCTTGTACGCGTCGATCGCTCTGGCAAGTGTTGCCCGCCGGCCTGTGTAGAAGTAGCCCTCGATGTAGAAGCGTTCGCGCGGCGTCAGGCGATCGGCGAGCTTCAGTGCCCGGGCTGCGTATTTGTCCCGGCGATCGACATGGCCGAGGTTATTCTCCGTGACGGCCAACTTCACATAGGCCATCGCGAACGACGGGTCGATGGCAATGGCCTTCTCGAACATCGCGGCGGCTTCCTGCTCGCGAAAGCGTTCGTGCAAGTTGATGCCCTCGGCATACAGGCGATAGGCATCGATCGACGAGGTGGTGACGTCGCCGAGGCCGCGGTCGAGCCCCGCCGCGCCGCCGGAGCCGGGCGCCGTCAACAGCGCCGCGTCGGCCCTCAGCCCTTCGAACTTCGACCGGATTCGCCGTGACAGGTCGTCGATCATCGCGAACAACGCCGAGGCATTGGCGCCTTCGACACGTTCAGACGACTCGATGCGGCCGGTCCTTGCGTCCTGGAGGCGGACGTTGATGCGAATCGCGTCGCCCGACTTCATGTAACTCCCGACCAGCACGCGGTCGACGCCGGTGCGCTCGGCCACCGCGCTGATCACGTCCGGCGAGAGCACGCGGTCGTCCTGGCGATTGAGCTCGGCGAGAATGCCGTACAGGCGATCGGTGCCGACCACTTCGATGTCCTGCGACTGCGACAGGTCGGTCACCACCATTTCGGTGATGCCCGTCCGCATCCAGTCGAGTTCCTTGTCGCCAGTGGTGTTGTCGAAGTAGAGGACGGCCACCGACGGCTTGCCCGATTCGCCGCCTGCAGCCGATCCCGACCCGGCATCGGATGGACGCGTTCGGGTGAGCAGGAACGCCGCTGCGGCCACCACCACGGCGGCCGCCGCCATCCAGGCCCACGCCGGTAGCCGCGTGGCGGGTGTCGCCGCCGCGGCTGGATGCGTGCCCGTGTCCAGCCGCCGTCGCGCCGCGCGGATGTCGACGACGGCGTCCTTCATGCCCTGGTAGCGATCGGCTGGGTCCTTGGCGAGGCACTTGTCGACGATGCGCTGGATGTCGGCGCCAGCCTCGGCCACAACGGCCGGCCCGAGCGCGGGCA
>Ga0156330_1013_pt1 | contig 10766 bp, 9 predicted proteins | sample RifCSPlowO2_12_FD_107978 | JGI IMG/M metagenome (GOLD analysis project Ga0156330, IMG submission 107978) | Acidobacteria bacterium RIFCSPLOWO2_12_FULL_67_14b | reverse complement strand
CGGCCGCGCAGGGTCAGCGTGCCGCTGCCCGCGATCTGGTTGGGGACGAGCACGTGCGCCACGATCGGTCCCGGCTTGTCGTTGTCGCTGCGTTGCAGGGTCAGCGCCAGCACGCGATCGGTGGTCGCCAACCCTGACGTCGTCGCGTCGAATCGCAGCGCGCCCGTCGTGCGGTCGTAGGTCAGCTTTACCAGCGCGGACGGCGCTGGCGCGCCGCTGCCGGCAATCGTGGCATCGAAGCTGACCGGCGCCGGCGCCACGCCCTTGACGAGCGGCGGCGTGCTGAACGGCGCGCGGCGCGGCGTGGTGGCCTGTTCCCACGCAAACGCGTACTGCAGCAGCGTGCCTTCGGCAAACGCGCCGCCCATCAGCTCGAGGCCGATCGGCAGGCCATCGGTGGTGAAGCCGGCCGGCATCGAGATCGCAGGCAGGCCCGTCGTGGCGCTCAGCTGGCAGCTGCTGCCCGCCTGGCCTTCGCCGATGAGCGCCGGCTTCCGCCGGAGCGTGGGGTAGGCCAGCGCATCGATGCGCTGCTCCTCGAACGTCGCCAGCACGGCGGCCCTGAGGGCGCGCCGCTTGATCATCGCCTGCCGGTAATGTTCGGTCTCGCGCTTCTCCGGGGCGTTGCGCAGCCGGAACGTCTGATCGAGCTGCGCGTGATGCAGCCCGCGATCGATGATCTCGCCGAGCGACTTGACGGGCGCGTTCGGCTGCTTCGCCAGGTAGGCCGCGAGATCGAACTTGAACTCGTCGCCGATCACACTGCTGTCGCGCAGCAGATCGTCGAGCCCGGGCACCGTGATCTCCACGACCTCGGCGCCCTGCGCCTTGATGCCGTCGAGGGCCTTGCGGATGATGCCGCCGACCTCCTCGTCTTCGGGGGCGCTGCCGAACAGCGCGCGCAGCAGGCCGAGGCGCGCGCCCTTGAGCCCGTCGGCCTTCAGTGAATCCCGGTACGACTTCGGGATGTGCGAGGCTCCCTCCGCGGTGATCGGATCCGCCTGGTCCGGACCGACCGTCGCGTCGAGCATGATCGCCAGGTCGGTGACCGATCGCGCCAGCGGGCCGGCGATGTCTTGCGTGGACGACAGCGGTATCACGCCGGTGCGGCTCGACAGCCCGTGCGTCCCGCGCAGGCCCACGAGGTTCTGGTTCGCCGCGGGAATCCGGATCGATCCGCAGGTGTCGCTGCCCATGCCCGCCGCGGCGAAGCTCGCGCCGATCGCCGCGCCCGTGCCGCCGCTCGATCCGCCCGGCACGCGCATCAGGTCATACGGGTTGCGCGTCTGGTTCGTCAGCGACGAAATCGTCGTGATGCCCGCCGCGAGCTCGTGCATGGTCGTCTTGCCGAGGATCACGGCGCCGGCGTCCCGAAGGCGCCTCACCTGGAACGCGTCGGTGGCCGGCTGCAGCGTCGCGAGCCCGAGCGTGCCGCCCGAGGTCGGCATGTCGGCGGTGTCGTAGTTGTCCTTCACGAGCACCGGGATGCCGTGCAGCGGGCCGCGCGGGCCCCTGGCCGCGCGTTCGCGGTCCAGCGCGTCCGCGTCCTCGCGCGCCCGCGGGTTGATCATGACGAGGGCATTCAGGCGGGGCCCGGCCTGGTCGTAGGCCTGGAGGCGCGCGAGGTACGACTCGACGAGCCCGCGCGAGGTCACCCGGCCGCTGCCCTGTGCGGCCTGCAGCTCCAGGATCGACAGCTCGTGGACCTCGAACAGCTCGGTCTCCGGCGCCGGCTGCGGCCGCGCGACCGGCTTCCGCTGGTCTGCCGCAGTCGGGAGCTGGACCCCGGCGACCAACAGCACACAGGCACCCACCGCGAGAAATCGTCTCGTCAACATGCGTCGTATTCTAGGGTTTTTTGGAGGGCAGACGCTTCTTGACACTCGCCGCCGCAGGGTGTCAGCATCTCCGGCTATCCCCGGAGGTGCCGTGATCGAGCGCAGGGTATTGAGAGATATAACGGTCGGTCTCGCCACCGCGGCCATTGTCGCTGCTGCATTCCTGGCCGCACCACCCGCTACCAGTCAGGCCGCGCGCCCGGCACGAACCCCCGACGGCAAGCCCAACCTCAACGGCATCTGGCAGGCCCTCAACACGGCGAACTACGATCTGCGGTCGCACGGCGCGAGAGCCGCGCTGGCGTTCCGCCCGGGGCCGGTCGTGCCCGTGCCGGCGGCCGCGGTGATCGCATTCGGCGCCGTGGGCGCCGTGCCGGGCGGCGTCGGCGTCGTCGAAGGGGATGACATCCCGTATCTGCCGGAAGCCGCCGCGAAGCAGAAGAAGAACCAGGAAGGCTGGCTCGACTCGGATCCGGAGATCAAGTGCTATCTCCCTGGCGTGCCGCGCGCCAACTACCTGCCGTTCCCGTTCCAGATCCTGCAAAGCGAGAAGGCGATCTTCTTTTCGTATGAGTACGCCGGCGCCGTGCGCAACATCTTCCTGAAGGATCCAGGCCCCGCGCCGGTGGATTCGTGGATGGGGCAATCGGTGGGCAAGTGGGAAGGCGACACGCTGGTCGTCACCGTCACCGGCCTCAACGACCAGACCTGGTTCGATCGCGCCGGCAATCATCACAGCGATCAGCTCAAGGTCACCGAGCGCTACTCACCGCAGGGCCCCGATCATCTGTGGTACGAGGCCACCATCGAGGACGCGAAGACGTTCAGCCGGCCCTGGAAGATCCGGATGCCGCTCTATCGGCACATCAACCCGGATGCGCGGCTGAACCAGTTCAAGTGTGTCGAGTTCGTCGAAGAGTTGATGTACGGCAAGTTTCGGAAGACCCCGGTCCAGTAAACCGCTCAGCGCAGGTGGGGACACACCTTTAGGTGTGTCCTTGCGAGGAAAGAACATGGACGTGAAGAGAAACCTGGTGACCGGATCGATCGCCGCCGTGGCGATAGCGGCCTTTGGCGTGACGACCGTCGCCGGGCAGCGGCCGGCCGCTCCGCCGGCCGGCATCGCCAAGCCGTGGGTGATGCCCCGCACCGGCGATGGCAAGCCAGACTTGCAGGGCATCTGGACCAACGCCACGCTCACGCCGCTCGAGCGCCCGCAGGGCCAGCCGAACCTCGTGCTCACCGACGCCCAGGCGGCGGCCATGGAGAACGCGACCGCGGAGCGACGGGAGCGGCTGAGCCAGGCCAGCGACCCCAACCGCCCCGCGCCTCCGCAGGGTGGCGACGGGTCGACGGGCGCCGCGGGCAACGTCGGCGGCTACAACAACTTCTGGCTCGATCCGGGTGAGCGCGTGGCCGTGATCGACGGACAGAAGCGGAGCTCGCTGATTATCGATCCGCCGGATGGCCGAATTCCGCCGATCACCGCCGAAGCGCGGGCCCGGAACCAGGAACGCATGAAGGCCAGGGCGGGCACCGGCCAGTACGACCATCCGGAGTATCGGCCGCTCGCCGAACGCTGCCTGCTGTCGTTCGGGCCGACGACGCCGCTTGTTCCGAATTATTTCTACAACAACAACCTGCAGATCGTGCAGACGCCCGACCACGTGATGATCCTGATGGAAATGGTCCACGACGCGCGCATCGTGCGCATTGGCGGCAAGCACGTACCCCCGCACATCCGTCCGTGGATGGGCGACTCGATCGGGCACTGGGAAGGCGATACCCTCGTGGTGGAAACCACCCACTTCCCGCTGCAGCAGCCCTTCCGCGGCGCGGCCGAGAACCTGAAGGTCACGGAGCGGTTCCGCCGGGTGGACGCCAACACCATCAACTACCGGTTTACGGTCGAGGATCCGACCACCTTTGCGAAGCCATTCACGGGGGAGATTCCCTTCAACGCCACCAACGAGTTAATCTATGAGTACGCGTGCCACGAGGGGAACTACGCTCTGGCCAACGTGCTCAGCGGCGCGCGGAACGAAGAAAAACGCAAGGGGACGCAGAAATGAACGTGCGAACGACAATCGGCATCGTGGTGCTCGGGGCGGGGCTCGTCCTCGCCGGCCGCTCGGTGATGGCGCATCACGCCTTTGGCGCGGAATTCGACCCGAACGCACCGATTCGCCTGCAAGGCAAGGTGGTGCGGATCGAATGGGTGAACCCCCATACGTGGATTCACGTCGAGACGGTGAAAGACGGCAAGCCGGAAGTCTGGATGGTCGAGGGCGGCACGCCGAACACGCTGCTGCGCCGCGGCATCACCAAGGACACGGTCGCGGTCGGCACCGAGCTCATCATCGACGGCTACCAGACCAAGGACCACTCGCTCAAGCGCGCCAACGGCCGCGACGTGACTTTCCTCGACGGCCGCAAGCTGTTCATGGGGTCGTCGGGCACGGGCGCGCCGAAGGACGGCCGCGACCCGACCGAGGTGCCGCGCAAACCGCCGGGCCAGTGAAGAATCTCAGATTTGAGAGGTTAGATTGCAGATGATCTTAGATCTTCGATCCTCTGCAATCTGCAATCTGCAATCTGAGATCTGAGATCTGAGATCTGAGATTACGAGAATCCGATCCACCGGCCGCTTGCGGCCACGGTGAACCAGAGTGCCAACGACAGCGCGCCGACCACAGCCTGGCGGCGCGCTGTGTGACGTACGGACTCGGTTTCGGTCGCGCGGGCGCGCACGGTGAAGGTGAACACCAGGCCCAGCGCGAGCGCCGTCATCTTGTTCCAGAACGCTTGGCTGTAATAGCACTTGACGGCTTCCGACAGGAACAGCGGCACGCCCGTCGCGATCATCACCACCAGAGCGCCGACGAGCCAGGGCCGCGCCTCGCGGGCGATCTGGGTCACGGCGTGGTTCTTCAGTCCCAGCCCGAGCAGCCGCATGTCGACCACGAGAATCGCGCCGCCCAGCACCGCGAGTGCGAGCAGGTGCACCGACTCGATCACCGGAAACAGCCAGTTCGAGCTGACGATGAACTGGCCGAGCCAGAGACTTTCCAACCACTGAAAGAACGGCAGCAGCATCGTCTCGTCCGATCAGGGGGTGGGCGGGGGCACGACGCAGCCCGCCGCCCAATTCACGAAAGCCGACTGCGGCTGGATGTCGCAGTCGAACCAGTTGTAGGCGATGAAGCGGCCCGCCACGATGATCCCGCCCCACAGGATCAACGAGAAGAGCCCGGCGCGGCGCGCCCCTTTCGGTGTGGTGATATCGAGCTTCCACTCATCGACACGCAAGAAGACGCGGTTGTTGAAGACCCAGACGTTGATGCCGGCCAGGATCAGCATCACGACCTTGGCGCGGAACCAGATGCTCTGATACGTGCGCACCGGGATGGCGTAGAAGAGCAGGATCCCGGTGACGACCATCACCGCAAAGCCCCCCTTCGTCCACGGCAGCAGGCGATCGGTGATGTCGGTCACCGGCACGGTGCGCAGCACCAGGCCGAGCAGCCGCAGATCGAGGATCACGGCGAGGCCGACGAACACCGTCAGCGCGAGCACGTGCGTGGACTCCACGAGCGGGTACATGTACATCGATTCGTGGAGCGCGATGCTGCCGCCCGTGGCGGCCAACCACTCACAAAAGGCGAGGAGTGACATCAGCGTCGCGGCTCGACGATCGCCGGCATGAACTGGCGATGGCAGCTGGTGCACACGTCGTAGAGGTCGCCGCCGACGGTGAAGAGCGCGTCCTTGTCCTTTTTGTCGATGATCTGGATGGTCCGCCGGCTGGTGTCGATGAGCGCCTGGGCCTGGGCGATCCATTCGGGCGAACCGCCCGAGCGGTTGCCGATCATCAGCAGGTTGCCCGACTCGGCCAGCAGCACCGCGCTGGCCCGCACGGCAGCCCAGTCGTCATCGCTGGCCGGCGCCTTTTCGAAGGTGCCTTCCGTCGTGATGACGGTGCCGACCGCGTCCCAGATCACGTCAACGGCCGGATCGAGCACGGCGTTCATCAACTCCTTGGTCGTGGCCACGGTCTGGAACGGCGGGGGAGGGGGTGGGGCCGGGGAGGTGCACGCCGAACCGGCCAGGATGAGTAGAGGCGCGAGCCACGGCAACGTCCGCATTGCGCGCAATATTACCTGCCCTGAGCGAGCAAAAGCGAGTCGAAGGGGCTTATTCAGCCGGTAACTCGGTGAGGGGCGGGCCCGGCCGGGCGATGAACCAGGGCACCGGCGCCACGGCGGGTCTCGTCGCCTCGTAGGCCCGGACCCACTCGCGGGCCACGCGCTCGGCGTCGGCCTTGCCGGCCAGCGCCCACACGCTGCCGCCGAACCCGGCCCCGAAGCTGCTGGCCGCGAACGCTCCGGCTTCGCGCGCGGATGCGGCCAGCGCCATCGTTTCAGGAATCTGGTTACCCAGCAGCGCGTGCGCCTCCCGCTGCGAGTCGCTCGACAGCCGGCCGATGGCGGCCGTGTCGGCAGCGGCCACGGCGTCGGTCGCGAGCGGCACCCGCGCGTCCTCGTGGACGAAGTGACGCAGCCGCTGTGCGAGCTCGGCGGCGGTGAACCGGTCGTCGTCGGCGCCGGTCAGCCACGCCTGCAGGCGATCGATCGCATCCGGGGCGCTGGCGAGCGCCGCGGCCAGCGACGGCGTCGGCGCGCCCGCCCGCGCGTTCCAGATGGCGTGCAGCGCCCGCGCCCCGTTGGACGCGCGGTTGTAGCGCGCGAGTACCGAGTCGGCTTTGTCGGCCTGGACGCCGCTGGACGCGATCACGAAGGTCCAGTCCGGCGGCATCGGCACTTCGGCGAGCAGCGAGACCGGCACGAATTGATACTGGCTGACGTGGTGGAGGCGGCTCGCGAGAATGGCGGTGTGGTCTTCGCTGCCGCCATGCGTGCCGACCCCGGACGAGCCGGGCAGCCCCTCGAAGTCGAGGCCGTTTTCGACGCAGCCCAGGTACCACGCGAGCGAGGCCGCCGATCGAATGTGCGTCCGCCATTCCTCACGGTCGGTCAGCGACCCGCGTTTCGCCAGCGCCGACGCCACCCCGCACACGAGCGCGCTCGAGCTGCTCAGCCCGGCCGCGCGCGGCAGGTCGCTGGCAATGGCGATGTCGGTGCCGAGCTCGCACCCGGGAAAGTTCAGGAAGAACCGGCGGCCGACGACGTGCACGTAGCGGTGGAGGCCGCGGCACCCGGGCGGCGCCTCGCGTGACGGATCGACGGCGATCTTCTGGCCGTCGCGCACGTCGTGCAGGCACACCAGGCCATCGGCGCGGGGCCGCGCGATCACGGCGATGCCCCGCGGCACGGCCGCCAGCAGCGAGCGGCCGCCCGCGTAGTCGGTGTGCTTGCCGAAGATCTCGACGCGGCCCGGCACGAACCATCGCCAGTGTGGCGCGCCGCCGATGAAGTCCCGGCCTTTGTCCTCGACCTCGGCGAACAGCGCCGCGCGCGAGGCCGCCTCCTCCGGCGTCATGCCCAGGCCCTCGAAGTGCTTCGTGAAGCGGATCACGGCCGGGGCTCCCGTCCGGCCAGCCTGCGCGTGACCGCCGCGATGTCGGATCGCCGCGACAGGTCGAGCACCGGGCCGCGCGCGGGGATCGCGCGAAACTCGACGCCCCGCGTCAGCGCCAGGGCCACCGCCTCCGGCAGCTCGTGCTCGCCGCGCGCCGACACCGGGACATCGCGGCACGCCTCGAGAATGCGATGGTCGAACCGCCAGACATTCATGCTCACGAGGGCATGGGCCCCCGCCGCCGCCATCCGCTCCGGCGTGGGTTTCTCGATGATGCGGCGCAAGCGGCCCTCCTCGACGTCGAGCAACGCGAAGGCGGCGACCCGCTCGGCGGGGAACCCGCTCTCGTCGGCCAACGCGCCGCGCTCGAAGGCGGCCAGGCCGGGGCCGTCGAGGCCGGCCAACGCGCGCAACACCCCGGCGGGATACAGGTTGTCGGCGTTCAACGCGAGGAAGGGATCGCCGGCCACGAAGTTCCGGGCCGCGAGGACGGCTCGCGCCGTGCCATCCGCCGTGGTCTGCTCGGCGAAGGACAGCTGCACGCGCCGCGGTCGCCCCTGGCCCTCGTAATGACGCCGAACGGCATCGTGCTCCGGGCCGAGCACCAGGCAGACGTCGAGGCAGTCGGCGTCGGCCAGGGCGCTCAACACGTAATCGAGAAACGGATGCCCCTGGCCGTTGCCAATCGGCAGCATGCTTTTCAGCCCGGCATCCGCGGCGGCCAGTTGAGACGAGGTGAGCCGAGCGGATGGCGTCGCGTCGCGCATCCGCCGGCCGAGTCCGCGCGCCAGCACCACGGCCTTCATGACGGTTTTCCGAACAGCTCCTCGTGCACGCGGCTCCGCTCGCGGTCGATCTGCTCCGCGGTGGCGCCCAGTCTGAAGAGCATCGATTCGGTGAAGGCGAGCGCCACCTCGCCCTCGCCAGAGAAGACGAGGTCCGCGCCGGCCTGCTTCAGCTTCTGGAGCTCGCGCAAGTGCGTCGTCCGGGCCATCACGTGCACGCGAGGGTTCTGTTCCCGCGCCGAACGAATGACCTCTTCAGTATGGGCGATGTCCGCCGAGGTGAGGATCAGGACGTTGGCGGTGGCCACGCCGGCGGCTTCGAGCGTGTCGCGATGGCTGGCGTCGCCGTAAATGGCGTCGATGCCCTGTTCCTTCAGTTCGCGCACGGTGTTCATGTTGAGCTCGATCACCGTCGGCTCAACCTCGTTGTCCTTGAGCAGGCGCGTGACCGTGCGGCCGGTCGGGCCGTAACCGATGACCACGGCGCGGTAGCGCGCGGCGCGCCGGTCGCGGGCGGCCGCCCCCGGCTCGGCGACGTGCGGCTTGCCGTTGAGGAGGCGCCACAATCGCGGCTGCGCCATCGCCCACCGCTCGATCGGCGAAACCAGCCGATACAGGATTGGATTCAGGATGATCGACACGATCGAGGCGGCCACGATCGTGTTGGTGGCGCCGGCCGTGAGCACACCGAGCTGCTTGCCCAGAGACGTCAGGATGAACGAGAACTCGCCGATCTGCGCGAGCGCCACCGACACGGCCAGGGCCACGCGAAACGGATACTGCAACAGGCGGACGATGAGGAACGCGATCACCGGCCGCGCCACCAGGACGACCCCCAGCGTGGCGAGCAGGATCAGGGGGTGGTCGAGCACCGCCGCCGGATCGAGCAGCATCCCGACCGACACGAAGAACAGCACCGCGAACGCATCACGCATCGGCAGCGCGTCGGACGCCGCCCGCTGGCTGTAGTCGGACCGCGCGACGACCATGCCGGCCAAAAACGCGCCCAGCGCCATCGAGACGTCGAACACCCTGGCGGCGCCGACGGCGATGCCGAGCGCGAGGACCAGGACGGTCAAGGTGAAGAGCTCCCGCGATCGCGTGGCCGCCACGCGATCCAGCAGGTACGGAATCAGCCGGTTCCCGACGAGGATCGCGAATGCGACGAGCGCGCTGATCTTCAGCGCCGTCAGGCCGAGCGCGGCGGCCACGTTGGCGTGGGCCGCGCCGAGGAGGGCCGGCAGAATGACGAGCGCGATGACGGTGAACAGGTCTTCGACCACCACCCAGCCGACCGCAATGTGGCCGGTGGGCGTGTGCAGATCGCGATGGTCGGCGAGCACGCGAATCAGCACGACGGTGCTGGCCACCGAGAGCGCGGTGCCGAAGATGACCGCGCCCTGCCAGCTCCAGCCGGCGGCGATCCCGATGCCGTAGCCCAGCGCGGAGGCCACGGCGCAGCGGACGAGCGCGCCCGGCACGGCGACGCGGCGGACCGCGAGCAGTTCCTCGACGTGAAACTGCAGGCCGACGCCGAACATCAGCAGGATGACGCCGATCTCCGCGATCTGTTCGGCCATGCTGGCATCGGCCACGAACCCCGGGGTGTGCGGCCCGAGCAGCGTGCCGGCGAGCAGGTAGCCGACGATCGGGGAGAGGCCGAGGCGATGGGTGAGGTAGCCGAGCAACAGCGCGCCGGTCAGTCCTCCGGTGATTGTGAGGATCAGGTCGATGTTGTGCACGCGCATCAATGTTACAGTGGCGCGGGAGCTGAACGATGAAGCGTATGTTGCTGTCGTCCATGGTCTGTGCCGCCTTTATCGCAGCGGTGCTCGCGGCCGATGCGCAGAACCCCCAGCCGCCACCGCCGCCGCGCCCCGCGCCGGCGCCCGCCGCGGATCCTTATGCGAACAATCCGAATGCGGGCGCCACCAAGTTCCCGTTGGCGGCGCCCGCGGGCAAGGACAGCGGCGCCCGTCAGGCCCCGCCGGCCGGCGCCGTCAATCAGGGCGCGTTCGATCCCGCCAGCTGGAAGTACGGCGCGGCGTTCAACGCGCCATCCGGGTCCCGGGTCTGGAACCCCGCCAAACTGAAACTCGCGCAGGGCGGCAAGGTCACCGGCGGCACGTTGTTCGCCGCCACCGATCCGTCGACGTATTGCGCGATGGCCAACGCCGGCTACGACTTCATCTGGACCGAGATGCAGCACGGCCAGACCGACTGGCAGGCCGTGGCCCGGATGTGGCGCACCTGTCCGCACGCGAAGGCCGTGCCCGGCGCGCGCGTCGCCTACACCGACGAGCGCGAGATTCAACACGCGCTCGACGCCGGCGCGCTCGTGGTCGTCGTCCCCACCGTCGATACCGCCGCCGAGGCGATCCAGGCCCGCGACTGGACCTACTTTCCGCCGCTCGGACGCCGCAGCAACGGCGGCGGCCAGGCCTTCGACGCCGCCATGTGGGGCGGCGTGCCCGGCGGCTATCGCGCCACCGCGAACGACAACATCGTGTTGATCCTGATGATCGAAACGCTCGAGGGTCTCGAGAACGCCGACGAGATCGCGAAGGTCCCCGGCGTGAGCGCGATTTTCGCCGCCAGCGGCGAC
>Ga0156330_1084_pt1 | contig 10790 bp, 9 predicted proteins | sample RifCSPlowO2_12_FD_107978 | JGI IMG/M metagenome (GOLD analysis project Ga0156330, IMG submission 107978) | Acidobacteria bacterium RIFCSPLOWO2_12_FULL_67_14b | reverse complement strand
CCGGGCCGCAGCTGCGCGACGTGAAGACCCCAGGCAGCGCGGAGGCGAGCTACTACGTCTGGGTGGACCACTACGGCATCCTCGGCCTGGGCAGGAACGTGCCGATCGCGATGGGCAACACCAGCGACTCGATCATGCCCTTCGTCGGCGGCAAGTTCGTGGTGCTGCGCCTGCCGTACCCTTTGGGCATCTTCCCGAAGAACGTCGACGGCCGAATCGACGACGACAGCGCCGGCTGGAAGGGCCGCGCCATCTGGACCACCACCGGCACGCGCACGCCCTTCCACCTCGAAGGCGGCAAGCAGAGGCCGAAGGCCGTTAAGCTGCAATTGAGGCCCGACCCGCTGGCGCGGTGAGGAAAACAAAAAACCCCGGCACTCTCTCGAGCCCGGGGTTTTTCACGTGTATGGCCTGGCGGTAACCTACTTTCGCGTGCGCAAACGGCACACTATCATCGGCGCAAACCCGTTTCACGGTCCTGTTCGGGATGGGAAGGCGTGGGTCCAGGCTGCTGTGGCCGCCAGAGACGCTTTCGGCGCGCGCGGCACCCGCCACTGGCTGAGCGCGAGGCTGCTGCGGCGCTTCTATACGACGTCGAGCGGGGTGAACGCAAGCGTCAGGGCCGCGTGCCGAATCGAGCGGTTGAGCATCGTCAGCCAAAAATGCGCCAGCCGAGGATGCAGTATGTTGCGAGCAGATTGACCAGCCGCTTTGCGGTGCGCAGGCGTGTCGCCAAGACTTACCCCACACGCACCGGCGGTCGATCGGAGTAAGCCGTGACATGTTGTCAGCGCAATCGCGACACTTCACCGCCTCCGCAGCAACAAACAAAGGCTGGCCGGGGCGCCACCGTTAGGTGCATTCGCGGCCGGTCGCGCGCACCGTCACCCGAGGTAAGCCTCCATTACCAACGGATCGGCGATCACCTCGGAGAAGGTTCCTGACGCGATCACGCAACCGGCGTCCATCACGTAGACGCGGCTCGCCAGCTTCCTTATGACGGCCATGTCGTGCTCGACGACGATGACGGTCAGGCCTCTTTCGGCGATATGGCCGTGCATCCGATCGACGGTCCTGAAACGATCCTCCATGGCCAAGCCGGCCGTCGGCTCATCGAGGAGAAGCAGACTCGCACCGCCCACCATCGCGCGGGCGAACTCGAGCAGCTTCCTTTCCGGATAGGACAGCTCGTCGACCAGCCGGTGCGCAAGATGCAGCAAGCTTACGGATTCGAGGGCCAGCTCCGCCGTACGGCGGTCCTCCCGGCTCCGGCTCAGTTCCCCGGGCCACCAATAGCGCAGGGAGCGACTCTTGTTCTCGACATCCACGTGGACCAGAACGTTGTCGAGCAATGTCATCGCCGGAAAGAGCTCGATATTCTGGAACGTCCGGGCGACGCCGCGCCGGGCACGGGTGTGGACCGGTTCGCGCGTGATGTCCCGGCCGTCGAACCGCAAGGCGCCGGCCTGCGGACGGTTGATGCCTGTGATCGTGTTGATTAACGTCGACTTGCCGGCCCCGTTCGGGCCGATCAATCCGATGATTTCGCCCCGGTCCACGTGCAGGGTCACGTTGTCGACGGCCCGGATCGAACCGAAATGAACGCTGACCTCCTGGACCTCGAGCAGCGGGGTTGCCGTCATGGCCTTGCGTCTCCGGCGCCCAGCATGTACGCCTCGTAGTAGGATGCACCGTCGCGAAGCCGGTCAACCGTTCCCTCGAGCGCAACGCGACCGGCGTTCAGGACGTAGCCACGGTACGCGAGATCGAGCGCCCGCCGGACATTTTGCTCGGCAAGCAGAATGGCAACACCTCGGCTGCGGATCGCCTGTAGGGTTCTGAAGACCTCCTCGACGATCCTCGGCGACAGGCCGAGCGACGGCTCGTCGAGGAGCAGCAGGCGCGGCTGCGCCACCAGCGCCCTCGCGATGGCGAGCATCTGCTGCTCGCCGCCCGACAAGGTTCCGGCGACCTGCCGCGCGCGGTTCTTCATCCACGGGAAGAGCTCGAACGCGCTCTCTTTCCATCCGCCCGCCTCGCCATCGCGCGCGGCGAAGGTTCCGAGGCGCAGATTTTCCTCGACCGTCAGGCCGGGGAACACGCCTCGACCTTCCGGCACCTGCGCCACGCCGGATCTCGCAATCTGGTGGGACGACAGCCGGGCGGCGTCTACGCCGCCCACTCGGATCGAGCCGGCGGTGGCCCGCAACATTCCGCTGGCAGTCCGCAGCAGCGTCGTCTTGCCGGCGCCGTTGGCTCCCAGCAGCGCGACCACCTCTCCTTCGTTCACCTCAAGCGTCACGCCTTCCAGCACCACGGCGCGGCCGTAGCCTGCAGTCACCGAGTCGAAATTCAGCAGCGGCTGCATTGCTCACTGTCGCGCGGCGAGGCGCGCCGGCCGATCTGCGGAGGGCGAGGGACCGAGCGCTTCACGCTCCATGTCGCCGTCGCCGCCGAAAAGGCCTGCGATCCCCGTCGGCGCCGCCACGATGGACGCAATGATCCCCGCGCCCAGGATGATCTGGAGCATGCTCGGCAGGCCGGAGGACAAGACTGGGACGAGCGTGATGAATGCCGCCCCAATGATGGCCCCCACGACGGTCGACGATCCACCGACCATCATTCCCGCCAGCAGGTAAACGGAGGTCCAAAGCGTGTAGTCGTCCGTCGTCAGATACCCGATCAGCGTCGTCTGCATCGTCCCCGCGACGCCGGCCAGGAGGCCCCCCAGCATCACGGCCCGGAGTTTCACCCTTCCTGTTGCCAACCCCACGGAGGCGGCACCCGTTTCGCTGTCACGCACGGCCTTCCACGAGCGGCCCGGCCCGGAACCCGCAGCCACAGCGACGATGACGCCGATCGCGAAGCTGACGATGAGCGTGGTCCAGTATGGGACGTTGCCCGCCCATTGCAGCCCGAACAGCTCGGGCACGGGTACTTCCTTCCCGAGCGATCCACCCGTGATCTTCGCGGGAAAGGCCGCCAATTCGGGCATCGCGAGCCCTAGCGAGAGCGTTGCCAGCGCCAAATAAATTCCGGACAGCCGCAGCACTACGACACCCGCGACGGCGGCGACGAGCGTCGCCGCTAGCGCGCCGGCGGCGAGCGTCACGACGAACGGCAGGTGGTAGTACGTGGCGAGCAGGACCGAAGTGTACGCACCCACGAGCATGAAGGCATTCTGGCCGACGGACAGCTGGCCCGTGTAGCCCGTCACGATGTTCTGGCTCAGCACGGCCATGAATGTGGCGACGGTAAGCGCGAGCGCGAAGACGGTCGAGGTCGGCGCTACGCTCGGGGCGGCGATCAATCCCAGCACGACCAGCGCGACCAGCACCGAGCCCAGATGGCGCCGTATCCCGGTAGGGAGGCGCCGGACCACGTTCACGCGCCGCCCCGTCGTGAAGGCCTGGCTCAGGACCGGTTCCTGCACCTTGCGCAGGCGCCGTCCGAAGATCCCGTGCGGACGAAAGGCGAGCACCACGACGATCGTGACGAACGCCGCCGTCGCTTGCAGCTTGCCGGTAATCGCGTAGGAGAGCCACATCGTCAGGGTGCCGAAGAACAGCGCGCCGAGGAACGTCCCACCGACGCTTTCGAGTCCGCCGACGACGACCGCGGCAAAAGCCGAGATCATGAACGTGGTCATGAAGTCAGGGTCGAGGTAGTTGGCCGGCGTCACGAACAACGCGGCAATGGCGGCCAGCACCCCGCCAACCGCCCACGTCACGAGCCGGAGGCGCTGCACGTTGATCCCCAGGAGCCCCGCCGTCACCGGGCCCTCGCTGATCGCGCGCATCGCGAGCCCGAACCGGGTCCGTTCGATCACAATGAACAACGCGACCAGGACCGCGATTGCCGCGCCGATCGCCACGACGTCTCGCGCCTGGATGATGAGCGAGCCGAACTGCAACTGCACGTCACCGAACAGCGGAAATGGAAGAGGTCTCTGCGTTCCCCCCCAGGTCAGGGCGACGGCGCCGATGATCACCAATCCAACACCGAGTGTCGCAATCCCGAGCGTGGTATGGCCGGCGCCCGAGAGGTACCTCAGCAGCAGCGCTTGGACCGCGCCACCGACAACGGCGCCCACCAGAATCGCCACGCTTGCTGCCATCCAGTACGGAAAGCCGTGGTCGAGGACGGTATAGGCAGCATAAACCGATAGCGTGGCGATCGCGCCGTGGGCAAAGTTGAGCACGCCGGACTGGCGGTAGATCCACGCGATGCCGGCGCCCATGAGCGCGTACAACGCTCCCTGGACCAGCCCGGCCCAAAGTAGGTAGCTCACTTGCGATTTATCGCCGGCATGCGAGACGGGCGCCGGACCGTCCGGCCCGACACCCTGTGGATGCCTCGCTACCCGGGGGCATTAGGGGTTCGGAATCGGCACCGCTTCCGCTACCGCGTGGAAGCGACCGCCCTTGACCTGGTAAATGGCCACCTTCCGCACCACCGAGCTCTGGTCATCCTTGTAGGTGAGGGCGGGACTCAGTCCAGCACGAAGGCCGTCCATCTGCCGGAGCGCCGCCATCCATGAATCGGCAGTCAGCGGCTTTCCGCCCTTGGTCGCCTGCTCCAGAGCGGCCACGATGACCGCGCCCATCGTCCATCCGTAGGACCCCAGCGACGTTTCGGAAATGGGTGAATACTTGCGAATCGCCCGGGTGAATGCCTTCACCTCCGCGGTGTCCGATGACAGCGGCTCGACCCAGCTGTCGATGAACGTTCCTTCGGCCGCCGCACCGGCGAGGTCGAGATAGTTCTTGTCGAAGAGGCTTGAGAAGCCGTACCAGCTCGGACGATAGTTCATCGCGACCGCTGCCACCTGCACGCCCTTCGTCTGCGGCGAATAGGCGATGATGACCCCCCCCTGCGCTCCCGAGTCCTTCATCTTCTGGGCGATGGACGCAAAGCTGGTGGTGGTCAGGGGAATGGCGATCGCGGTGACCTTTGTCGCCCCGATCTTCTTCATGTAGGCCGGGCAGGTCTCCGATGCCCCTTGACCCACCGCGTTGTCGATATACAGCAGCGCGAGGTTGGTCTGCTTGCGCGTTTGCACGGCGTACCGGGCGAGTAGCATGCATTCACGCGTGTAGGACGGCCAGGTGCCGAACAGCGAGGGCATCTTCGCCTCCTTGACCTTGTCGGCGTCGGCGAACACGATCGTGGGGATGTCCGCCGCCATGGAACGCAGCACGTTCAACGACCCAACGAAGGGACTCGTCGCCTCGACGATGAGCAGGTCGGGTTTCGGGCTCAGCAGTTGCCGGACGCTCGTCGCGCCCCCTTGGGTAGTGTTGGCGTTGTCGACGATGTTGATGTTGAACTTGTATCCGTTGACGCCGCCGGTCGTGTCGTTTCGGTTCTGGAGATACGCCTGTATGCCATAGCCGAGGGCGGCGTAGGCTGGAGCAGCAGTCGCGGTCAGCGACATGCCGATGTTGAGTGTCCGGCCACCGCCTCCGGCGGGCGACTGGGAAGCCGCGGGCATCGTTGCCATAGCAACACAAGCCGCTACAACAGCCAAGAACGATCGTTTGCTCGGTTTCATAGATTCCCCTCCTGGTTATTGACGTCCGCTTCGGGCGATGACGGTTCCCAATGACGTTCGACAGGGCGAGCGACTTAGCGCATCATGCGCCGGCAAAGGCCGCATGGAACGTCGCCTGCCGAATGGCATCGAGCGCCGTCCCGACACGGTTGGCGTCGCCCACCGCCAGAGCGTTGCGCAGATACGACGGCCTCGACCGCGGCATTCGCCCGACTGCGGCGACGACGGCGTCGACCTCAACGTCAGATTCTATGCCGCCAGGGTCCTGGCGAAGCTGGACGCGCCCCCCGACCCCGCCGCTCGCAAGCGCCGAGCATTGCAGCGCTATCGACGCTTTCGCGAACGCGGTTTCGTAGTCGTGGCGTCGCGAAGACATCCCCGCAAGCGGATCTTCCTGCTGGTCGCACACTATCACCCGATGCCCCTGCTTGGCGAGCCAAAGCGCCGCATCGAGGCCGACTTGTCCCGCGCCGATCACCAGTACGCGCTGCGGGCCGCGTTGTAGCTCGGGAGCGTCGAAGCATTGCCACCCGCTCAACACGGGTACCGTCAATCGGCCTTGGTCCCACGGTCGCGGGACGGCACCGCCCGCCCAGAACACCGCCTCGCAGCCGTCGACGTCCGCCGCCGTCGCCGCGGCACCCAGGCGCACGTCAATATCGGCCTCCGACAGCCGCTCGAGGAGGTGCGCGAGGTAGAGGCCGTACTGCTCCTTGCCGGGAACGCGTTCGCAACACCCGTACTGGCCACCAAGTCTTTCCGCCGCTTCGTGGAGTGTGACCGAGGCCTGACGCTCGGCTAGGCCGAGGGCGGCGACGATCCCCGCGACGCCACCGCCGATGACGGCGAAGCGCGGCTTGTGCGAAAACGGCCGGACTGTCGTGAAATCGCCTTCGAACCCGACTCTGGGATTGACGGTGCAGGTAATTTCCTTGCGCGTTAGCAGGGCGTCGACGCAGCCTTGGTTGCAGCCGATGCAGGGCACGTAGCGGGTTCGCCGCGTCGCATGCCGCGGCCAGTCGGGGTCGGCCAATGCGGCGCGCCCTATGCTGATGAAATCGGCGGCGTTCTCGGAGAGCAGCCGTTCCGCAGTCTCCGGGAGTGAGACCTTGCCGGCGAAAATCGTGGTCAGATCCGTCTTCTGCCTGAACTCGCTCGCCAGCGATGCGAACGGCGCTTCTGCCGCGAAGCTCGTCGGAAATATGCTGGCGAGCCCCAGACGGGTCGTCCCGGTCCCGACGGTCGTGTGGACACCGTCGATTCCGGCAGCCTTGAGCCGCTTGCCGATCTCGATGGCCTCCGGCACCTCGATGCCGCCGTCGAGTCGCTCCGACATGGACAGCCGCGCGGTGATCGGCGCCCGACCGCCAACCGCTTCCCGCACGGCGGCAACGACCATCAGCGGAAACCGCATTCGGCGATCGGTCGAGCCGCCGAACGCATCATCCCGGCGATTCCAGAAGGGTGAAACGAAGCGGCCGAGCAGGTGGCCGTGCCCCATGTGCAGCTCGATCAGGTCGGCGCCGGCATCGACGGCCCGCCGCGACGCGGACGCGAAATCGGCTACCATGCGCTCGATGTCGGCATCGGTCATCGGCCGCATCGACGGACCGTTGAACGGCGCGAGATCGCTCGGGCCGATGGACACCGTCTCGTCAGACGCGAACACGCGCCCCGCGCCATCGAAGAACACCTGCACGGCAAGCCGCGCGCCCTCGGCGTGCACGGCCGCGGCAAGCCGCGCGACCCCTGGCACGAAGCGGTCGTCGTAGAGCGCGAGGCCGCGCGTGGCAATCCCTCCCTTGTACTGCGGGAATGTGCACTCCGAGACGATCAACGCGAAGCCGCCCCCGGCCAAGCGCCGATAGAACTCGACCAGGCGCTGCGTCACTTCGCCGCGATCCGTAGCGAATTGCATCAGAATCGGCGCGAAGACGCACCGTCCCGGCAGCGTCAGGCTGCCGATTTTCCCGGGTGTCGCCAGCGTGGCCATCGCTTAGTCCTTGCGGATCTTTTGGCGCCCGGGAACGCTGAGCATCTGGCGCGTCTCCTCTAATGTCGCAAGGCGACGTCCGAACACCTCGGCGAGCTGGACCACCTTGCGCGTGCAGGTTCCGCAGCTGTCGATCAGTTCGTCCGAGTGGTTGTAGTAATGGACTGTGTCTTCCATCCCGATGCGGACGTGGCCGCCGAGCGTCATCGCCGCGGCGAGCATCGGCAGCCAGTTGCGACCGCCGACCGTAAGCATCCAGCGGGCGCCTGGGGGGAGCAGCTCGAGCATCGCGTGGAGGTTTTTGACCGTCGCCGGCGTCGCGCTGTGGATACCGAGGCAGATGTTGATGAAATACGGCAGCGTGATGGCGCCCTGCGCGATCAGGATCTCGGTCACGTCCGCCATCATCCGCAGGTTGTAAACAGCGAGCTCGGGCACGAGGCCGTGCCCCTCGAGGAATCGGCAGGCGTCGATGATGAACTTCTCGGAGTTCAAGAACAACTTGGGGCCGATGTTCATCGATCCGACGTTGACGACCACGGTATCGCCGAACGGAAGCTTTTCCAGTGGGAACCTCAGCTCGACGTTGTCCTGGTCGAGCGGCCGGGTGAGGTTGAGCGAGATCCTCATTCCCGGGCACTCCTTTGTGACGAGGTCGTAGAGCCGCTGGTAGTCCTCGATTCTCTCGCTGCCGAAGCCCTGCGCGTCCCGGACGTGGAAATGGTGGACCTGCGCACCGGCCTCGTAGGAAACCTTCACTTCTTTCAGGATTTCCTCGGCGGTGTAGGGCTGATGCGGATTCTGCCCCTTGGTGATCGAGCCCCCGGTGGGTGCGACCACGATGATGAGCGGCTCGGGCTCGGGTGTCTTCGGCTCGAGGTGCACCGGCCAGAAGACATTCCTCTCCTTAACGTTGAAACGCTCGCGATCTCCACGCTCCGACATGACTCCCCTCCTATCGTCACGGTGACCCTAGTCTCACCATATTGGACCACAGTGCCACCAACGCGCTCTAGCTTGTCTTTGTGCAAAGGATCGGAGCTACGTACATTGATGTGGATCAAGGCGTCGCCATTGCCATGGGGGCCGCGAGTAATTTCGCGGCTCTCCATTTGGAGAGCAGCGGTAGCGCTGCGCCACGTTTCAACCCACTGTCAATTCAGGTTATTTCACTCCCTCACGTACCGCGCGACGACCGAGCTCGGGCGGCGACGCGGGTAGACGCTAGATGTCGGAAAGCTCCTTCGCCGCCGACTGGACGATCGCGCCCAGCACCTCGATCCGTTCCTCGACGCGGGCGCGCGGGCAGGAGATTCCGACGGCGCCGACGACTTCGCCGGAATGACCGAAGACGGGTGCCGGGGCGCCCGCGATTTCTTCGTGCCACTCACCAACCGAATAAGCGAGCCGCCGTTCGCGCACGCGCTCCAACTCCGCGAGAAGGACACGTCGTCCGGTCAGCGTGCGCGGCATGCAGGCGCAGGCCTGACCAATGACACGTTCAATCTCCGCCGCCGGCTGATAGGCGAGCAGCGCCTTGCCGGTCGCCGTCGCGTATGCGGGCGACCTACTGCCGATGCTCACGCTCGTCGCCACGGGCTGCGGACTGTCCGCCTTGTCGACATACACCGCGTGGCCATTCTCGTAGATCGCGAACAGGCCCGACTCGCCGGTGTCGATGGCCATCCGCTTCAGCGCCGCCCTGATCAACGAGTGAAAGTCCTCGCGCTTAAGTGCCTCACAGCCGAGCCGCTACATCTTAAGCGTAACGCCATATTCGCCCGGCCCGAGCCGGCGCGCGAACCCCGCGCCCCGTATCGTACCTGGTCGATTTGGCCATATCCGTCCGACCGAGTCTTGCCTCGTGTGGCTTGCCTGCGCACCCCGGCGTATCGCGAATTAGCATCGCACTTATAGCCGGCGTTGGGAAGGAGAGGCCCGGCAACTGCGGCGAACCGAGGTCACCCGCGGTCGGGGACACGGTGGGCAGCGGCCGTCCGGTCGATTAGATTAGGGCAGCGGCGCCAAGCTCAGTCGCACGCCCGTTTAGAGGGTGCGCGGCCATCACCGAACTGCGCCGAAAACATGGAGTCGACGATCATGAATGAGTGCGGAAAGGGGGACTCCCACACGGTCGTGGTGACATTCCTCGACATGACGGTACCTCCAGACCGGTACCCCCCGGCTCCCGTCGAACAGGCGCTGAGCATCGTCGCGCTGCGTTCACCGCCGCTCCACTACTACCGCTACCTGATGGATCGCGTCGGGCGTCAATGGAACTGGGTCGACGCGCTACGCCGACCGGATTCCGAGCTCGCCGCTTATCTCGCTCACCCCGACCGTGACCTGCGGGTGCTTCATGCCGAGGGGATACCTGCAGGCTTCTTCGAGCTTTTCAGCAAGCCCGACTTCGTCGAGATTGCCTATTTCGGCCTGATGCCGCACATGGTCGGATGCGGTGTCGGCCGCTGGTTTCTAGGCGAGGCGAGCAGGCTCGCCTGGGCGAAAGGCGCATCGCGAATCGGCGTGAAGACGTGCACCGGCGACGACCCCGCGGCACTCGCGCTGTATCGGGAATTTGGCTTCAGGCCATTCGATTGGCAGGTCGACCGCGTGATCCCGTTGTCGCCGTGCGAACGCGCGAAGATACTGTATCGCACCGTCGACTGAATGTCGCCGCGCCCCGTCCGCGGCATGCGCTCGCGCGTCAGCCCGGGGCCGCAGGCACCGGCGGTCCACGTCGCGAGCGGCGCGAACGTTACAGGCAGACTCAGGACGACGGCCGCCAACAAAAAACCCCGGCGCTCTCTCGAGCCCGGGGTTTTGGTGTATGGCCTGGCGGTAACCTACTTTCGCGTGCGCAAACGGCACACTATCATCGGCGCAAACCCGTTTCACGATCCTGTTCGGGATGGGAAGGCGTGGTTCCAGGCTGCTGTGGCCGCCAGACAGAAGACTGAATAAGTGAAGTCTTGCGAAGCTGTCTGGTCAGAGACTGCGCCAACCGGCGGGCACCTGTGGGTCGGGCATCACCGGGCGGTGACGTCAGACATCGTCGCGTCCCTGAAGTAAAACGGCCCGCAGTTTGATGCACATCAAGGCCCCGCCCCGCGGTCCGGCCAGACTGGAACGCGGGTCCATCCATTCCCGGGGAGTTTCGTGGCCATCAAGAAACGGTCAGGCAAGGGCGAGCTCGAGCGCAATCCCAGCGAAGACACCAAGAAGCGCCGCTCGGCCATTAAG
>Ga0156330_1081_pt1 | contig 10830 bp, 14 predicted proteins | sample RifCSPlowO2_12_FD_107978 | JGI IMG/M metagenome (GOLD analysis project Ga0156330, IMG submission 107978) | Acidobacteria bacterium RIFCSPLOWO2_12_FULL_67_14b | reverse complement strand
CACCGCGGCGCTGGCGGCGCCGGCGGAATTGCCGGATGCGTTCGAGGCGCCGCGCACCAGGCACTCGGCGAAGCCGCCGCAGATGCGCGACTACATCCGCCTGGTGAGTGGTGGCCACGGCCCGATGCTCGAGGGCTTCGCGCGCGAGCGCGTCGAGGACTTCGATGTGTGGGGCAACGAGGTCGCCGCATGACGCTCTTCCAGCACATGCTGCTCCAGGCGCGCAGCGGGCTGTCGGACATCGATTGCGATCGTGACCGCGCCCTGAGCTTCATGGCCCGCTACGGCGGGAGTCCCGCGCTCGACGCCTGGCTCGGCACGCTCGAGGTCGAGCGGGCGCAGCACCTGCTCATCCTCGACGGCCTCGACGAGCTGCGCCGGCAGCAGCACCCGGCGCTGCTGCACGAGGTGCGGGCCACGCGGATGGCGAAGGCGGCGCTGCGCGCGGCGCCGGCGGCGATCCGCACGGGGACCGACCAGTGAGCGCCGTGGCCGAGCGCACCCTCCCGCACAACCTCGAAGCGGAGCGGTCCGTCCTCGGCGCGATCATCGCCTACAACCCGGCGTTCAACCTGGCCGCCGAGCGGCTGCAGCCGGCCGACTTCTATCGCGACGCGCATCGCCGCATCTTCGGCCGGATGATCGACCTCAGCGAGCGGCAGAGCGCGATCGACTTCGTCACGCTGAAGGAGGAGCTGGCGCGGGAGGGGGAGCTCGACCAGGTCGGCGGCCCCGCCTACATCACCTCGCTCGTCGACGGCGTCCCGCACTCGACCAATGTCGAGCACTACGCGCGCATCGTCAAAGAAAAGGCCATCCTCCGGAACCTGATTCACGCGGCCAACGGCATCCTGCACGACGCGTACGACGCCGAGGACGCGCCCGACGAGATTCTCGACCGCGCCGAGCAGGCCGTGTTCGCCGTCGCCGATCGTCGCGTCCAGGCCGGGTTCACGGCGATGGAGCACGTGGTCAAGGCGAACTACGCCAACATCGAGGCGCTCTTCGAGCAGAAGCGCCTGGTTACCGGCGTGCCGTCGGGATTTGCCGACCTCGACGCGATGACGCGCGGGTTTCAGAAGGGCGACCTGGTCATCATCGCCGGGCGGCCGTCGATGGGGAAGACGAGCCTGGCGCTGAACATCGCCCAGTACGTGGCGCTGCAGCCGGACCAGGCGGTCGGGGTGTTCAGCCTCGAGATGTCGACGGCGTCGCTCTTCCTGCGGCTCCTCACCGGCCAGGCGCAGATTGACGGCCACCGGTTGATGAGCGGCATTATCGGCAAGTCGGACTACGCGCGGATCGCGCAGGCGCTCGAGGCGCTGAGCGCCATGCGGCTCCACATCGACGACACCGCGAATGTCGGCGTGCTCGAGATGCGCGCGAAGGCGCGGCGGCTGAAGGCCGAGCACGGGCTGTCGCTCCTGGTCGTCGACTACATCCAGTTGATGCAGGGGCGGGGGAAATACGAGAACCGGACGCTCGAGCTCGGCGCGCTCTCGCGCGCGCTGAAGGGCCTGGCGAAGGAGCTCGACGTCCCGATCCTCGTGTTGTCGCAGTTGTCCCGGGCGCCCGAGCTCCGGAGTGACCATCGGCCGCAGCTCTCGGACCTGCGCGAGTCCGGCGCGTTGGAACAGGATAGCGACGTCGTCCTGCTGATCTACCGGGACGAGGTCTATAGCCGCGACCCGAACAGTCCCGACGCCGGCATCGCGGAGCTGATCGTCGCCAAGCAGCGGAACGGCCCGACTGGCGTGGTGAAGCTGGCGTTCCTGCGCGAGCAGACCCGGTTTTCCAATCTCGCCATGCAGGTGTAACGAGGAGGGCGAATTGCAGTTCCAGATGCTCCCGCGCGCGGCGATTGTGGCGTCGCCGCTGAACCCCCGGAAACACTTCGACCCGGCGACGCTCGACGAGCTCGCGGCGACGATGGCCAACGGTGTCGGCATCATCGAGCCGCTGGTCGTGCGGCCGGGCAAGAAGACGGGCACGTTCGAGCTCGTCGCCGGCGAGCGCCGCTGGCGCGCGGCCGCGAAGGCCGGCCTGGTAGAGGTACCGGTCATCGTGAAGGCGCTCACCGATCAGCAGGTGGTCGAGCAGATGCTGATCGAGAACGGGCAACGCGACGACCTGAATGCGCTCGAAGAGGGTGACGGCTACAAACAGGCGCTGAAGATCGGCGCGTTCACGGACGTCGAGGCGATCGCGGCGCACGTCGGCAAGTCGCGGCGGCATGTCTACGACACGCTGAAGCTCGTGGACGATCTGGTGCCGGAGGCGAAGGCGCTGCTGCACGACGGCGTCATCACCGCCAGCCACGGCGTCATCCTGTCGCGGCTCACGCCGGCGCAGCAGCGGGAGGCCGTCAACCCCGATTACTTCGAGACCGGGGGGGTGTTCCGGAACACCGACGGCGACATGGACGATCCGACGGTCGGGAATATGTCGGCGGAGGCGATCAACGAGAAGCGGAAGAAGGAGCCTGGCTTCGCGCTGAAGGTCGTCTCGGTGCGTGACTTCGAGGCGTGGGTGAATCGGCATTGCCGGCTCGAGCTCGGCGATCGTCGCGTCCGCGAGGCGTTTCCCGCGCTGCAGGCGGTCGTCGAGCAGGCCGCCGCGGTCGTCCACGTGACGCACCTGGACTACATCGACCAGGAGCTCAAGCGGCCGCAGGGTGAGGCGCGCATCTATACCTCGGCCGAGTGGAAGCGGGCGACGGGCGGTAAAGGGCGGGCGATCTGTGCGGCGCGCGTGATCGGCGTGGTGGTCCTGGGGCCCGGCCGCGGCGACACGTTCGAGGTATGCGTCGACAGGGCGTGCGGTGTCCACTGGAAGCAGGCGCGGCAGGAGGCGGCGCGGACGAACCACGCTCGTGGTCCGGCGAAGGTGTGGGCGAAGAGTGGACGGTTCGTGCTCAAGGGCCGGCTGGAGGCGGAGAACAAGCGGTACGACGAAGAGCAGCGCCGGGAAGCCGAGGCGCGACAGGTCTGGAAAGCGGCCGTGCCGGCGATCGTCAAGGCGTGCGCGGCGAGGATGCCCTCGCTCACGCCTGTGCAGCTCGCCGACCTGGTTCTCTATTGGCGTGGGGGTGGGCTGTCTCGCGTGTCGGTGAACGAGGCCGCGCGGTTGCTGCCGAAGAAGCAGGACGCGGCCACGGTGCTGCAGGCCTTGGCGCTCTCCGCGCTGATCGATGGATGTGGTAACGAGTTCTCTGCCCCGAGCACGTTCCCGGCTATTGCGAAGCGGATCGGGGTTTCAGTGGCGCCGCTGCTCAAGGCGGTGCAGACGTCTGCAGCGGCTGCGGCGAAGAAGAAGCCTGCTGCCCCGCGGGCCGCGCGGAAGCAGGTGAAGAAGCCGGCGGCCACGGCGCCTGTTCGCGCCGTTGCGCGCGCGAAGAAGCCGAAGGCGAAGGCGGCGTAGGTTATGGCCTTTCGCATCCAGCTCAGAGGCGCGGTGATCGAGGCTGACACCGCGCGCGACGTCCAGGAGCTCCTCGTCATCATGGCGGCGCCTCTCCCGCGGCAGCTCACCGCCGGCGTGGTTCCTGAGCCTGCCGCCCGCGCGCGGCGGCGGCGGAAGGCGCGGCGGGGGGGGGGCGTGCGTAAGGCCGCCCGTCCTGCCGCTGTGCCGCGCGTGCGGCCGTCGGCGCCGGTAGCGCCACTTCCCGCGCGGTCCTCGCGTGCGCGTGGGGTGCCTGACGATATCGCTGACCGCATCCTCGAGGCGCTCCGCGCCGGTGTCTCGAAGCCCGCTGACCTCGCCGCCCGCGTGAATGCGTCGGACGTGACGTTCCAGGCGGCGCTGCGGGCGCTGCGTGAGAGCGGCCGCGTGCGCGTCGAGGGCGCCACCGTCAGCCGGCGCTACTTCCTGGCTGACGGCCGCGCGCGGCCGAAGGAGGGGCTTTGAGAACAGCGCTGCAGGTCGTCGGGATAGCGGTGGGACTCGTGGGCTTCGCGTGGTTGGTGGTGACGCAGCCGCGTCCGCCACGCCACATCGCTCCTCTGAACCCGAATTCGACGTCGTCTGGAGCGGCACGGTGAGCCGACGGACGGGCGCGCTGCTGAGTGACTTGGTCGGACCGCCCGCCACCGGGGTCGAGGGCTGAGGACTGTGGCGAGAAAAACCGCGATCGAGCGGGATAGCCGTGGGGCGAGACCTCATCGCATCGCCGAGCACGGGGAGCCTACCCCCCCCCTCAGCGATTCACCTTCGTCGGTTGCGGCGCCGCACGCGCATCGGATCGACGCCTGCGACGCACCGGTCTGTCGCGAGACGATGCGCATCATCCAGGCGCGCGGGCGCCGGCAGGTGACGCCGCGATGACGACGCTCATTGTCACCCTCACCGAGTCTGAGGCGCGGGCCCTCGCGCAGGCCTGTGACGCCATGAAGATGCCGACGCACGAGGCGGTGGCGCACGAGGCGATCCGGATCCTGCTGCGCACGCTCGGCCTGCAGAGTAAGGGCCGGCCGATCGGATACCGGAAGCCCGCCCAGGGGCGCGACGCCAGGGGAGCGCGGTGACCATGGGCAGCACGTCGATCGAGTGGACCGACCGCACGTGGAATCCCGTGACGGGCTGCACGAAGGTGTCGCCCGGATGTGCGCACTGCTACGCGGAGACGATCGCGAAGCGGCTCTGGTCGACCTCTTATTCGCCGGTCGCATGCGAAGTTGGGGATCCCCGGGAAGCGGTTCGCGATGCCGCGCGTGTCCATCTGTTAGGAAACAGCGGCCAGCCAGGCCTTCGATTCCGTGAGTTCACCGACGTGAGAACGCACGAGGACCGGCTGCTCGCGCCGCTGTCGTGGCGGAAGCCGGCGCGCATCTTCGTCAACAGCATGTCCGACCTGTTTCACGAGGACGTGCCGGACCCGTTCATCTTGGGCGTGATGGACGTGATCAGGCAATGCCCGCGCCATACGTTCCAAGTTCTCACGAAGCGACCGGCGCGAATGCGCGATCTGATGTCGAGACTCAGATTCGACTACACCGGCGATGGCCGGATGTGGCTCGCTGATGCCGTGGCGCTCGATCGTGACCGTCAACCGATTTCGTTCGCGCGGCTACTGAAGAACTTGTGGCTCGGCGTCTCCGTGGAGAACCAGCACTTCGCGGACGAGCGCATTCCACTGCTGCTTCGGACCCCTGCGGCGGTGCGGTTCATCAGTGCGGAGCCGTTGCTCGGAGGCATCGACGTCGCGCGGTTTCTCGATTGCGGCTGGGGTTGTCGGGACAACGCTGCCGAGAAGCACACGCTCGATTGGGTGATTGTCGGCGGCGAGAGCGGACCGCAGGCGAGGGCGTGCGATGTCGCCTGGGTGCGGTCTATCGTCCAGCAGTGTCGGGCAGCCGGCGTGGCGGTGTTCGCGAAGCAGCTCGGGGCGCGGCCGTACGTTGACGAGGATCTCGGTGGCGGCCGATACCGTGAGGCTCGTGATCGATCCGGGTACGAACTGGCGCTGAAGGATCGCAAGGGCGGCGACCCTGTGGAGTGGCCGGAGGATCTGCGCGTGCGCGAGTTTCCCCCGCCGGCGCCAGTGGAGGCGCTGGCGTGATTCGGCCGCTCTACTGCGTGTGCTGTGGGGCCACCCGCACGCTGGATACGGCCCGCCCGTACGCGGGCGCTGCGCAGCTCACGTGCTTCCGCTGCGGGGGGACGCTGTTTGCGACCGTGCCCGAGCGCGCGCAGGCACGGCTCCCGCGTGAGAGCTGGGTCCTGACGGTGGCGGACCGCCGCTTCCTGCGCTCGCTGCAAATTGCGGGTGGTGTGGCGGTCAGCGTCGTGAAGGGGGACGCCGGCGGCGCCGGGCGCGTACGGGAGGGGTCTCGGTGAGCGCGAACATCCGCTACCGCTCGCTCGGGAACCTGCGCTATCTGGCCGCACTGAAACGGGCGGGGCGCCCGGTTCCGCCGCTCCGGCCGCGGCCCTCTTCTCACGCGACGGGAGCCGGTCGATAATGGCCTCGTCCACGCGGAACCGGCGACGATCCCGTCTTCGGCTGGTGGTCTCTCGGCGCGCGGCCGCCGAGTCTCGGCGCGAATTCGAGGACTCGTCGAGTCAGCGTGTGCTGGACCGGCTCGAGCCCCGCCTGCGCGACCAGATCATTGCAGCCGGGCGCGCGGCCGCCGACGAGTACTTCGACCGAATAGTGGGGGAGGGTTGAATGGCAGGCGCTGATCTCGCCAGCGACGACAAGCGGCCGGTGTTCTGCGGGGACGTCGATGTTACTCGCGAAATGCTGCCCGATGGTCGAAACGAAGGCGAGACGGTGGAGTCGCCATCGTTCGCCTTCGTCATGGTTCCGAATTGGCTGCTTTTCTCTGGTGTCAGCGACCGCGCCGTGCGGTTGTTCTGCGTTCTTGCGCTCTATGCCAGATCTGATTACCAGCGGCGAGCATTTGCTTCCAGGTCAACCCTTTCGCGCGATCTCTCGTGTTCTGTGGATACAGTTGACCGTTCGGTTATGGAGCTTCTGGAAGTTGGCGCGATAGTTCGTGAGCATCGCACGAGCATTGCCGGCGACAACGCGTCGAATTGCTACTGGCTATGCTGGCCAAGGACCGCGCCGAGCACTAAAGCGTCGGATTTGGTTGATTACTCAGAATTTGCGCGGCAGGAATATATAGGTTTGGGCGTGGCATGGGAGGACCGCCGAAGGTGAGGGCCGCCCTCTACGCTCGATACTCATCCGACCAGCAGCGCGCTGCGTCGATCGAAGACCAGATGCGCGGCTGCCGCGAGTTCATCATCCGGCAAGGATGGGTCGCGGCCGGTGAGTTCAGCGATGCGGCCGTGTCGGGTTCGTCGCTGATGCGCCCTGGCCTGCAGGCGCTCCTGGCCGCGGCGCTCGCCGGCGCCGTTGACGTCGTGGTCGCCGAATCGCTGGATCGTTTCAGTCGCGACCAGGAAGACACCGCCGGCCTGTTCAAGCGGCTGACGTTCGCCGGCGTCCGGATCGTCACCGTCTCCGAAGGCGACATCGGTCACCTGCACGTCGGGCTCAAGGGCACGATGAACGCCCTGTACCTGCAGGACCTGGCGCAGAAGACACGGCGAGGCCTCCGCGGCCGCGTGGAAGCGGGGAAGTCGGCCGGCGGCGTCTGCTACGGCTATCAGGTCGTTCCGGTCTATGAGGGGCAGCCACGCGGCGAGCGCGTCATCGTCGCGGCCGAGGCGGACATCGTCCGGCGCATCTTTGCCGAGTTCGTCGACGGCCGGTCGCCGCGGGCGATCGCCAAGCAGCTCAATCGCGAGGGTGTGACTGGCCCGATGGCCGGCGTCTGGAGTCCGAGCACCATCTACGGCAATAGCGGGCGAGGCACCGGCATCCTGAACAACGAGCTGTACGTCGGGCGCCTGGTCTGGAACCGACTGCGTTACATCAAGGACCCCGACACCGGGAAGCGCGTCTCCAGGTTGAACCCTGCGAGCGCGTGGATTGTGTCCGACGTCCCTCAGCTGCGCGTCGTCGATGACGACCTGTGGGGCGGCGTGAAGGCGCGCCAGGTGGCCACCCGTAAGGCGCAGGCGGCAAGCGGCCTGGTTGGTGCGCGGCGGCCGCAATACCTGTTCTCGGGCCTGGTGAAGTGCGAGGCGTGCGGCGGCGGCTACGGCAGCTCCTCGGCGGCCGGCGGCGGTTGGCTGGTGTGCTTTAACGCCCGGGACCGTGGCACGTGCACGAACCGCCGGCGGATTAACCGGAAGGAGCTCGAGACGCGCGTCCTGCGCGCGATGCGGGAGCGGCTGCTCGACCCGGGCAAGTTCGAAGTCTTCTGCGAGGCCTTCACGGCGCGGCTCGAGGAACGCCGGCGCGAGCACGTGGCCCAGCTCGCCGGCAGCCGGCGCGAGCTCGGGACCGTTAAGCGGAAGATCCGCCAGATCATCGACGCGGTCACGAAGGGCTATCGATCCGACGAGATGCGCGAGGAGCTCCACGCGCTCGAGGCGCGGAAGCTCGAGCTCGCGCGGACGCTCGACGTTCAGCAGCTGCCGGCGATGCACCCGAATATGGCGGCGTTGTTCCGTGAGAAGGTGACCGCGCTCGCCGCGGCGCTCGAAACGGAAGAGGGTCACACGTCCGCCAGGGGCATCCTGCGCGGCATCGTCGAGCGGATTGTGGTTCCTGTCGATCCGAATGAGCTGTATCGCCTAGAGGGGAATCTGGGCGCGATGTTGGAGGTGGCGGCGGGCCGGCCGCTGCCACCCCTTGGGACTAACTCCGATGTCAGTCAAAGTGGTTGCGGGGGCTCGCAGCCGTCGTTGCTGACATCGCTGTGCGTGGTGGCCGCCTAGATGGCCGCCGCGCGCATGACGAGGCAACAGCAGGAGGATGCGGGGCGCGCGGCGCCGCGTGTCACGCGGTTCACGAAGATCGCGTTCAATGGACAGAAGGTCCGCCTCGAGTACCACGTCACTCGGCCCGGCGGCGGCGACCCGGACGAGTTCGTCGTCAACTGCAGCGACAAGCCGTTGCCCTCGTTCATGGAGGCGCTGGCGGCGCTCGTCGCCGACGTCCTGGCGATCTGCGAGTTCCCTCGGAGCGAGGCGTCGAAGTTCACGGTCCGCGGCGTGGCGCTGAGCTACACCGACGGTGTGATGGGCGCGGTCTTGACGGCGCTGCGTGCGCTGTCGACGGCCGACGCCCCGCTCATCATTAATTCGCCGTATCTGTCCGAGCAGCCGCGCGAGTCGGATCCGGGTGGCTACCGGCTACCGGCTACCACCGTGCGCGGGCTGCTGACGCTCATCGACGAGGCCGAGCGCTATCTCCGCGGCGATCGCGCGCAGGGGTCGTTGTTCGAGGCGCCGCCCATCACGCTCGTCGTATCCGAGCTGCCGCCTGACGACCAGGCGCAGCCTGGGGCTCCGGTATGAGCTGGGCGGCCATGAACTACGTCCGCCGGCTGAAGCGTGAGTCGGGCGTCGTCGGGAACCTGCGGCTGCTGGCCATCATGATCGCCTGGCGCATTCCCACTGGCCATATCGAGTCTCGCCCGGTCTCGCGCGGCGCGTTGGCGCGCGACACGGGCCTCGATCGGAAGACCGTGCGCGGGCTGCTGAAGAAAGTGATCGCCACCGGCCTGGTCCGCATCGGCGCGGCGGGGCGCGGCCGCGGCCGCTACAACACCTACCTGATCCCGAACCTGGCCGGGCCGCTCTTCATGGTGTCAGACGAGTCAGAAAAGGGGGGCGAATCACCCCCCTTTTTCGCGCTGGAAAAGGGGGGCGAATCACCCCCCTTTCCCGATGACGAAAAGGGGGGCGATTCGCCCCATCTCGCGTCGAAAAGGGGGGCGATTCGCCCCAACTCTGTACGTACTTGTACTTCGAAAGATGTACGTACTAAAACTACTACTACTGCTAGAAAGCCAGTAGCAGCAGTCACTTACGAAACCGCGCTCGACTTTCTGGATTGGTTCGCCGGTGCCTATCCGGCGCACCACCAGGGCGCGCAGGTCACCGTCTCCGTCGAGGCTGATGGTCCGGTGGTGGTGGAGCTGCTGACGACGCCATGCCGCACGGTCGAGCGACTGCAGGCGATGGCGCTGGCGATGTGGACCGTCACCGCTGGCGAGGATCCGTGGCTGGTGCGGGCCGACGATCGCGGGCTGCTGCTGTTGCGGCATGCGGCGGATCGGCTGGATCGCATCGTCTCGGCGCGTGAGGCGGGGCAGTCTGTGCGTTCGGCGGCGTGTCACTATCGGCACGAGCCGCCGTGTTCGAGCATGGCCGCGTGCCTCGAGCGGGAGAAGTCGCTCGTGGCGGCCCGCGAGGCGACGGGATGACTTGGCGTCTGGTGCGTCGGCGCCGGCGGTGCGCGTTCGGGTGCGTGATCCCGGCCAGGTCCTCGGCCTGGTTCGGCCGCTGGTGGTCGGGGTCGCAGATGGTGGTCTGTCCCGCCTGTGGCGAGCGGCGATATGGATTGACGCCGCCGGCGCCCGTGCGGGCCGAGCGTGACGGCAAGAGCGCCGCGCTCGGAGGAGACGCGTGATGCGCGGACGCGGTGTGTCGATTCGCACGTTCACGGGGCGAGACGTCTACCCGCTCGCGCCGGATCCTGACGCCATCGCCATTGAAGATATCGCGCATCATCTGGCGCTCCAGAATCGCTTTGCCGGGGCGACGGTGGAACCCTATTCGGTGGCGCAGCATTCCGTGCTCGTGTCGTACTGCTGTGACCCGGCTGACGCCCTGCACGGTCTGCTCCATGACGCGGCTGAGGCTTACCTCGGCGACCTCGTGCGGCCACTGAAGCGGCTCGGTCTCCTTGGTGGTTACCGTGCGATCGAGGCGCAGCTGCAGGTCGTCATCTACGGCCGCTTCGGCCTGGCGCCGGAGACGCCCGCGAGCGTGAAGGTGATGGACGCGCGGCTGGGAGTCACCGAGGCGCAGCTGCTCTTCCGATCTGACGCCGTGCCGGTATGGGCCCGGCAGGCGGAACGGTTGCCCATGGCAGGCTTACCGATTGAGCCATGGTCCGCGTGCTGCGCTGAGCAGCAGTTTCTCGACCGGTTTCGGGGGCTGATGCAGGTGGCGGCCTGAATGCCGGTTGCGGCTCGTCATCCGTGCGCGTGGCCTGGCGGCTGCCGCGCGCTGACCGCCGGGCGGTTCTGCTCGACGCACCAGCCGGCGGGTGCCGGCGGCGCGGCGGCGCACCGGTGGGATACAGATCGGCGGCCAGTGAAACGGTTGCGTGGTCGGCGGTTGCAGGAGGAGCGCGCGGCGCTCTTTGCGCGTGAGCCGCTGTGTCGTCGGTGTAGGGAGCTTGGTCGAGTGAGCGCGGCGACGATCCGAGACCACATCGTGCCGCTCGCCGAGGGTGGCCGC